>Ga0187842_1000593_pt1 | contig 17877 bp, 16 predicted proteins | sample SpaLakP09_SKY_41_FD_134514 | JGI IMG/M metagenome (GOLD analysis project Ga0187842, IMG submission 134514) | Oligotrophic lake water microbial communities from Sparkling Lake, Wisconsin, USA - SP09_SKY_41 | ecosystem: Environmental > Aquatic > Freshwater > Lake | place: USA: Sparkling Lake... | reverse complement strand
GTGTCTGGGCGGGGGCGGGGGCGGTCCCGGCACGCCGGGCTGAGGGGCCCCGCGGCGTCGGCCGCAGGCAGGGCCCGGCCGCCAGATCGGACCAGCGGACCAGCACCTCGACCCGCTGCGTGCCCTCAACGAAGACCACGAACTCGGCCAGCTTGCCCGCCGCGTCGCAACGCAGCTCGCCTGCGGGGGTCGCGCGCTGAGGGCCGGGGGCGCAGACCTCGGCCGCATGGTCGGCCATCACCGCCTGCACGGAAGGCGCCTGCGCCGCCGTCGGCGTCGTCGAGGCCAGCAGGAGAAGCCCGGCCAGGGCCGTCGTGGCGATCATGGTCATCACAGTCCCCCCGGCGCGACGGTCCCGCCGCATCACCCTGGCTATCACGACGCCGCCCTTCTGTCGCCGGGCGGCCCCTGAACCGGCCCCGGAAACAGTGTCTTCCCGCCCCGTATAATCTCGCCCCTTCCACCCCCCGATCGTACCGAGTCAGGCCCCTTGCGCCGCCCTTTCCCGACCCCAGCTAGGATCAGAGGCGAAGCGGGCACGAATCCCCGCCCCGCCGGGGTCTTTGACAGTCCAACTCCCCCCGACGCGCCGCCGCCACAGGCCGTCGTCCGCCATGAAAAATGCGCCGCGGGCCGCCTGCATTTTTCCGCCGTCGGCGTGTCCTTTCGCCCTTGCGCGGCGCCGTCCAACGGGGCCAGCCTCGCGGCCATGACCGCCTCCTTCACCGGCTTCGACCCCGCCGACCTGGCCTTCCTCTCCGGCCTGGCCGTGCACAACGACCGCGACTGGTTCGCGGCCAATCGCGCCGTCTATGACGTGCGGCTCAAGCCCGCCCTCGGTGCCCTGATCGCCGACGCCTCGACCGCCTGCGCCCGGCGCGGCCTGCCGCTGGGCGGCGATCCGGCCAAGAGCCAGTTCCGCATCCACCGCGACGTCCGCTTTTCGAAGAACAAACAGCCGTACAAGACCCACCTCTCGGCGGTCCTGACCCGCGACGGCCTGAAGATGTCGCCGGGCATGGCCTATATCCACATCGAGCCCGAGGGCGGCTCGCGCGTCACGGCCGATACCTTCGACTATGACTCGATCGACCCGCTGGACCCCTCGACCCATCCGGCGGCCCGGCTGGCGGCGCCCGAGCCAGAAGCGCCCGCCGCCGCCATCCCCGACATCGAGCACGCCCACGGCCGCGGTGCCTATGTCTCCGCCGGCTTCTTCCTCTACGACCGCAAGAACAGCGACAAGGTCCGCCGGGCCATCGCCGCCGACCCGGAGGACTGGCTGGCCGTCGAGGCGCATCTGGCGGCGCGCGGCCTGCGCCTCGCCCCCGGCATGGCCGTCAAACGCATGCCCAAGGGGTTCGACGACCACGCGGGCACGGCGCTGGAGCCGTCGCTGAAACGCCTGCAGTGGTACGCCCGCCGCCCCCTGACCGGCGCCGAGGTCTCAAGCCCGCAATTGCCCGAGGTGCTCGCCGGCTTCGTCGACGACATGAAGCCGCTGCTCGAGTTCGGCTGGAAGGCTCTGTACGGCGGCTAGAGCCGCTCGACGCACATGGCCACGCCCATGCCCCCGCCGATGCAGAGCGTGGCCAGGCCCCGCTTGGCGCCCCGCCGCTTCATCTCATGCAGCAGGGTCGTCAGGATGCGGGCGCCCGAGGCGCCGATCGGATGGCCGATGGCAATGGCCCCGCCGTTGACATTGACCTTGTCCGGGTCGAGGCCGAGCTCGCGCAGCACGCACAGGCTCTGGGCCGCGAAGGCCTCGTTGGACTCGACCAGATCGAGGTCGGCCACGGTCCAGCCCGCCTTCTCCAGCGCCTTCCGCGACGCCGGGATCGGGCCGGTGCCCATGACCGCCGGATCGACCCCCGCCGTCGCCGAGGACACGATCCGCGCCAGCGGCTCCAGCCCCCGGGCCTTGGCGTCCGCCGCGCTCATCAGCACCAGCGCCGCCGCCCGTCATTGAGGCCAGAAGCGTTGGCGGCCGTGACCGAGCCCTCTTTCGTAAAGGCCGGCTTGAGCCCCTGCATGGCCTCCAGCGTGGCCCCGTGGCGGATGAACTCGTCCTTGTCGACGACGACATCCCCCTTGCGGCCCTTGATGGTGACCGGCGCGATCTCGTCGTCGAACCGCCCCGCCTTCTGCGCCGCCTCAGCCTTGTTCTGGCTGGCCACGGCGAAGGCGTCCTGATCGGCCCGGCTGATGTGGAAGGTGTCAGCCACGTTCTCGGCCGTCTGGCCCATGTGATAGCCGTTGAAGGCGTCCCACAGGCCGTCGCTGATCATGGTGTCGACCAGTTTGATGTCGCCCATCTTCTGGCCGGTGCGCAGGGCCTGGGCATGCGGCGCCTGGCTCATGCTCTCCTGACCGCCGGCCACGACGATGCGGGCGTCGCCCAGCGCGATCTGCTGGGCCCCGATGGCCACCGCGCGCAGGCCCGAGCCGCAGATCTGGTTCAGGCTCCAGGCCGCGGCCTCCTTGGGAATGCCGGCCCCCATGGCCGCCTGCCGCGCCGGCCCCTGCCCCGCCGCCGCCTGCAGGACGTGGCCGAGGATGACCTCATCGACCTCTTCCGCCTTGACCCCGGCCTGCTCCAGCGCCGCCCGGATGGCGACCTCGCCGAGCTTCGACGCCGGCAGGCTCGACAGACCGCCGAGGAAGGACCCGACCGGCGTGCGCGCGGCGGAGACGATGACGACTTCAATGGACATGCGGTGACCCCTGAAACCGGCCGGGACGAGGGAGCGTCCGGGCCATGGAAAACGAAACCTCTACGCCCTTCCCGGGCATTAGGCCGCGCGAAACTAATCGTGCCGTTTCTGCCGCATCCCGCCGCCTTCGTCACCCATGACCGCGCCGTTCAGTGAATGGTCACCTGCCGCCTGCATGATGCCGGGAACAAACAAGAGCGAGAAAGGCTTGATGGGGCCATGCTCAAGAGATTGAAGAACGTCTTCGTGCAGGTCTGTGTCCCCGATGAGCTGGACATGGCCGAGCACTACCGGACGCCGGCGGAAAAGACCGCCGACCTGATCGTGCATGTGGTCGGCCTGACCCTGGCTGCCGTCGGCGGGATCGTCCTGGCCGTGCTGGCCGCGATCTATTCCGGAATCGGAGCCGTGGTGGCCACGGCCGCCTACGCCCTGTGCCTGATCATCATGCTGACGGTCTCGGCCATCTACAACCAGGCCCATCCGGGTGCCGCGCGGCCGCTGCTACGGCGGATGGACGAGGCGGCCATCTTCCTGATGATCGCCGGCAGCTACACCCCCTTCACCACCCAGAGGTTCGAAGGGGCCTGGTCGATCGGCTTCACCGTCCTGGTCTGGGCGGTCGCGCTGGGCGGCGTGGTGGTCAAGCTGGTCGCGCCGCGCATCTCTGACACCTTCTGGAGCCTGGTCTATCTCGGTTTCAGCTGGCTGGCCCTCGTCGCCGCCAAGCCCCTGATGGACACGGTTCACCCGATCGCCCTCGGCCTGCTGGTGCTGGGCGGGCTGATCTATACCGCCGGCGTCTTCGTCTTCATCAGCCCGACGGTGAAGTTCCGCCGCGCCATCTGGCACGGCTTCGTGGTCACCGGTGCCACCGTCCACTGGGCTGCGGTGCTTGTGGGCGTGGTTCTCGCCCCCGCCGCCATGGGCTGATTTGCATGCGGCTTCGCACTGCGGGATAGTGCGGCGTTGCAACCGTTCAGGGGTTTGGCGTGGCGGACAAGAAGGCCGGAGCGGGCGACACTGTCGTCATCAAGAAATACGCCAACCGGCGACTCTACAACACGGCCACCAGCGCCTATGTGACGCTCGAGGACCTGGCCAGGATGGTCCGCGAGGGCACCGAATTCGTGGTCTTCGACGCCAAGACCAATGACGACCTGACCCGCCAGATCCTGACCCAGATCATCTTCGAGGAAGAGAGCCGCGGCGAGGCGCTGCTTCCGGTCCAGTTCCTGCGCCAGCTGATCGGCTTCTACGGCGGCCAGATGCAGGGGGTCCTGCCCAGCTATCTGGAGATGTCGCTCGACAGCTTCAGCCGGCAGCAGGAGCAGATGCGCGGCCAGTTCTCCAAGGCCTTCGGTGCCGCGCCCGGTGCCGGCATCCTCGACGAGGCCGTCAAGCGCAACATGGCCCTGTTCACCGACGCCATGAAGATGTGGCCCGGCTTCAACGCCCTTACGCCCGGCGGTCAGGCCCCGGGCGCGGCACCCGAAGCGCGACCCGCGCCCGCCGCCGATCCCCTGGCCGAGATGCGCCGTCAGATGGACGAGATGCGCAGCCAGCTCGACAAGCTGTCGAAGGGCGGCTGACATGGCCGACGAGGTTCGCCCCGTCGGTCCCGTCCAACGCCGCGCGGACCGCCGCTCGGATGAACGGCGCGCCGCCGAGCGCCGGGCCGCCTCCGCCTCGCGCGCCCTCGTGCCCGTGGACTTCCCGGTCGAGGCTGCCGAGCCCCCGGCAAGACCTGCCCCGACCCCGTCTGCGGACGGTGGCGCGGCCGTCTTTGCCGCCCAGATGATCGGACAGACCGGCCAGCGCCGCGGTCTGAAGGGCGGCCCGCCCGTGCTGGACGCCGCCCGCTCGGCCTACCTCGGCGCGGAACATTCAGGGGCCGCCGAGCGCCGCCCCCTGCCGGGCAAGGCGAAAGACACCGACATCTGAGACCGCGGCACGGTCCTTGCTGAACGAGAGGTTATCAAGCCTCGTTCGGGACCGCCGCCATGCTGACAATCCTCGCCCGCACCATCGACGTCACCGTCGTGGCCCTGATTTTCGTGGCCTTTTCCTAAGCCGATCAGGCGCCGCTGGCGAAGTCCAGGTCCTTGCGGGCCGAGATGATGGTGACGATGAAGCCGGCCAGAACGTCCAGCATGACCATGGTCAGGATCAGGAAGAAGGTCGAGGTCGCGAACCCCTTGAACAGGAGGAAGGCGACCAGGCAGAAGACGAACAGGATCATCGACAGGGCGTGATTGATGATCGCCACCTTCTGGCTGGAGGTGGACTTGAGCAGTTCGAAGAACAGCAGGATCAGCGACAGGAACAGGATCAGGTCGCCCGTGCCGACGTTCCAGGCACTGCCGGACACCATCGGGATCGAGAACAGGGGGTCACTCAACGCCTGCTGGGCCGCCGAGAGTCCGCCGGACCCGAGGACCCCGAACCCGATCACGATGGCGTAGATCACCACGGGGATGAACAGCAGCGGGATGGCGATCAGCATGGCGGGCTCCATCGACGTACGGCCGCGAAACAGCCGCGCTTGTTAACGATGCTTACCCCGGTTCGATCCAAACGGCTACGCCCGCTCGCGCGTCAGGGGAAAGTCAGAATTCGCTGATCGCGCCGGGCCTGCGGGACCGCGTTTTCAGCCACATCACGCCGAGCAGGTCCGACAGCGAAGCTATCAGCCGTCCCCAGTTGGTGTATTTCGACTGGCCGGTCTCGCGGTGGCGATGGTCCACATCGAGATAGAGGTTCTGGTAGCCCTCGCGGATCATCAGGGCCGGCAGATAGCGGTGGATGTGATCGAAATAGGGGAGGCGCAGGAAGATCTCCCGCCGGAACGCCTTCAAGCCGCAGCCCGTGTCGTCCGCGTCGTCGCCCAGCAGTTTGCGGCGGATACGGTTGGCCCACAGCGAGGCCTGCCGCTTGGCCCCGGAATCCTGACGTTTGGCCCGCACGCCGCCGACCAGGGCCACGGAGGACGGCGAGGACGCCAGCAGATCGGCCAGTTTCGGCGCGTCGGCCGGGGGGTTCTGGCCGTCGCCGTCGAGGGTGACCACGATCGCCCCGCGCGCCGCCAGCACGCCGGTGCGGACCGCCCGGCTCTGACCGGCGTTCGAGCCATGGCTGAGCACGCGCAGCGCCGGCAGTTCGGTCATCAGGCCCAGAAGTTCAGCCAGGGTGTCATCGCGCGACGCGTCGTCGACGAACACCATCTCATAGGAGCGGCCTTCGAACGCCGCGGCGATCTCACGGGCCAGGGGGCCGGCCGCGCCCTGTTCGTTATGGACCGGGACGACGACGGAAATATCGGGGTTCGTTTCGTTCATCCCGGGTGTCTAGCCGGTTTCCGCGCCGGGCGGGAGATGGGCGGCTGCCGCGCCGCGAAAGGGCGTGTTAGGAAGATGAACATGACGCTTTCCGATCTCGACCGATTCATCGCGGGCTGGCGCGGACCCGTGCTCGCCGCCCTTGTGGCGCTGCTGGCGGGTCTGCCGGCCCTGATGCTCCTGCCGCCGCTGGATCGGGACGAGAGCCGGTACGCCCAGGCGACCTCGCAGATGCTGGAGACGGGCGACTTCGTCGACATCCGTTTCCAGGACGATCCCCGCTGGAAGAAGCCGGTCGGCATCTACTGGATGCAGGCGGCCGCCGTCGCGGTCACCTCGAGCGTCGAGAACCGCGACATCGCCCCCTATCGTATCCCGTCGATCCTCGGGGCCATGCTGGCCGCCGCCGCCTGTGCATGGGCCGGGGCAGCCATGTTCGGCCAGAGGGCGGGCTTCCTGGCGGGTGCCATACTGGGAGCCAGCTTCCTGCTGTCGACCGAGGCGGGGATCGCCAAGACCGACGCCATGTTGTGTGGTGCCGTGACCCTGGCCATGGCGGGGCTGGCGCGAATCTATCTGGCGACACGGGCTGGCGAGGTCCCGATCCGGCCGCATAAGCTGATGTTCTGGCTGGGGCTGGGGCTGTCGATCCTGATCAAGGGGCCCATCGGCCTGATCGTCGTGGGCCCCGCCATGATCGCCCTGTCGGTCTGGGACCGGGACGTCAGCTGGCTCAAGCGGCTGGGCTGGGGCTGGGGCCTGCCGCTGGTGGCCCTGATCGTCGGGCCCTGGGCCATCGCCATCACCATCGCCACGGACGGTGGTTTCTGGACCGAGGCCATCGGGGGCGACCTGGCACCCAAGCTCGCGGGCGGCGACGAGGGCCACGGCGTTCCGCCCGGCCTGTATCTGCTGCTTGCGCCGCTGCTGTTCTTCCCGGCCACCTTGCTGCTGCCGGCCGCCCTTTCCACGGGGTGGAGCCGCCGCACCGAGCCGGCGATCCGGTTCCTGGTCTGCTGGCTGGTCCCGGCCTGGCTGATCTTCGAGCTGACGCCGACCAAACTGCCCCACTACACCCTGCCGACCTTCGGCGCCCTCGCCCTGCTGGCCGCTGCCGCCCTGACCCGTCCGGTCGGCAAGATATCCCGCTACGCCGGGGCCGGTCTGACGATCGCGGTCGGCGCCCTGCTGGCCGTCGCCTCCGTCTGGCTGCTGACCGAGTACGGCCGCTCCACAGCCCAGACCTGGGCCACCATCACCATCGTCTTCGCCATTCTCGCCAGCCTGATCGGAGCCTTTCTGATGCTCCACCGGGCAGCCATGACCGCCGTGATCGCCTCGATCGCCCTGGGCGTCGTCGCCCATGGTGCGCTTGCGGGTACGCTGCGGCAGTTGCGGCCCCTGTCCGTCGCGCCCCAGCTGGAGAAGGTCCTGATGGCGGCCAACCTGCATCCGCGTCAGGGACGTGCCGGGCCGATCGCCGTGACCGGCTTCCATGAGCCCAGCCTCGTCTTCCTGCCCGGGCGCGACACCGAACTGACCGACGCCGCCGGCGCCGCCCGCGCCCTGGCGGAAGGTCGGCCCGTCATCGTCGAGGCCCGCGACGCCGACGCCTTCCGGGCCGCCGCCGCGGAACTGGGCGTCACCGGCCGGGTCGTGGGCGAGGTCGATGGCCACAACTATTCCAAGGGCGATGACGTCAGCCTGACCGTCTATGCCCCGCCCGGCGGACCGGCGGCGGAGCCGTCGCGGTGAGCCGACCCGTCACCATCGTCGAGGTTGGTCCCCGCGATGGGCTGCAGAACGAGAAGACTGTCCTTGAACCAGCGGTCCGCGCCGAACTGGTGCAACGGCTGGAGACCGCGGGGGCGCGCCGGATCGAGGCCGTCAGCTTCGTCCATCCGAAATATGTGCCCCAGATGGCGGGAGCCGAAGAGGTCATGGCCGCCCTGCCCCACACGGCGGGTCGCAGCCGCATCGGTCTGGTTCTGAACGGCAAGGGCTATGATCGCGCGCTCGGGACGGCGGTGGACGAGGTCAATGTGGCCATGTCCGCCACGGACGGCTTCGGGCTGAAGAACCAGGGCCTGTCCGTCGACCAGCAGGTGCAGATGCTGGCTGACATCATCGCGGGCCGCGCCAATGCCGCGGGTCAACCGGGCGCGACGCCGTCCCTGTCCGCCACCCTGTCCTGCGTCTGGGGCTGTCCGTTCGACGGCGAGGTCGCGGCCGCACAGGTCGCCGATCTGGTCGGGCGGATCGCCGAACTGGGCGTGGAAGAAATCGCCCTGGCCGACACCATCGGCGCGGGCGATCCCTGGGCCGTGACGCGCAAGGTGGAGGCGGCCCGCAAAGCCGCGCCCGACGCCGTCCTGCGGCTGCATTTCCACGACACCCGCAACACCGGCCTGGCCAATGCCCATGCCGGGATCGAGGCGGGGGTGAGCGTTCTGGATGCCTCGGTCGGGGGGATCGGCGGCTGTCCCTTCGCCCCGGGCGCCACGGGGAACATCGCCACCGAGGACCTGGTCTATATGCTGGAACGCGCCGGCTATTCGACCGGCTATGACCTCGACGCCCTGATCAATACGGCCCGCTGGATCGGGGAGAAGATCGGCCGCCCGGCCCCGAGCGCGCTGAGCCGGGCGGGCGGGTGGCCGCCGCGCCGCAACTGATTTACTCAAAGGCAGGTCGGCGGGCCTCGCGATGTGGCAGGGTCCGGTTTCGCCGATGGAAACCGTCATGCCGCACACCCTGTTTGCCCAGCGCCTGATGTCCGCGGCCGAGGCCGCCGCCCTGATCCCCTCGGGTGCCCGGGTGGCGATGGGCCTCGGTTTCTCGCAACCGCCCGCCATCCTCGCCGCCCTGGCGGACCGGGCCCGGTCCGGGCAGGTCGATGATGTCCGCCTCTACTATCTGCTCTCCACCGGCATCGCCGGCGGGACGGTGTTCCAGGACCCGCTGATGGGCCGGATCCGGCCGATGAGCCTGTTCCACAGCGCCATCGAGCGTGGGCTGGAGGCACGGGCGCGGGCGGCGGGGCGGCCCAATCCGGTGACCTTCATTCCCACCGGCTTCCAGCAGGTTCCGCGCCTGATGCGGGAGGCCGGGGTCGATATCCTGATCTGTACCGTCTCACCGATGGACGAGGACGGCTTCTTCAGCTTCGGGATCAACACCGACTACAACAGACCCGTCAGCGAACATGCCGGGCGGATCATCCTCGAGGTCAATCCGGCGATGCCGCGGGTGTTCGGCGACTGCAGCATCCATGTTTCGCGGGTGACGGCGGTGGTCGAGAACGCCACGCCCCTGCTCGAACTGCCCGTGGCCGAGGCAGCGCCCAACGACATCGCCATCGGTGCGCTGATCGCCGACATGATCGAGGACGGCTCAACGCTTCAGATGGGCATCGGCGCCCTGCCGAACGCGGTCTGCGCCGCCCTGCACGGCCGCAGCGACCTCGGGCTGCACACCGAGATGCTCACGCCCGGGCTGGTCGAGCTGATGCAGCAGGGCGTGATCACCAATGCGCGCAAGACCCTGCATCCGGGCAAGGGGGTGTTCTCCTTCTGCATGGGGACGCGGGCCACCTACGACTTCCTCGACGGCAATCGCGACATGGAGGCCCGGCCGGTCGACTATGTGAACGATCCGGCCGTCATCGCCCGCAACGACCGGATGATCTCGGTCAATGCCACCCTGCAGGTCGACCTGACCGGCGCCTGCTGTTCGGAGCATCTGAACGGGCGACAGTTCACGGCCTCGGGTGGCCAGTTGGACTTCGTGCGCGGGGCCTATGCCTCGGCCGGGGGGCGGTCGATCATCGCCTGCCATTCGACGGCGGCGAAGGGGACGGTGTCGCGCATCGTGGCCCGGCTCGACGGACCGGTGACGGTCCCGCGCAACGACGTCCACATCATCGTCACCGAACATGGCCGGGCCGAACTCAAGGGCAAGAGCGACGCCGAACGCGCCCGCGCCCTGATCGCCATCGCGGACCCGAAATTCCGCGATGACCTGGAGCGTTCGGCGCGGGAGACGGGGTTGCTGGACTGACGCACCGGCGCCACCCCGGAGCTTGCCGGGTGAATTGGGGGTGGTCTTTCCGGCAGCCTTCGCCTATCAGCGCCCTCCCGAAAACGAGATGACCATGTTCGCCTATCGCCTCAACGCAAGCCTGCCCATGTCGCTCGACCGCCAGCCGGTCGAGGGCAAGGACGCGCGTGCGGAGGGTGCATAGGAGAACAGCCGGTCATTCTGACTTCGGTTTTCCAGCAACCCCTCCCGCCACCGGCCGGAGGGGTTTCTTGTATCCGCAAGACGCCTGACGGTCGGTCCGGGAGGATCAGACAGAGAAGGAGACGTCGGCCATGCGTGGCTATGACGTGATCGAAAACCCGGACCATGTGCCGATCAAGGCGTGGACCCGGGGAGTGCCCATCGAGGATGCGGCGCTGAAGCAGCTGAAGAACGTGGCCTCGCTGCCGTTCATCCACAAACACGTCGCGGTCATGCCCGACGTGCACTGGGGCATGGGCGCGACCGTGGGGTCAGTGATCCCGACCGTGGGGGCCATCATCCCGGCCGCCGTGGGCGTGGACATCGGCTGCGGCATGATGGCGGTGCGGACCTCGATCCGCGCCGAACACCTGCCGGACGACCTGTCGGGCATCCGCTCCGCCATCGAGGCGGCCGTTCCGCACGGCCGGACCGACAACGGCGGACGCAACGACAAGGGCACCTGGGCCGGCGAGCCGCCGGCCTCGGCCGTGACCCGCTGGGGCGAGCTCAAGGCCGGCTATGACGCCGTGGTCGAGGCTCATCCCAAGGCGGCGCACCCGCGTGGCTTCGGCCATCTGGGGACGCTGGGCACGGGCAACCACTTCATCGAGCTTTGCCTCGATGAGGCGGGGGACGTATGGGTGATGCTGCACTCCGGCTCGCGGGGCGTGGGCAACCGGTTCGGGACCTATTTCATCGAACGGGCCAAGCACGAGATGCGGCGCTGGCACATCAACCTGCCGGATCAGGACCTGGCCTATTTCCCGGAAGGGACGGACGGCTTCATCCACTATGTCCGGGCGGTGTCGTGGGCGCAGAAATACGCGCGCGCCAACCGCGAGGTGATGATGGACAGCGTCCTGAACGTGCTGCGCGCGTTCTGGCCGGATCTGGAGACGACGCAGGAAGCGGTGAACTGCCACCACAACTACGTCTCGAAGGAGCGCCATTTCGGCAAGGACGTGTTCCTGACCCGGAAGGGCGCGGTGTCGGCCAAGCTGGATGAGCTGGGCATCATCCCCGGCTCGATGGGGGCGAAATCCTTCATCGTGCGCGGCAAGGGCAATGCGGACTCGTTCTGCACCTGCTCGCACGGCGCCGGTCGGGCGATGAGCCGGACCGAGGCCAAGCGGCGCTTCACGGTGGAGGATCACATCCGCGCCACCGAGGGCGGCGAATGCCGCAAGGACGCCGAGGTGATCGACGAAACGCCGATGGCCTACAAGGACATCGACGCGGTCATCGCGGCCCAGACCGACCTGATCGAGGTCGTGCACACCCTGCGTCAGGTGGTGTGCGTCAAGGGATGACGGGAGCCGGTTTCACGCGAGTGGAGCCGGCTTTCGTCGTTCGGGCGGCGCTTTTCAGCGCACGCTCACATTTCGCTCATGCCGCTCAGGCGCGCGGCGCGCACGGTCCGCGCGTCGATGAGGACGGGAGAGGCGAGACATGTCGGTGACCAACGAGGACCTGAACCAGCTCTGGAGGGCCCTGCGAACTGCGGGCTGGAGCGCGGTCGCCCTGATCCTGCTGGCCCCGGCCGTCTCCATGCGGTTCACCGACGAGGTCAACTGGACCGCGAGCGACTTCGTCTTCGCCGGCGCCCTGCTGATCGGCGGCGGAGCCGTCATCGAGGTCGTCGCCTGGAAGGTGCGCAACCCCGTGGTCCGCATCGGCTTCGCCCTGTTCGTCATCACCATCGTCGCCCTCGTCTGGATCGAGGGCGCGGTGGGGATCTTCCACTAGACCTCAGAGGTTCAGCAGCGCCGGGTCGCCGCCCTGGGCGGAGATGTTGTTGCTGATGGCCTTTTCGGCGGCGTAGCGGATCAGGCTGTAGGGGCCGCCGGCCTTGGGGCCGGTGCCGGAGAGGCCCTCGCCGCCGAAGGGCTGGACGCCGACCACCGCGCCGATGATCGAGCGGTTGATATAGACATTGCCGGCCGGGACCAGACGCGCGACCTCCTCGGCGAAGGCCTCGATGCGGCTGTGGACGCCGAGGGTCAGGCCGTAGCCGCGGGCGGCCAGTTTCGACGCCGTCTCCTTCAGCTTCGACGGCTCATAGCGGCAGACGTGCAGGATCGGGCCGAACACCTCGCGCTCCAGATAGTCGGCGGTCGGGATCTCTGCGATGGTCGGGGCGAACAGGTGGCCCTTGTCGGCGCCGGCGGGCAGTTCGGCGCGGGCGATGATCTTCGCATCGCCTTCGAGCCGCTTCAGGTGGGCCTCGAGCATGGCCCTGGCGTCGGCGTCGATGACGGGGCCGATGTCGGTGGCGGGGTCGGTCGGATCGCCCACGACCTGGGCGGCGAGCGCGCCCTTCAGCCCCTCAATCAGGGCGTCGGCCGCGTCATGCGGGACATAGAGCAGGCGCAGGGCCGAGCAGCGCTGACCCGACGAGCCGAAGGCCGACAGGATGACGTCGTCGATGATCTGTTCCTTCAGCGCCGTGGTGTCGACGAACATGCCGTTGAGGCCGCCGGTCTCGGCGATGAAGGGGATGATGGCACCCGGGCGTGCGGCCAGCGACCGGTTGATCAGGTTGGCGGTGTCGGTGCCGCCGGTGAAGGCGACGCCGTCGATGCCGGGGTGGCTGACCAGTTTCGCGCCGACCGTCTCACCGCGTCCGGGGACGAGGGCCAGCAGATCCGGGTCCAGACCGGCCTTGTAATAGAGGCGCACGGCCTCAGCGGCGATCAGGGGCGTCTGTTCGGCGGGCTTGGCCAGGACGGCGTTGCCGGCAGCGAGGGCGGCGGCGATCTGGCCGGTGAAGATGGCCAGCGGGAAATTCCACGGGCTGATGCAGGCGAAGACGCCGCGACCGTGCAGGACCAGTTGGTTGATCTCACCGACGGGGCCCTTGAGCTCGGTCGGGCCGCCGAAGTCGCGTTCGGCCAGCATGGCGTAGTAGCGGCAGAAGTCGGCAGCCTCGCGGATTTCGGCCACGCCGTCGTTCAGGGTCTTGCCCGCCTCGCGCGAGAGCAGGGCGACCAGCCGGTCCATATTGGCTTCCAGCGCATCGGCCATGGCGCGCAGCACAGCGCCCCGGCCCGCGCCGCCCTTGCGGTCCCAGGCGATCTGGGCACGGGCGGCGGCGTCGACGGCGGCGTCGATGTCGGCCTCGGTCGCTTCCGAGACATGGCCCAGGACGCGGGTCGTATCGAAGGGATTGGTGACCGGCTGGGCATTGGTCCCGGCCTTGAGCTTGCCGCCGATGATCGGGCCGGCGGTCAGGGTCTCGCTGTCGACCTTCTGCAGCGCGACGGCGTGGCGCTCACGGTCGGCGGCTTGCGAATAGTCGCGGCCCAGCGAGTTCTGGCGGTCCATGTACATGTCCTTCGGGGTCGGGATCTTGGCGTGGCGGTCGGGGTGGGCCTCGACGGCGGAGATGGGGTCGGCGGCGACGGCCGAGGCGGGCACCCGCTCGTCCAGCAGGGCGTGCACGAAAGAGGAGTTGGCCCCGTTCTCGAGCAGGCGGCGCACCAGATAGGGCAGCAGGTCCTCATGCCCGCCGACAGGCGCATAGGCGCGGACCGTCACGGGCCCGAAGGCGTCATGGGCGGCGTCGTACAGCGCCTCGCCCATGCCGTGCAGGCGCTGGAATTCGATCTTCACCGAGCGCTCGGACGCCATCCTGTAGACGGCGGCCAGGGAGTGGGCGTTGTGGTCGCGAACTGGCTGTAGATGTGCGGCGCGGCCTCGATCATCGCCTTTGCGCAGACGAGGTAGTTGAGGTCGGTCGCGGCCTTGGTGGTGAAGACCGGATAGTCGGTGCGACCGAAGACCTGCGCCCGCTTGATCTCCGTGTCCCAGTAGGCGCCCTTGACCAGCCGGACCATCAGACGGCGCCCCGAGGACTTCGCCAGTTCCGAGACGCGACGGATCACCTCGGGGCAGCGCTTCTGATAGGCTTGGACGGCGAGGCCGAGGCCGGTCCAGCCGCCCAGCTCAGGCTCGCGCGCCAGCCGGTCGAGCAGCTTCAGCGAAAGGGCCAGCCGGTCCGCCTCTTCAGCGTCCATGGTGAAGTTGATGTCATACTGAGCCGCGATCCGGGCCAGCCGCAGGATCCGGGGATAGAGCTCGTCCCAGACGCGGGCCTCATGCGTGGCCTCATAGCGGGGCGACAGGGCCGACAGCTTGACCGAGACGCCGTGGCCGGCCTCAGGCCCCTGCCCTTTCGCCGTCTTGCCGACGGCGGTGATGGCGTCGGCGTAGATCTTCTCATAGCGCTCGGCATCATGAGCGGTGCGGGCACCCTCGCCCAGCATGTCGAAACTGCACAGCCAGCCCTCGCGGTTGGACCGCTTCAGCGCCGCCTCGATGGTGCGACCGACCACGAACTGCTCGCCCATGATGCGGACGGCCGCGGCGACGGCTTCGCGGATGACCGGCTCGCCCAGCCGACCGACGATTCGTTTCAGGAAGCCGGGCAGGTCGGTGCGGGCCTCCTCGTCCACATCGACCAGCTTGCCGGTCAGCATCAGGCCCCAGGTCGAGGCATTGACGAACAGGCTGTCGGACTGGCCGAGGTGGGACGACCAGTCGGCCGAGCCGATCTTTTCGGCGATCAGGCGATCGCGGGTTTCCTCGTCCGGGGTGCGCAGCAGGGCTTCGGCGAGGCACATCAGGGCCAGGCCCTCGCGGGTGCCGAGCGAGAATTCCTGCAGGAAGCTCTCGACCACGCCCTGCTTCTTGACGCTGGCGCGGGCCCGTTCGACCAGGCCGATGGCCTCGCCAAGCACGGCGGCGCGCTCGGTCCCGTCCAGCGGCATGTTGGCCAGCAGGCCCCGGACCGTGGCGGTCTCATCCGCGAACTTGCCCTGGTCCAGCGCATCCCAATCCTGGGACAGCGCGACGGGCGGGGAGACGTGTGCGTTCATGGCGGCGTCCTAGACCATTCCGCAACGGAACGGGAGAGGCTGCGGCGTCTCGCCAACGGGCGCGCGAGGCGCTAGAGGTTGCGACTGATCAACGGCGGAGCCATCCGGCCCACATGCGCATCGTTCTGGCCACTGACGCCTGGGAGCCCCAGGTCAACGGCGTCGTCCGCACCCTGACCCGGACCATCGCGGAATGCCGCGCCATGGGCCATGAGGTCGAGGTCATCGAACCCAGTCAGTTCAAGACCATCGCCGCCCCGACCTATCCGGAAATCCGGCTGGCACTCGGGGCCGAGGAAGAGATTCGCGAACGTCTGAGGGCGTTGGAGCCGGAGGCGGTGCACATCGCCACCGAGGGCCCGATCGGCATCGCCACGCGGCGCATCTGCGTGGAATGGAAGCTGCCCTTCACGACCAGCTATCACACCAAATTCCCGGAATACATCTCGGCCCGGTTCCCGGTCCCGGTGCAGGTCGGCTACGCCTATATGAAGTGGTTCCACAAGCCGTCGGGCCGCCTGATGGTGGCCACGCCGACGCTGCGGGATGAACTGCTGGAGCGTGGTTTCCGCAACGTCTCGCCCTGGTCGCGCGGCGTGGACACCGAACAGTTCAACCCCGACCTGCCGCGCATCTATGACGAGCTGGGCGGCAAGGACTGGCCGCGGCCCTTCTTCCTCAATGTCGGCCGGGTGGCGGTCGAGAAGAATATCGAGGCCTTCCTCGAAACCGACCTGCCGGGCACCAAGATCGTGGTCGGCGACGGTCCGGCCCGCGCCGAACTGGAACTCAAATACCCCGAGGCCAAATTCCTCGGTGCCCGTTTCGGCGAGGAACTGGCGCGGTGTTTCCGTGACGCCGACGTCTTCGTCTTCCCCAGCTGGACCGACACCTTCGGCCTGGTGATTCTCGAGGCCATGGCGGCGGGGACGCCGGTTGCGGCCTATCCGGCCCATGGGCCGATCGACATCATCCCGGGCTCGAACGCCGGCGCGATCCACGAAGACCTGCGCACAGCCTGCCTTGAAGCGCTGAAGTGCGACCGCAAGGCGGTGCGGGCCTATGCCGAGAAATTCAGCTGGCGCGCTTCGGCCGAGGAGTTCGTGCAGAATCTGCAGCCCTATCCCGAGCCCGAACGCGGCCGCTTCTGGCGCAGGCTGCGGCGGGTCGCGCGGCTGCGGCGGAAGACGGCGGCTTAACCAGGCATTGCTTTCGTCGTCCCGGCGAATGGCGGGATGACGAAGGAAAAAAGGCCCCGGATCGCTCCGGGGCCTTTCTCGTATCGGAAAGCGGAAGCCCTACTTAGCCGGGGCCGTCATCACGGTCAGGGCCTGGGCGATGGCGCGTTGGGCGGCCAGCTGGTCGGCGGGCAGCGGCACCAGGCCGCGGTCCTGCAGATAGCCGCCGCGACCGGCCGAGGCTTCCGACATGAATTCCATGACGAACGCTTCCAGCCCCGGCGTCACGCCGACGTGCTGCTTCTTCACATAGATGTAGAGGCTGCGGGCCAGCGGATAGGTGCCGTCGGCGATGGTCGCGGCCGAGGGGGCGACGCCGTCGATGGTCTCGGCCTTCACCGTGTCGAGGTTCTGCTCGAGGAAGGAGAAGCCGAACACGCCCAGCGAGCCCGGGGTGCGGTTCAGGGTCTGCACGATGGCATTGTCGTTCTCGCCCGAGTCGATCCAGGCATTGTCCTCACGCAGGGTGTGGGCGAGCGTCTCGAAGCGATCCTTGTCCGCGTCCTTGATCGCCGCGAGGGCGGGCAGCAGGGCGGCACCGGGGGCCATGCCCAGTTCGAGGAAGGCGTCGCGCGTGCCCGAGGTGGGCGGCGGGCCATAGACCTGGATACGCTGGGCCGGCAGGCCGGGATTGATCTGGTTCCACATCGTCGCCGGGTTGGCAGCGAAGGCACCGTTGGCACCGGGCGTTTCCTTGGCGAGCGCCAGGTACAGGTCCTGCAGACGCAGGTTGAAGGCCGCGCCGTTGCGGGCGGTGGCCACGACGATGCCGTCATAGCCGATCTTGATCTCGACGATGTCGGTGACGCCATTGGTGCGGCACAGCTCGAACTCCGAGGCCTTCATCGGGCGCGAGGCGTTGGCGATGTCGGGGGTGTTGGGGCCGACACCCTGGCAGAAGGCCTGGATGCCGCCGCCGGTGCCCAGCGATTCGACGCGCGGAGCCGCGCCGCCCGAGGTGCGGGCGAAATTCTCGGCCACGCGGGTGGCGAAGGGGAAGACGGTCGAGGAGCCTGCGGCCCAGATGCCCGCACGGGCGGTCTGGTTGCCGGCGGACTGGTCATTGTTGCAGGCCCCGAGGGCGAGCAGGGCGATCGCCGAGGCGGCGGCGAGCAAGGCGCGGTTCATCGTCAGTCTCCGGAACAAGAGCGGTTTGCGCCGCTTGGACCACAGGTTTGTGACGGAGGGGCAGACGCTAGTGTGACGGTTCGACGACGGGCGCGGCACGGGTCGGGGACGCGAGGCCACCGGTGTCGTCTTGCACGACCTGCCAGTCATCAATGACATAGCCTTCCTCGGCCAGGCAGGCGCTCATGGCGGTCTGGATCTCGCGCTCCTTGTTCGCGCGCTGGACCCGGGAAACACCATAGATCGCCAGCGGCGCAAACACGGCCATTCCGATGGTCAGGCCGGCCGCCGCGGCGGC
>Ga0187842_1000591_pt1 | contig 17928 bp, 16 predicted proteins | sample SpaLakP09_SKY_41_FD_134514 | JGI IMG/M metagenome (GOLD analysis project Ga0187842, IMG submission 134514) | Oligotrophic lake water microbial communities from Sparkling Lake, Wisconsin, USA - SP09_SKY_41 | ecosystem: Environmental > Aquatic > Freshwater > Lake | place: USA: Sparkling Lake... | reverse complement strand
TGGCGGTGGCGGTGAGCTGGGCGCGCGAGCACTTCGGCAGCAGCGGTCTGTACGGCGCCGTCGCCCTCGCGGCGCTGGCCGACGTGCATGCACCCATCGCCTCGCTGGCCGGCCTGCAGGCCGCCGGCAGCATCACCACCGGCCAGGTCCTGCTGGGCCTGCTGCTGGCCTTTGCCTGCAACAGCACGACGCGCGCCATCACGGCCGTCGCGGCGGGCGGCTGGAGCTTTGCGCGCTTCATCATCCCGGCACTGGCACTGCCGCTGCTGCTGGGGGCCGGGCTGGTGGCGCTGCTGCGCGGAGCCGGCGCTTGAGCCGGCGCATCGCCATCACGCCAGCCGAGGTCGACTTCTCCGACCCCGACGCACCAGCCTCACCCACCTTTGGCGACGTCTACCACTCACGCGCCGGCGCGCTGCCGCAGGCGCGGCATGTCTTCGTCGCCGGCAACGGCCTGCCGGGCCGCTGGCAGGGCCGCGAGCGCTTCGTCGTGCTGGAGACGGGCTTCGGCCTGGGCAACAACTTCCTGGCCACCTGGGACGCCTGGCGGCAAGACCCGGCACGCTGCGAACGGCTGGTGTTCGTCAGCGTGGAGAAGCACCCGCTGCAGCGCGATGACCTGGCGCGTATCCACGCCGGCAGCGAGCTGCCCGAACTCGCCGCGCAACTCGTCGAGCGCTGGCCGCCACTGACGATCGGCCTGCACACGCTGAGCTTCGAAGGCGGGCGCGTGGAGCTGCTGCTGCTGGGCCTGGGCGACGCCCGCACGCTGCTTCGCGAGCTGGTGCTGGACGCCGACGCCCTCTACCTCGACGGCTTTGCGCCCAAGCGCAACCCCGAGCTGTGGGACGAGTGGCTGCTGAAGAGCCTGTCCCGGCTCTCGGTTCCCGGCACGACGGCGGCGACCTGGAGCATCTCGCGCCCGATGCGCCGGGCGCTGACGGCGCTGGGCTTCGAGGTGGGGCTGGCGCCAGGTTTTGCCAGCAAGCCGGAGATGACCGTCGCCCGCTTCGCACCGCGCCACACGCCGCAGCGCCCTGTCGGACGTGAGCCGGTGGCGCCGGGTGCCCAGCGCGCCGTCATCCTTGGCGCGGGCCTGGCAGGCGCGGCCTGCGCACTGGCGCTGTCGCGGGCCGGCGCGTCCTGCACCGTCATTGACGCCCTGCCCGGCCCGGCCCAGGCCAGCTCGGGCAACCCAGCCGGCCTGTTCCACGGCACCGTCAACCCCGACGATGGCCCGCATGCCCGCTTCAACCGCGCCGCAGCGCTGGCCACGCAAAGCCTGCTGGCAGAGCTCGGCGTACCGCACACCCAAGGCCTTCTGCGGCTGGAGACGCGCCTGGCCCTGGCGCAGATGCAGGACGCGCCGGGCTATGTGCAGGCCCTGTCGGTAGACGAAGCCTCGGCCCGCGCCGGCACGGCCCTTGGCCACCCGGCCTGGTTCTACCCCGGCGGCGGCGCGCTGGACCCGGCCGCCTACACGCGGGCCATGCTGGCTGCAAGCGGCGCCGAGCTGCGGCTGAGCACACCCGTCGCCGCGCTGCGCGAGACGGCGGGCGGCTGGCAATTGCTCGGCGCCGATGGCCGCGTCATCGACGACGCGCCTCTTGTCGTGCTGGCCGGCGGACATGCCCAGTTGCCCCTGCTTGGCGCGCTGGCCGAAGACCTCGTCGTGCAACGCGGCCAGCTCACCCATCTGCCCGAGGCGCCCTGGCAACCCGCCCTGCCCGTGGCCGGCGACGGCTACGCGATTGCCGACGGCCGAGGCGGCGCCTGGTGCGGCGCGACGGCGCAGGACGACGACCTCGACCCCGCGCTGCGCGAGACCGACCAGGCCGACAACCTGACGCGCTACGCCCGCCTCGCCGCGCTGGACGCGCCGCCCCGGGCGCCACTCGCCGGCCGCGTCGCCTGGCGCCTCGTCGCGGCAGACCGCCTGCCCCTCATCGGCGCCCTGGCCGCGCCGGGGACGATGGCCGCGCAGCTGCGCCTGCAGCCGCGCCGGCCGGGACTGCTCGTCTGCACGGCCTTCGGCTCGCGCGGCATCACCTGGGCGGCACTGGCCGGGCGCCTGGTGGCCGCGCTGGCGCTGGGCTCGCCACGGCCGCTGGAGGCCGAGCTGCTGGACGCCGTCGACCCGCTGCGCTTCGCGTTGCGGCGGCAGCGCAGACCTGAGCGCTGAGCCAGATCTCGCAACTATTGCCGCTTTGCCCGCCTCATCGGCCTTCCACCGCATCAGGCCCAGGGGCACACTGCGCCGTGTTGCCGGCCTGGCCCGGCTTTCCCAATATTGATGGAGACGACGGCATGTTCGGTTCAGGCAGCGGTTCGCAACGACTCAAGGTGTCCCTAGGCGTGGTGCTCGGCGTAGTGACCGTGGGCGTCGGTGTGGCGCTCTCCGGTCTGGGAGACAACGCCGGCTCGGCCAAGACATGGCTCGTCGCCAGCCTTGTCATCACCTGGGGGGTCAGCCTGTTCGCATTGCTGACAACCGGCAACGGCAAGGGTTCTTCCCTGCATGCCGCGACCGAGGCCGCCGAGGCGCTGGCCCGGTTGGACCTGACACACGCCATTCCCAACGGCGGCTCGGACGACGTTGGCCGCCTGCTGACCGCGCTGGATGGCACACAACGTTCGCTGCAGAAGCTCATCGGCGACGTGCGTGGCGCGGCCGACAGCATCGGCACCGCCAGCGCCGAGATCGCCACCGGCAACCTGGACCTGAGCCAGCGCACCGAGCAGACCGCCAGCAACCTGCAGAACGCGGCCTCTTCGATGGCCGAGCTGACCGGCACCGTCAAGCAGACGGCCGACGCCGCCATGACCGCCAATCAGCTCGCCAGCTCGGCCGCCTCGGTGGCCCAGCGCGGCGGCGAAGCGGTGTCCCAGGTCGTTGCGACCATGGACCAAATCAGCCACAGCTCGCGCAAGATCAACGAGATCATCGGCACCATCGACGGCATCGCCTTCCAGACCAACATCCTGGCGCTGAACGCGGCGGTGGAAGCAGCCCGTGCCGGCGAACAAGGCCGCGGCTTCGCGGTCGTGGCTGGTGAAGTCCGACTGCTGGCCCAGCGCAGCGCCGAGGCCGCCAAGGAAATCAAGAGCCTCATCAGTGCCAGCGTCGAGCGCGTCGACTCCGGCACCCAACAGGTGCAGGCCGCAGGCGCCACGATGACCGAGATCGTCGCCAGCGTGCAGCGCGTGACCGACATCATTGGCGAGATCAGCGCCGCCGCCCGCGAGCAGAGCGAGGGCATCGCCGTCGTCAATGCCTCCGTGGTTCAGCTCGATCAGATGACGCAGCAAAACGCCGCTCTGGTGGAAGAATCCGCCGCCGCCGCCGAGAGCCTGCGCGAGCAGTCCGGCCGCATGGCCGAGGTCATCAGCGTGTTCAAGCTGAGCAACGCAGGCCAACGCTCCGCACCGATGAAGGCCTCTGCCGGCCACAAGCCGGCTGCCGCGCACAAGCCGATGGCCAGCAAGCCGAGCAACTTCTCCAAGCCTGTCGGCAGTGCTTCCAGTGGTGAAAAGCCGGCCGCCAAGGCCGCCGCCCCGCGCCCGGCCGCCAAGGCCTCGGCACCGTCCGCTCCCGCTCCTGCCCCACGCGCCGCACCGGCGCCGGCACCGGCCGCCGATGGCGATTGGGAAACCTTCTAAGACGGTTCCCATCCGGTCAGTTTTCAGGGGTGCCTTGCGGCGCCCCTTTTGCTTTGTAGCTGGCTTTACGGCCGCGAGCGGGGAACCAGATCTCGCGCTCGACCCAGTGCGCCAGCCGGCCAGCACGGTCGCCGCGCTGCTCGCGCAGCCAGCTCAGTGCCGCGTCGTCGAGCACATAAAGACCATCGCGCTGCTCCAACAACGCGTGGGGCCTGCGCCGCCGCAGCACGGTGGCTGACATCGGCGCGCCGAGTGCTCGCGAAAGATCATCCAGCGCCAGCCAACGTTGCGGCAGCAGTTCGTCATCCTCAACGCGGATGCGGTGGCCCTTGAACTGGTAGAAGCGGCCCTGCACCGACCGGAAGGCCAGGCCGCGAAAGGCCCGCCACGTCGTGATGCCCAGCGCCACCAGATCCGGCGCCAGCGCCTGCCCCAGCGCACGCATCACCACGAGCAGCCCCAGCAGCAAGCCCATCTTTCCACCGATCCACCACCACAGCAGGCCCGCGAACACCCCGCCCACCGACAGCTTGAACAGCACGCTGCGCCACCAGTGGTGGCGCTCATGCGCGGCAGCGTCGAAACCGAACGGGACGCGCGGCACGCTGCATGGGCTCAGAAGGTCAGCGTCTTGACGCCTTCGGCGGCGCCCAGCAGGCAGACCTGCGCCTTGTTGCGGGCGAACACGCCGACCGTGACGACGCCGGGCCACTGGCTGACCTCGGCCTCGAAGGCCAGCGGGTCGGTGATGGACAAGCCGGTCACGTCGAGGATGTGGCCGCCGTTGTCGGTGACAACCCCGGCGCGCAGTCTGGCCTCACCGCCCAGCTTGGCGAAGCGGCGCATCAACTGCGCCGCAGCCATGGGGATGATCTCGACCGGCAGCGGGAACTTGCCCAGCACGGGCACGAGCTTGGAGGCGTCGGCGATGCAGACGAATTTCTCGGCCAGGTCGGCGACGATCTTCTCGCGCGTCAACGCGGCACCGCCACCCTTGACCATGAAGCCGTTGCCGTCGATCTCATCGGCGCCGTCGATGTAGACGGTCAGGCCGGTCACGTCGGCGGCGTCCAGCACCTTGATGCCATGCTTTTGCAGGCGCTGCGTGGAGCGCTCCGAGCTGGACACGGCGCCGGCGACCGCGATGCCACTGGCGGCCAGTGCGTCGATGAAGCAGTCCACCGTGGAGCCGGTGCCGACGCCGACGATCTGGCCGGGCGTCACGTAGTCGAGAGCGGCGCGGCCGACGAGTTGTTTGAGCTGGTCTTGGTTCATGACCGCGATTTTGCCGGGACGAGTGGCTCCCGCCACCCGTCCCGTCTGCGACTACTTGATGACGCGGGTCTTGGCGGCCGAGTCTGTCGCCACCTGGCGCTGGCTGTCCCAGGCTGTGAAGCGGTACTCGACGACATCGCCCTTCTTCAACCCGCCAGCGGTAAAGCGGCTGGTCGTGCCGTCCTGGCGCAGGCGCACGGTGCGGGCGTCGCCGCCGTTGACCGTGTAGTGCACATCCACCCAGCCCGACGCCGTGGCGCTGAAGTCCAGCGTGGTGGCACTGCTCTGGACAGCATCACCGCTGGCGGTCGCCACAACGGCTGTCTTGGCGACGGCCACTTGCTGCACCGCGGCCGTGCCCGAGTCCCAGATGATGTCGTCAAAGGCGATCTGGAACGGCGCACCCGGGATGGCACCGTCGACGCTGAAGAACTGGAACAGGTCCAGCATGGACTGCAGCGCGATCCGCGGCCCGGCGATCTCGGCCACCGGGATGGTCGCCGTGCCCCATTCACCGTTGCGCACCAGGCCGTAAGCCGTGGTGTTGGCCGGGAAGGTGACCGAGCTCTGGTTGGTGTAGGTGTCGTAGATGCCGATCTTGAAGGCGACGTTGGCGGGCGCCTTGATCTTCAGCTTGATGTTGCCGTTGCGGAAGCCGCTCATATCGTGCACTTGGCGCGACTGGATACTGCCGCCGAACCACTGCCCCGGGGCAAAGTAGCTGAACGCCATCACGCCAGAGCCCTCGTAGGGCGGCGTGTTGCCTGCGGTCATGGAGCCCTGGTTCCAGACGTAGATGTCGGACGACACCCCCGGCACCTGCTTGTTGTTGACCGGCGTGTTGTCGGTGAAGACACCGAACTTGCCGACCTCGGGCGTGATGCCGATGCCCAGCTTCACCTCGCCCTTGCCGTCCAGCTCATAGACGCGCACATAGTCCACATACGCAGTACCGGGCAATGGCGCGGTGATCTGCGCCGGGGTCGCGGCCGGCGTGAAGTTGCCGCCCACGGCCAGGTTCAGCAGCAGGTAGAACGGTTCCTGCAGCGCGGGCGAACCGACCGTGGAGATGGGCGCCTTGTACATGTCCAGCTCACGGCCGTTGTCGACGAGGCTGAAGCGGATCTGCGTGTCGGTCCAGTACAGGCGGTAGGTGACGAAGCGGTTGGCCAGCGAGCGCGTCGGCGTGACCCAGTTCTTGGTCTGCCAGGCCGTGGAGGCGGCACAGCTCTCGTTGCCGGGCACGCAGGCGGCGTCGGCGAAGGTGATGACGTTGGAGCCGACGAACTGCTCCGGCGAGACCGCCGGCAGCCCGGCCGGCTGGCGGCCGCCCTGCTCCATGATGTCGATCTCGCCCTTGCGCGGCCAGGACTGCGGGCTGGTGCCCAGCATCCACGCGGCCGGCCACAGGCCCACGCCGACCTTGGGGCTGGCCATGCGCACCTCGACCATGCCGTACTTCACCTGCACCTTGCCGGCGGTGTCGATCTTGCCGGAGGTGAACTGGTTGCTGCCGATGACCTCGCGTTTGGCCGTGATGGCCAGCGCGCGGGTGCCCGGCTCGAAGGGCACGTTGACGATGCTGAGGTTGTTGGGGCTGTAGTACTGCAGTTCCTGGTTGCCGTAGCCGCACAGGCCGATCTGGCAGCCATTGCCGGTGGTGGCGGTCCAGAGGGTGGTGTCCAGGCTGGCGCCGTTGAACTCCTCCGACCAGAGCAGTTTGCCGATGACGGGGCTGGTGACGCTGGCGGACGCAGCGGCGCTGGCGGCCAGCAGCAGGCCGGCCACGATGTGTTGACGGATCATGGCTTTCATCCTTGAGTGTTGGACTTGCGGCGGGCCACGGCGGCGAGCAGCAGCCCGCCGGCGAACATCAGGCCGTAGGTGGAAGGTTCGGGCACGGCGCTGACCGTGATGCGGGTGGCGGGCGCGCCGGTGAAGCCAGTGTTGACGGCCTGCCAAGCGCCGGACGACGAGTAGGCCCAGGCGGCGCTGGGCGTGTCGGTGCCGCTCTGCCATTGGCCGGCGAAGTCGCCGTCAGTCTTCGTGAGCAGCCAGTAGCTGCCGGCGGCTAGCGTCCAGTTGGTGGGCGTCAGCGGCGTGTTGGCCCACGGGTCGGTCAGGTGGGTGCTGTAGAGCCAGCTGGCGCCGGTGGGCACGGTGCCGCTTCGGGCCAGGATGCCGACGGTGATGCCGCCCACCCCGTCGATGGACGTGAGGATGGACTGGATGGTGGTGGCGCTGGCGAGGTCGAAGGCAACGGCCAGGTCCTGGCCAGGCAAGAGCAGGGAGGCCCAGCCGTCGGTCGCGTCGCCGGGGCCGTAGGTGTCGATGACGACGGTGCCAGCGGCGCTGGCATGGGCGGCCAGGCCGCAGAGCAGCAGCGCGGCCGTGGTCTTGGCAAGGGTATGGATTTTCATGAGGAGTCTCCTTGGATCTCAGGCGCGGCGGCGGCGGGCGATGGCGGCAACGACGCCAAGGCCGGCGATCAGCAGCGCATAGCTCTCGGGCTCGGGCACGGCGGCGACGTTCAGAGAGAACTGCAGGTCGTCGACGAGGATGGCGCTGGGGCGGCCGTCCAGCAGGGGGCCAAGGGCCGTGCCGATCTCGATGAAGAGCGCCGTGGTGCCGACCGGAATGGCGGCGGCCTGGAAGCTGATCAGCGTCCAGCTGCTGGTGTTGATCTGCTGCTGGAAGTTGCCCTGGACGGCGTTCGAGATGATGCCGTTGGCGCCCATGTAGCGCACCGTCGCGAAGGCGTTGCCCGTGGTGCTGGCGTCGCCCTTGGCCCAGAAGCTGAGCGTCGGCGTGTCGCCCACGTTGGCGGCACCCAGCGCGGCCAGGTTGCCGTGGCCAACCGAGTCCTGCAGCGCGATGGAGGCATCGAAGGGCTTGGAGCTCAGCAGCAGCGCGAAGCTGCCGGAGTGGGCGTCGCTGGACAGCGTCGCGGGGCTGGCGGTCGCCGCCGTCAGCCAGCCGGCGGCGACGGCACCGCCGACGCCCGGGGTCTCGAAACCGCCATTGGCAAAGCCGTTCACCGTGGCTGCGCCGGCAGCGCCGGCCAGCAGGAACGCGGCGGCCGCCGCGGATTTCTTCAGATTCAGCATGTCGTCTCCTTGGTTTTGGATACGGGTTTGATCCCGTGCGAGGCGACGACGTACTGCTGTCGATCGCCGAAAGTGAAAGCGCTTTCTGAAAGCGCTTTCAACAAACGGCGCGACATTAGGGGCCTGACAGAAGGCTGTCAATGCGGCCTGCCCTGCCCCTAGAACAAGCAGTGGTGGGTCTCAGGCCGGGTAGAAGCGGCCGTGGAAGCCGTAGGGCACGGCGTAGGGCAGCCACGCGCGGGCCAGTGGGCCTCCGGCCAGGTGCAACGCGTCGAAGACGCTCAGAAAGCTGCGGCGGCGTTTCACGTCGTAGCCCATGCCGACCAGCCAGCCCTCGCCTTCCTTCGTGCTACCGGGTCTCGGCACCAGGACGTGCTCCTCGACGACCACGTCGTTCCCGAAGCTGAAGCGCTCCCGCGCACCGCTCTCGATGTCCAGCCGCATCAGGCCGTTGAAGCCCCAGCGCGTGCCGGTGTCGACGCTGGTGGGATACCAGACGAAGCGGTGGCGCTGAGCAACGACGCGAGGATCAACGACAGGGAACTCGACCGCCTCGCTGCGCACCGTGACGTTCAGCCGGCCGGTCTGCAGATCGATCTCCAGCACGCGCGGCGTCGAGTCGTCCCGCGACGGCCGCTCGCCGCGCATCATCTGCTCGGCGGCGGCATTGAACTCAGGCAGCGGCAGGCCCTGCACATAGTCCACGCGCAGCAGTCGGCCGTCGTCCCAGGCGTTGCCGAAGTGGAAGACATGCGCAGCCGGCATCTCGAAGACGCGCCGCTTGCTGAAGTCGGCCTTGTCGATGACCAGCACACGCGTCGGCCGGTCGGCGCCCCAGCGCATCGCGTCCAGCATGGGCTGGCCGGCGCGCACGGCCGCCCAGTCCATCGTGACGGGCGCGAGCAGAAAAACGAGGTGGCGCTGCGACACGGCGAAGTCGTGCAGCATGGCGGGCGCCTGCACGTCCAGCACTGCGTGACGGCGCACCTGGCCGTCGGCGCCGATCTGGTAGACCGCCAGGCGCCCGTTGGCGGTGCCGAAGTTCCACACCGTGCCGTCCGGCTCGACCTTGGGGTGGGCCGAGAAGGGCATGCCGCGCAGCTCGTCCGACCAGGCCTTCACGCCGCGCGTGGCCAGCGTCGCAGGGTCCAGCTCGTAGGCGCTGCCGCCTTCCCACAGGGCATAGAGATGGTCGCCCTGCAGCAGCACGCTGGTGTTGGCGACGTTGACGCTGTCCGGCCCGCGCACCGGGCGCTCGGCCGGGATGGCGGTGCCGAAGGCAGGCAGCAGGAAGCGGCCGGCTTCCTGCTCGGCGCGGAACTTCTCGGTCTGCACGAAGCGGGCTCGGTGGCTGATACGGCCGTCCTGCAGCGACCAGGACTGCAACAGGCCATCACCATCGAACCAGTGGCGGTAGCGCTTGCCGGCGCGCTGCATCAGGCCCGGGCCGTTGCGGAAGTAGCGGCCGTTCAAGCCTGCAGGCAGACGGCCTTCGACGGTGACGTTAGCGGCGTCCAGCCCCTCACCATCCAGGCCGCGCATGGGCGCCAGTTCTGGCGCCTCGGTGGCAATGCCCGGCAGGCCGAGCGCCATCAGTTCAGGGCTGAGGCCACCGGCCAACAGCGCGGTCAGCAGGGAGCGTCGAGTCGTGCTCATGACCGCCTCAGTTCAGGCGAACCTTGACCGGCACACCGGCGGCCGGCGTCACCACGGCCTGCTCGAACTTGGGCGGGCCGTACTGGCCGATGGCGTTGTTGGAGAAGCCGTAGGGCTCGGTCGGCATGCCCATCGCATTCATGTCCAGCTTGCCGTTGCCGTTGGCGTCCTGGAAAAGGCTCAAGGCCAGCTGACCTTCGGGCAGGTTCTTCAGCACGACGGTCACCTTGCCGCCCACCGCTGCATCAAGCGCGAACCGCTGGCCGGAGGCCGCATTGTTCAGCCACTGGCCGGCTTCGGTGTAGATGCCGACCAGCAGCGCGGCGCCGGTTGTGCGGCTGGCATCCAGCCCCTCGACTTCAAGGGTGATGTCGGCCGCATGGCTGCTCAGCGGCAGCAGGGCAAACAGGGCAGCAGTGAGCAGGGCCTTCTTCATCGCGATCTCCAGGTTCAGCAGTGGGAATGGCTGAATTCTGAAAACCGCCCCGTCGCCGCGCGAGCGCGCTGCGACGGGTGGCGTCTGGCTGGCGTGAACGGCGCCGCAGCGCCGTCAGCCGCGCCGTTTGCGGACAGCAGCAGCGAGCTCGCGCAACAGCGGCTCCGTCTGCGCCCAGCCCAGGCAGGCATCGGTGATGGACACGCCGGGCTTCAAGTCGGCCTTGGTCTGCCCCTCGGCCAGGTCTTGTCGGCCCGGCTGCAGGTGGCTCTCGACCATGACGCCGGTGATGCGCGCATCGCCGCCGGCGATCTGCCCGGCCACGTCGTGACCCACATCGATCTGGCGCTCGTACTTCTTGCTGGAGTTGGCGTGCGAGAAGTCCACCATGACCTGCTCGCGCAGGCCCGAGGCCTTCAGCGCCTCGCAGGCGGCGCTGACGGAAGCCGCGTCGTAGTTGGGCGCCTTGCCGCCGCGCAGGATGACGTGGCAGTCCTGGTTGCCGCGCGTCTCGAAGATGGCAGCCGTGCCCATCTTGGTCATGCCCATGAAGGCATGCGCACTGCTGGCGGCCAGCACCGCGTCGCTGGCGACCTTGATGCCGCCGTCCGTGCCGTTCTTGAAGCCCACGGGGCATGACAGGCCCGATGCCAGCTGGCGGTGGCTCTGGCTCTCGGTCGTGCGCGCGCCGATCGCGCCCCAGGCGATCAGATCGGAGATGTATTGCGGCGAGAGCAGGTCCAGGAACTCTGTGCCCGCCGGCAGGCCCAGGGCGTTGACATCCAGCAGCAGCTGACGCGCCAGACGCAGGCCTTCGTTCATGTGGAAGCTGCCGTCCAGGCGCGGGTCGTTGATGTAGCCCTTCCAGCCCACCGTGGTGCGCGGCTTCTCGAAGTAGACACGCATGACGACCAGCAGTTCGCGGCCCAGTTCGTCGCGCGCGGCCTTCAGCAGCCGCGCGTAGTCCATCGCCTGGTCATGGTCGTGGATGGAGCATGGGCCGACGATGGCGAGCAAGCGATCGTCGCGACCGTGCAGCACGTCACTGATCTCGTGGCGCGCCTTCTCGACGAGCTCCAACGTGGCATCGGGGATCGGCAGCTCTTCCAGCAGCAGCGCCGGGCTGATCAGCGCGCGCACGGCGCCGATGCGGGTGTCGTCGGTGCGCGTGGTGTCGCGGGTTTCGTCGCGGGAGCCCGCTTCGCGGTCGTGATGAGGGTCGTCGAGGGGTTTCATGCAGGTCTTCCGGGCTGTGCAGCCGATCATTATGGAAGCCCCATGGACAATCGGTGCCATGCCGTTGATCCCCTACGCCCTTACCCGCCCCTTCCTGTTCGGCCTGGACGCAGAGCATGCCCACGAACTGACACTGGGCAGCATTGCCAAGCTGCAGAACACGCCCGCGCAGTTGCTGTGGTGCGGCGAACGCATCAGCGACCCGGTGACCATCGCTGGCCTGCGCTTCCCCAACCGAGTCGGCCTGGCCGCCGGCCTGGACAAGAACGGCCGCTGCATCGACGGCCTGGGCGCGATGGGCTTCGGCTTCATTGAGGTGGGCACCGTGACGCCCAAGGGCCAGCCCGGCAACGACAAGCCGCGCATGTTCCGCCTGCCCGAGGCCAACGCACTGATCAACCGCCTGGGCTTCAACAACGAAGGCCTGCAGAGCTTCATCGCCAACGTGAAGCGCGCCCACAGCTTCCGCAAGGCGGGCGGCATCCTGGGCCTGAACATCGGCAAGAACGCCGCCACGCCCATCGAGAACGCAGCCGACGACTACCGGCTCGGCCTGGAAGGCGTGTTCCCGCACGCCGACTACATCACCGTCAACATCTCCAGCCCCAACACCAAGAACCTGCGTGCGCTGCAGAGCGACGAGGCGCTGGACGCGCTGCTGTCCCGCCTGCAGGAACGCAAGCTGCAGCTGGAAAGCCAGACCGGCCGCAAGGTGCCGATGTTCGTCAAGATTGCGCCCGACCTGGAGGAGGCGCAGGTCGCCGTCATCGCCCAGACGCTGAAGGCCAACGGCATCGACGGCGTCATCGCGACCAACACGACCATCGCGCGCGATGCAGTGCAAGGCCTGCAGCACGCCAGCGAGATGGGCGGCCTGTCCGGCGCTCCCGTCTTCGAAGCCAGCAACCGCGTCATCCGCCTGCTGCGCGCGGCCTTGCCGGCCGGCTATCCCATCGTCGGCGTGGGCGGCGTGCTGAGCGGTGCCGACGCACGCGCAAAGATCGAGGCCGGCGCCGACCTTGTGCAGGTCTACACCGGCCTCATCTACAAGGGCCCGGGCCTCGTCAGCGACTGCGCGAGAGCACTGGCCAAACGCTGAACACGACACCATGCGCCTCGCCGTCGTTGCCCTGAGCGCCGCCCTGCTCGCCGGCTGCGCAAGCCCACCGCCCCTGCTGCCAGGCAGCAGCCGCAGCGAAGACGTCATTGCAGCCTATGGCCAACCCAAGCGAGTCTGGCCCGAGGCCGATGGCGGGCGTACGCTGGAGTATTCGAGTCAGCCCATGGGCCGGCATTGCTACATGGTGCGCCTGGCGGCCGATGGGCGGCTGATGAGCATCGAAGACGGTCTCTCCGCCACCAACCGCGCCCGCGTCGAGCCCGGCATGACGCCGGAGCAGGTCAGCCGCAGGCTCGGCGCCGAGCGTAGCCGGGTGTTCTTCCGCCTCAGCGGCGAGGACGTGTGGGACTGGACCGTCGAGCCCGACCAGATGGGTGGCTACGGCCTGCGCTTCAACGTCCACTTCAAGGACGGCGTCGTCGTGCGCACGACGCACAGCATGGTTTTCCCAAGCCGGCGCTTTCCGGGCATGGACGACTGACCAGACAAAAAAACGCCCCGGCACTTGAGGCACCGGGGCGGTACAGAGCTTGCAGCCAGGATCGTGTCGATCCCGCAGATTCCCTGGGGAATCAGTCGTTGCGACGACGACGCGAAGCGACGAAGCCGACGATGCCCAGGCCAGCGGCCAGCATCGCGTACGTTTCGGGTTCCGGCACAGGAACGATCGCCGAAGACAGCGCGTAGGCTGCGGGCCCGACATGGCCGCCGGAAACGGCGTAGAAGTACTTGCCAGCGCCAAGCGTGACGGTGTTCGTCGTGTTGGTGGAGTTGAATGTCCAAGCACCCAAGCCAACGTCGTCGCTCGTGCCAATCAGGCCGTCCACGCCGTAGGAATACAGGCTGTATGCAGCACCGATGAGGTTTCCGTAGGTGGTTTTCGCACCGCTGGTCACATCGTAGCTACCCGACAGCGTGAACGAGTATGTGTCAAAGAACGCGCCCGACGTAAAAGACAGATTGCTGTCGATTTCGAGCGGGTTGCTGTGCGTACCCCAATCGATGTCCGCAGCTTGGCTGCTAAGGGCGGTCACTGCCACCAATGCGGCAACGGCGATAGATTTCAGTTTCATTGCGAAGCTCCTAAAACCGTTCTGTTTGAACGACTGGTTCATTGTGCACTGCAGCGAACGGCTGTGAAGCACCTCACGCCCCAAGGGCTAGGGGGCTACCCCCCCTGAATAGGTAGCCCGCTTGTAAATGGTGGTAACCCTTGGTTGAATTTGCACTTATCTGACACGCTTATCACCAATTCGGTGCGCAGAAATGCCAAACCGGGGTCGGCTTCACGCAACACTCAGTCGAAGAACTTTCATGAGCCCCTCTACAGCCTTGCCCTTGCGGGCACGTTTGCCCGCGTGAGCGGCAAGTGATTGATTTCTTAGCACTTCCTCGCGCGGTTTGCCGCCCCGGCCGCTGCCCTCTACGCGCAACTGCTGCGTGAAGCAGACCAGCGACAACACGCTGTCCTTGGGCTCCAGGTCCATCAGCGTCAGCCCCTTGCCGCCCTTGGGCTGGTGCTTGAGCTCATCAAGCGGGAAGGTCAGCAGCCGTCCCAGGGCGCTGAGCACACCGAGTTGCAAGGCGACCGCGTTGTTCGGCACGGCGGCCAGCAGCGGAATTTCGCCCTCGTCCAGCGTGAGGAAGGTCTTGCCGGCCTTCTGGCGGCCGACGAGATCACCAACCTGGGCGATCAGCCCGTAGCCAGTGCTGCCAGCCATCACGAGGCGTTGGGCGGATGCGGCAGCGATGTAGTGGGCGATCTGAGTGCCCGTCTCCAGCTCGATCAGCGTGGTGATCGGTTGTCCATCACCGCGGCCACCGGGCAACACGGAGACCGGCACCGAGTACACACGGCCGTTACTGCCCATGACGATGAGGGGATCGACGCTGCGGCAGCGGAAATGCCCCCACAGCGCGTCGCCGGCCTTGAAGGTCTGCGCGGCGACGTCGACCTCATGGCCCTTGAGCGCCCTGACCCAGCCCTTCTGGCTGACGATGACGGTGACCGCCTCGTCGACGACCTTGACCTCGGCGGTGATGCGCTTCTCGGCCTGGATCAACGTGCGGCGGTCGTCGCCGTATTGCTTGGCGTCGGCCTCAATCTCCTTGATGACGGTGCGGCGCAGTGCGGCGGCCGAGCCGAGGATGTCCTCCAGCTTGGCGCGCTCGTCGCGGAACTTCGCCAATTGCTGCTCGATCTGGATCGCTTCCAACCTTGCCAACTGGCGCAGGCGAATTTCGAGGATGTCTTCGGCCTGCCGATCACTTAGGTTGAAACGGGCGATCAACGCCGGCTTGGGCTCATCCGACTCGCGAATGATGCGGATGACTTCGTCGATGTTCAGCAGCACCAGCTGCCGACCTTCCAGCACATGGATGCGGTCGTTGACGTGGGCCAGGCGATGCTCGGTGCGGCGGCGCACCGTCGTCTGGCGGAAGCCCACCCACTCGTTCAGCATCTCGCGCAGGCTCTTCTGCGTCGGCCGGCTGTCGGCGCCGATCATCGTCATGTTGACGGAGGCGCTGGTCTCCAGGCTGGTGTGCGCCAGCAACGTGTTGATCAGGTCCTGCTGCTCGACGGTGCGGCTCTTGGGCTCGAAGACGATGCGCACGGCTGCGTCCTTGCTGGACTCGTCGCGCACGCCGTCCAGCACCGCCAGCAGGCCGGCCTTGAGCTGCAACTGCTCGGCGGAAAGCGTCTTCTTGCCGGCCTTGACCTTGGGGTTGGACAGCTCCTCGATCTCTTCCAGCACCTTCTGCGCGCTGGTGCCGTGCGGCAGCTCGGTCACGACGAGCTGCCACTGGCCGCGGGCCAGGTCCTCGATCTTCCAGCGCGCGCGCACCTTGAGGCTGCCGCGGCCGGAGATGTAGGCAGCGCGGATTTCCTCCGGCGCGCTGATGAGCTGGCCGCCGCCGGGGAAGTCCGGGCCGGGCACCAGGTCGAACAGCGCGTCGTCGGACAGTTGGTCGTCCTTCAACAGCGCCACCGCTGCAGCGGCAATCTCGCGCAGGTTGTGGCTGGGGATCTCTGTCGCCAGGCCCACGGCAATGCCGCTGGCGCCGTTCAGCAGCACGAAGGGCAGGCGCGCCGGGAGTTCCACCGGCTCCTGCGTCGTGCCGTCGTAGTTGGGCCGAAAGTCCACCGTGCCTTCGTCGATCTCGTCCATCACCAGGCGTGCGATCGGCGCGAGGCGCGCTTCCGTGTACCGCATGGCTGCCGCGCCATCGCCGTCCCGGCTGCCGAAGTTGCCATGGCCATCGATGAGCGGGTAGCGCAGCGAGAAGTCCTGCGCCATCCGCACCAGCGCGTCGTAGACCGACTGGTCGCCATGCGGGTGGAAGTTGCCCAGCACGTCGCCAACGACCTTGGCGCCCTTGACCGGCTTGGCGCCGGAATTGCCGCTCCAGCCCAGTCCGAGGCGGTGCATCGCGTACAGGATGCGGCGCTGCACAGGCTTCTGGCCGTCGGAGTAAGAAGGCAGCGCGCGGCCCTTGACGACGCTGAGCGCGTACTCGAGGTAGGCCTGCTGGGCGTAGGCACCCAGCGTCAGCGCATTGCTGTCGCCGCTCTCAGCGGGAGGGTTGAAGTCGATGGGGGTCTGGGAACTCATGGGTGCAAGGTCAAGCGCTGCGCGCGGGCCGGTTGGCTCTGCTGCAGCAAGGCCCAGTACAGCTCGAGCACGAGCTGCACATGGGCCTGGGTTTCATCGATGTCGGGCATGCGGTTGCCGGCGCGGCGCACGGTGCCCTCGCCAGCGTTCCAGGCAGCCAGGGCCACGTCGATGGAGCGGAAGCGGCGCATCAGGTCAGCCAGCATGCGGGCGCCAGTGTGGATGTTGATGCGCGGCTCGATGAGGCGCGCAGCGTCGGCCGGCGTCGCGTAGCGGCTGGCTGTTTCGGGGGTGATCTGCATCAGCCCGGTGGCGCCACGGGGCGAGACGGCGTTGCGCTGGTAGCCGGACTCGACGGCGATGATGGCCTTCAGCAGATCTGCGTCCACACCGTGCAGGGCGGCGGCCTCGCGCAGCCAGGGCTGGACAGCCTTGACCTCGGGCGCGATGTCCAGCCAGTTCAGCAGCGCCAGGCCGGCGTCGGTCTTGCCCGGCACACGCTGCATGCCGACGCTGCCCATGACGGGCTTGTAGCGCTCGTCGAGCTTGCGGGGGGCAAAGTGGGCCATGCCGGCGGCGTCGACATAGCCCCACAACTCAGCCCGCGCGGGCAGCGCGAGGGCCAGCAGCAAGAGCAAACAGGCCTTCATGCGGCCTCCAGCCCCAGCGCCACACGCGCCTGGTATTCGCGGTCCAGCAGCGACATGACGATCAAGGAGTCGTAGCCATCGGCGCCATCGGTGGTCACCCGCACGCTCTCGCGCAAGCGGCCTTCCTCGACAAAGCCCTCGCTTTGGTAAAGCGCCAAGGCGCGGGTGTTCAGCGCCTTGACGTCCAGCCAGAAGCGGTGCGCCTTCAGCTGCCTGAAGGCCATGGCCTTGAGCTGCCGCACCGCCACCCGGCCCAGGCCGCGGCCCTTGGCCTGGAGCACCAGGCGCTTCAGCTCGACAGAGCCGTTGGGGTTGCGGCATCCCTGCAGGATGACGAAGCCGATGCGTTCGAGCTGATCGCCCTCTTCCAGAATGAAGTGGCGCGAGTCCGGGAAGCGGATCGCGCCTTCATGCTGCGGCCGCTCCCAGGGCGTGATGAAAGGCAGGTTGGCGCCGTCGCGCTCGACCGAGACGACCCAGTCGAGGTCGGACAGCATGGTCGGGCGCAGGCGCAGGCTCATGGCGGCAGGCTCAGACGTCGATCTCGACCGAATCGCCGTGCAGCTCCATCAGCTCGCGGCGCGATGCGGCCTCGCCCTTGCCCATGAGCTTGTTGAATGACTCCACCGTCGCGGCAAAGTCCAGCAGGCCGTACTCCACGCGCGACAGGCGGCGCGTCTCGGGGTTCAGCGTCGTGTCCCACAGTTGCTCGGCGTTCATCTCGCCCAGGCCCTTGAAGCGGCTGATGCTCCACGAGCCTTCCCGCGCGCCTTCCTTGCGCAGCTTGTCCAACGTCGCGGTCAGCTCGCCATCGTCCAGCGCGTAGAGCTTGGCGGCGGGCTTCTTGCCGCGCGCCGGCGCGTCCACGCGGTACAGCGGCGGGCGGGCGACGAAGACGTGGCCGGTCTCGACCAGCTTGGGGAAATGGCGGAAGAAGAGCGTGAGCAGCAGCACCTGGATATGCGAGCCGTCGACGTCGGCGTCGGACAGGATGCAGACCTTGCCGTAGCGCAGGCCGCTCAAGTCAGGCGTGTCGTTCGGACCGTGCGGGTCCACGCCCAGCGCCACCGAGATGTCGTGAATCGCGTTGTTCTTGAGCAGCAGGTCGTGGCCGACCTCCCAGGGGTTGAGCACCTTGCCGCGCAACGGCAGGATGGCCTGGGTCTCCTTGTCG
>Ga0187842_1000586_pt1 | contig 17983 bp, 15 predicted proteins | sample SpaLakP09_SKY_41_FD_134514 | JGI IMG/M metagenome (GOLD analysis project Ga0187842, IMG submission 134514) | Oligotrophic lake water microbial communities from Sparkling Lake, Wisconsin, USA - SP09_SKY_41 | ecosystem: Environmental > Aquatic > Freshwater > Lake | place: USA: Sparkling Lake... | reverse complement strand
TCCAACGAACAGTGTCCGAAACATCTAAGGCGCCATAAAGGTACGCCAAGGAACACTCCGGAGAACAGAAGTGGCCTTCGCAAGTATAGATGTTCTTGTATGCGTCATACGACACAGGGAGAATGCTTCCAGCCCACTCAAAACTGTGGCAGCACCAGAAACACGCCGTGTCCTGAGAGTAAGAATCACACACCGCCTTGTCCAGAATCTGCTTCAACAGTTCGCTGCTCATGCTTGCAGTTCCTTCAATGTTCTTCAATATTTCGGTATAATTCGTGGGAGATGTTATCTTCCCAATGTCTGCGTACTCCGAGCCTCCAGCAGGAGTAACCGTTTCGTCGTGGTCTTCTGCGATCTTCAAAAAGAACACTACGGGCGTATCCTGTATTGTAGGTTCCTTCGCAGGAACTTTCTTCTTTGGGGGCATTTACGTTGTTTTCGCTTGAAATGTCAAAACCACATATACAAATGCGGATTATCGCAATGACCAACGAAGGACAACTTCCTATGATGAAAAACATGCTGAATTCTGCATCAAAGTCCGGATGGCCGATGGATCTATTTCACTGCTACGTTCTTTCTTCAAACAAGGAATTGGCTGCGTATAACACCACAGAGTTCCAATCCATAACTCTTCGCAAACTTGAACTCATTCTTGAGAACATGCGGATGGACTCTGAAGTCTTGTGGATTGATAACGACATCTACCTCTTTGAAAATGCAATTCAGCACATGCGTTCCTTCCAGGGTCATTTTGTCATGCAAGACGATATCTGGGGGCCTTGCACAGGCTTTTTCTTGGTTCGCAGCACAATTGCATCTATCCGAGCCATTGAAAAAACTATCCAGACAGTTCGTTCGCAAGTGGGAAAGAACATTATGAACGACCAGCACGCTTTCGTCAAAGTTTACAAGAGCATTTTGGGACTTCGTGTATCTCTGCTTCCTCAGGAACTGTATCCGAACGGACACGTCTATTTCGACAAAGACATCAAATCAACTGCAAAAATGGTTCATAATAATTATTTACATAAAACCGAAGATAAAGTGATCCGCTTTAAGAATCATAATTTATGGGACGAAAGTGATTCTGGATTTTTGCAGACCAAACGGTATTCTATTTAGATTTCGTCAACATTCACCTCTTCCTCGCTGAGATCAAACTCGTATCCTGCCGTTGTTGAGTTCTTAAGGGTTTTCTTTACCAGCTGAGACGAATCCGTGATGTCCAGCGCCAGAACTCGCGGATCTACATCAAACTCCTTTGAAATATCTCGCATCTGATCTGGGCTGAAGACCGCTGCAATTTCAAACCCGACTCCGCCGCCAAGACCGTTTCCTGCGATAGCCACGAACGTTCCCACATCTATCCACACAGAATGCTTTCCTCGCCCAGAAAACCTGCCGGGGATCTTTGCCTGTGCGACATTCCCCTTCTCTGTTTTTTTGGAGGCGTCCACGTAAAACACCTCCATTCTGCCGTCTCCCATCTTTCGCAGGACGCGGCCGATGTGAACGTCATCAATAGCCCCTTCGGCTCGCAAATCGTCCAGAAAATTCTGAACGAACCTGCGGTTCTTCATGGATGCGCCCGTCTCGCGCTTGGCTCCTTTGTTTCCAGAGTTCTTTTGAGGAGGCATTGTGATACTTTTTACGTAAGGAATTCCGCCAATCCGTTTTTACGGCGATCAAAACGAATTTGTACATCGGTTTCTATGAAACTCATAGAAATGTCCGATCTTTCCAAGCAGTACCGCAAGCACACGCACCGCGAACACATTCTTGCTCTGCCGGATACCTACATCGGCAGCATCGAGAATGCACAGGAGGAGATGTACGTCGTTGATGGCGAGAAGTTCTCTCCCAAGATGCTCAAGCAATTCAATCCGGGCTTTTACAAACTGATTGACGAGCTTTTGGTGAACGCCCACGACCACGTCATTCGTTTGCGCCAACGCAAGTCCGACAATCTAGTCAAGAAGATCGACATTTCCATTACCGACAACAAGGTGTTCACGATCCGAAACGACGGAGAGTCCATTGATGTGGAAAAGCATCCTGATTACGGCATCTACATCCCTCAAATGATCTTTGGAGAGCTGCTTACATCCACAAACTACGACACGAACGAGAAGAAGCTCGTTGGAGGCAAGAACGGATACGGCGTCAAACTCGTGAACATCTTTGCAAAGCAACTCAAGATCACGATTGTGGACGAGAAGCGAGGACTCAAGTATCAGCAGGTCTTTGAAGACAACATGTCCAAAATCGGCATCCCTTCGGTTACCAAATCCAAAGTCAAGTCGTTCGTGGAAGTTGAATGGACTCCGGACTTTGCAAGGTTCGGGTGGAAAGACGATCTAATTCCTGCGGACGTTCTGGCGCTGGTAGAGCGGAGGGTATATGACCTTGCGATGACGGTCGGGAACGGCGTCCGCATCATGTGGCGCGACACACCCATCAAATTCAGGAGTATTGAGGCGTACGCAGTAAGGTACCTCCCAGAAGCAACACCTTCCATCACATACTCTGCCGAAGGGCTCCAGCTGACAGTTGCGGATTCGCCGCTGGACCGTATGCTCGGCGTAGCCTTTGTAAACGGCATTTGGACGAAATCGGGCAAGCATATTGATGAAATTGCGACCCAAATTGTGTCGCATGTATCCGTGTATCTGGAAACAAAGAAAAAAATCAAGGTGAAGCCATCGCTCGTGAAAGACTCGCTTGCGCTCTTCATGACATGCTCCATTGAGAACCCTGCGTTCAGTTCACAAACCAAGGAACACCTCACATCCAAACTCAACGTCAAGCTCCCCGAAGATTTCCTCAAGAAAGTAGTTGCAAAACTCGGTGTTGTGGAGAAGGTCCTAGCCCAGCAGAATGTGAAGGACACCAAGGAAAACACAAAGACCGACGGAAAGAAACAGTCAAGGATTTCAGGGATTCCGAAGCTGGACGACGCAGCCTATGCCGGGACGATGAAGAGCCACGAGTGCACACTCATTCTCACCGAGGGAGACTCTGCGAAAGCCATGGCTCTCAGCGGTCTCAGCCAAGAACAGCGGAAGTATTTCGGCGTGTTTCCTCTTCGCGGTAAGTTGCTGAACGTGAAGGACACATCCGTGCGAAAGGTGGAACAGACAGAAGAAATCGCAAACCTCAAGAAAATCGTCGGACTAGAGTCGGGTCGCGAATACGCCGATGTTCGTGCCCTGCGTTACGGACGCATCCTCATCATGACCGACCAGGATTACGACGGCGCACATATCCGCGGCCTTCTCATCAACCTCTTCCACGAACTCTGGCACACCCTCCTTGCGATTCCCGGCTTCTTGGCATATATGGCCACGCCCATCGTCAAGGCAACCAAAGGGGCAAAAACGCTCTCTTTCTACACCCAGTATGAGTACGAAGAGTGGAAGAAGACGTCGGGCGCAGGATGGAAGGTCAAGTATTACAAGGGACTTGGGACGTCTACGAGAACCGAAGCACAGGACTACTTCAAGCAACTCAACATTCGGCCATACTCCTACACAGGCAAAGACAGCGATGCAAGTATTGATTTAGCATTCAATAAGGCCAAGGCAGACGACCGAAAGGATTGGCTCAAGACATATGCCCGCGAGAACATCATTACGCCCGTTCCGTCTCTGCCTTACGAGGACTTCGTGAACAAAGACCTCATCCACTTCTCCAACTACAATCTGGAACGATCCATCCCCAATATCATGGACGGACTCAAGACGTCTCAGCGCAAGATCCTCTACTCTGCATTCAAGCGGAACCTGAAGTCCGAGCTCCGTGTGGCTCAGTTCGCAGGATACGTTTCCGAACACTCGGGATACCACCACGGCGAAGCTTCTCTCAACGACGCAATCGTCGGAATGGCGCAGGATTTCATGGGGTCCAATAACATTCCGTGGTTCGTTCCGCAAGGACAATTCGGGACGCGGCTACAGGGCGGAAGCGACGCTGCGTCTCCCCGTTATATCCACACTTATCTCCAGCCCAACATTTCAAAGCTCGTTCCCGATTCCGACTTTGCGTGTTTGAAGTACCGAGACGACGACGGACTGCTCGTTGAGCCAGAATGGTATGCCCCCATTCTCCCCATGCTGCTCGTGAACGGCGCACGTGGTATCGGGACGGGATACTCAACGTTTCTGCCATGCTACAATCCTGCCGATCTCAAGAGCATGCTCCTGCGTTGGCTCGACACAGGTTCGGGACTAGACGACCCTCTCGTTCCTTGGATCCGAGGGTTTCAGGGAAAGGTGACGATGGAGGACGCAAAGTCGTGCGTCCTGGAGGGTAAGTGGTCTGTCGCAAAGGACACCATGACGATTTCCGAGCTTCCAGTCGGCTCTTGGTCTGCAGATGTCCGTGAGACTCTTGACAAGATGCTTTCCGACGGATCTATTCGTGATTACACCGACACGTCCACCGACCAACAACCCTCTATCCAAATCAAGCTTGGCGAAGACAAGTCGGCTGTAGACAAGATTTTGAGAACCAAGTGGAAGCTGACGAACATGCACGCCTTCAACTCCAAGTGCGTTATTCACAAATACGAGACGCCCAACGAGATTCTGAAAGAGTTTGCAGAGGTCCGTCTGGACCTTTACGCCAAGCGCCGCGATCACTTGCTCAAGGAGTTGAGGGATGCTCTTCCTTACCACGAAAATGTAGTCCGATTTATTCGGCAACAGAGCCAGGACAAGCCTGTTCCGGATTTGCGCCGAAAGACGCGCGACGAGTGCGACAATATGCTGTCCGCCGAGAAGTTCACGAAAATCAAGGACGGATACGATTACTTGATGAATCTCCCGATTGCTTCCATCACGCTCACAAACGCCGAAAAGCACGAAAAGGCATTGGTGGACCTCGTGCGAAAAATTGGTGAACTGGAGGCTAGAACGCCAAAGGATATGTGGAAATCCGAGTTGTCTGCGCTTTAGGTCAAACGATTTCTCTGACCAACGGTTCCGACCTCGGAGGCTGTAAGCTTCACAGGTAAGTCGGTAGGCGCACATCCAGTCGGACCTGCACAAATACGATTCAATGTCTTTTTCACTGCGCCAGTATTGAAAGCAGTGTTTCTTGTGCCTGCTGCACTACCTTGAGAATACAGCACGAAATCCGAAACTTGCGAAGCCGTATAGTTCGTGAAATCGCTAGCAGGCCGAACGGTTTTGGGTCCGCCGACATCTCGCGGGATTAGAAGTGCAGTTCCGTAAGGCGGAACTCTGGGAGCAGTCGGGCTGACTTCTTTTGAGTTTTGTGCTTTCAGAACATACGTGTTTCCAGCCTTTCGGGCCTGAAGTCTCGTCCAATCGGCTGCTGACATTGACATCGGCATTTATGAAACCACAGAGGTAAAAAATCGTATTTGATTTGGAGGAACGATCTTTCCAATCAGAAGAAGACGTTCCGAATCGTCAAACGCAATCGCATCAAACACCTCGTTCGTGTCGCGATCCACGACCATATATATGCCCTTCACCGTAACTCTTTGTAACGTCCTCGTCTTCCTTTGAACGTTTTTCAAGTAAAGGGTGTCTCGCTCGTTCGTCAAAACAGCTGGCTTGTATCCCATTTCGTCGGGCGTTATGTTCGTGTCAAAGCGCATGCACTGAATCACCGGCTTCTCCTTTGCGTGCAGCTTTCTGTGGATCTCGCAGTCCACCGCCGACTGCTTCAGTAAATGACTGATCTGTTTTATGATTCTGCTCTTTTCAAACGCCACCTCATACAGAAACTCGTCGGAGCTCATGAACACTTCCTGAGGCGTGTCCCCCTCATACCGCTTCAGAACAGTATCGTTTCGTCGAATCGGAACAATAGTCCCTTCTGTCTTTGTGGCCTGCTCTTTCGTGAACACCGACATGTAAAGCTTCACACTCACCGTGCGATCATTCACAGGCAACTTTGCGTGTGAGCAAATACGTATGGCTCGTCCTATGACTTGGTCAATTCGCGCAGGGTTCCAGTACGGTTCCATGATGTAAACGTTTCGGACGTTTGCAAGCGTAATACCTTCTGCTCCCGCCTTTGAAGCCATGAACACGCAGAGCTTGTGTTCCTTGATTGAATCTTTTAATGTTTGAGGAAACGTGTCGTTGTAAGATTCGTTGAAGATTTGGCGATACAGTTCGCGTTCCTCCTCGTTTCCTCCCACGAACATGGCATATGCAGGCACGCCCTTCTTCATTTCCGGATCCTCTTCCCATCCCGCCGCGCTCTTCTTTATTTTGTACTGCTGAAACCCGTTGTGTTCCAGAACCGCTGCAAACACACCCAACCCTTCCAGCGATAAATACTGAGAGTAAATGAACTGGTTCTTCATGTCCCCAATATTCTTCAACAGATCCGTCAGAATTTCAAGCATTTTCGGGGAGTAAATCTTCAGAGCCTCTTTCGTCAAGTATTTTTCTGGCGCCGCCTTCAGCGCTGAAAGAATATCGGGCTTCTCAAGATCGCTCTCCTCGTTCGTGTTCTCGTCCAGTGTCTTTTTCAGCTCTGGCGGAATGGAGTAGTTGCACGCAAGCCGAGATGTCATTCGGAAAGACCCGAACTCTTCGTTCAAATCGGGTTTGCGGCCTTTCTTGGACTCCCTCTGTATTTCCACGAACCGAGCTTCCGTGTATCGCAAGAACTGCTCGTCGGAGAAAGGAACCTTCACTAGCGTCTTCTCTTCCTCCAACCGCTTCGGCAGAACTCGCTCGTCTGCTCCTTTGTAATACGAAACGAGTCCCTGAATTCTCCTCTGAAACAGGACAGGGTTCTTGACAGTAAGTCCTTCCACAAACAGCGCCATGAACTCCTCAAACTTTGAAGGCAGACATTCCAGTTCCTCCACCAAAAACGTCTCCGGATCCCCCAACTGATTTCCTCCGAACGTAGTTTCAAACTTGTTTTTCCACGTAGCCACCCATTTCGTTATATCCCGCTCAAACGGCATGTCTTTCTTGAATTTCACTGCATTGCGCTCTCCTGCTTCAGAGTACATGCTCTCAAACTGAGGAGGGTTGCGCGTCAACATGACAGACCGCTTCACTGAATTGAACTCGACAGTATCTACGTCCGTCAATTCCTTGAAAAACTTGAGAAGCCCCTTCTCGTCCCAAGTCACAGTCGCCTTCATAGGAACCGTTATCCTCTCAATAGGACCCTTCAGCAAGTTCATCATGAATGCTATTTCGTTGGGGCGATTGATGACCGGCGTTCCACTAAGAGCCACGACCTTACAGTTCTTTGCCTTGTAAATACGGTCATACAGCTTTCGCTTAATGTCTCGGTCATTCACCACGCCTCCTATCAAGTTGTGCGCCTCGTCTATTATCACCACCGTGTTGTCAAACATGTGTGGCTCGTCGGGAGGCAGTATCTTGTCAACGTTCACTGCGCTGATGCCGTCGTAATTGATGAAATGGAACCGGCTGTCTATCAAGTCATCAATCTGGTCTCGGATCACGCGCTGCGTAGGCACCGACAGCATCTTGAAATTCGGAGGCTTTTCCGACACGTTCACGAAGTAACGCATGTTCTTGTCCAGGAACTCGTCGGAAAGACCCGTGGCTTTTGCAGCCGCCTTCTCTTCGGGCGTGTGTATCGTCCGCTGCTCCCAGTGCTGTTCCACGACATATATCGGGTCGCCACACTTCCGAATCTCGCCCTTGTAGTTTTTTTGGAGAGACGCAGGCAGCAACACATACACTTTCTTCGTGCTCAACAAAGATTCGGCGACTGCGATGGAGGTGCAGGTCTTTCCTGACCCTAAGCCGTGATACAGGAGCAGACCGCGATACGGCGTTTCCATCAGCAAATAATCGCGAACAAGCTTTTGGTAAGAAAACAGTTCGCGGGTGTTTGGGTTCGTCTGCCTCAGACACACGTCTTCGTCCTTATCGTCTTCCTCTGCAGGCAACTCTCGGTAGTTCTTTCGTAAGAAAATGCGTGTAATCGAATCGGAAAAAGCTTTGCGATTCGGTAAAACGTAGGTCATTCCCTTCACTTATTTTTAGAGAACAAAGGATAATGGAGGCAATCGTTCGCAGAAACCCGCAACTTTGGATGCTCACCCTATACCTGCTCCTTGTGGCTGCATTCTTACATGTACGCCCTGCTGTGGCATTTGGAAAGGATGGCCAAGTCCGCCCATTTGGAACTGGGCAAAAAGATGCGACGGTATTCCCCCTATGGTGGTGGGTCCTTGCATTTGCGGTGATCTCATACCTTGCTGTTGTGTATTACCTTGGCTATTCGCTATAGCCACGTGCTGCTGACACATGTCCGTGATCACCTGGTTCCGCCACATATTGTCAACACACCCGCACGGTCGCTGCATAGACTGATTCATTTCTACTTTAGTTCACTATGCGATTAAATGGATATCTCTTCAACTTCTTTGTCGTTCGGCGTAGGACTGAAGGGCGGAGTCGCAGGCTCGCCAGTCATGCTCCACAGAACCTTTGCAAACGAAGAGTCCACGAACTCTTTGGTGAGAGCCTTCTGTGCAAACTCCATTCCCCGCTTCGCAATCTGCTTGCATTCAGAGTCGTGCTCCTTGCACCACGCCATCACTTCCTTCAAATCCGACAGATCTTCCTTGACCTCCACATAGTGCTCCTTGTTTTTCAGAATGTGATCCACCCACAGAATGTAAGGCCCCTTCACTTTCAGAATCAGCGATCCGGTTGTCATCATCTTTAACAGGCGATACGCAGCCACGTTTCCGTCAATGTGGATAATGTATTTGAACCCCGCCTGTTCGTCCAAATTCATCCGACTCACCGCTTGAATCTTCCCTGTCATGTCCAGCTGCCCCATTCCTTCCTTTGGATCAAACTTAATGCTGTTGGATTTGACCGTGATGACGCCAACATCCAATTCCTCCGATTTCATGGTTGCAAGTTTGAGGCGCATATTGGTTTCTGTGGTGTATCCGCATCCCGTTGGAGCACCCCTGAACACCGCCTTTGAGCTCTTCTTCTCCCAGTTTGTCAATTCAGGGTTCGGCAAGTTCTTATCTTTTCCGAGTATCAGCATCACGTCGTCATAGTTCGGAATCGGAACGTCCCAGTATCCGACCTGGCTGGATCCTCCCAGAATCGGAATGTGAGTCGGAAACTCATACTTCCCCAGCGGCAAATCGCCAGTCACCATCGGCCAAGGCTCTCGTCCGTCCGTTTTCAAAAGAACCGCGTCCGTCAAGTTCATGAGGAACACGCCGTCCGGCAGTTTCGCCGACATCTTGTCAAAAAAGTCCGCATACGCGTCCGTGAACGTTGATTCGCCCGCATACTCTTTCACCAAACACTGAATCACTCGCCACTGCTTTGTCCTTGTCGGACGAGCGCGCATCGTCTTTTTCAGCTTCTTCTTGAAGAGCGCATCCTCAAAGCTCGGAGCCGTAGTCTTTTCTTCAAGCTTGTACAGCACCGGCTTTCCTTTCGTCACGCACAACAAGTAGCAAGCATGGTGCAGTTTTGAATACACGTATTCCAGCGTGTTCCTCGCAGACGCAACGTCCATCTTCCACGGCCCCATCGTCTGAGGAGGCAGTTTGTCAAGTCCAACAGCAAAGCTCGGAGAGTTCTGCGGCTCCTCAATCGCGTTTATACACCTCTTTGCAACCTCCAGCGCGTTCTCCATTTTCCCAATCACCTTCTCAGTCGGCGCTTTGGCGGCTTCCACTGTCCGCTCCTTCAAAGTAAAGAACCCTGTTTTTTCGTCAAAAGACGTTCGGTCCTTTATGAACTCAGCCCTGTCGTCGCACTTTCTCTCCAGCGTCGCAACGTGCTTGTAATTGAAGACGTGTCTAGCCTTCCAATCTTCAGGGTGATCTATCGTCACATCTTCCAGTTCTCTGTCTTTGAGAGGGTAGAGCGCCAATTCCACAGCCCCGACGTTTCCCTTACTGTCCTTCTCTGTTCTCACGTTCTTGGGAACCTTTCCGCTGTCAATCGCCTTCGTCAACTTCTCTGCATCGCTTCGTCCGATCGCAGCCCACCCGTGTATTTCCGGATGCGCCTTTATGAACTCGTCCTTGAAGCACGGATCGTAACTCTTTCCAGCCAAGCACGTATCCTTGATTTCACTACACGTGACCACAGGAGACTTATCGGTTCCGTACCGAGATCCGCGCGTCAATGAAGAGTCGCCTATCATGGACACCACCGTCAAGTCGTGCGGAGTGACGTAGACGTCCACGTTCGGAATCGTTTCAAGCTCTTTGTGGATGTCTGCAACGAACGGATCCATGTAGAAAAAGACGTTGTAGTTGCGCGGAATACACCGTTTGCCGACACTCACGTCCGCGCCAGTAAAATCTCCCTCAGAATGCCGAACGGCTCGAAATAACAGCGTGCCCTTCGGTATTGTTAATGTCGGGATCTGTGAGCCCTTGAAGTCCACCATTACTTCAATATACGCTTTTAATTACACCTTGCACACAGTGTGTTTGGTTCCAACTACCATGAGAAGGGTGGGAATCCAGGTAGAAAGAACCATCACGAACTTGCTTTCTGTAATCACGTAGACGAATGCAGGAATCACCGCCCACAAGGCTCCGTCCCTTGGACTGATGAAGAGATCCGTCTTGCTGCAAATCATGCTGCTCACGAAAAAGGAAAGAGCTGTGCCGACAACAAAGAGAGCTCCTAGAATTGAAAGCATCTTATTGATTGTTCGCAAGAGTTTCAAACGTCTGAACCGCCCCCTCAATCTCTTTGACAACCTCCTTTCGCCGAGTATAGTGTGGCCGAATCGTGCTCTCGCATTCCCGAAAGCTCATCCAACGAACACACGAAATTTCGCGTCTCTGAACCGCCGTGAGTTTTTGGGTCACATCAATCTCCTTCTTCAAAAGCCCGATGAAATAGACGTGTTTGTACTGAACGCTGTTTGTCCCCATGAACACCTCTTCAAAGCACAAGTTCCTACAAAGAGTGTACGCCGACCTCGGAATGTTGGTCTCCTCATAGAATTCTCGAATCGCACAATCCACATCCGTCTCGCCCCGCATTCTCCTGCCTTTCGGAAACCCCCACTCAGGTTCAGACCATTCGCTCCTGTGCTCATACACCAACATCGTCCTGTCCAGCGCCTCAAACTTCTCCTTGGCGTCGTAATATTCCGACGAATAACTCTCGTCTCCCCACAGCTGAGACCACAGCGTAAAGAACGGCATTTCCACGATTCTGCGTTGTTCGTCGGTCGTCATGTCCTTGATGAGCCGGTGAACGTAGCTGGAGTTCGAGAGCTCATACTTCCCCCTCAAGAATTCCATATAGGACATGGAGTCCTTGCGACGAACCATCAGCATTCTGACGTCTGCGGTATCCTGAACAGGCAAATTGAAGGGTTCTCTGGTTCCTTTCAGCAGCACGATTCCGCACGAAATGATTGGATACTTACACGTGCGGAACACGTGTCCTCTTTCTCCGCAATTATTACAAAACATTAATGTGAAGACAATGGAACTGTTAAAACTTATGTTTGATTTAAACAAATGAGCTCATCTCAAACGGCTACCAATGACCCTGCCACTATTACAGTTGTTATAGGAACGGCAAGCGCACTTTACTCTGTTGGAACAACAACCATATCAATAGCGAGTAGGGGAGTAGGATATAGAATCGGAAATTCTTTCAGAGTCCAGGGAACCTTCCTTGGAGGAGCATCTCCTGCGAATGACCTGACTATATCTGTTGCAACTGTTAACTCTTACGGCGGGATTTTAACACTTGCCCCTGCTGTGGGGACTGGTGGTGCATCGTCGGTAGGAACCTACACAACCACGCTAGACTTCGCTAACACTTACCGTTTTGAACGGGACGCAGGAGACATTACGCGTAGCTTGCGTGAGCGCCTCATCTATAACGAGAAGCGCGCCGGAACCAACATAATACCAAGCACCGATGGTATGGCTCGTGGAAACGCAGAACCTATGTGGCAGCAGCAGGGGAATAACTTCCGGCTCGCATACCTTTTCGGAAAACTGAAATGCGGCGCAGGATTCGGCGGAGCTTTCAATCTGAACGGCCCCAACTCCTTCAATTTGGCAAGACAGCAGTCTGGGTCTTAATAATACAGTCCAAAGTTGGCCTTTTTCAGAGTCGTCTTCAGAGCCTTGGAGTTTGCACGCCGAGTCTTTTGCGAATGAGGTCGCATGATTCCTCTTTTCATCAAATACAGCTTTGCGTTGTGCGACATGATCTCGTAAAGCTTGTCCTTCAATTTCTTCAGCGCAGTTTCCATCGTTTTCTTTGACTCGGCCTTCTCTATTTCGTCCAGGATTTTATGCTCGGACGTCAAGTATCCGTTCAGAACGATATTGGATAACCGACCCTTGAACTGATCCACCTCCAACTTGATCTCTTTGTAAGGAAGTTCGTCCTCCATTTCAAGAAGACTCTCCAGCGTCCCGATGTCGCCATACACGTGATACAGCCTTCCCAAATCTCCAGTAAACATAGGCGAAAGAAGTTCTATCGTCCGTGTTTTCTTCTGGATTTTTGCGAGCGCAAACATCCGCTTCGCCATCTTGAAGTAATTGCCCTGGCTTTTCAGGACATACATATTGTCCCGAATGGACGCGATAATGTCCGGGTCGCTCCGCGCACTCACCGGATTGCCCTTGTTCTTGAAGTTGTAGATACACGAAAAGTCCGTGAACCTGTTGTTCTGGACCCACGCAACCACGTCCATCTTGATAATCGTGTCCGCCTGCACCGCCTCTTCAAGCGTATACTTCCGCCCGTCCACCAAAGTCTTGTGTCCCCTCAAAACTTCCAGACCCGTCCACCGAACGATATTGTGCCGCAATTCGTGGCGCACGAACAAAAGTTCAAGGCGCGACAGTTCCGACGCAGGTTTCAGAAGCTTTCGCTCGGCTGCATACTGCTCGTCGCTAATGATTTTATCCTTGTGCAGTCTCGCCAGGTTCTCCGCGGACGCGGCGGCGTCATATGGCTCCGTAACCACCTTCCATTCCTCCACAGACCCACACTTTATGTCGGAAATGTAGGTTTTCCCCCGATTCATCACTCGGCGCACGCTGTCCTTGAATCGCTTCACAAATTCACGCACCGCCGCCTGTCTTTCTCCCCCTATTTCCACAATCTCCACGGCGTCGTAGTCCCCCGCATACAATTGCGAACGCAACGGCATACTGCCCGCCAACTTCATCTTCTTTCCGTGGGTCAATGACATGAGGTTCAGTGTATCCACGACATCGTCAGGATACCCCTCCGGATACCTTTTCTTCACCAAAATCTCCTTGGCCTGCATTAGTATTTACTTGTAAACTTTATCGATCAGCCGTTTTCATAAAATAATTCCTTAACAAAGCAAGGAGAATGCCGAAGCGTGCCTCTAAGGAGAACGCAAGGCAACGCAAAGCATCAGAAGATTTCACCGACGACCCCCCTCCTCCCAAGAAGAGCAAGTACAACTTGCGGGAGCGAAAGCCCAAACCTGTCGCAGACGACGACGCTCTGTGGGTTGATGACGACACGCTGGACACTGAACCAGAGGAGGAGACTTTGAGAATAGAAATACAGATCCAAGGTCTCGCTCTTGAAGAAGACTCCTCCGACAGCAGCGAAGACGACTTCGTACAAATGATTCGGGCAAAATACGTCAAGCCCGAACCCAGCATGTTTCCCGCCGAAAAGAAGAAGCGGGCAAAGAAGCAGGCAATTGAAACGATCCCCATAGATCTCTCCAGAAGCGAGCGACAATACTACCAGTCCCTCGCCCCCGCCAAACGCAAGGAACTCTTGTCTGCCATGAAGCGGGTGTCCTCCATCATGATCGGAGACGGAGACGTTCCATTCAAATTCAAGATTCTCGGACTCCCCATTTCCGACCACATGAAGTCCATTGTTCTCAAGAAGATTGACGCCTTGTCCGAAATGAGTCAGGACAGCGGGGGCGCTTACAAGCTGAAAACGTGGGTCGACGGGTTCTTACGCATTCCGTTCGGAAAGACCGTCCCTCTGCCCGTAACGCTTGACGACGGAGTGGAAAAGTGCACAGATTTCATGGTAACTTCCAGATCAAAGATGGACAAACACATTTACGGAATGAAATCCGCCAAGACGCAGATCATGCAGGTGCTTTCGCAATGGATCGTGAACCCGAGTTCCGTTGGAAACGTGATTGCCCTCCACGGTCCCATGGGAACCGGAAAAACGAGCTTTGCCCGCCACGCAATCGCCAGCGTCCTTCAGCGCCCCTTTGGATTCTTCACGCTGGGCGGAGCGTCCGATATCGCCAACTTCACGGGACACTCGTATACGTATGAAGGGTCTACTTGGGGCAGGATTGCTGACACTCTGATGCAGTGCGAGACAATGAACCCAGTTCTGTATTTTGACGAACTGGACAAGATCTCTGCTACGGCGCACGGCGAGGAAATCACGAGCATGTTGATTCACTTGACGGACCGGTCTCAGAACAGCGAGTTCCACGACAGGTATTTCGCTGGAATTGATTTCGACATGTCCCAGAGTCTCTTTGTGTTTTCGTTCAACGATATTGAAAAAGTGAGCCCGATTCTGCGAGACCGCATGACGATCATTGAATGCGGAGGATACGGCGAGACCGATAAGAAGGAAATTTTGAAGAACTACGTGTGGCCCGATCTTTTGGAACGTCTCCGCTTCTCTCCAGCCGACATTGTGCTGGACGACGACACGACCAAATTCATCATTTCAGAGTATTCTGCAAAAGAAAAGGGCGTGCGGACTCTGATTCGGACGGTGGAGACCGTTATAACAAGACTCAACATGCTCCGCGTTTCTAAACACGAGAGCATGAAGGAATATACGTTTTACATGGACGTCTCTTTTCCTATGAAACTGACACCCCGTATCATCCAAACTCTATTGAAGGACGCCCCCAAGAAAGAGGAGGAGGGCTGGAAGATGATGTACACTTAACTACCGGCGACTCTTGCGGGTGCGACCAGCCCTCTTCGCCTTGCGGTAGGTGCGACGACCGGCACGCGAACGACGTGGTGCCGGTGCCGGTGCCGAAGGTGCCTGACCTAAGACAACCGGCGGTGCAGCGACAACTGCTGGCTGAACTTGCTCTGCTTCATTCACCATGGCAGCCAAAGGAGTCGTATTTCCTCGCGCGGCTTCATTTGCAGCGCTCATAACTCCAGCAATAGTTATACCCGCAGTTGCTAAGGCAGCGGTAAGCCATGAGTAAGTAGCATTCGTGAACGCCGTGCGAGCAGCCGTAACAGCCGCTACGGCAATCGTAAACCCCGCTTCAGATGACGAGCAAGCCTGCTGGAGAGCGGACTGAACCTTCCGTGCGTGATCAAGAGCGACCGTCGTCTCAGCCTGTAATCCAGGATTCATAAAGGAGGCTAATGGGCTAGATGCTGCCAAAGTAGCCTTCATAGACAGTTCCTGGATAGTTGCGGTATTATTGGCACTCGCCGCACAATCTTTTTGAAAAAGCTCCGTCCGAAACGGCAACTCGGCATCCGCCACCATCATTTCGCGTCCAGCCTTCGCAGCAGGAACACCTGCAGCAGCCACAAATAGAGCAGCTAGAAAAATCTTCCTAAAGTTTGTTTGGGCGGTAGCCTGTTGATTCACAACCTCTGGTAACACAGCTGATGCGTCTGTAGATGCGTCCACCAATCCCCTTGTCAACGTCTGGGCATTCTGATCGGCGGTGGGGTTGCCTCCCATCTGTGGTGGATTAGGAACCAACTGAGACGCAGCCTCATTTGATGCCTTGGCAATAGCATCAGAAGCTCCAGCCGGATTCGTCTTGAGTGTATCAATAGCCGATAAGACATCGGCTGAAGGTGTTACTGCAAAAGTGTCCATTTATTTATCCTCCCGTAAATTTTATTGTAGATCCAGGTTCATCGTGAGGATGATTTCGTATATATCCACTCCACAGACTCGCCCGATGCATCTTTGGAGCATAAGGATATACACTCCGCCCCCGAGTGCGTCATCCAATTTATGAACGAACTGCGAGTGCTTGAACAATGCGTAAAGGTTCGCCCGGTGTATTCCCGTTGGACTCTCAAACCACGCCCCAGTTCCTCGCGATTCATTCTCCATCTCTCTCCGGACTTTCCTGCCGTAAGACGATCGGGCGTGATAGGTCTTCCCTTCCCAGAGATTCACGCTCACGGTCTTCTTCGCGCGACCCGCCTCCGCCCGCATACCAGCAAGTAGCTCCTCCTTCCTATCCGAAATGTGTTTCGTGAAGAACGCGACCGCCTCGTCGCAGAAATACTCAAAGTAATCCTCCCGCTTCTGCCCCAAAACCCTCTCTCTCTCTAAAATCACATCCTGAACGTCTTCTTGTGAGAATATAGTCATTATTACTTCCATTACGCATGGATCCTTTAATTCGTTTTAGTTAAGAGAAAGTCCGGGAAGTCTCGGTTCGTATAGGCCAACATACGAGCCTTTGCGTGAATGTAATACGTCCTGTATGCGTCCAAAGATTCGGGGCGCTTGTATTCCTCCGGCATCGCCTGCCGAAACGTTGTAATGCCGGCATGGTCCAACGCTGGCGGGTTTGAAAGAAGCCACTCAATGTGGCTCTGCGTCTTGTGCGTCTTCTGAGACCCGTAGCGGTGCTGATACTCCTTGCAAAGCCACCACGCAAGAGCCGCCAGCCACATGTAGTTCTCGTAGCTCTCGCGAACCCAAAGGGAGCACGGATGGTTCTTGTGCGTCACCTTGTAGGCATCGTGAGGGATATTGCTGGGGTCTGTCATCCAGTGTGCGCAATATAACAGTTGCGCAGACTCGAGGATCATCTTTACCACATGCTTGTCGCAGTGATACTGCGCCGCAATACGAGGGTCTTTGTGCAGAAAGAATATGTTCATTTCGGTGTAAATACAGACTAGCTCGGCGAGAATCTGTTTTCGACGAATCGTTAAAAACGGATTCTGAAAAGTCAAACACAATTTGACAACGAAAAGAATGTCTCTCTTCAGTTCCTCCACCCTCGGCGGAATGCGATCCTTCAAAAAGATTTCTAAAAAGATGAGCCAACTGGATTACTATATCTCCAAACTGACTTCTCCAGAAATTCTGAAGCTCGTGAGTCTCGGAAACAAGGCGTTTGGCGCTGCGATTGAGGACATTGTCCGCGAAGCCCTCTCTCTCGGACCCCGAACCTCTTCACAGAACGATGGAACATTTGGCGCAAGGAAGATTGAAATCAAGGCCGCTCGTTATTGGGCAGGCAAGGACGATTGTCGGTGGCAGCACCTGGAACCCGAGCACGATTACGACCTCGTGCTCTTCGTTCTCGTGGACTTCCACGATATTCGCGTCTGGGCGATTGAAAAAAGCACTCTCATGGGCGAGCTCCGTGATCGCAAGATCGTGACGTTTCAGGGCAAGCAGGGTTGGTGGACGACCAAGAAGGCCATTATGCCATTCCTCACTCCTATTCAGTGCCCAGCCGACCTTGCCGTATTTGCGTAAACAAACGTCTCCTCCTCAGAGGCCTTCTTCGCCCCCGGCCGACCTGGACCGCTGACCGAAATAGTGTCAAACAATACCCAACCCATCTCTGCGTGAATGTCCCTCACCACGTCCGCCAAGGGATACTTCTTGTCCGACTTGAAGTTCTTCACGCTCCAACAACTTTTTCCCTCCGGCTTCAAGCACCTCAAACACTCCTTCACGACCGGCTTCAACCATCCCTCCACCCACTCCTCCCACGACTGTTCCTTCACGGACTGATCTCCTGCAGTATACATCTCCAAATTGTAGTAAGGCGGACTCGTGAGAACCAAGTCAAACGTCCCGCTCGGAATCTTCAAAAGACCAGTCTCTGCCGGCTCGTTCCGAACGTCTGCAATCATACCCACATCCTTCAGAATTCCCTGTAATCCTCCGAACGTGTTCGGGTCCGGCTCAAACCCCGAATACATTGACTCTCCAGCCAAAGACCCCAGCATCCTGCCTCCCCAACC
>Ga0187842_1000583_pt1 | contig 18030 bp, 13 predicted proteins | sample SpaLakP09_SKY_41_FD_134514 | JGI IMG/M metagenome (GOLD analysis project Ga0187842, IMG submission 134514) | Oligotrophic lake water microbial communities from Sparkling Lake, Wisconsin, USA - SP09_SKY_41 | ecosystem: Environmental > Aquatic > Freshwater > Lake | place: USA: Sparkling Lake... | reverse complement strand
TCGCTCTGGCCGAGGCCTATGCTCAAGCCGAAGCGGCCGAGCGACAGGTCGCGCTGGCTCAGGAGGCGGTCACACTCTCCGATGAGACCTTGCGCGCCTCGCGGGCGCTCGTCGAAGCCGGCAAGGAAGCCGAACTTCGCAGCCTGCAAGCCCAGGCCGCCCTGACATCGGCGCGCGCGTCGCTGGACCAGGCGCGAGCTGAACGCACCGGCGCTTACGCTCGACTGACGGCGCTGGCGGGCTCGGCGGCGCCCTTCACCTCACTGACCGAAAGTTTGCTGACCGTCTCCAGGGCCACCGCCCCCCAAGCGAACATCGACGTCCTGGCGACGCCGGCCGTATTGGCGGCGGAGGCCGAACGAGAGGCCGCGGCGCGTCGCGTCAGGATCGAGCGCGTTCGCGCCGTACCGGACGTGACGATCTCGGCCGGCGTGCGGCGCTTCAGCGGCGATGACTCCACCGCCCTTGTGGCCGGCGTCTCGGTGCCGATCCCGGTCTTCGATCAGAACCGCGGCAATATCACCGCCGCGCAAGGTGAACTGCAGGCCGCCGAAGCTCGGCTCAACGCCGCGCGCTTCGACGCCGAAGCCGATATTCGCACCGCCCTCTTCCAGATCGACGCGGCCCAAACCCGGGTCGGCGCCGCCGTGGAGGGGGAAACGACGGCTGTCGAGGCTTATCGGCTGACGCGCATCGCCTACGAGGCCGGCAAGTCGCCGCTCGTCGAACTCATCAACGCGCGCCGGTCCCTGGCCGAAGCGCGCGCTCAAACCATCGAAGCCCAGTTGGCGCGTCTGCGCGCCGAAGCGGGCTTGGCGCGCCTTCAAGGCCGCCCCTTCGGAGACCGCTGATGCCTCGCAAATCCACTTCCGCAAACCGACAATGGCTAATGGCTGGCGCGGCGCTCGCCGTCGTCGCCGCCGTCGCTTTCTCCGCGGGCAAGTTTACCAGCGGTAAGCCCGCCGCCGCGCCGGAAGCTCCAGCCGCCGCGCCGGCCGAGGGCGCACACGCCGCCGATACGCTGACCATGGGCGAAGAGCGGATCACCGCCTCCGGCGTCCAACTTCAGACCGTCACGACCGGCGGCTTGGCCTCCGAGATTGTCGCCCAAGCGACCGTCGAAGCCGAACCGACAGGCCAGGCGGTGCTCACCGCGCGCGCCGCCGGCTCGATCACCCAGATCACCAAGCGTCTGGGCGACCCGGTGCGGGCCGGTGAGACGCTCGCCCTGGTCTCCAGCCGTGAAGCCGCGCAAATTTCGGCCGACCGCAGCGTCGCGACGGCCAAGGCCGACCTGGCGCGTAAGGTCCTTGCCCGGGAAAAGCGGCTCTACGAACAGAAGGTCAGTCCACGTCAGGACTACGAGACCGCCCAGTCGGAACTCGTGGTCGCCGAGGCTGAGGCGCGCAGGGCGGCCACGGCCGCCGGGGCGTCGGGAGTGTCTGGCGATGGTCGCTATGTCGCCGTCACCAGCCCGATCTCCGGTCGCGTAACATCTATGGCCGCGAGCCTGGGCGCTTTCGTTCAACCCGAGACCGAGCTGTTCCGGATCTCCGATCCGGCCAAGATCCAGGTGGACGCGGCAGTCACAGCCAATGATGCTCGCCGCATCCAGCCTGGCGACCAGGCGGTGATCGAGACCAATACCGGCGAGACGCGCACCGCGATCGTGCGCGCCGTAACCCCTGGGGTCAGCGAAGAGACCCGCTCGGCCACCGTGGTGCTGACCCTGACGGGCGGCGCGGGCGCGCTGCAGCCGGGCCAACTGGTCCGGGCCCGCATCACCTCTCGGCAATCGACCTCCAGCGGCATCGTCGTACCAGAGGAGGCCGTGCAGACGGTCGAGGGGCGAGACGTCGTCTTTGTGAGAACCAAGACAGGCTTCAAGGTTCAGCCGGTCACGGTGGGGCAGCGGAGCGCCGGGCGCGTCGTCATCGCGCAGGGTCTGAGGGGCGGGGAGACGCTCGCGGTCAAGAACGCCTTCCTGCTGAAGGCGGAACTCGGCAAGAGCGCCGAAGAAGAATGACCCCCTCACTCAGATCAGGAGACACGCCGAAATGATCGGTCGCATTCTCTCTATGTCGGTGAAGGGACGTTGGTACGTCCTGCTGCTCACCATCATCATCGCCGCCCTCGGCGCTTGGCAACTGACCAAGCTGCCCATCGACGCGGTCCCCGACATCACCAACAAGCAGGTGCAGATCAACACCGTGGCCGGCGCGCTGTCGCCGGTCGAAATCGAAAAGCGGGTCACCTTCCCCGTCGAGACGGCCCTAGCGGGCATCCCCGGTCTGGAAACCACGCGCTCGATCTCGCGCAACGGCTTTTCACAGGTCTCGGCGATCTTCACCGAGGGCACCGATCTCTACTTCGCCCGCCAGCAGGTGGCCGAACGGTTGACCCAAGCGCGCGACACCCTGCCGGCCTCGGTGCAGCCGCAGATCGGTCCGGTCACCACCGGTCTTGGCGAAGTCTTCATGTACTCGGTCGAGTTCGCCAATCCGGGCGGCAAGGGGGCCAAGGTCCGCAACGGCAGCCCCGGTTGGCAGAGCGATGGCGCGTATCTGACCGCCGAGGGCGAACGCCTTACCGACCCCGTCTCGAAAGCCGCCTACCTGCGGACCACTCAGGATTGGGTTATCCGTCCACAGCTGCGTTCCGTGAAGGGCGTGGCCGGCATCGATTCGATCGGCGGCTATGAAAAGCAGTATGTCGTAGAGCCCGACCCCGCCAAACTGGCGGCGTACGGTGTCTCCTACACCGACCTGGCCAAGGCCTTAGAGGCGGCGAACCTGTCGGTCGGCGCCAATTTTATCCAGCGCGCCGGCGAGGCCTATCTTGTCCGGGCCGACGCTCGGGTCCGCACCCTCGACGAGATCCAGAACGCCATCATCGCCACCCGGCGCACCGTCCCGGTCGCCGTCAAAGACGTCGCCGCCGTGCGGGTCGGTGGTGACTTGCGCACGGGCGCCGCCAGCAAGAACGGCGAAGAGGTGGTCGTCGGCACCGCCCTGATGCTGATCGGCGAGAACAGCCGCTCGGTCGCCAAGGCGGTCGGCGAGAAGCTGGAAGACATCAAGAAATCTCTGCCGCCGGGCGTCATCGTCACACCCACCCTCGACCGTTCGGTGCTGGTCAACGCAACGGTCAAGACAGTCGAGCGCAACCTGACCGAGGGCGCCATCCTCGTGGCCGCGACGCTCTTCCTGCTGTTGGGCAATGTCCGCGCCGCGTTCATCGCGGTGCTGATCATCCCGCTGTCGTTCCTGATGATGGCCATCGGCATGAATGAGATGAAAGTGTCCGGCAACCTGATGAGCCTGGGCGCGCTCGACTTTGGTCTGATCGTCGACGGCACGGTGATCATCATCGAAAATTGTCTGCTAAGGCTGGCCGAGCGACAGCACCACCACGGGAGGCTGTTGAGCCTTCCCGAGCGCCTGGAAACCGTGCTGCACGCGGCCCAGGAGATGATCCGTCCCACGGTCTTTGGCCAGGCGATCATCTTCCTGGTCTTCGCGCCGCTGCTGACTTTCACGGGCGTGGAAGGCAAGCCCTTCTCGCCGATGGCCATCACAATCATGCTGGCCCTGGGCGCGGCATTCATCCTGTCGCTGACCTTCGTCCCGGCCATGGTCGCCATCCTGATGCGCGGCAAGGTGTCGGAGAAGGAGGTCAAGGTAATCGCCTACTCCAAGCGCCACTATGATCCGGTGCTCAAGCGCGCGATCGATCGGCCCAGGCCGTTCATCGGCGCGGGTGTGGCGCTCTTCCTCTTGGCCGGCGTGGTCTACACAACCCTGGGCCAGGAGTTCATTCCGCAGCTGGACGAAAAGAACGTCGCGATGGGCTCGCTGAAGATCCCCTCCACGTCGCTCGAACAGTCGCGGGCCATGCAGCAGCAGGTGGAGAAGGCCGTCATCTCCTTGCCGGAAGTGGAAATGATCTTCTCCAAGACCGGCACGGCCGAAGTCGCCACCGACCCCATGCCGCCCAACCTTTCGGACGGCTTCATCATCCTCAAGTCGGAAAAGGAGTGGCCCAAGGGGGTGGACAGCAAAGCTAAGGTCGTCGAACGCATCGAGGCCAAGGTCGCGCCGCTACTGGGCAACAGTTTCGAGGTGACCCAACCGATCCAGATGCGCTTCAATGAACTGATCGCTGGCGTGCGCGGCGACGTCGCGATCAAGCTCTACGGCGACGATCTCGACAAGATGGGCGCTTCAGCCGCCAAGATCGGCGCGATCCTGGAGACCATTCCGGGCGCAGAAGGTGTTCGGGTCGAGCAGACGGCCGGGGCTCCGACCCTGGACGTGCAGTTCGACCGGGCCGCGATCGCCCGCTTTGGCCTGACCATCGAGGAGGTCGCCGACACGGTGGCCGCGGCGATGGGCGGCCGGCAGGCTGGCGATGTCTTCGAGGGCGACAAACGCTTCGACATTACCGTCCGCGTGCCGATGGCCCAGCGCGACGATCTGGAAGCCATGGGCGCCTTGCCGGTGATGCTGCCGTCGGAAGGCGGCGGCGCTCAGCGCTCGGTGCCGTTGCGCGAGCTGGTGCAGTTTCGTTTCGCTGACGGCCTCAACCAGATCAGCCGTGAAGACGGCAAGCGTCGGGTGGTGATCCAGGTCAACGTTCGGGGTCGCGACATCGGTTCGTTCGTCAACGAGGCCAAGGCCAAGGTTGATGCCGTGCCGTTGCCCACAGGCTCCTGGATGACCTGGGGCGGACAGTTCGAAAACCTCAAGGCGGCCACGGCCCGTCTGGCCTTGGTGGTCCCGCTCTGCTTCGTCCTGATCTTCCTGATCCTCTACATGGCTCTAGGGGGCATCGGCCCTGCCGCCTCGGTGTTCGCGGCCATTCCGCTGGGACTGTCGGGCGGCGTCTTCGCCCTGGCCGTGACGGGGATCACCTTCTCGATCTCGGTGGCCGTCGGCTTCATCGTTCTGGCCGGCGTGGCGGTGCTCAACGGCCTGGTGGTGATGTCCAGCATCCGCCAGCGGCTCGATGAAGGGTTGCCGGTGGCGCAGGCCATCTACGAGGGCTCGATCGAGCGCTTCCGCCCGGTGCTGATGACGGGCCTGGTGCCCGCCATCGGGTTCATCCCCATGGCCTTGGCCCATGGCACGGGGGCGGAAGTCCAAAAGCCCCTGGCGATGGTGGTGATCGGCGGCCTGATCACGGCGACGGCGGTCACGCTGGTCGTGCTGCCAGCCATCTCCAAACTGATCCTCCAACTGGGGCGCGGTCGGACCGCCCCGGATGAGAGCCCGGCGGTGTCAGCCCCCCTGACCACCTAAGCCGGGGCGCCGGCGTGGTCCCGTCCCCCAGCCACGCCGGCGCGTCCCTATTGATCAAGGAACATCCATGGCCCTGAGTTCTTCCCAAGCGCGAAAACTGTGGATCCCGGTTGGGCTGGCCGCCGCGGTCATGGTCCCCGCCCTGGCCCTGCGGATCGCCGGCTGGCGGCCCAATCCCGTGCTCGACATGGGCGTTTTCGGCGCGGCGATCCTGGCGGCGGGGTTGCTGCTGTCGTGGGGCGCCGAGGCGGCCGAGAAATACCTGTCCCAAGGCCTGATCCTGGCCGCGGTGGCCCTGGTCCCAGTGCTGCCCGAGTACGCGGTCGACATCTACTACGCCTTCCAGGCGGGCCGTTCGCCCAGCGAGGGCTATGTCGCCTTTGCGGCCGCCAATATGACCGGCGCCAACCGCTTGCTGATCGGCCTGGCCTGGCCGGCCATGGTCCTGCTGCATTGGAGGAAAAACCGCCAGCGGGGGATCGAACTCGCGCCCGTCAACGCCATCGAGATCGTCGTTCTGGCGCTCTCAAGCGCCTATGCCTTCGTCATCATCCTGAAGAACACCATCAGCGCCTGGGACTCCATCGTCCTGGTCGGGCTGTTCGGTCTCTATCTCTGGCGCGTCAGCAAGCTGCCCAAGGCCCAGGACGAAGAAGAAAACGAAGAGCCGGGTCCCGGCGCCGTTATTGCCAAGATGTCGAACACCACGCGCTGGACGGTGATGATCGGCATGACCGTGATCGCCGCCGGCGTGATCCTGGCCGTGGCCGAGCCCTTCGCCGAATCCATGATCGACGGCGGGCGCGCGTTGGGCATCGACCAGTTCCTGTTGATCCAGTGGCTGGCGCCCATCGCCAGCGAGGCTCCGGCGGTCGTCATCGCCGCACTGACGGCCGTGGCCTTGGGCTACCTGATCCTGGCCGCTGGCCTGTTCGCAGTCAATTGGCGCGCGATCGCCGGCCTGGTGTCCACCGCCTTCAGCCTTACGGCAAAGCCGGAAACGGTTTCTCAACCCCATCTCGCCCGACGACCCCAAGCCTGGAGCGCGCCCGTGACGAAACCTAGGCCGAACAAGCCCTCGCGGCGGGCGGCTATCACCGTCGGCCTCCTGACCTTCGCGCTCGCGCACTCCGGCTCTGCCCTAGCGGCTCGCGCCGAGCGCGCACTCGTCTTGGAGGCGACGGCTCCAGGCGTCTGGCGGGCCGAGGCGCGGCGGATGACCGTGGAGTTTCGGCGAACCGGCGCTGAGACCGATCCGCGTCTGACGATCCGCTTCCTGGACGCAAATGGCGAAGTCGTCTCCCCGCCAACCGCGCGCCGGGTGACGCTCAGCGCGCCGGACCAGGCGATCGTCTTCACGCTCAACGGACGGGAATGGACATCGACCTCGATGCAGTTCGCGCCCCGCGAGGGCGCCATGCTCAGCATCGTCGAGGCCGACCACCAGCACGACTTTCGTCTGAACGTCCACGCGCCCGCATCGCCGGAGGCGCGGCCATGACGCCTTGGTCACGCCGCCGCGTTCTGGCCGGCCTGACGCTGGGCCTGACCGTGATCGCGGGTCAGGGCAGGGCGGCGACCCCGTTCACCGTCTATCGCTCGGCGGCGTGCGGATGCTGCGAAGCCTGGATGGTCCACATGGCCAAGGCCGGGTTCGCCGCCAAGAGTGTCCTGGTCGACGATCTGGTCGCCGTTCGCCGACGCTTCAACGTGCCCGAAGACGTCGCCGGCTGCCACACAGCGGTCATCCACGGCTACGCCATAGAAGGCCACGTCCCGGCTCAGGACGTCACGGCGCTGTTGCGTCGCGCGCCTCGCGCCGTGGGCCTCGCCGTCCCCGGCATGCCGATCGGCTCGCCAGGCATGACCGTGCCTGGCGCCGCCCCCGAGTCATATTCGACCCTGCTGCTGCTCTCGGGCGGCCGCCGACAGGTTTTCGCGCGCCACTGAACCGGCCTTAATGGAGACAACCATGCAGATCCCCGGACAAGCAGTCCTGCTTCGCATCTACACCGACGAGAGCGCCCTGGTTGGCGACCGCTCCTTGATGGACGTGATCGTCCAACGGGCCAGACAAGCGCGATTGGCCGGCGCCACCGTCCTGCGCGGCCGCAAAGGCTTTGGCGAGTCGGCGCGTATGCACGAGTCCCGGCCGCTCGACTTCAACGACAACCTGCCTGTGGTGATCGAGATGGTCGACGAGGAAACCCGCCTTCGCGCGTTCCTGACCACGTTGGATGACCTCAAGGGCATTGGCCTGGTCACCTTCGAAAAGGTCGAGGTGCTCCGCTACGGCGGCCATCACGTCGAGCCACACCAGTAGAGGACGGGAGAAGCGCATGACCGACAAGCTCCGGCTCGAATTGCCGATCCTCCTGCCCCAGGCGGCGGACGCGTGCGACCGCTGCGTCACAAGTCTGATCGCCATACTGAAAGGGCGGCCTGGCGTGACCGAAGCACATGTCGAGATGGGCGAAGCGGGTGAAGGCGTCCTTTGCGTCCACTACGACGAGACCCAGATCCGACTGGGCCAGCTGCGAGCCTTCGCGCTGCAAGCCGGCGCGACCCTGAGCGGCCGCTTTGGTCACTTCGCCTTCGAGCTTGCCGGCGCCGTTCATGCCCGGAACGCTCGGCGCCTAGCCGAGACCTTGCGTGAACAGCCCGGCGTTCTGGCCGCCGAGATCGGCCCGTCCGGCCGAGGATTCGTGGAGTTCGACTTGCAGAAGACCGGCGACGAAGCGCTGCGCGCAGCTGTCCGAGACGCCGGCGGCCGCTTCTCGGATCTCGGGGCCAGCGCTGGCCAGAAGCGCGGCCGTCACGCCGCGCACGACCACGCCCATAGCGACGATGGCGCGCATGGCAGCGAGGAGGGTCATGACCACGGCGCTGGCCATGACGCAGCCGATGGGCACGGCCATGACGAGGCCAAGCAAGAGCCGTCGAGCGGCGCGACGAAACCCCACGGGCACGCAAAGCCCGGCAAGGGCGACAAGGGCCACGAGGGACATGATCACGCCGCTGGCGAACACGATCATGCTCATGGCGGCATCTTTGGCGAGCGCACCGAATTGATCTTCGCCGTTCTGTCAGGGGTGATGCTCCTCGCCGGCTGGCTGATTGGCCAGCGGGTGCAAGGCGTCGTTCCGCTGCTCTTCTACGGCGCGGCCTATGTGTTCGGTGGCTATTTCACGCTGAAGGAAGCTTTCGAGAACCTGCGCAAGCGCCGGTTCGAGATCGACACCCTGATGCTGGTGGCAGCGGCCGGCGCGGCCGCTCTGGGGCAGTGGGCCGAAGGCGCTCTGCTGCTGTTCCTGTTCAGCATCGGCCACGCCCTTGAGCACTACGCCATGGGCCGGGCGCGCCAGGCGATCAAGGCCTTGGCCGAACTGGCTCCCGAACGCGCCACGGTGCGGCGCGGCGACCAGACCGAAGACGTCCCCGTCGCGGCGCTCGAAATCGGCGACATCGTTCTGGTGCGTCCCAACGAGCGTATCGCCGCGGACGGCGTCGTCGTGGTCGGGGAAAGCAGTGTCAACCAGGCGCCGGTGACCGGCGAGAGCGTTCCGGTCGACAAACGGGCCGCGCCGCAGGCGGATCTAGATTTCGGCAAGGCCAGCGCGGAGCATCGGGTCTTCGCCGGTACGATCAACGGGTCGGGCGCCCTCGATATCCGGGTCGCCAAGAAGGCTTCGGAAAGCACTCTGGCGCGCGTCGTCAAGATGGTCGCCGAAGCCGAGGCCCAACGCTCGCCCACCCAGAGGTTCACCGACCGGTTCGAGCGCATCTTCGTTCCCGCCGTTCTTGTCGGCGTCGGCTTGCTGATGCTGGCTTTCCTGGTGATCGACGAGCCGTTCAGCGCCAGCTTCTATCGCGCCATGGCCGTGCTGGTGGCCGCCAGTCCCTGCGCCCTGGCGATCTCCGTGCCGAGCGCCGTTCTCAGCGGCGTCGCCCGCGCCGGCCGAGGCGGGGTCTTGGTCAAGGGCGGCAGCCCGCTGGAGAACCTGGGCACCTTGACTGCCCTGGCCTTCGACAAGACGGGCACGCTCACGGAAGGCAAGCCTCGACTAACCGACGTGGTCCCGGCAGAAGGCGTTGAGGAGCATGAACTCCTGGCCGTGGCCGTGGCGGTCGAGGCCTTAAGCGATCACCCCTTGGCCGCGGCCGTTGTCCGCGATGGCGAGGAAAAGCTGGGCCAGGCGGCCCGCCTGAAGGCCGACGGCGTCAAGAGCCTGACCGGGCAGGGCGTTCAGGCCCGAGTGTCTGGCAAGGCAGCGGTGATCGGCAAACCAGGGCTTTTCGAGACCGGCGAGGGACCAAGGCTCCCCGCGGCCGTGTGGAGCGAGGCTCAGAGGCTCGAAAGCGCCGGTCGCACGGTTGTCGTGGTCCGACACGGCGATCGCTATCTGGGCGTGCTTGGCTTGATGGACACCGCGCGCCCCGCCGCCAAGGCCGTGATCCAGCGTCTTAGGACCTTGGGGATCAAACACATCATCATGCTGTCGGGCGACAATCAGTCGGTCGCCAGCGCCATTGCCAAGGAACTGGGGCTCGACGAGGCCAAGGGTGGCCTGATGCCCGAGGACAAGGTCGCGGTCATCAAGGCGTTGAAAGACAAGTTTGGCAAGGCCGCGATGGTGGGCGACGGCGTCAACGACGCGCCCGCCATGGCCAACGCCACCGTCGGGATCGCCATGGGCGCGGCCGGATCGGACGTTGCGCTGGAGACAGCCGACGTCGCGTTGATGGCTGACGACCTGACCCACCTGCCGTTCGCCGTGGGCCTGAGCCGCCGCACCAGCGGCATCATCAAGCAGAACCTCTGGGTGAGCCTGGGAATGGTTGCTTTCCTGATCCCCGCCACCTTGCTGGGGCTGAAGATCGGCGAGGCGGTGATCTTCCACGAAGGCTCGACCTTGCTGGTCGTGGCCAATGCGCTGCGCCTTCTGGCCTATCGGGACAAGACCGCGTGATCGGCGAACGCTTTGGCCACGCCGGCGGCGGCGGGCGAGGTCATGGGCCTACGTGATCCTCACACGCGCCGCTCCCGGCCCAGACCCAACACCGGTCGCCCATCGTTATGGGCCGTCGTCGCCCTGATCGCGTCTCTACTCTTCCTGGCCCTATCGGTCGCTCTTCTCGTACTTGAATTTGGACGGTCAACATGAAGATCCGCAGACCAAGATCCCTCGTTGTATACCTAAGCTGGTTGCTCGGCGCGGGCGTCCCAACGGCGTTGAGCGGTTGCGTCGCCCTGGCTGGAACACCCTATCTTCCAACGCCCATCGCGACGAGCGCGCCGCGAGGGTTCCTTATCAAGTCGGTCGTGGCGATCCAGGAGCCGGGCGGCATCCGGTTCCACGGCGCGGCCTGCCGAAGAAGCTCGTCACCGCCGCCGCTCCGCATACGAGTCGATCGCATCGACGCCGCCGGGCAGGTGCTGAGCTCAACCTCGCGTCCGCTATCGGGTCTGGGCGGCCATGTGCGCCACTGCACCTTCTTCGACGTACCAACCCTCGGCGATCCACGCCCCGGGGAGAGCGCTCGCGTGTGCGCTCAGCGAACCGTGGGGCCGTGTCCCGCCGCATCGAAATCGGCTGAAGGCCCCGCGCCGTTCGCGGCCTCGGCGATGTCGTCGGCAGCGGGCATTTTCTAGGGACTGGCGATGATTTTCGAAACCGAGATCGACATCGCAGCGCCGCCAATAAAGGTCTGGCGCGCACTCACCGACTTTGCCGCCTATCCCAAATGGCATCCGTTCCGCACCGTGAAGGGTGAACTGGCCTTGGGCCAGAAGGTGAAAATGCTTGTCAAAGCCACGCCCGATCGCCGACGCAAGGATTCGGGCCGCATCACCCAATTGGTTCCAGGCGAGGCCATCACCTTCACCACGGGCAACCCGATGCTGAAACACACAGAGTGCTACACCCTGACGCCAAGCCGCAGGGGTGTGTTGGTGCGCCATCGCACCGAGATGACGGGACCGGCCGAGTTCCTGTTTCGGTTCGCCAAACCCTTCGTCGCCAACATGCGAATGGCCAGCGAAGTCACCGACAAGGCCCTGGACCGTTATTTGACCACCAACGCTCCGCCCTTAAGCGGGGCCCGCAAGCGGCCCCGCACCCGAATCTGAAACCCGTTCGGGACCAATTCTGACACCGAAGGCGCTTCCATGACCACCGACGGCCAGCACCTGCTACGAATCTATTTCGACGCCGCGCTCGCGCTCCAGGATCAGGCTTATGACGCCGTGCTCATCGCCAGGGCGCGCGACATGAGGATCGCGAGCGCCGCGGTCCTTCGCGTCATTGAGGCCTACGGCGACACCGCGATCGTCCACGGCGGCAAGGCGCGGGACTTGGCGCCGTATCAACACCTCATAGTCGAATTGGTGGATACCCAGCCAAAGCTCAAGGCCTTCGTAGAAACCCTCGAACTCTCCGTCGAAATCGGACTGGTGACCCTCGAGAAGGTCCAGGTCGTCGGCTACGGCGGGCATCGCCACCACGGCGCGTGAGAGCGGAGGGGGCGGTGCGGGGAACATCGGCCTGGCCGAGGGCTTCTTTGCTTAAGGAACGCGCTCATGAACCATGCAACGACCCCCACTGATCTCGCCGCGCGGGCAGGCCCCAATCTCGGCGCCGCGCCACAACCGCTGCCCGGCGATCCGAAGGTCGCGCCACCGCCTGCCGATGATGGGCCCGGCGGAATGATCGGCGAGGGCGAGGCGAGCCCGGCCAACGTCGAGAGCGTCGAGAGCGAGACGGAGACGCGACGCGAGGGCGGCATGATGGGAGAGGGCTGAACTATCGGTTCGAGCCTGTTGGTCCGGCCCGGCGGAGCGCCAGGTGACCGTGACTATATAACACATTCCCATGTTGCAGCGCGAAAGCTATAGGGCGTCACGATGGGTACCGTGACGACATGGCTGAAGCACTTGGGAGGTGCCCTGTTCGCTTGCCTGCTGCTGGCCAGTTTCGTGACGCCAGCCGTCGGCGCGGCGCTGTGTTTGAGCGATCCGATGGCTGTCGCGAGCGACCAACTGGCCGCCGAGGCCCCTACCGTTATCGAGTCGGACGCTGAAGACAGCGACGCCCAGGAAGAAGGCGAGCGCCAGACCTGCGTCGAAGGTCATTGCCATCACGCCACGCCGCTAATCGGGGCCGACGTCGCGTCGCTCGCCGCTCAGGATATCAATCGCGTCCGGCTGGTTCCGGCCGCCCCAGGCATCCCGCCATCCTTGGCGCCTGCCCGCCTCCACGAGCCTCCTCGCGTCTGACCTGGCCGCGCTCACGCGCGTGTTCGCCTCCGTTAGAACGCACATAGGGACTCTACATGTCATCGTCTTATGCCCGGCCCGCAGCCGTTTTCGGCGCGGTCCTGGCCTTCGTGAGCCTCGGCGCGCCCCTGCGCGCCGCCGCCGCGCCCGTTACGCTGGCCGCCGCGCTTGAACGCGCCCAGGCCCAATCTCCTCTGATCACCGCCGCCCAGGCCGCCCTGGCCGCCGAGCAAGGCCGCGCGCGCCAGGCCGGTTTTGCCCCCAATCCTGAAGCCAGTCTTCAGAGCGAGAACATCGGCGGCTCGGGTCCCTATGACGGGTTCTCCTCGGCCGAGACGACCTTGGCGATCGGCCAGAAGCTGGAGCTGGGCGGAAAGCGACGCACCCGAGCCGCCGCCGCCCGGGCCCAGGTCGAAGCCGCCGAGCTTCGTCTGATCATCACCCGCGCCGACCTGGCCCAGGAGGTTCGCACCCGCTACGCCGAGGCGCTCTATGCCGATGCGAGGGTCACTCTGACCATCGAGGCGGCCGACCGTGCGCAAAGCCTGGCCAGCATCGCCGCGACCCTGGTCGACGCCGGTCGCGAACCACCTCTGCGCGGCTTGCGGGCCCGGACGGCCAGTGATGAGGCCGCGACAGCGGTCTTGACGGCCCAGGCTGAAGCCGCCGCCGCCCGCCGCGCTCTGACCACCCTGTGGTCGGATCCGGAACCGACGATCGAATTGGTCGAACCGGCCCTCCAAGATCAGCCCTCGGCGACCGTTGATCCGACCGCGACCCTCGACGTTCGCCTCGCGGACGCCGAGCGCGAGGTCGCCGACGCGACGATCGACCGCGAACGGGCCGCCGGCAAACCGGATCTGACCATCCAGGCCGGCGTGCGGCGGTTTGAGCAAACCGGAGATCAGGCCCTGATCGTCGGGTTCACCGCGCCGATCCCGATCCGCGATCGCAACCAGGGCAATGTCGCCGCCGCTCGCGCCGACGCCACGGCCGCCGAGGCGCGCCAGCGCCTGGCCCTGGCGCGCGCTGTGCGGGCCGTCCGCGATGCGCAGGCCGCGCTCGCCGCCGCCAACGCCCGGCTTCAGGTGCTGCAGGCTCGAACAGTGCCTCAGGCCGAGGAGGCCGTGCGCCTGTCGCGCGACGGCTTCCAGGCCGGGAAGTTTTCGCTTCTCGACGTTCTCGACGCTGAGGGCGCGCTCTCGGCGTCCCGTAACGACCTCATCGCCGCGCGCCTCGAACGCGCCAAGGCGTTGGCCGCGCTCGAACGCGCCGCCGCGCAATAGGAACCCCTCAAATGCCCAGAACCACCGACAAGAAGACCCTGCTGGCCGCCGTCGCGATCAGCAGCCTGCTGGCCGCCGGCGCCGGGGCCCTGGTTGGCCGCTCGCTGCTGGCGCCCAAGGCCGAAACAGCCACCGCGACCGCCAAGGAGGGCGGGCACAAGGAAGGCGAGCATGAAGAAGGCGAAGCCGGCCACAAGGAAGAGGCTGGCCATTCGGACGCCGAAGGCGGCAAGGAAGAACCCGGTCACGTCGAGATGAACGCCGAGCGCCTGGCCGCCTCCGGCATCAAGCTGGAAACCCTGACGCCGGGCAGCCTCGGCGCGGCGATTCTGGCCCAGGCGACCGTCGCGGCCTCGCCGACAGGCTCGGCCACTCTGGCGGCCCGCGCTGACGGAGCGGTAGTGCGGATCAACAAGCGTCTCGGCGACCCGGTCCGGGCCGGAGAGTCCCTGGCCTCGATCGAAAGCCGCGACGCGGCCGCCATCAGTGCCGAACGCGCCGCGGCCGCCGCCAAGGCCACCGCCGCTCGCCAGACCTACGCGCGCGAAGAGCGCTTGTTCGACGCCAAGATCACCGCCCGCCAGGATCTGGAAGGCGCCCAGGCCGAGGTGGCGATCGCCGAATCGGAGCTGCGTCGCGCCTCCAGCGCCAGCGCCGCCGCCGGCGTCAGCGCCGACGGCCGCTATATCACCGTCTCCAGCCCGATCTCCGGCCGGATCACCGCCGCGCCAGCCGTGCTCGGGTCCTATGTGATCGCGGGGGCAGAACTCTTCCGCATCGCTGATCCGGCCCGGATCGAAATCCAGGCCTCTCTGCCGGCCGCAGACGCGAGCCGCATCAAGCCGGGCGACCAGGCGATGGTCGAGACGGCGCAGGGGACGGTGCCAGCATCCGTGCGCTCGGTCACGCCGGGCCTTGACGTTGAAAGTCGGGCGGCGACCGCCGTTCTCAACGTCGCGGCGGGCCCGATGCAACTTGTGCCCGGACAATCGGTGCGCGTGCGGATCACGCCGCGCGGCGCGGCCAGCACCGAACGCTTCTCGGTGCCTGAAGAGGCCGTCCAGGCTGTCGAGGGCGTGGACACGGTCTTCGTGCGGACCAAGGACGGCTTTGCCGCGCGGCCGGTGAAGATCGGCCGGCGCGGCGGTGGCCGCATCGAAATCCTGTCGGGCGTCTCCGCTGGCGAACAGATCGCCGGCAAGAGCGCGTTCCTGCTGAAGGCCGAGTTGGGCAAGGGGGAGGCCGAGCATGGGCACTAGGCGCGAAACGATGCGAAATCTCGCATTCCCCATCAGCGCAGGCGCTGGGCTGGCCATCTTGGCGGCCATGGCGACGCCAGCGCTGGCCCAGGGTCGGGCAAAGCCTCAGCCCGTTTTCGACCTGGTGAGCGAAGGCCATCTGAAGGTGCTCACCGCGACCGCGTGGAACGACGTCGATGGCCTGATCGTGTCTGGTTTGGTGCGTCGGGCTCCCCTCTGGAAAACAGGCGTGTCGGGCCACCTAGACGTCGAAGCCTATGATGCGGCGGGCGCCCGATTGGGCTCCTCGTCGGTCGTCTGGCGCGGTTCCCTCGGCGGGGGCGGTCACAATCAGCCCGCGCGCTACCGGGCCGACTTCCCAGACCTCAGCGCCGTCCAGGTGGCCCGCGTCGCCGTTCACTACAGTCCGCTCGCCCATGCGGCCGAACCTTCGGAGGCCGCGCGATGATCGGCAGGATTCTCGATTTTTCCGTCCGCGCGCGCTGGGCGGTCATCGGCGTGGTGGCGTTGATCGCCGCGCTGGGCGTCTACAACCTGGTGCGGCTGCCGATCGACGCGGTGCCCGACATCACCAACAAGCAGGTGCAGATCAACACGGTCGTTCCGGCCTTGGCTCCAGCCGAGGTCGAGAAACTCGTCACCTTCCCGGTCGAGACGGCCATGTCCGGGATCCCAGGGCTGGAAAGCACGCGCTCGATTTCGCGCAATGGCTTTTCCCAGGTCACCATCGTCTTCAAGGAGAAGACGGACCTCTATTTCGCTCGCCAGCAAGTCTCCGAACGTCTGACCGGCTTGAGCCAGACCCTGCCCGAGGGCGCCCAACCGGCCATGGGGCCGATCTCGTCGGGCCTAGGCGAGGTGCTGATGTGGACGGTCGCCTATGACCATCCAGGCGGTCGTGGCGCTAAGGTCAAGGACGGTGCCCCTGGCTGGCAGTCTGACGGTTCATACCTGACCGCCACGGGCGAACATTTGGGCGACCCGACGGCCCAAGCGGCCTATCTGCGCGAAATCCAGGATTGGATCGTGCGCCCGCAAATGCGCAGCGTCGCCGGCGTCGCCGGGGTCGACTCTATCGGTGGCTATGAGAAGCAGTTCGCCGTGCAGGCCGACCCCTCGCGCATGGCCGCCTATGGTGTGTCGTTCAGCGAACTGGCCAAGGCGCTGGAAGCCGCCAATATCGCCGTGGGCGCCAACTTCATGGAGCGCGGCGGCGAGGCGTTTCTGGTCCGGGCCGATGCGCGCGTCCGCACGGTCGATGAAATCGGAAACGCCACGGTCGCCAGTCGCGAGGGCGTGTCGGTGCGCGTTCGCGATGTCGCCACGGTCAAGGTCGGTGGCGGCTTACGCACTGGAGCGGCTTCGGAGAACGGCGAAGAGGTTGTGGTCGGCACCGTCCTGATGCTGACCGGCGAAAACAGCCGCACCGTAGCCGGCGCCTCGGCCAAGCGCTTGCAGGAGATCACCAAGAGCCTCCCCCCAGGAGTCAAGGTGCAGATCACCTATGATCGCTCCAAGCTGGTCAACGCCACCATTAAGACTGTCGAGAAGAACCTCGTCGAAGGCGCCTTGCTAGTCATCGTGGTGCTCTTCCTTCTGCTAGGCAACTTCCGAGCTGCGCTGATCACCGCCTTGGTCATTCCGCTGTCGATGCTGATGACCGCCATCGGCATGAACAAGCTAGGGGTGTCGGGCAACCTGATGAGCCTGGGCGCCCTAGACTTTGGCCTGATCGTCGATGGCGCCGTGATCATTGTCGAAAACAGCCTCCGGCGCCTGGCCGAACGCCAGCACCAAGAAGGACGGCTGCTGACCCTCTCGGAACGTCTGGGCGAGACGCGTGAAGCCGCCCGCGAGATGATCGCCCCGACCGTCTACGGCCAGGCCATCATCCTGCTGGTCTACGCGCCGCTGCTGACCTTCACCGGCGTGGAAGGCAAGACCTTCTCGCCGATGGCCATCACCGTGATGTTGGCGCTGGCCGCAGCCTTCGTGCTGTCGCTGACCTTCATCCCGGCGATGATCGCCTTGGTGATCCGCGGCAAGGTCGCCGAAAAGGAAGTGGCCGTGGTCCGCTGGACCAAGGTTCGCTACGAGCCTCTGCTGCGCAAGGCCGTGGCCAAGCCCTGGCCGGTGATCGGCGCGGCGGTCGGCATGTTCCTGGTGGCGATGGTCACCTTCTCGTTCCTGGGGCGGGAGTTCACCCCGCAGCTCGACGAGAAGGACCTGGCCGTCCAGGCCCTGCGGATCCCATCGACCTCACTGGAGCAGTCGCTGCGCATGCAGCGGCAGATCGAACGGACCATCGCCACCTTCCCGGAGGTGCAATTTGTCTACTCCAAGACCGGCACCGCCGAGGTGGCCAGCGATCCGATGCCGCCCAATGCGTCCGACAGCTTCATCATTCTCAAGCCGCAGGACGAATGGCCCAACAAGAAGGAGACGAAGGCTGAGCTCGTCACCCGCATGGAGAAGAAGCTCGAAGGCCTGACGGGCAACGTCTACGAGTTCAGCCAGCCGATCCAGATGCGGTTCAACGAACTGATCGCCGGCGTGCGCGGCGACGTGGCCATCAAGGTCTATGGCGATGATCTGGACGCCATGACCACCAGCGCCGGTCAGATCGCCACGATCCTGCAGGGCGTCAAGGGCGCGGCCGACGTCAAGGTCGAGCAGACCTCGGGTTTCCCGACCCTGGACGTGACGCTGGACCGCGATGCCATCGGCCGGCTGGGCCTAACGGTCGAGGAAGTCGCCGACACCCTGGCGGTGGCCATGGGCGGGCGCGAGTCTGGCCTGGTCTTCCAGGGCGACCGGCGCTTCGATATCGTCGTGCGCTTGCCGGACGCCACCCGGAACGATCTGGACGCGGTCGGCGCCTTGCCGGTGATGTTACCCGAGCGCTCGGG
>Ga0187842_1000582_pt1 | contig 18032 bp, 11 predicted proteins | sample SpaLakP09_SKY_41_FD_134514 | JGI IMG/M metagenome (GOLD analysis project Ga0187842, IMG submission 134514) | Oligotrophic lake water microbial communities from Sparkling Lake, Wisconsin, USA - SP09_SKY_41 | ecosystem: Environmental > Aquatic > Freshwater > Lake | place: USA: Sparkling Lake... | reverse complement strand
CGGTGGCGGTGCGGGTGGTCGGGCGGGCAGCGGTAGCATTACCATCGGCAGTCCTGGAAATATATCTCTAAATGCCTCAGCTGGATCTCGAATTGAGTTTTATGGTAATGGGGGTGCAGCCAATACGGATGGGTCCATCGGAATCGTTGTGATTACTCAGAATCCACCACCAACTATCATTAGCACTGGACTCAACAGCCGACCTACCATGAATTTTATTGGAAGGTCGTGGTTTGATGGGTTGACCACAAACACAGGATTAAGCGCAACCGTATTTATGGTGATGCAACAGCCTGCACAAACAACTGTAATAAACCCAAATTACACGCGCGTTCTCAGCATGGCTCCGACAACTCTAGGGGATGATGATGGAATAACTGGACTTCTTGTAGAATTTGTTGGAGGAGAGGTGTATGGGTTTAGAAATCCAGATGTCACCAGATTTGTTCAGCCCGTAAATACTCCGTATATTATGGATTATCGGATTGACGGAACAACTGGAATCTCCTATCTCAACGGAACTCCTACACCAAGTGTCATTTCAACTGGAAACTTTAATATTGCAAGGTATCGCATTGGAGGAATTGTCCAGTATCAAGGAACTCCACAGTATACAGGATACATCAGCGAAGTCCTCATCTACAACACGGCTCTCACAACAGTGCAGCGCCAGAACATCGAGAGCTACCTTGCCAATAAGTGGGGATTAACGGTTGCCGCTGCAACTCCTCGGCGTATTCCCGCTGCCCCCCCAATTCCTACATCCTACACCTTCCGCTACCCGAACCTCTCAAATCATTTCAATTACTACTTCAAGGCTTACACCACCCGTCTAGATATTTCAAGTCAGAATCAGCCAGTATCGTCGCCAGAACGAGAAGCGGGTCGTCCCTACCCGTTTTCTGGACTCACTGCGTCGTTGATTAACCCCAACCCCACGACAGGAAACTACACCCTGAGTGCAACCCTGAATGTAGGGCTGAACTCAAATGCAGATATGACAGTCTTTGTTTTCTCGGGAAATAATCAGCTTGCCACAGAGACGATTGCGTCCACAACTGCCCAGAGGTATTCATTCACCGTATCGGGAGGAGCAGTGTATACGCTGTCATCGTCTGCCTTGATGAACAGTGTAACCCTGTCAGGACCAACGATCAGTATATCTGCAATTCCGTTCGCTCCGCTGGGTGCGTCGATTACGATCTCGACTGCGGATTTTGGATCGACATACCGAGGTATCATTAACGTAACCAGTGCATCGCCTACACAGGGTGTCACCTACTACTACACATACTCGTCAAACAATGGGGCAACAGTGCCTATACCCTTAACGACTGTGAATACGTTCACTGCCGCGTATGGTCTCTCATATGTTGGATACGTATACTCGTGCAATGTAGCCCAGAATCTACTCAGCACCGCAAGCGCCAAGACCACAACGTGCAATATTTTCTTGCCTGAGCCAACGGGTTCAGCTGTAAGATACAATGGAACAGCAATTACGGTAACTTGGTCTTCTGATCCCTTGTATCTATTCAGAATCAGGGAGAAGAACGGACAACTACCGCCACAGTCCAATATTCCTAAAAACTTCCCAACAGTTACGTTCACGGGAAGTCAGGAGTCCAATTACACATTTGAGATCGCGACACAATCAACATCTGTTGCGCCGTCTCCGTCTATCCTTTACAGCACGTATGTATCAACGGCAACTATTACGCTGACAACTCTGTCAGCAGCGCCTGTAACGATCGATTACACTGGAAGTACAATCACACTCGCCTGGAACAATCTGGGAGCCAACTATATCTATTCTGTATCTCAGACGCGTGGACCAGCAGTCGCGATTCCTACTCTCAATCCTGGGCAAAACACAGTAAATATTACAAACGTTTCGTTATCCAATACGTATCAGTTCGTAGTAGGAACACTCCTGAACGGAATTTCGGGAACCAATACGACATCTCCCTTGGTAACCTTGTCAACTGTAGCTCTCACGAATGTATCTCAATCAATTTTTGGCAACAAGTATACGATTTCTTGGTCTCCATACCCTTTTTCAGGAATAACTGACTACATTGTCACCGAACTCTGTTCAGGACAGTCTTTCTCAACAAGAACTACCGTATCAACCCTCACTCTGACAAATACGATATCGCTCTATACGTTCCAGGTGAATGCTAGCTACAAGGGAATTCAAGGGCCTGCCACTACACTGTCCTCGGTATACACGTATGTCAATGAGACCCCATCAGTGCCGACGACCACGTATTCGAACTCAAATATTACAGTTACTTGGTCGGCTGCTCCCCAGCCTGACGGAAATAGTGGGCCAAATTCATATTTCGTCTACGACACAGTCGGTAGAACATTATCGTCGATTGTTGACGGAACAATTAACTCGGTCACGCTAACGGCATCGGTAGGACTCAGTTACCAGTTCACAGTGACATCCATCTACAAGGGTCTTTCTTCACCTCCAAGTAGCCCAGGGCCTGAAACGAGAGTGTTTACTCCCTCGGCAACGAATGTTGTGATCACCAATGTTGGATCAAATCTGTTTATATCATGGACACCCAATACCCTGAGTGCCACATATGCTATCCGTCAGACACTGGGTCCATCTGTTATGTCAACAACTGGATTCTCAAATGTAGGCCTAGATACATCATACACTACGAACGCAGTGACGACTCCAAGCGACAAGGTATTTTACAGGTTTGAAGTTCTTGCATTATCTAATGGACTTTCATCGGCAGTTGCTACAGGGTTATCTGCATTTGTGTATACGTATCCTCCAACAGGCGTATTCATTTACTACTCGAATACGCAGTTGTTCGCTCGTTGGACACCAGATAACCGTCAGCCAAATGCATCGTTCAGTGTGGTTGGAATTGATGAGAATGGATTTAATATTGGAGGATCGACATCAGCTGCAGGAGAAACCTCGCTTGCATTTCAGAACGGAGCTTCAAACTCCACATATACTGCACGCGTAACCGCAACGAACAGTGGACTTGTTCAGAGCGACGCGGCGGTAGCCTCCACCAATTCTGTCAAGCTGTTCACTGCTCCTCCAGTCTTTAACGGTATTGGGTTTAACGGAAACTATGCGATAACGGCAAATATGAGCTATGGGCCGTTGGCAACGGATAGCCGTCTTCGCAACGCAGACACGTATACGCTCACTGAAACAAATAATAACTTTTTCCCAAGTGCTAGTTCATGGACAATTTCTGGAGGTGATAGGACGGTATTCACTATTCCTACACTCGGAACGAGGGGCATAACATATAACTTTAGTTTGATTGCGACCCTTTGCGGCCTTCCAAGTATCGTTGCGAGTCCGTCAGGAACTATTCAGCTTCCTCTGATTACTAACCCTGTTCCTACGGATAGTGTAGTGGCAACCTATTCGGGAACAACCGTGACTGTAACATGGGACAAGGCGGCCCAGAACAATATAGGAAACGCAAATGCAGATCCGAATGGCGGATACACAATTTACGTATCAACTCAAGCGTTTCCACTAGCAACCCAGTATAAATCGGGATTATTAATACAGTTTATAGGAGAGCCAGGAGAAACATACCAGTTTTCGGTAGAAGCCACAAACAACAATGTCGGAAGTGCACTGGTGACCGATGCATCAGCAGTTGTTACACTGTATCAACCCGTTGTAGACTTCCTAACCGTCACGAACTCGGGAGCAACAGATAATGCGACTGGAAGATATTATGCATTAATGGAGGCGTCTTGGATACCAGACGAGATAAACGCACCTGGGGCAGTATATACGGGCACCTCACGCAACCGAACCACAGGAAGGATTGAACAGTCTTTAACGACAACATCGAGCACTTTAATCTTCAACGGATCTCTTGATACGACGTATGCCATCACGGTGACGGGAAGGTATAAGGGAATCAATGGGGATGACTCAGCTGTGCAAATCAGCAATGCACGCCCAGTTCTCACAGTCGAACCCCTCTTCAATATCGGAAATATCATTACGGCCAATTACAGTGCAAACCAGGCGTTTTCGTCCTTTGATGTTTCGGTAAGAGCTGTTACAGCAGCAGCCTCGGTGTTAAGCAATATCATTACAACAAGCGCGTTTTCGTCTTGGCGGGTGACGACATCGACAGCCGCGTTTACTTACAACATATCCACAACTGCATTCTTCAACGGCATTCCCAGCACAACAGTCGGTCGGCAAATCCAGCTCATTGAACCTGCTGCCCCTTCGGCCATTGATTTCCGTTACAACAATGCTCTCGTAACTGTCTCGTGGTCCTCTGTAACCGCAAATGCGTCAACCTATGCGTTCACAGCCTACGATATGTCAGTGGACCCGCCAATACTCACCAGTTCGCAGCCAGGTCTTTTTACACGAACTGCAACCTTTATTGGAATACTTGGACATACCTACAACGTATCGGCGTTTGCGGTTTCGGCTACCAATGTTACGAGCAGAGGTGTAGGGCGAACGGAAACCATTGAGATTCCGAGCGCGCCAACTGGACCTATTATACTTTCCAACATTGGAACGCGCGTATCAGTGACTTGGACACCAGAGTCTACGTTTGGATACTCGTTCTACGTATCGAACGTCGCACAACGTGGAACAGTCATTTACTCGAACCTGTTTGCTCTTCCTGGAGATACATTCACAGGTGTAGTAGGAGAGACATACAGTGTATCCCTGTTTAGGACATCGGCATCAAATGTCACAAGCACGGACTCGATTGAGGAGTCTTGGAAAGTCTATCAGCCGTTCATACCATTTGTGACCTTCACCAACGTAGGCCAAGACAATACGGTGACCTGGCCACAGGATGTTGGAGGATCAAATTGCGTGTTCAGTTTAAGAGACAATTACCTGTATAGCAATCTCTTGTTCCCCGATCCTACTAACTACATAACTCCTTCAAACCAGTGGGTGAATGACGCGTCGTTTACCCCAACGCGTATAGCAGGGTGTTCTCTGTGGCTGGATGCAGCGGATCAGACAAAGATTGGTCGTGTAAGTGGGGCGATAACCACATGGACAGATAAGTCTACGAACGGATATGTAGCCACGAAGCTTGAAGGAACGATCGGCTCAACTACCCTCAACAATCTGTCTGCCCTCGTTATGGGATACAATCGCATGTCGATTCCCAACTTTGTATGGTCTAACTCCTTTACCGCATTTGCGGTGGCGAGGGTAACTTCGGGGTCGTATATGACAGGTTTTACGAACCCAGCATTGTCAGGGGGGGCAGCATGGTTGAATTACTTCCAAACTGGAAACTGGGGTCTTCTCTATGTAGGTCCGTCGTTTGCCACAACGGATCCCGATTATCGTCAGCCAAATGGGGACCCTGCACCATTACCTGGAACCGAAAACTGGTTTATCTTCACGGTTGGTTACAACGGAGGAACTACCGCACAAAACTTTACTTTCAACGGGTCGCCATGTAATTCAAATCCTGGAACTCCTTCAGGTCTTCAAACCAAGACGGGGACCTATTACGTCAATGGACTCAACACTGGAGGATATGGAAGCTGTCTTGTTGCAGAACTCATACACTACAATTCGAACCTGAATCCGCTCCAGATGACACAGGTCACAACTTACCTTGCCAACAAATGGGGGCTCACAATGAACCCAGTGTTCAAGCAGGGACCCGCACTCATTCACTCGCCTATCTACAACGGCATAACCCTCTCTGCAACTTACAACCAGGTCGGAAGTTATATTTCGTATACGGTTGTGAGCAATGAAGCCAATATAGTTGGAAAGCCTTACATTTACACTGTTATCCCGTCATGGAACGGCACGAACGGCAATACGGTAACCACGAACACGACGACTCCGATTCAACTGTATAAACCAACGGCTCCAGGAAACGGTATACTGAGTGCGGTAGGTCAGGGAAGTAGCTTTACGATAAACTGGCAGTCTTCGGTAATCTATACCTCGCCCGCAACAACAATCATTCCAAGTTACTTGGTAGAAGTTTCTCCGAGGATCCCCAATGTTAACTATCCGTATAAATCATTTAATGTTGTAGGAAATTCACAGACAGTAACGAACTTTGATGCTAGCGCGGGCACTCTGTCAATTTCCGTGACAGCGTTTAATCCAGTTGGATACTCAAACGCAATTTACGGATTTCCGTCGTCGCTAGACTACATTGTTCCAAGTGGCACGACTGTATCGATTGCTCAGTCCACTCTGAGTGCGGAGACATTGACGGTGACTGTTCCTCAACAGACGGCTGGCACGAACTATATGTGGTTACTCGCTGTGGGGTATGGTCAGACGAATGCTGGCGTTCCATCATCGACAAACGTTCAGTCTAACCGTCTAAATTATAAGACAGATTCGCGCAACTATACACTCAACGTCAGTTTAGGGTTCTCCTATACGATTTCCGCGTTTCTTACAACTGGTTCTGCATCAATCAACGATGGACCCAATGGATCATCTCCTGCTAATGGAATTCCATTTCCAGTGCCGACACTACCCGTGGCTGCATCTGGAATCACGGTTACCCACAACGCATGTTCGGTAGCATTATCGTGGCCACCTGTTGTGGGAGCCGAGTATTACAATGTCTATTACAATCCGATAACAGCAGGTGGGTTTGGTCGTGCGAATATTCCTGCAACGACAGCTCCAAGCATAACAATCCTAAGCAATGGACTTCTTGGTCAATTTGGAGCCAACTCAAATTATTCCTACATCATTCAAGCATTCTCAACATCGGCATACAGATTTTTTGGATCAGGTGTTCGGGGTTGCAACTTACAATCTGCAGACTCAGTTTCACCAGTGGTTACGATGTTTGTGCCAACCAATCCAGCCCCTTCTCAACTCACATTCTCACAGCAGCTGTCAAATCTCACCATTTCTTGGCCTGCTCTAACCAATTATCCTCAGGACAATGAGGCTGATATTGGAACTCCTCTCTACACTATATCGGCTGGAAGTCTAACATGCAATGCTACCACTGGCCGCACTGCAACATTCGTGATAAGTCCAGGAACAAACTACCCAATCACACTGAATACACAGTATAAAGGCCTATGGGGGGTTACGCCAACAACCACATCTTACCTAACAACTGCTCCAACAATTACGGTGGCTCCATTATTGACGAATACTGGATTGGCAACGATTCGTGTCACTGCAACAGCGGCAACGGTAGGATTCTGGTATCTCTTGGAGGGAACCACCGAGACACTGATGAACTCGCCAGCAGCAGTTGCTTCGAACGCCATCACAGCCTATACCTTCCCGATTGTGAAGGCTACGATATATGCGCGCCAAGTAAAGTTTGTGACGCAGGATACTGGGCTGTCTGTAACTTCAAATACAAATACGGTCACCACTCCAAACCTCGTCGTCTCAATCCCAACAACAGCGGATGCGGGAGCAACTCGCCAGTTCTCTATTACTCTCGGAATCGCAAGTGGAACACCAATAGGAGGGGTCGTCTGGAATGTAACAACGCCAGTGGGAACAACCTTTATGTCTGGAAACACAACAACCTATCCCACGACGCTGACATACCAATTCACGAATGCTGCATGGTCGTCGGGTCTGGCTGCGACATTTACTTCGATTGTTCTTTCGAATAACGGGTTTACATTTCCATACACGGGGGCTAATCCGACATTCACAGCCCCCAACCTGGCGATTACGGGAGTCACGCTACTGAACGAAGGAGGAGCTGGAAATCTGATACTCCGTGCATCCAACGCATTCAACGTGACGTGGACATACCCTTCGTATACGACACTGGGAGGAGGCGGTTCTGCAACGACAACTGCGCTCAGTAACAATTACGGAGCAATCTCGGCGACAGGAACAATCTATTCTCCAAATGCGGCACTCACCCTGACGTATAACGGATACACAAACTCGACCACCTTACCAACGTTTACAGCACCCAACTTCGGGTTTGGAACCATAACATTTGCAGAAGCCATTACTAATGCGCAATACACATCGCCTACGAACAATATACTGACGGTTCCAGGTGGAGCTACAAATCCGACGATTATAGTGACCGTGATTGGAGGTGGAGGCGGTAGCGCCCCTTACGGTGGGGGTTATGCACCTGGCGGAAATGGAGCGGTAGCAACGTATACATTCACAAATCTTACACTTACAACACCGATAACATACTTCGTAGGAAGGGGTGGCACATACCCGTTCGGTGGTGGATGGAATTCCTATGTGATTATTGGAAGCACCAAAATTTACGCTGGCGGTGGCGGCGGCGCATACTTTGGAGAGCAAGGACAGGGGGATGGTGGTGGAGGTAGCGGCGGATATAACGGTTACGAAGGAAGTATATCACCAATCGCAGCCGTTGGAACTCGGATTGGGACATATGGAAATAGTGGGTTTGGGTTTAATCAATCTGGAAATAGCGGCATTGTTGTAATTTCAATCGCTAACTATACTTCTATACGGCTCACTGCGAACTGGTCTATTACGTCAGCAGGATCTTGGACTGGAGCGACTACTTCGACATGGGGGTTCCCAGCAACAACATCAAATGGTGGAGGGGGAGCAAATCCGCTCCAATTATCCACATCAGGGAACCGCAACCCAACAACTAACGGCGCATTTGTTGACTACTCAACTACTGCACGCGGATCGAATTACGCCATCGCAGCGAACCAGATCAGTTTGAATTACGCAGGAGTTACCGCATTCTTTACAAGCAATCGTACGGCGCAATCTGGAAATCCTACTGTGACAGGCGTTACAGGCGTGAACGTCGGAGGAACAATCACACTTACAGGTACAGGAACAGCTGGCGGGGTGTGGTCTGGCAGCACGCCTGCAGGTCTAAGTGGTCCAACAGTTGTAGGAAATGTGCTTACATACACTGGAGCTGTCACAGGACAAACTTACAATTTTAATGTGTTTGTCACGGCTACAGGGTTCACATCACCTGCATTCCCCCATTCAGTCACTGTTCTCGCGGTCAATGGACTCATCACCTCCACAACACTAACATTTGGAACTGGAAACCCTCCAAACGGAATCAATTCGACGTTTACAGCAAACTTTACACCGAACTCAACAAGCAATGTTGTAGTATTGTATGATAATCCTGCAACGATTGATACACGATACAATGGACAGACTCAGACGCTCACGGGACTTACAACTACGATTAACAATGGTGTTCTAAACCCAAATATTGTCTATAGAATAGGTGCTGCACAATCCATTAATGGAAACCGTGGCACTATAGCCTACAGGAATATCGTCTACCCTGCAGCAGTGACAAATGTAGTATGGGGATCAGCTGCTGGCTCTTCTGACCAATCACTTGCAACATCAAATACGATTTGGATTTCATGGACGCCAATTACAGTTGATTCAAGTATTGCGGGTCGATTCACGTATACTCTCTATTCAACTACGACTCCTCCAACTATTCCTTCGCAAAACGTGCCAGCAGGAGCGGTAGCTGGATACACAGATCTAGCACAGAACACGACAAATATTCAGTTCACAATTCCAGGGAGTGGTGGAACATTCTACTTAATAACAAGATACAGCGACCCTGGCGGGTATTCATATTACAGTGCAGCATCTGCAATTGTAAGGTTTACCTATGGATCTGTCACATACACATCTGGAACGAGTACATTTGGTGTCGCAGGTGCAAGAACATTTGCAAATATGACGGTGGCAGGTGCTGGTGGGGGAAGTGGCAATCCAGGAAACTTAAGCGGCACTGGCAGTGGCGGAGGAGGCGGATACGTTACTCTTAATGGATATCGCGCAATACAACAAGGCGATAGTATATTTGTAGCTGCAGGAGGCGGGGGTGCCAATGGCACATATGACAACGCTTCGAAGGCGACAGGAGGTCGGGGAGGAAGTGCAAACGGAGTGTCTGGTAACGCGGGAACAGCGAACGGCAACGGTGCAAATAATAATCCAACTAGAGGAACAGGAATCGGTGGAGGTGGCGGTTCGGTGCAGAGGTCTTTTACCCCTCCCCCCAATTGTCCGTAAAATAATAGGTGAAAAGTATCTCATGTATTACAATAGATGGGTACTGCCCAATCAACTATATACTCCCAATGGTCAGCAGGAGGAGGAGGAGGGGCATCTCTTGTGCAAGTAGCTCGTGGCGGAACTGTTATAAAAAAAGTTGAAGCGACTGGAGGTGGAGGCGGTGGAATGGCTAACCTCGTCTTCGGGCAAGCTGCAGTCGGAGGCGGGGGAGGAACATGGGATACTTCACATCGAGGCGGCCGCGGCGGGTACGAGGATACCAGCGTCAAGAACGATGGCAAGCCAGGTGAGGGATATATAGATAATGTATATCAAGGCGTCGGTGGTTACCCATCTAATGGCAATGGTTCAGCAAGTATAACAATATACTACATTGTCCCAACTTAGGCGGATACTACCAAATCCTCAACCCATTCCGTTCCCGACGGAACGGTCTCGGCCTGATCGTATACGCCTACCGAAATCTGACTGAATTGACCAACATTGTTCACGGCAATCCATACCTTCTGTGTCTCGGGAATTGAACAGGGCACTTCAATGATCCGCGCCCAGCGATCAGAGTTGGCGCGCATGGCGACAACGCACTCAAACTCAGCTATTTGGCGATGATAGGTTGCCATTCGGCAGTTGAGAATATCTCCACGGGCGAGCGTGAAGACCAAATACAGCGAAGAACCAGACATGTTTTATAATAGAAAGAAAAACTACAAACAATCACGATTCGTTTTGGACAAAACGGATCGTGGTTGGATAGGGTAATTTGGTGTCATACAACATGAACATGAACGTTAATACTCTGACTATCGAGCAACTGAACCGCGAACTCATCTCTCGTCATTCACGTGCATCAGGGACGATCGAGGCCCGTCGTGAACGTCTCAAGCGGTTCTTGGAGTTCGAGAATCAGAAGGAGCGTCGTCATCGCGCAGTTCAGCAGATCAGGGCGGATAAGCAGGAGATGGACGGGCAGCAGGATCAAGTTGAAGTAGACAGCGAGGAAGAGCAGGCTGTACGCACGCTTCTAAGACTTCGCGAAGATATTGAGAGGTCGGAGTATTACATCAATCATCTCATTCCTCGCATGAAGGCGGTGGAGGAGGCGTTCATTGATTTGGACGAGAGTTATGAGGTTGTAGTTGGGGAAAACCTGCGACTGAACCAGCGTATCGATAATCTGGAGATGCGGCTCTCACATGTGGAGAACAGATCTGACTCGCCTCCTCCCCTCATTCTTCCTGAATCAAACCCGAACTGGCGGCTGGATACGGCGTTCACGACTTATACTTCTTCGCCAGCTCTTTGAGAATATAGATATACTGCCAGATCGCAGTCTTGGAATCAGGGGAGAGAACAGACCAGTAGGACTTGATTTTTGACACGATGTCCATTCCTTCCGAACCGTATTCGGTAGCCTCATACTTCAACACAAAGTCCTCGTTTTTCGCATTAATCTGGTCTTCGAACTTCATGGCCACATGTTCATAAAAGGTATCGATGACCATCGTGGGATTCGTGCGCTGGAGGAGGGAAATATAGGTCTTGAACACACCGAAATCGGGATCGTCGGGAAACATATCCGCAAGCTCGCCGACAACGTCGGAGAGCTGGTGGAAAAAACTCTTGAGATAGATGGTGGCCGACATCTATGATTATATGTATAGACCGACGAATCTGTAAATTACTGCCGCGCTACTGCCGCGCCGTAGCCTTGAATTCGGCGTCGCGCATAGACTGCATGGTTTCCATCCGCGAGGCTACATCATTGTTCCTACCCGTCTTGCTTCCGCCCTCGCCATCAGTTGTTCCTGTAGGATTAATCACTTCCTGCCCCGAGGTCTTGATTTCGCCGTCGAGGAACGAATACCGCAACCGATCTTCAGCGACTTTGGTTTGACCATCAAAGCTCGAGAATCCACTGGACATTCCCGACTCACTGAAGGACCAAAACATAGGTTCGGCGGGCTGGGTGGCAGGGGCACGAGGTGTGGGGATCTCGCGGCGGCTCTCCACGGGTTTCGAAAGGTGAGCAAAGATATTGGTCTTGCCCACCACCATCTGCTTAGTCTGGGGAAAAAGAAGGGTGGGAACACTCTTGAGATCAGGAGGCAGGAACTGGCGAGGGGTGGTCTGGACGTCGACGAAGCGGAACAGGGAAGCTTTGTTCAGGGCCTGAATGGTTCCTACCACTTCCTTGGAATTAGCACAACTTTGGCCACTGTAAAAGAGGATGGGAACGTAGGCGTTCGTGGACATTAAATTTCAAGTAGATAAAAACGAATAGTTCAATAACGAGACAGAGGGATGGCAAGCACACCAGCAACCATGATTCCTGCAAAGTCTATCACTCTCGGCGGCTACGGCATGAAGTTCGAGGTTCGCGGCGTCCCTCCCCAGTTTGTGAACGCCATTCGTCGCATTCTTCTGAACGAAACTCCTACCGTGGAAATCACGGACGTCCAGGTTCTGGATAACACTACTCTGATGCCCCACGAACTGGTAAGGCATCGCACAGAAATGCTCCCTGTTGCCGTTCGCCCCACCGACGAGGACGTAATCAGGAATGCCCGCCTGACTCTGCGCTATCCAGTGGTAGAGGATACACAGGAAGTGACATCCAATGATTTCGTGGTGTCGGGGGCGAGGGCAGATATCCTGATGAAGGACCGTGATCTCAAGACCCCCATGTATTTCATGAAACTAAAGAAGGGCGAAACAATCCACATTACTGCCCGACTCACCGTGAACCCCAAGTCATCGCAGGTGTGTTTGGCGTCGTATGCGGCGCACGTCGATCAGGCGAAGGCGGATCTCGTGAGGGAGGAACACACGGACAAGCAGACATTCGAGGTGTTCCACAAGCAGCGCATCATTCACAAGAACGAGAAGGGGCGCCCTGACTGGTTCGATGTCCAGATCGAGAGTATTGGTGTGATCCCCGCCAAGGAACTGCTCAAGGATGCTCTAGATCTAATTAAGAGCCGCACCACAGCGTGGGTGAAGGCGGGAAAAGAAAGCATTATTCGTGAATCGGAACCCAATGTCTACCGCGTGGTCTCGACGACGGAAGGTCACACGATTGGCGCCCTAGCCCAGATTGTGGCCTACGAATCTGATCTGTGTTCCTTTGTGAGTTACGATGTCCCTCACCCTCTCCGCCCCGAAATGGTATTCCGCTTTGCAACAACCCGCACGCCTGAATCGATTCTCGATATGGTGGGAACGGCGATTCACGGTCTGTGTGATAGCACAATTTCTAGTGTGGAGAAGTAAGCAAGAAGAGGGGAATGTCCGCCGCCGAACTCCTGTTTGATCCCTCCAAGGACTTTCAGGTCCTTGAAGAATTCGAATTTAAAGAAGATGTTCAGAGACCTGAAACCATTCGCTTTTTCACGTATGAAGAGCAGGCTTCGGATTTCATTGAAAAGCTTCTTCCTACCCAGGGCCGTATTCCCAAAGCAGTGGTGAGGAAAGCAGAGTATGAAGTAGACTCGTTCACGAAACTGTATAAGCGCGCCGTCAAAGAAACGACAGAAGGGTTTGCACACACAGAATATACTCGCCCCCTAACACTTCCATGGGTGCATTATGGTCACGAGGGAGAGCCGCAGGTCACAGGGTACAGTTGGATGGAACGGTGGACGCCTCTTTATGACGACGGAACCGCCGCTATGGCTCCGAATTACTACCTTCTGCTCCTTGACGCCCTCCCCAAATCTGCCATCTATTTTGAAGGTGGAGATGGTACACCTGTGTTTATCAACGGAAAGTCGGAAATTGAAGGACGGTATGTTCTTGACAGGTTTCGGTATACGAAAACAAGTCATCGCGAGGATGGAACGTATACCATTGTTCCTGTGATGCGCGAAGATACGGGAGATACTGCAAAGTTCACACACTATGTTATTGACAACCCTCCACTTGCTCCACCTGCTCCCCTCACTGACCACCCCTTTCTCTCTGTTCACGCTCATCCTGTAAAACTAGAGTCCACAGAACCTCTCCCTGAACTTCTGCCCACGATGGAGGCTGTATTTGAACACGCAGTCCCTGAAACGAATGATCCGTATACCGAAGGTCTTAACTACATGAAGATTTACGATATTGGTCTTCGTGATGTCCCCAATGCTCTGTGGACGAAAAAGTTCCCACCTGTAGCGGTTGTGGACGAATCACCTCCTCCCACCGAACTGTCGTTTACTGCCCGTGACGAAGATGCCCCGTCCAAAACTCTACTAGACGCCTACAAAACTCCATGGTACTCCTCCCTCTCTTCCCGCAAGTGGTTATCGTCCCAGACTGATGGAGGATCCCTCGTATCTCTTATGCTACTATCCCAAGCAGGAGATGTAGGTGTGAACGCGATTCCTCCGCCTATTGTGCTGCCCGAAGTAGGACCCATCGATGGAACCGCCGATGACTGCCTTCCTCCCGAGATCTCGGGATTCACGGATTTCCAGACGCGCGGAATCTTTCGTGCGCCCAAGTGTGCATCATGTGGAGCCGTAGGTCATTCGGGTCTCATTTGCCCAACGAAGAAAGTGACCACTGAGTATTTGGCAGGGTATGGGTGCACTCCTCTCCAGTTCATTCAAAAGGAGCGGGAAGATGATCCGTATGAGAATCGGCAGCCGTGGACGCCAGGAACGCATGATCGTATCTTGAAAGAGCATATGGCTCTGCTTGAGAAATACAGGGTATACAACACAGACTTCTTCACCAAGAACCTTGCTGCTGCTCCTGCCTCATTGGAAAACGAGACACGCAAAATGATTGTGTCGATTCTCGACGACGACATGAAAGCGGAGGAAGACAAATTGTATGAAATCCAAGCACTGATTCGCGATGTTCCGCTGAAAGATCATCTGTATCTAGACCCTGAATCATCGGCGTTTCTGGTATGTGAACACGAACTGGAAATTCTCAAGGGAGCGTACGCCAAAGATCCACGAGAGTTCTTGAAAACGTGGTGTGAGAAAGAGTCGGGGTATTATGTCTGCCGATACTCGGGGGAACGTATTTCTGCGGTCATTCAGCAGCAGGATCAGTTTGATGAGAATGGCCGAGTGATGGCCCATTACGGAAAGTCGGCGGCGTCAGGGCAGAAAAGTATGGAACATATAAGTTTTGCGGCCGAGCTGAAGAATATGCAGTCTGTGTTTCGTAATGATCGTCCAGGTGAAGATCTGATGTATCTCATCCTGTCTCTCATCCAAGTTTTGCCGCTGGAAGAACAGCTCCAACCTATTTTGGATTATGTGAGGACCGAATCAGGGAAAGTCCAGGCACGTATTTCAGGAAAAAAGTTATCAGCAAAGCAGCAGGGCGATGTGGATATGGCTCTTTCGCTCTTCGGATTCAATGCCACAATTATCTTGTTACAAACCCACCAGCCCCAACTGATTCCTCGTCGATCATTTGGATCGAAACCCCTACTTCTGCGTGGATTCCCGAGGGATACAGAAGACCTGAATGATTCACCCCTCGTTGATTCCTTGATGGGAGCCTTGATGCAGACCTTCGAGAGTTATCCTGGAACATTCAAGGGTTCTTCGGTCATCTTCTTGCGAACTCTCCTGAACGATCGTAAGGGAACACGACGCGTAATTCTTTCCAGTTTGCAGAAACAGTTTGCTCCTCGGTTCTCAAAAGAGTTGCAGGCAGCACGGGAACGAACGGAGAGTGTGGCCGTAGGAACAGTGATGCGGCAAACATTTGATCCGCCAATGGTTCAGCCGTCGCGGGATATAAGCTTTTTGGCGCCAGAGGATAGGGTAAATACTGAACCTGAAGTGCGGTATTCGTGTAGGGCATATACACCATGGCTCACTCCGTCCACGCGGTTTTCGTATACCCAGGAATCGCTCGAGATTATTCGGCCCCTGCGTCCTTCCAGAAAAGCCCAACTAGTTATTCCCCCCGCCCCCCTCGCTACGCCTGTTGCAACAACAACAACCACCGAAGAGATCCGTCGGCGTCTCAAAATTAAGCCTATCGATTCACTGAAGAAGATCGTGGAAGAAAAAAGACCAGGAGTTCTTCAGGCGTTTATTTTGCGCGTCTACGGTCTTCTGGCAGAGGAAACGATTTCCAGTCGGGAATTGCGGTCATACATCGAGGGAGCGCGAAAGGCCGTAGAGCAGGCCGCAGGCGATTCGTCCCTGCGTCGCGATATTTACAAGGGATTCATTCTTGAACTGGGTTCTCGCGTGGCTGAGAGCGAGGCGGTGAAAACGCAGTTTGAGAGTGCCTTGAAAACTGATGCGTCCCTGAAAACTCTTCTGTCGTCAGCGGCCGAAACACGCAGTATGGTGGACCGTTATGTGGCCCGCGAGCGCGAAGAGTTCAAGTCTCGCTTGCGTAACATGACAGATTCGCAGCGTGAAGTGACCAATACTCTACGCGATCTTGGCCTTGCGCCTTACCTGATTACGAAGGCTGATCGTGATGCGTTTGTGGCGGAACTGCGGGCGGATCTAGAAAATTTGGAACCTGATAATCCAGTGGTGGCACCTGGCGAGCGGGAAGAAGAGGCAGATATACCCGAAGAAGGGCTGAACGATGAGCGGGATGTGGGGCCGCAGGGTGAAGTCCCTCAGAATGGCGATGTGGAGGTTGAATACGATTACGGAGATTACGGAGATATGCGTGCGCGTGCTGCGAATGCTGAAGAGTATGTGGAACAGGCAACTTACAACTATGATGAAGATATTTGAGAACCTAGTAATAAAAGGCAAATGAATGTTCTTCCTGCCTCTGAACCTGATTGGATGCAGCAGATCACAAGTTCCACAGTGTGCCGCTACTTCTACATTATGTTCGGCCTGATTGCTCTACTGGCTGGATTTGTGGTGGTGTCAGATGTCGTCCTTATCGTTTCGACCCGTGGAAAGAAGGGGTGGATGCTCCTCTTCCGCAGCCTGCTTGCTTTTGCTATCCCTGTGATCAACTCCCTGTTCATCTACATTCTCTGCAGCCGTTCTCTTCTTGAGAAGAAGTAAGAAGTAAGTAAGCCATGAATCTTGGCTGGGTCATATACGGAGCCCACCAATTTGTTCTAGTTCTGTTCGTCGCAATGTTTGCAAGTCGCCCGAACCTCCGTCCGCTGTTGATCGCAGTCTTTATTCCGATCGCATTTTTCCACGTATCGGGCTACGGGTGTCCTTTCACACGACTAGAACGGTATTATCATGGCCAGAACGTGACCATCATAGACCCGTTTCTCAACATGTTTGGATTGAAGATCAATCGTGAGAACAGGTATATGTTTCAAGGATACTTCAGTTCGCTACTGCTCCTTGCAATGATTTTAACTGTGTGGGTGTATCCATCCAAATAACTTAATGAGCGAGTTTTTGATTAATCACACGCATAAAAAGATTATTCCCGCAGGTCAGGATGCAGGGTTCAATATCACGAAAACCCTGCGTTGGACTGTAAGTCAATATGGTTGGTCGCTCGACGACCATATTGAGTTCGCTATTTCTGATCGTATTACGCACCCTTACGGCGTTGATCTTCTAATTAACCGAAAGTATGAACTCGTTGATTGGAGCAAAAATCTGAGGCATTTCTTGAGCACGGGTAGTCGGGAGTATCGGGACATTACGCTACAGGGATACGAGATCCACGGGCCTTTCGGCGTGTAGTCCGATGCCGACGATGGGTGCGCCGACCCGCAATCTGCATCTTGGAAAAACGGTCAGAAATATCGTCGACTGTGACCTTGACGGCACGCTTCTTCGTCGCAGCAGCAGTGGTTGCGGTGCGACGAGCCTTCTCTGCCTCCTTATTACGAGCCGCATCCGCCTCTGCCTTTTCGGTCTTGGTCATGGATTTCACACTCTGGCGTTTCGGGCGATCGTGGGCGGGCATTCTATGTATTATATTACACCTCCATTTCTTCTACCACATAGTTTCTGTCCTTATACAGTTTCAAACGAGCTTGGAACTGGCGGCGAAACGTGGAATCCACAATATCCACGATGAGCGG
>Ga0187842_1000574_pt1 | contig 18139 bp, 15 predicted proteins | sample SpaLakP09_SKY_41_FD_134514 | JGI IMG/M metagenome (GOLD analysis project Ga0187842, IMG submission 134514) | Oligotrophic lake water microbial communities from Sparkling Lake, Wisconsin, USA - SP09_SKY_41 | ecosystem: Environmental > Aquatic > Freshwater > Lake | place: USA: Sparkling Lake... | reverse complement strand
TGGCCTGCGCCTGCTGGGCGCGAGCAAAACGTCCGCCGGTGGGCAGGAAAAAGCCCAATACCAGCCCGCCGCCCGCTACTGCGCCGGCTTTCATGAAGCCGCGCCGCGATACGCCGCCAGTTGCCGGCGCCTGAGTTTCCTGTTGCAGCCATTCGATACGCATGACAGCCTCCTTTAGGCGATGGATTTGGCGGCGTCCTTGATGGCCGCGCGGATACGCTGATAGGTGCCGCAGCGGCAGATGTTGCCGCTCATGGCGTTGTCGATGTCGGCATCGGACGGGGCTTTATTGGTACGCAGCAGTGCCGTGGCGCTCATGATCTGGCCGCTCTGGCAGTAGCCGCACTGCGGCACATCGAGCTTGACCCAGGCGGCCTGCACAGCTTTGCCCACTTTATCGTTTTCCATCGCTTCGATGGTGGTGATCTTCTGCCCCGCAGCCGCCGAGATAGGCGTCACGCACGAGCGTATCGGCTGGCCGCCCAGATGCACGGTGCAGGCGCCGCACAGCGCTGCGCCGCAGCCGAACTTGGTGCCGGTCATATTCAGATTATCGCGCAGCGCCCATAAAATCGGCGTGGATGGATCGGCGTCCACCTGCAGGTCTTTGCCATTGATGTTCAAGGTAATCATACGAGTCTCCTGTCGGTGCTGCGGTTGCACGTCGCTAGAACTAAACTTGGGTTGAACAACGAGGACAGCTAGGTCCGGACCACAGAACTGCGGCCCGGGAAATCACTACGGCTTGCTTCACTGCTTAATTTACTGCTTAATCTTGGCGAACTTCTCTTCCAGCATTTTGCTATCGATCGCGCCCGGCACGCGGCTGCCGTCGGCGAAGAAGATCGCCGGCGTACCATTCACGCCCAGCTTGCGGCCCAGCTCCAATACTTCGTCATTCGGCGTGACACAGCTGGCCGAGGCGGCAGCGGCTGGCTTGTTACGGACCATCCAGTCATCCCAGGCCTGGCTGCGGTCCAGCGAGCACCAGATGTTCTTCGACTTGGTGAAGGAATCTTCGGCCAGAATGTTGTACATGAAGGTGTAGATGGTGACGTTGTCGGTATCCTTCAGCGTGGTCTGGCGGAAGCGCTTGCAGTAGCCACAGTTAGGATCTTCGAACACGGCGATCACGCGCTTGCCATCGCCCTTGACGGTCTTGATGGCCTTGTCGAGCGGCAGATCGGAGAATTTAATCCGGTTGATGTCGTCCAGCCGCTCCTTGGTCAAGTCGGTGCTGGTAACCAGATTGAACACGTGGCCGGAGAACAGATAGGTGGCGGTTTTGTCGGTATACAGGATGTCGGTGCCAACACGCACTTCATACAAGCCGGCGTAAGGGGTTTCCTTGACCGAATCAACCTTTACATTGGCGCCCAGGCGGGGCTCCACCAGTTTGCGGATCGCCTCGGTCGACGGCGTTTCTGCGCTCACACAACCGGCCATCAGCGCCGACAACAACAATAAACCCAGCTTACTCTTACTCATAACTTCTCCGGTAACGACAGACAGACCCGCACTTTTTGGTGAATTCCGGGCTATTTTCCCAGTGCGTGGGAAATCAGCCGGCGCTTCACAGCAGGCAATTTATCCAGCAAGTTTAATCCGAAATTGCGCGCCACGCGCAGCGGTTCAATATTTGCCCCGAACAGGCGCGCCAGACCGTCGGTGGTCAGCTGCATCAGCAGCACATCTTCCTTGCGTGCGCGGGCATAGCGGGCCAGCACGCGCTCGTCGCCCAGGCTGCGCTGCGGCTCGCGCTCGCTCAGGGTTTTTACCAGCTGCGCCACATCGGCAAAACCCAGATTCATGCCGTGACCGGCCATTGGGTGCACCACGTGGGCGGCGTCGCCTACCAAGGCGACACGCTGCGCCACCATAGCGTGCGGGCGGATCAGACGCAGCGGGAAGTCGCGTACCAGTTCCGGTTGCAGCGGGGTCAATGCACCGAGTTTTCCTGCGCATACACGGCCAGTCGCGCCGCGATCTGCGCAGCCGACTCGCTACGCAAGGTATCGGCCAGCGCATCGGGCGCCGACCACACCAGCGACACCTGGTTGCCGGGCAGCGGCAGCAGCGCCACGATGCCGTCCACGCCGGTGAACCACTGGTATGCGGCACCATGGTGCGGCAGTTCGCAGGCGAAGTTGGATACCACGGCGCGCTGGTTGTAGCTGCGGTAGTCAAACCCGATATCGCACTGGCCGCGCACCCACGATTGGGCACCGTCGGCACCCACTACCAGCTGCGACTTGATGCAGCTGCCATTATCGAGTTGCACTGTGGCATCGTCTTGCGTCTGCAACAGCGCCGTGGCACGACCTTCCACTTGCCGCACATTTTGCGCAAAACGCAGTGCCGCATCGAGTGCCTGAGCGATATTGCGGTCTTCCATAATCCACGCCAACGTATCTGTGCGGGCGCCGTAGGCGTCGAAACCGAGGCCGCCAGCCTGCGCGCCGTCGCCCTGTACTATCATGGCATCCACCGGCGCAACCCGGCTGGCATCGAGCGCACCCCACACTTTAAGCGAAGATAGCAGACGATAGGCGGTGTGATTGAGTGCGTAGACGCGCGCATCCCAGCCCGGATCGGAGCCGGCCGGTGCTGGCGGCGGTGCAGGCGGCCCCAGCAAAGTCACGCTAAAACCGGCCTGGGCGAGACCCAGCGCAGTCGTCTTGGCAATTGCGCCATTGCCAACGATACAGATATCACTCTCGATCACGCGCAGCGCAGCGGTGGAAGCTGGAATATTCATGCAATCATTATAGCGTTTAGCGTCAACAGAAAACGGGCACTTGCACTTCTGCGCAAGTCTGCTATAATTTTGCCTCTTGGCCTGGTAGCTCAGTTGGTAGAGCAGAGGATTGAAAATCCTTGTGTCGGTGGTTCGATTCCGCCCCGGGCCACCAAGAATTTCTTAGCGAAACGCCCACTCTTGCAAGTGGGCGTTGTCGTTTATGGACTACGCACTCCTCGGCGCAGATCCATTTCCGGCCATCCACCTTCCCCCCGGTGAGACCTCAGTCCAAACCTGCATATGCGGCAAATTCAACTTGAGCAGGCATATCAGCCTCCGGAAGGTGCACAACCCACGTAGCATTTTTCAAAATTCATCAAAAAAAATGATTCAAAACTGACGAGGCCACGATAATGCAGCAGTGTGACTTCAACACTTACTACATTATCAAGATCCAGCTATATTAAAATCTGTCCATCATTAATCAAGCAAGAAATCTTTAAGTGAATGACGAAAATTCTTAATGCATTCCAGTTGTCTCACGAAAGTGAATGAGCTTCGTTCTGTTCGAGCCTCGGCCAAAAGTGTCCTGAGTTCATCAATGCTTGCAGCTTCCGGAATTTCTTTCTTGGCTTTTTCCTTAAGATCTTCAATATGATCTTCGATAGTTTTAATAGTAAAGAAGACTTTTTCTCCGATAATATTTTTTGCAACTTCTTGAAAATCATCCCAATCTGCCCGGAAATCTTCAAAAAGAAACTCTTCTATTTTTTTCCAGTACTTATCTCTATTTCCAGATCTTTTCCCTATCTGATTTGGAAATAAGTCTTCGTATTTACTGTAAAGCTCGACCAGCTTGTCTCGACCAATTCCTTTTAATAACATAAAAGCCAGATGCTCATAAAACAGACAAACGATAGGCTGGTCTTTGTTAGTGAGATAAAAATAGAAATCACTTCCGCTTGACCAATCATGCTGAGATGGAAAAGTTATCAGACCACCCAGAGGATTTTCACCTTTTACTTTGTGATTACTCAACCATTTTGGAATATCACCTTCTTTTAACGCATCTTTAACATTTGGAGCCTTTTGACTCCTGCCCAACCGAAAAGACTTTGCATCGCATACAATTAGATTCTTACCATCTGAAATGGTTACATCTTCATAACTTGATTTTTGCTTCGGCAAAACGGTTTTTTCGAATCCCGCCCGCCGGGCCCACTCTGCAACAACTATTTCTACCAGCTTTGTATATATAGTCTCCTCACTAGAGTCATGCGCATAATCCTCTGGTATAAAACCTGTATGACAAAGAAGAAAAGAGAGCTGATTATCATTTAGTTTTTGGAGTTCACCTGACAACTCCAAAACAAACTGATCGCTATCTGGGGCGCGTCCACTTGCCCAATCATGTTTATCCCTCGAGAAATTCCTTAGAAAATCATAACTAGATTTTCGATATGAAATACCCATGGTTTTCGGAGAGTAAAAAGGTGTAATAGCTGTCATGAGAATTTTCCTGTGTTCCTTTAGCGAGAAGAAAAAACACTATCGAGATGGCAATATTACTCCATGACATTGCTCGAGTGAAGGGGTTGTCAGATTGAGCGAGTAAGAAGCTGCGAGGTTGCCGTCAAGCACCAAAATTCCTCCAACCCACGGCGTTTTTCGGGTTAAAATTGTACCGAATTTAGAGGGGCCCTTATTGATTTGCAATATGCATAACCAGCAACTCTTTGTGCTCTTCCGATAACCAGATGATTTAGAGATAATGATGGAAGATTTAGTTAATAAAGTTTTTGCTGAAGATTGCATTAAAGGATTAAATAAGATCCCAGACGATTTTATCCATTTAATACTAAGCGATATTCCTTATGGAATTGGCGCCGAAGATTGGGATGTCCTTCACGCAAATACAAATTCAGCATATATGGGCTCCAGTCCAGCTCAGGCTCAAGCCGGCGCAGTCTTTAAAAAAAGAGGAAAACCAATTAATGGCTGGTCAGAGGCTGATCGGGCAATACCTCGACAGTATTACGAATGGTGCTCAACATGGGCTGATGAATGGCTGCGCGTGGTGAAACCCGGTGGCTCGGTTTTCATATTCGCCGGGCGTCGTTATGCACACCGATGCATTACAGCTCTCGAAGATGCCGGTTTTAGTTTCAAAGACATGTTTTCATGGGTCAGGCAGCGAGCACCACACCGTGCACAACGAGTTAGTGTCGTTTTTGACCGACGTGGAGATGTAGAAAACTCCGAAAAATGGCAAGGGTGGCGCGTAGGTAATCTACGGCCTACATTTGAGCCAGTCTTGTGGTTCACAAAGCCCTATAAAATGGGCACTACTATTGCAGATAATGTTCTCAAGCATGGCGTGGGTGCCTTCAATGAAGAGGCGTTTGTCAAGTATGAAGATTCTCCTGACAACATTTTACGTAGCGGATTCTCAAGCGGAGAAAGCGGCTTACATCCTACCCAAAAGCCAATTAAACTGATGCAGGCCTTAATCGAACTCACGACTCAAGAGGGACATATTGTCCTGGATCCTTTTGCAGGAAGCGGTTCAACTCTAGTTGCAGCAAAAATGCTATCGCGCGAATACATCGGTTTTGAGTCTGATATGGTTCACCATGCGACTGCATTACGACGACTTCAGCAGGTTGACAGTACTCCCCATCTATTTAAAGGTAACGCTGCTTTAGCGAACTCCGATAATAAATTAGATGATAAAAAATCAAAACAACTAGGCCTACTCTAGACGATATTCCCCCTTCTGGATAGGCAACTCGCAGTTGGGCGGGTTCAGTTACTGCGTAGCCCAAGACTACGCAGTTTCAATGCTTCCCGCAGACTAGCCCTGGGTAGCGATTGCTCAGTTATAGATGCTCACATGGAGGCATCTATCGTCGCGTGCAACGCTGCCGGAAATGTAGCGGTCGCCCGAATTGGGCAATGCGAAGCTGACCTCGAACCCACATTGCTCCAGTGCATCGATGGTCTGAAGGTCATAGCCGAAATCACCGTTCGCGTCGGCGCAAAACAAGGTCTGCGCAAGCTGCTTGACCAGCCCCTGTATCCGCCTCTGGGTAGCCCAATCATAAAACTCCAGTACGCCTGGCGCATTTTCTGGCCATCCAAGCGTGTCGCTATAGGGCCGTTCAACCGAAGCGAACAGATCCCAATGCATAAGAAATAAGGGCATGTCGAGATTTTCCATAATAATCTTCCGATGTGTTTTGAAATGTATGCCTCGCGCGGAGGCGGCCAAGTGAGTTTCCCGCCATTGCGGGATTTGTAGTTGCCCAGGGCGGGCAGATATTGGCGGACGTCAGCTTGCCAACCGGGTGGTCAGCAACAGTCGGAAGACTGTTTCCGCGTCCATAAATAATCAAAACATTAAGTCGGGGAAGTTTGTGGACTTTCCTGCGACATTGCGCCAACCAGCTGTGGGTCGAGGCTCAAGGCGGTTTGAATGTAAGCATTGCCAACATTCACGTGCGCCGAACAGTAATTACCGCTACCGTTGCAACAGCCTAAAGCAGCGTCAGGTGGTCGTCAAGGACCAGGCGCATGCCCCGGCCCCTTTCAGTGAGCAGAATGAGGGCACAAGATCGGTGCATGGGCAGCTTCTGCACATGCTATTCTTGCAAGGCTAAAATTTCTTGAGGACACTATGCGCCCTGCTCTCCCGCTGCTGCTGTGCACCCTGCTGTGCGCCGCGATTCCTGCCCTTGCTCAGGTCAAAACTCCGGCCACGCCGGAAAAGATGAACCAGCTCTACGCCCAGTACTGGGAAGACTATCTGCGCGAAAACCCGATCGCCGCCACCTACAATGGCGACCAGCGCTACAACCATCTATTCGGCCCGCTGACTGCGGCCGAAGCGAATGCCCAGAGCCGTGCACTGGCCGAAAAATATCTGGCCCTCACCGCCAGCTACGACCCCGTCGCGCTGCCAGCAGAAGACCGCATCAGCTATGACCTGCTGCGCTACCGCCTGCAGCAGGTACTGGACGGCCTGCGCTTCCCTACCGACCTGATGCCGATAGACCAGTTCTCCGGACTGCATCTGAACATGGCGCAACTGGGTTCAGGCAGCTCGGCCCAGCCATTCCAGACCGTGCAGGACTATGACAACTGGCTGCAGCGCGCGGCCGACTATGCCCCGGCCGTTGACCACCTGATGGAAGATATGCGCAAAGGCATAGCGCAGGGCATCATCATGCCCAAGGCATTGATCCAGCGCGTGCTGCCGCAGCTGGAAAATGTCGGCAGCGACAATCTGGAGAGCAGCACCTATATGGGGCCGGTGAAGAAGTTCCCGTCCTCGTTCAGTGCCGCCGACAAGGAACGCCTGACTGCCGCCTACGGCAAACTGGTGCGCGAGCAGCTGGTGCCAGCCAACCGCAAACTGCTGGTCTTCATGCGCGACACCTATCTGCCAGCGGGCCGCGACACGGCCGGCATCGGTGCCCTGCCAGGCGGGCAGGAATGGTATGCCTTCCTGGCGCGCCGCTCCACCACCACCGAACTGACGCCGGCCCAGATACACGATATCGGCCTGAGCGAAGTGGCGCGCATCCGTGCCCAGTTCGAAATCGCCAAGGAAAAGGTCGGCTTCAAGGGCACGCTCAAGGAATTCTTCCAGTATCTGAACACGGCGCCGGAACTGCGCTTCAAGACGCGCGAAGAAATTCAGGCCGCTTATGAAGCCATCCGCCCCAAGGTCGAGGCCAAACAGAACCTGCTGTTTGCCCACCTGCCGAAAGCGCCGTTCGAAATCCGGCCGGTGGAAGGCTACCGCGAAGTCAGTGCGGCACCGGCGTCCTATCAGCGTGGTTCGGTCGATGGCAAGCGTCCCGGCGTGTTCTACTTCAACGCCTACAAGCCGGAGACGCGCACCCGCTTCACCACCAACGCGTTCTTCCTGCACGAAGCCATACCGGGCCACCACTTCGAGCGCAGTCTGGCGCAGGAAACCACCGGGCTGCCGGACTTCCGCCGCTTCGGTTCCAGCACTGCATTCTCCGAAGGCTGGGGCCTGTATAGCGAAATGCTGGGGCAGGAGATCGGCATGTACGACGATCCCTGGCAATGGGTGGGCCGTCTGACGGCAGAAATCTGGCGCGGCGTGCGGCTGGTGGTCGATACCGGCATCCACTCCAAAGGCTGGACGCGCGAGCAGGCGATTGCCTACTTCAAGGACAATGTGCCGCAGGATGAAGTCACCGCCGTGCAGGAAGTAGAACGCTACATAGCCATACCGGGACAGGCGCTCAGCTACAAGATCGGTGAACTGAAACTGCGCGAACTGCGCACCCGTGCCGAAACCAAGCTAGGCAAAAAATTCGACCTGCGCGCCTTCCACAACGAAGTGCTGTCGCACGGCTCGGTACCGCTGGACGTACTCGAAGGCGCCGTGGATCGCTGGATCGCTGCACAGGCCAAACTATAAAACCGGCTGACCGTCCTGCCAGCGCCGTCGCAGCATGCGGCTACGCTGCTGCAGGGCGGCGCAGCGCCAGCAGCGTGCAGTCGTCTTCCAGCACGGTCTGTCCGGTAAACCCGTCCAGTGCGGCACGCAGACTGTCGAGTGACTGCGCCAGCGGCAATGCGGTCCAGCCGGACAGACGTTCCAGCGCGCGCTCTTCGCCAAATAATTCACCGGCACCGTTGGCGGCCTCGGTAACGCCGTCCGTGTAGCACAACAGCGTATCGCCGGGCGCCAGCACGGTTTCCATCCGGCCGAAATTCAGGCCGGGAAATGCCCCGACCAGTGCGCCTTTGGGGATCGGCAGCAGGCTGGCCACGCCGCCAGACAGCAGCATGGGGCGGCAATGCCCGCCATTCGAATAGCACAGCACACCGCTGCGCACGTCATACACACCCACAAACAGGGTCACGAACAGGCTGACCTCATTACCCGCGCACAGGCGCTCATTGAGCTCCACCAGCAGCTTTTCCGGCTCGTCTATGCTCACCGCCAGCCCGCGCAGCAAGCCTATGGTACGGGCCATGAACAGTGCCGCCGCAATACCATGCCCCGACACATCGCCGATGCCGATAAAAAGCCGGTGTTCGTCGATGAAAAAGGCGTCGAACAGATCGCCCCCCACATGCGAGGCGGGTTCCATAAAACCGCAGATATCGACATCGGCCCGGTCAGGGAACATCGGCCGCTGCAGCGGCACCATGGTGACCTGCAGTTGGCGGGCGATCTCCAGTTCCTTGCGCCAGTGCTCCAGTTCCAGTGTGGCCCGTTGTGCCTGCAATGCGGCCTCGTTGGAACGGCGCATGCGCCCGGTCAGGGTGGTCATCAGATTGCTGGCCACGCCGGGCAGGGCCATCAGCTTTTCCCAGAACAGGTCGCGCGACAGCTGCAGCACCTGCGCCGGTTCGCAAGCCTGCACCAGCGCCGACACCGGCTCGCCATCGATGGCAGACATTTCGCCTATCACTTCGCCGGGCCCGATGGTGATTACCGCCGCCGATGCGGCCTGCCCGTCAAGGTGGACCGACAGCCGTCCAGACAGCAGAATATACACATTATGATTGGCCGCACCATATTCCAGCAGCACGCCGCCCGCAGGCAGGGCGATCACTTCAGCCTCGGCCAGCGTGGCCTCGACGGCTTCGGCACTGGCCTGGCGGAACAATCCTATCCAGCTCATGCCCAGCCGCCGGCGCTCCGCATCGGCCCCGCCGTGGCGGCGCTGCCCCAGCCAGTGATCCGGTACAGGGCGCCGCCGGAACGGACGCCGCGCAAAATCCGCACAGTTCATGCTGCACTCCAGCCTACGGTAACCGTCAGATGATTGCAGCCGCCGGCATGGCGATAATCGAGCTGGCCGGCGTTGGCACGCAACATGACCAGCCCCAGTCCGCCGGGCTGGGTCTGGTCCAGCATGCTGGCACGCGGCGCCTGTGCTGCCTGGGTAGGATCGAATGGCAGGCCGCCGTCGCACAGCGTCAGCATGGCGTGATTTTCCTGCACGCGCAGCAGCAGCGTTACGCAAGCAGCAGCGGACAGTCCGCCATGATCGAGCACATTGGCCAGCGCTTCGTGCAGACAGATATCGAGCCGTGCCAGCACATCTTCCGGCACGGCGCGCGCCTGCCCTTCGGCATGCAGCCACGCAGTGGCACGCCGCACTTCGCTGCTATGCGCCTGCAGCTCCAGCGTGACTGTCTGCTGCAGGATATTCAAGCCAGTGCTGCCTCGTCAGCCAGCGCCAGATCGCGCAGCATGGGAATCACGCCATCGATGCCGGTGACTTCCAGCGTCTGCGCCACTGCATTGTTTTCACCGACGAACAGTACCAGACGCGAGCCGCGTGCCTGCATGGCGCGGGCATTCGCCACGATGGCACGGATGCCTATCGACGCCAGAAACGTGACGCCGCTCAGATCGACCACCACGCGATGTTTGCCCGAGGCGGTGAGGGCGGCAAACTGCAGGGCAATTTCATCCGTGCCGGCGATATCCATACGGCCGGCCAGCGTCACCCGACGCAAACTGTCATTGACGTCGCTATAGTCTATGCTCATGTATATCCCATGAATTGAAGTTGGGAGCGCATACAGCGCCCATCCGTGCGAGCATACGCACCCATTGTGACTGGAGCATGACAGCGCCACTGCGGCTAGCGCCGCGCGTTTGCGGCGCGCGCAGCTGCAGGGGCGGGCAGCGCAGACTGGGCCGAGAAGAAGCGCCAGATCAGGTCTGTGGCGTCGAAGGCTTGGCTACCTGGCCCTGCGCGGCTGCCGGGCCACGAGTGGCCGCCCGTCTCCGTCACACATAGCTCGACGCTACTGCCGGCGCTGCAATCGCGGTAAGCCTCGCACCAGCCGCCCGCCGCCTCCAGCACGCGCACGGACCGGTTCTGGCACTGGTCGCGTTGCACCCAGTGCGCAATGGTGTCCGGCACCGAGACAAATTCCATCACGCTGCGCCGGTCGCGGAAGGCGGCCGGACCGGCACCGCCGGCATACAGCACATGGTCGTCGTCACGGGCATGGACATGCAGCACGGGGACAGGCCGCGCGGGCTGGCAGTGCACGCTGGCATCCGTACCGGCCACCGAAGCGACAGCGCGGAACAGGTCCGCCGCATCGCAGGCGAGGCGGTGCGCCATCATGCCGCCATTGCTCATGCCGGCGGCAAAAATCCGCTCACTGTCGATGCGATAACGTCGCCCGAGTTCCGCCACCACCGCGCGCAGAAACCCCACATCGTCACTATTCTGGTCGCGCGCATAGCCGCAGCAGCCGCCGGCATTCTAGGTCGCCAGCCGGCCACCGGGCAGGCGGCTGGCACCATTCGGAAAGGCCACGATAAAGCCGCTCTGGTCAGCCTGGCGCAACCAGCCATAGCGCGCATCGTCGGCCATCAGCGCGGCATGGCCACCACCACCGTGCATGGCCAGTACCAGCGGCAGGGCACGGGCAGCATCGTAGCTGGCGGGTAGGTGAACCAGCACCTTACGCCCCTGTACCTGTATTTCTTCCAGTTGGGCAGTAGTAGCCTGTGGCGGACGCGATAGCGCTATATGGTTCGGACCAGATTCCTGCGCCAGTGCCGGCATTCCCGCTAAAGCCCAGACACCAATCAGCGCAATAAAACGCATGGCTAGCATTATTCCCCTCCATCAAATTCCCACCCGCGCCGGCCCACCTAAAGCCTAAAGGCCGCAGCACATACCGACTTTCCAACTCATCATACATCGGCAGGTAAATATACATGGGAGCAGCCAGTCGCAAAAAATAACATTAAGTTATTTACAATACGCTACACTTGCCTTTTATTTAATGATGATGCTCTTGCATGGCCAACTTGTATCCCCCCAGTCTGCAACTCGACCGGACTGCCGACAGCGCGAACAAACTCGATCACTTCGGCATTGCTGGCTGGACCAGCGCTGATGCCGATGTCGATCTTTTTATGAATGGCACACTTCTGGCGACCGTACACGCCAACAGTTCGGGCAGATATGAATACCAGCTGGCTAGCTGGCCGACTTTCGGCACGCATGAGTTCCTTGCCACTGCCCGTGACGCCAATGGCAACAGTGCAACCAGCAGCGCGCTCAGCGTGAATCTGCAGCCGGAGGCACCGGCCATACCCACACTGGGCTCGCCCTACTCCAGCCGTGAGGGCGATTATGTCTGGCTAAGACCAGACTATTTCTACCTGAACGGCAGCACCAGCCCCGGCGCCACAGTACGTATCCAGATGAATGACGTGCCCATACTCGCCGTCCGGGCTGACGCCAATGGTAGCTGGGATGCTCTGGTCCCACATCTGAATGACGGCATCTACAGCTTCAGTACCACCGCCACCAACAATTTCGGCACCAGTAGCAGCATCTCGGCGTGGAAGGTCCGGGTGGATGGTCATGCGCCCGCCATGCCGACGTTCTGGCTGGGTAACGGCGGCAAGCAGGTGTTCATTGGCGACTACGCCGAATTCGATGGCACCGCCGAGGCACTGAGCACCATCATCCTCAGCAACAACGGGAACGAACTGGGCCGGACCAACGTCGGCGCCGATGGGCACTGGTCGCTCAGGCTGACTTTACCGGTCGGAAGCTATCAGGCCAGTGTTATCGCCAGCGATAAGGCCAACAATCATTCAGCAGCAACGGCGCCGCTGGCATTCTCCGTCGTGCCCGACGTCGACCCTGCCGCCAGCTCTGCTACCCAAGCCCAGCTAGACATAGGCAGCAGCATCCAGGGTTTGCTGGCGCAGCCCGGCGACCATGACTGGTACCGCGTCAAGCTCGACGCGCAGACGCTCTACCAGTTCGCCTTCACCGGGGCCGAATCCCATGCCGGCACGCTGGACACGACTATCAATTCCGTCAACGAACCCTATCTGCGTCTGTGGGAACAAGTTGCACCGGGCGAGTTCAATCAGGTAGGACAAACCGTGGTGCCGCTGGGAAGCGCCCCCGTCACCATCCAGTTCAATCCTAGCCATGCTGGCGATTACTACCTCGACATGGGTTCCAGCTATATGTCCGGCAGCTATACGCTCAGCGCCAGCCTGCTAGTGCATGATGATTATGGTGATACCGCGGACAGCTCCAGAGCTCTGGCGATCGGCGAGCAACTGAATGGCAAGATCGACTATGCGGGCGATACCGACCTGTTCGCGCTGTCGCTCAAGGCAGGGGTAACCTACACCGTCAAATTCGACAGCAGCGAGACCGCACCGGACCAGTTGTACCGCAGCCTGCACTTCTTGCCAGATACGTGGGTCGAAACCCATAGCTACATCAGCAATGGAGCGAGCTACATCACCCTGCTGCCCCGCAAGGACGGCCAGTACTACCTGCGCGCCAGCAGTAGCATGAACGATACCCCGGCCTACCGCATTGCATTGACGCAGACGCCGGATGACTATTCCGCCAATACCAGCACCACGGGCCGCGTACTGGCTACCGCGCCAGCTCATGGCACGCTGGAAGTACCGGGCGATAGCGACTGGTTCAAAGCCACGCTGACGGCTGGCCAGTCTTACCTGATGCAGGCACAGACCAGCAGCGGCGTGAAACTGCAGGTGATTTTTTTCAATGCTGATGGCCAGCCCATGGGCATGGACGGCAGCGTCATTAGCGGTCGGGATGCGCAAGTATGGAAAGCCAGCGCCACCGGCGACTATTATTTTCAGATTTCCAGCTTCAGCGAAACCGGCGCGTACACGCTTAAGGTGGCACCGGCAACACCTGATGATTTCAGTGCGGACAGCAGCACTATGGGACGGCTCAGCACAGCTACCCACGCCAGCGGCACACTGGAAGTGCCGAACGATGCGGACTGGTTCAAAGTCACCCTCGATGCCGGCACCGATTATGTGTTCCGGCTAGAAAAAGGCACGCCTGCCCAGAACTTGCTCACTTTAGGACGGCTACAGCTCATCGATGCCAGCGGCAAGGTGCTGGCGCAGCAAACCAACTGGAGCGGCGACACCATCACCCAGCTGGTATTTCACGCCAGCCGCACGGATAGCTACTATCTGGCCGTGGACGATCCCATGTTCGCACGTACTGCCAGCTATGCCGTCAGCATGCTCGCCAACCGGCAGGACACTGTTGCCGGCGATGCCAGCACTACCGCCACGCTGGGCCCCGGCCAGGTCAAAGTGGGAAATATCGACTTTGCCACCGATAACGACTGGTACCGCGTCGACATGCAGGCCGGACATACCTATAACTTCCAGCTGACTGGCAGTAACGGCCGGGGCGGCACCCTGCCCTCCGCCATGATGCAGTTGAAGCTGATGGACAGCAGCGGAACACTAGTCGCCACCGATTATAGTGCCCCCAGAGAACCTACCCTCAACTACTATGCCAGCCGCGATATCACGCTCTACGTAAGCGTTGCACAGCAGGACAATTCCACCGGCAGCTATACGCTCAAAAGCAGTCTTGATAACCAGTCCTTTGTCGATACGCTGCCGCCGTTGTTCAAGGAGCTTGGCGGCGTCGACGCTGAACAGATCTTCGAGCGCAGACACTCGCTGAGCGTGAATTTCGACGAGGCACTGCGCATGGCAAGCGGCACTGCCACGCTGCGCCTCGCCAGTGGCGAGCTGGTGGAGGAATTCAGTGCCGCCAAAGGCAACGCCAGCATAGCCACCGATTACCCTTCGGGCACCCTGATGCTACTACCCACCTCGCTGGCCTACGACACTGACTATGTACTGACACTGGCCGCTGGCAGTGTGACCGATACCAGCCAGCATGTATTCGAGGGCACTACCGTCGCATTCCATACCCCGGTGTCGCCCGCGCGGCAAGACGGCAGCGCCGCCAACGAGACCTTCCGCAGTCCGGCAGGCAACCAGATCATTAATGGCAAAGGCGGTATCGACACCGTCATCATGCCCGGCACGGCCAGCGATTACTGGATACACAGAAACGCCGACGTGCTAATGATAGATGGCCGGGTTCAGCCGCAGGGCCGGCACACCCTGCTTGGCGTCGAGCGGGTACAGTTCGATGACCGCACGCTGGCTTTTGATTTCGACGGCAATGCCGGCCAGGCCTACCGCATCTATCAGGCAGCTTTCGCCCGCAATCCGGACAAGGGCGGCCTGGGCTTCTGGATCAAGGCCATGGATCAAGGCGTGAGTCTGGCAGATGTGAGCAGCGCATTCGTCCAGTCCGACGAATTCAAAACTTTGTACAGCAGCGCCAGCAGCAACCGCGCCATACTGGAGAAAATGTATGACAACGTGCTGCACCGCGCGCCCGATGCCGGTGGCCTGAACTGGTACCTGAACCTGCTCGACACCAAAGTCATTACGGTGGCACAGGCGCTGGCTGACATCAGCGAAAGTGCGGAAAACAAGGCAGCGCTGATCGGGGTGATGCAGAACGGCTTCGAGTACACCCCATATGGCTAAACTTGCTAGCGGCTACTAGTCCGGCACATACCAGTAGGCTTTGACATGGAGCGGCGTCAATGGCGACAGCTCGGGATTAGCCAGCCGGAATATGCGCCGCTTGCGCAGGCCCGATTGCTCAATCAGGCCATCGTAGAACTGGTGGAATAACTGGTCATAGCGGCCATCGGCAATCAGGCGCTGCAAGCCATACTCGAGCCGTTGGGCCAGCCGCTGCTGCTGGCCGCCGATAAAGAAATAGCGCGGCGCCGGAATGTAGAGGGCAAAGCTGCGCTCCACCGCCAGCGCCGGAAACTCCTGCACATAAGCCGCCTGTTCATAAACGGCTTCGTCGATAGCACGGGGAAAATACTGGAAGCGCCCGGCTGCCAGCATATTGTGCAGCCCCAGCGTGCTATTGCTTTCTACCAGCGGCAAACCGGCCTGACGGTAAATACTGGTGGAGCTCCACTGCCGGCCGGCACCCACACTGTACTGCTTCAGGTCGTCCAGCGTCCGCACTGTATTGAATAGACTCTGCTTGCGTCCGTCGATCAGGGACACCCGGTAGCAGGACAGCCCCTTGTCGAGCGGTATGCGGATAGGAATCAGCCCGCGTTCCCATTCGGCCGAGGTGACCTGGCCGCTCAGATTCACGCTGACACCCCTCAGCATCTCCTGCAGCAGGCGCTCGCGCTCCATGTGCAGGGTCGACACTTTCAGTTCATAGGCACCATAACGGCTGCTGGACGCTTCCAGTGCCGCCTTCAGCAAACTCATTACGTGGCTATTATTGAAGCGTGATTTGCTGGAGTTCATATCGATGGTGTACACGTCGGTAGCGCAGGCGCACGCGTGCAAGCCCGCCAGCGCCAGCACGCACACTCCCCCACTTGGCAGCCATCGGTACAGCGGCACGATATCTCCTCCGGATCGGCCTTGCCCGCGGCGGGTAAGCGGCCATGCTCCGGAGCTTATCATAAAGATATTTTTTTGAGGCGCAGCCCGCCCCGCGCGCTAGTTACCTTCGTAGATACCCACGCACACCATGGTGTTGCCTGCACCTTGGGCGCAGTAGGACTTTTTCAGATCGTAGCTGTTGGTCGCCGCGTTATTGAATTTGTAGGGGCCATACCAGCCTTTGCCCTTGCTCTTGACCAGCTCGATCATGTCCTTGATGAATGGCTTACCGTCCACGTCCTTCATGATGTACAGGTTCTTGCCCACCATTTTGGCGTTGGCCCCTTGTGCCAGACAGTTACCTTCGAAGTCGTAGACGAACACATACATATCCTTATCGCGGAATGCCCCGTTCGGATGCTCGGTAAAGCTCTTGTAGGCTTTTTCCGCACCGGCCGATTTCACCAGCGCCACAGCCTGCTGCACCATGGCTTCCGCTTCGGCTGCACTGCCATGCGCCTCGCCCGCCTGCACACTGCCCAGCCAGCCGCACTGCAACATCAAAGCCACCAAGGCCACACTCTTTTTCATCGCTATCTCCTTTGTAGTTGCCCAGCAAAACAGACCATACGCCTACCTACAGAGCAAATCAATGACTTACGGCAACACAACGTGGCGCCATTCCGACAGCATTTCCCACAATGCGAAAAGGCATTCTCACATTGCAGAATCCGGCTCTCAAAAAAACCACAGAATTTATCCCATCGGATAAAAAGTCATTCCACATCGCAAAAATTATTAGATAAGTTATTGAAAATAAACAGATAAAATTAAGTTATATGTCTTATATAAGACATGCCACGCAGCGAAAAAAGGACTATGATTATTCCATCGAACTTCGCTTTTTATAGAGAGTTTTCAACGCATCAGGTACTCAATACTTACTTACCGCCGGAACCAGTGAACCGCACTACCCCCACTACCGGCACCCATTTTTCGGTCTTTATTATTCTGTTTAACTGCTAAGGAAATCATCATGTCCCAATACCAAGACGACATCAAAGCCGTTGCTGCATTGAAGCAAAAAGAAGGTAGTGCATGGAACGCCATCAATCCTGAGTCGGCTGCCCGTATGCGCGCCCAGAACCGCTTCAAAACCGGTCTGGACATCGCCAAATATACGGCCAAAATCATGCGCGCCGACATGGCCGCCTACGATGCCGACCCAGCCAAATACACCCAGTCGCTGGGTTGCTGGCACGGTTTCATCGGTCAGCAGAAGATGATTTCCATCAAGAAGCACTTCAACAGCACCGAACGCCGCTACCTCTACCTGTCGGGCTGGATGGTTGCCGCACTGCGCTCGGAATTCGGCCCGCTGCCAGACCAGTCGATGCACGAAAAAACCGCCGTATCGGCCCTGATCAAAGAGCTGTACACCTTCCTGCGTCAGGCTGACGCACGTGAACTGGGCGGCCTGTTCCGTCAACTGGACGCCGCTGAAGGCGCTGCCAAAGCCGCCATCCAGGAAAAAATCGACAACCACGTGACCCACGTAGTGCCTATCATCGCCGACATCGATGCCGGTTTCGGTAACGCTGAAGCGACCTACCTGCTGGCCAAGCAGTTCATCGAAGCGGGTGCCTGCTGCATCCAGATCGAAAACCAGGTTTCGGACGAAAAACAATGCGGTCACCAGGACGGTAAAGTCACCGTGCCACACGAAGACTTCCTGGCCAAGATCCGCGCCATCCGCTACGCCTTCCTGGAACTGGGCGTGGACGACGGCATCATCGTGGCCCGTACCGACTCGCTGGGCGCCGGCCTGACCAAGCAGATCGCTGTAACCAATCAGCCAGGCGACCTGGGCGACCAGTACAACTCCTTCCTCGATTGCGAAGAAGTATCGGCTGACGCACTGGGCAACGGCGACGTCATCATCAAACGCGAAGGCAAGCTGCTGCGTCCTAAGCGTCTGCCATCGCACCTGTTCCAGTTCCGTTCCGGCACCGGCGAAGCACGCTGCGTACTGGACTGCATCACCTCGCTGCAGAACGGCGCCGACCTGCTGTGGATCGAAACGGAAAAACCACATATCGCCCAGATCG
>Ga0187842_1000569_pt1 | contig 18276 bp, 12 predicted proteins | sample SpaLakP09_SKY_41_FD_134514 | JGI IMG/M metagenome (GOLD analysis project Ga0187842, IMG submission 134514) | Oligotrophic lake water microbial communities from Sparkling Lake, Wisconsin, USA - SP09_SKY_41 | ecosystem: Environmental > Aquatic > Freshwater > Lake | place: USA: Sparkling Lake... | reverse complement strand
ATCAAAAGTCAAAGTTCAAGCTTGGTGGCGTTGAGTTCATCATTAGTAGGGTAGGTCCGGCTCATGCCCCAGAAGATTTAATGGTCTATGTCCCTTCCGAAAAAGTACTTTTTGCTGGAGATTTAGTTTTTCGAGGACGCATTCCTTTTGTAGGCAATGCAGATAGTAAGGGGTGGTTAGTTGCCTTAGATGAAATTGAAAAACTGAAGCCTAAAATGATTGTTCCTGGGCATGGAGCTTATTCCACTAATCCAGCTGAAGACATCAACTTCACCAGAAATTATCTAAAATATCTGCGGGAGTCTATGTCTAAAGCTGCCCTTAATCTGGATCCTTTTGAAGAGGCTTACTGGCAGGCGGATTGGTCTGAATATGAAGGAATGCCCTTATTTAGGGCTGCTAATCGGATGAATGCCTATAACGTCTATCTCTCGATTCAGTCAGAATAGGGCAATTTAAGGCTAAGGGCTTTAAAATAGAAGATTAATGCTAAATCCTTGATTTTTAATGAAATTGACTCTTATCAAACTCTTTTCTTCAGTGCTTCTCTGTGGACTGCTGGTATCGCAGGTTCAGGCTGCCCCTGATTTAGCAAATGGCAAGAATATTGATCAGCAAAAGTGCTACGCCTGCCATGCAAAAAAAACAGGCTTTGGTAATGGCGACATGATTTATACCCGCTCGGATAGCAAAGTGAAATCGATTGCTAACTTGAAAAGGATGGTGAGTCTTTGTAATACCGAATTACGCCTAGACCTTTTCCCAGAAGATGAAGCTGATGTAGTTGCTTATCTCAACCAACAGTTTTACAAACTTAAACCTTAATACTTTTTAGAATTTATTCATCATGGAAGTTGTAGACATTGCCGCACAAGGTAATTCAGTTCTTTGGATTACTTTTGCGATTACCTTTTTACTTGGCGCTGTTATGCAAAAAACAGGCTTTTGCACCATGGGTGCTGTATCCGATATATTCATTATGTCTAGCTGGAATCGTCTAAGACAATGGTTTTTGGCAATCGGTGTAGCGGTGCTTGGATTTGCCTTGATATCTTATCTTGGTTTGATAGATCCCCTTAAGAGTTTTTACACAGGCAACAGGCTTCTATGGCTATCCTCCATTGTTGGAAGCGTTCTCTTTGGCCTTGGGATGGTTCTCTCTTCTGGCTGCGGCAGCAAAACCCTAGTACGCATTGGCGGCGGTAATTTGAAGTCAATCATTGTGTTTATGGTTTTGGGATTAAGCGCTTATATGACAATACGCGGATTTTTGGGTGTGATTCGTATCAATACGCTTGATACTATATTTATTGCCTTTAATACGCCCCAAGATTTACCCAGTTTGCTGAGTGGCCCGATGGGTATTGAGCGGAGCACGCTCCATCTAGTCATGGGCTTAATCATTGGTTTTGCTTTTATTGCCTATGCTTTAGCAAAGCGCTCTTTTTGGACAGTCGAAAATCTTTTGGCTGGATTTTCTGTAGGTTTTGCTATCTGCGCAGTTTGGTGGGTTTCTGGATATCTTGGCTATGTAGCTGAAGACCCAAACACTCTCGAGGAAGTTTTCTTGCTGACCAATTCTAGTCGGATGGAAAGCCTATCTTTTGTGGCGCCCTATGCTTATTCATTAGACTGGCTCATGATGTATAGCGATACCTCTAAAGTGCTCACTCTTGGAATCGTTTCGGTAGTTGGGATGATTTTGGGTTCAGCGATGGTTGCAGTGTTGACTAAAACCTTTCGCTGGGAATCCTTTCGGGATACTGAAGATACTGTGAACCATTTAGTAGGTGCAGTCTTGATGGGTTTTGGTGGCGTTACTGCGTTAGGGTGTACAGTAGGTCAAGGCTTAAGTGGTATCTCTACATTGGCGCTTGGATCTTTCTTAGCTCTCCCAGGATTTATTTTTGGTGCCTACCTGGGAATGCGATATTTACAAATACGTCTTGCCCCAAATCCCTGTAGTTAATTGAAATAGACTGGATCTCAAGGTATGCAAATTGATTGGTTAAGCTTTACACCCATTCCATCTTTACTTGGCGGAATGATGTTGGGCCTTGCTGCGACTCTATATGTTCTATTGCATGGGCGTATTCTGGGGATTAGCGGTATTGTTTCTGGGCTAGTGCATCCCAAAAAAGAGGATTGGTCTTGGCGCTTGGCCTTCATTATTGGACTGCTCACTGCTCCTTTTTTAGCCGCTTTATTTTTTGGCATTCTGCCTGTGATTGAGGTCGATGCCAACTGGTTGACAGTGATCATTGCCGGCCTGCTAGTTGGGTTTGGAGTTCAATATGGTTCAGGCTGTACTAGCGGACATGGAATTTGTGGCTTATCGCGTTTATCCCCTCGATCCTTAGTAGCAACGCTCTCATTTATGACCGCTGGCTTTTTAGTGGTTTTTATTATTCGTCATCTGATCTAGGTTTCTGATGAAAAAACACTTTAGTCTTATTAGTCAGTACGCCATCGGTATTTTATTTGGGTGGGGTCTCATTATTTCTGGGATGACCAACCCGATGAAAATTCAAAGTTTTCTAGACTTAGCGGGATTATGGGATCCTTCCTTAATCTTTGTGATGGGTGGAGCAGTGATCGTCGGCTTGGCCGGTTTCTATCTGGCGGGTAAACGTAGTGCAGCTTTTTTTGGTGGGGTATTTCAGATTCCGACTAGACGTGATATTTCAAAGCCCTTAGTGATCGGCAGCTTTATTTTTGGTGCTGGGTGGGGAATTGCCGGATTTTGCCCGGGGCCAGCGATCGTTGCCCTAGGCGCTGGTCATTTGAAGGCCTTGGTATTTGTGATTGCCATGCTTGCTGGTATGCATTTATGTGAACGTTTCTTTACCGGCCATCGCACGCAAGTCTGATTTAAAATCTTTTTTGTGGTTTATTCAATATTGCTTGATTAGAGGGTGTTATGAGTCTTCCTATTAGTTGTCTTACCAGTCAATTTGGTGCGCTGGGTCAAATAGATGCTAGTCATTTAGCTGAGATTGTTCAGCAGGGCTATAAAAGCGTGATTAACAATCGCCCGGATGGTGAGGGTGGACCCGATCAACCTGCTAATGCTGTGATTCAAGCTGAAGCAGAGAGATTGGGTTTGAACTATGTATATTTACCAGTAGCACCGAGTGCTTTTACACCAGCGCGAGTTCAAGAAATGGCTCGCTTACTAAAAACAATGCCCGAACCCATTTTGGCATTCTGCCGCTCTGGCGCGCGTTCAACCAATTTGTACTACCTTGCCAAGCAGTTAGATTAAGGCATTCATCAATGCGTATTAATATCCCCTCGGAAAAAAGAGTAGTTCATGAAACGGTGATGCCCATTCGCTGGGGGGATATGGATGCCTTTAGGCATGTGAACAATACTGTCTACTTTCGGTATATGGAGCAGGCAAGGATAGAGTGGATTACTTCGCTGGGATATGACCTTACCCCCGGTAAAGAGTCAATGTTGATGATCAATGGCTTTTGCAATTTCTTCCAACAATTGTCCTACCCTGGTGAGCTAATCCTGAAGACTGCTATTGGGGCGATTGGTAACTCTAGTGTTGATATCTTTACCACCATGTATTTAACTACTAATCCAGAATTGATTGCTGCAGAGGGCGGCGCAACCATGGTTTGGGTTGATCTCACTACTAATAAATCTGCGCCTTGGCCTGAGCATATTCTGCAGATACTGCACGCATAAGGCGTATGCAGCCTAGTTATTCCCATATCTTAAGCTTAGAGCAATTTCTGATTCAATTAGATCAGTTTGACTTAGTGATTGATGTGCGTTCACCTGCCGAATTTGCTTTGGATCATATTCCTGGGGCTGTCAATTATCCCGTGCTTAATAATGAAGAGCGCGTGGAGATCGGAACTCTCTATAAACAAGAGTCTCCCTTTGCTGCCAAGAAACTTGGGGCTGCTTTGGTTTCTCGAAATATTGCCAATCATCTAGAACAGTATTTTCTAGATTTTCCACGCGAATGGCGTCCACTGATTTATTGTTGGCGCGGCGGTGAGCGCAGTGGTGCATTTACCCATATCCTCAATCGCATCGGCTGGAAGGCAATGCAACTTGAAGGCGGTTATCAGGGCTTTCGACGAACAGTGATTGATGGCCTGGAAGAAAGTGCTCAGCAATTTTCATTTCAGGTTATCTGTGGAATGACTGGCAGTGGCAAAACAAAGGTGCTACAAGAGATAGGTGCTCTAGGCGCCCAGATTCTAGATCTTGAGGGTTTAGCAGTGCATCGAGGCTCTGTATTAGGCAATGAGCCCAATATCGAACAACCTTCACAAAAGGGTTTTGAAACTGCTTTATGGAATGCACTACGCAAGCTAGATTCATCAAAGCCTGTCTTTGTAGAATCAGAGAGTAAGAAAGTGGGCGGCTTACATGTGCCGGATGCCTTAATGGAAAAGATTCGTAGTGGAGCTTGTATTGAATTGCGCTCCAGCACGCAAACGCGGGTTTCATGGTTAATGCGGGAATATCACCATTTTTTAACAGATACCCATTATTTCAAGCAAAAATTGGCTTTGCTCACCGCGCATTATGGAAAAGTGCAAATTGCAAAATGGAATGATGCGATTGACGCTGGGCATTTTCCAGAATTGGTAGAAGAGCTACTGGTCAAACATTATGACCCTTCTTATTCTTCATCTATCGTTCGAAACTTTCCGAACTATGATCGAGAAAAATATGTAGAACTTGAGAGTGATAGTGATATGGCCTTTGCTAAATCAGCAAAGGCCATCATGGAAAAGCTGAAGTCTTAGTGATTCATTAACTAAACGCTTGAATACCAGTTTGCGCACGGCCCAAAATTAAGGCATGAATATCGTGGGTACCCTCATAGGTATTGACAACTTCTAAGTTGAGCATGTGTCGTATAACTCCATACTCATCAGAGATGCCGTTACCACCGTGCATATCACGCGCCATACGAGCAATCTCCAAAGATTTTCCACAGGAGTTTCTTTTCATGATGGAGGTAATTTCTGGAGCAGCAATACCTTCATCTTTCATACGCCCCAAACGAAGACATCCTTGGAGTGCTAGAGTAATTTCTGTTTGCATGTCTGCTAATTTTTTCTGAATCAGCTGGTTAGCCGCCAAGGGCCTGCCAAACTGTTTGCGATCCATAGTGTATTGACGGGCTGCATGCCAACACCATTCTGCTGCGCCAAGAGATCCCCAAGAGATACCATAGCGAGCAGAATTAAGGCAGGTGAAGGGACCTTTAAGGCCAGTGACTTCTGGGAATTCATTTTCATCTGGCACAAATACTTCATCCATCACGATTTCACCAGTAATAGAGGCGCGTAAACCCATCTTGCCACTGATCTTTGGGGCACTTAAGCCCTTCATGCCTTTTTCTAGGATATAGCCGCGGATGATGCCTTCATCATTTTTTGCCCATACTACAAAGACATCAGCAATGGGAGAGTTGGAAATCCACATCTTTGAACCTGTTAAAGAAAAGCCACCAGGTACTTTTTTAGCGCGCGTGATCATGCCACCAGCATCGGATCCATAGTTGGGCTCGGTTAAGCCAAAACAGCCAATCCATTCTCCGGTTGCCAATTTAGGTAAGTATTTTTGCTTTTGGGCTTCGCTACCAAATTCGTTGATGGGCACCATCACCAGGGAGGACTGCACGCTCATCATGGAGCGATAACCAGAATCAACCCGTTCAATTTCTCTGGCGATCAAGCCATACGAAACATAATTCAGATTGGCGCCACCGTATTCCTCGGGGATAGTAATACCTAGAAGGCCTAGCTCACCCATCTCGCGAAAGATGCCAGGGTCTGTGGTCTCATTACGAAAGGCATCATGAATACGGGGCATCAGACGCCCTTGCGCATATTCAGCAGCAGCATCACGCACCATACGCTCATCTTCAGTCAATTGGGTATCAAGTAAAAGTGGGTCTTCCCACTGAAAACGGGCTTTACTCATTGCTCTTATTCATCCTCTAGTTTGTGTCAGTTAGCTTCCTGCGAATTTCCAGGAATGCAGATATTCTTGATTCTATTATCCATTTTTTTGAGCATATGGACGCACCGAGACGCCACCATCGCTATTACGACCTTATTTTGGCTGCCTTCGTAGTCGTTTTGCTTTGTTCTAACTTTATTGGGGCAGGAAAAGCGGCTGTTGTTGATTTACCCTATCTGGGCACAACGGTCTTCGGTGCTGGCATCTTATTTTTCCCCATTGCTTACTTCTTTGGGGATATTTTGACGGAGGTCTATGGCTATGCTTATGACCGAAGGGCAGTATGGGCAGGGTTTGCTGCTTTAGCTTTTGCTGCAGTGATGGCGCAAATTGTGATTGCTTTACCAGTTGCTCCAGGGACCTATATGGCCAACTATCAGCAAGGGCTAGAGACCGTATTTGGGAATTCATGGCGAATTGCTTTGGCATCGATGACAGCCTTTTGGTGCGGTAGTTTTGCTAATAGTTATGTGCTAGCAAAAATGAAAATCTGGAGTAAAGGCCGCCACTTATGGATGAGAACCATTGGTTCGACTGCGGTTGGGGAGCTGATTGATTCCTCCTTGTTTTATATACTAGCTTTCTATGGGCTCTGGCCGATTCAGGAGGTGATTCAGGTGGCCTTGGCGCAATATGTACTCAAAACCTCATGGGAGATTTTAGCCACACCACTGACCTATTGGGTGGTGGGATTCTTAAAGCGTAAGGAAAGTCAGGATTACTACGATGTCCATACCAATTTCACCCCATTTCGGGTCAAAGTTTAATTTAGACCTGCAGGTTCCTAAAACGTTAAAATAATGGTCTTTGCTCTCAATAATGAGGGTATTTGTTGAATTGAATTTCAGAAAGCTAGAAACTATCCGTGTTGTCCGCATCTAATATCACTATGCAGTTTGGGGCAAAACCCCTGTTTGAAAACATTTCCGTGAAGTTTGGCGGCGGCAATCGTTATGGCCTCATCGGTGCAAACGGTTGCGGTAAGTCGACCTTCATGAAGATTCTAGGTGGCGAACTAGAGCCAACTAGCGGCAACGTCAGCATAGATCCTGGAATTCGCTTGGGTAAATTACGCCAAGATCAGTTTGCATATGAAGATGTTCGTGTTCTCGATGTCGTGATGATGGGTCATGAAGAGATGTGGAAGGCTGCTGCCGAACGCGATGCTATTTACGCCAACCCTGATGCAAATGATGAAGATTACATGAAGGCCGCTGAGCTTGAGGGTAAGTATGCCGAGTACGGTGGCTATACTGCTGAAGCGAAAGCAGGTGAGTTGTTATTAGGAATTGGTATTCCAATCGAGCAACACACTGGCCCAATGAGTAACGTAGCCCCGGGTTGGAAATTGCGTGTATTACTTGCGCAAGCATTATTTTCTGATCCAGATGTCTTATTACTCGATGAGCCAACCAATAACTTGGACATTCACTCCATTCATTGGCTCGAAGATATTCTGAATGATATTAAGAGCACCATCGTCATCATTTCCCATGATCGTCATTTCCTGAATGAAGTCTGCACGCATATGGCTGATGTGGACTTTGGCACACTCAAGGTCTATCCAGGAAACTACGACTCCTACATGCTTGCTTCTGTACAGGCGAGAACACAACAACTGAGTTCTAACGTTAAAGCGAAAGAAAAAATTGCTGAATTACAGGCTTTCGTGGCCCGATTCTCTGCGAATGCTTCTAAAGCGCGCCAAGCCACATCACGCCAACGTCAATTAGAAAAAATTGAGATAGTAGAAGTAAAGCCTTCATCACGTCAAAATCCATTTATCCGTTTTGATACTGAGAAAAAACTGCATAACATGGCAGTAGAGTGCAATGGATTGACAAAAACTTATGATCGCACCATCTTTAAAAACTTCAAACTGGGTGTTCGTGCCGGTGAAAAGATTGCCATCATCGGTCAGAATGGTGCCGGCAAAACCACTCTTCTCAATTCTATTCTGAGTAAACGTTTTGATGGTATTCCTGTTGATAGTGGGGATGTGAAGTGGGCAGAGAATGCGAAGGTTGGCGTTATGCCTCAAGACAATACCGAGATGTTTGCTAAAGACGAATTACTGATGGATTGGATGAACTGGTGGCGTAATACTGGCGATGACGATCAATCAATTCGGGGTACTTTGGGCCGCTTATTATTCTCCGGTGATGACATTGGTAAATCTGTCAAAGTTCTATCTGGCGGAGAAAAGGGCAGAATGATTTGGGGTAAATTGATGCTCCAAAAATATAACGTTCTCGCTATGGATGAGCCAACCAACCACATGGATATGGAATCGATTGAAAGTTTGCAGATTGCGCTGGAGAAATTCGACGGCACCTTGCTATTTGTATCTCATGACCGTGAATTTGTATCTGCACTAGCCAATCGCATCTTAGAGGTGAAGATGGATGGTACGGTTGTAGATTACTCAGGTACTTACGAAGAGTATTTACGTAGCCAAGCATTGACAGGCTAAGTGATCAGTTAGGCCGGCTTGTCTTCTTGGGCTTGCCTTTGAAAGCGCTGCGCAGTGCCTTCTGTGCGGATGCGCTTCCATACTGTAGCCTTCTCTTCATCTGAGAGAAAAACCCAATTACTGACCTCACTTAAAGTGCGGCCACAGCCTTGGCAGATCTCATCATAAAGCGTGGTGCAGACCCCGATACAAGGAGAGTCAGATTCATCATCTCCTGTAGAAAGTGAATATGAGCTGTCTTGGATTTGTGGTTTGCTATCGGAATTCATGTTGGTACTTTAGCTGATTTCAAAGGACTGTGCTCTGCAAGCTCATCTACATATGCGCCGATTCCCAGTTGCTCTCGTTCTAAGAAGTGCTTAACCGCCCTAGAGAATTGAGGATCAACAATAAAATGCGCTGACTGAATAGTTGTCGGTAAAAATTCTCGAGCCATTTTGTGTTCGCCTTGAGCACCTCCTTCGAAGGTCTCTATTTGCTGTTCAATACAATACTCAATCGCTTGGTAATAGGCTGTTTCAAAGTGAAGGCAGGGGATGTGTTCAAGTGCACCCCAGTATCTTCCATAGGCTGTGGAAGAGGCGGCATCTACAAATAACAGTGATGCTGCTAAAGGTGAGTGACCCCGTTGGGCAATGATCAAATGGAGGTTTTCTGGCATATATGCCAGAAAACCTCCATTTGATCATTGCCCAACGGGGTCACTCACCTTTAGCAGCATCACTGTTATTTGTAGATGCCGCCTCTTCCACAGCCTATGGAAGATACTGGGGTGCACTTGAACACATCCCCTGCCTTCACTTTGAAACAGCCTATTACCAAGCGATTGAGTATTGTATTGAACAGCAAATAGAGACCTTCGAAGGAGGTGCTCAAGGCGAACACAAAATGGCTCGAGAATTTTTACCGACAACTATTCAGTCAGCGCATTTTATTGTTGATCCTCAATTCTCTAGGGCGGTTAAGCACTTCTTAGAACGAGAGCAACTGGGAATCGGCGCATATGTAGATGAGCTTGCAGAGCACAGTCCTTTGAAATCAGCTAAAGTACCAACATGAATTCCGATAGCAAACCACAAATCCAAGACAGCTCATATTCACTTTCTACAGGAGATGATGAATCTGACTCTCCTTGTATCGGGGTCTGCACCACGCTTTATGATGAGATCTGCCAAGGCTGTGGCCGCACTTTAAGTGAGGTCAGTAATTGGGTTTTTCTCTCAGATGAAGAGAAGGCTACAGTATGGAAGCGCATCCGCACAGAAGGCACTGCGCAGCGCTTTCAAAGGCAAGCCCAAGAAGACAAGCCGGCCTAACTGATCACTTAGCCTGTCAATGCTTGGCTACGTAAATACTCTTCGTAAGTACCTGAGTAATCTACAACCGTACCATCCATCTTCACCTCTAAGATGCGATTGGCTAGTGCAGATACAAATTCACGGTCATGAGATACAAATAGCAAGGTGCCGTCGAATTTCTCCAGCGCAATCTGCAAACTTTCAATCGATTCCATATCCATGTGGTTGGTTGGCTCATCCATAGCGAGAACGTTATATTTTTGGAGCATCAATTTACCCCAAATCATTCTGCCCTTTTCTCCGCCAGATAGAACTTTGACAGATTTACCAATGTCATCACCGGAGAATAATAAGCGGCCCAAAGTACCCCGAATTGATTGATCGTCATCGCCAGTATTACGCCACCAGTTCATCCAATCCATCAGTAATTCGTCTTTAGCAAACATCTCGGTATTGTCTTGAGGCATAACGCCAACCTTCGCATTCTCTGCCCACTTCACATCCCCACTATCAACAGGAATACCATCAAAACGTTTACTCAGAATAGAATTGAGAAGAGTGGTTTTGCCGGCACCATTCTGACCGATGATGGCAATCTTTTCACCGGCACGAACACCCAGTTTGAAGTTTTTAAAGATGGTGCGATCATAAGTTTTTGTCAATCCATTGCACTCTACTGCCATGTTATGCAGTTTTTTCTCAGTATCAAAACGGATAAATGGATTTTGACGTGATGAAGGCTTTACTTCTACTATCTCAATTTTTTCTAATTGACGTTGGCGTGATGTGGCTTGGCGCGCTTTAGAAGCATTCGCAGAGAATCGGGCCACGAAAGCCTGTAATTCAGCAATTTTTTCTTTCGCTTTAACGTTAGAACTCAGTTGTTGTGTTCTCGCCTGTACAGAAGCAAGCATGTAGGAGTCGTAGTTTCCTGGATAGACCTTGAGTGTGCCAAAGTCCACATCAGCCATATGCGTGCAGACTTCATTCAGGAAATGACGATCATGGGAAATGATGACGATGGTGCTCTTAATATCATTCAGAATATCTTCGAGCCAATGAATGGAGTGAATGTCCAAGTTATTGGTTGGCTCATCGAGTAATAAGACATCTGGATCAGAAAATAATGCTTGCGCAAGTAATACACGCAATTTCCAACCCGGGGCTACGTTACTCATTGGGCCAGTGTGTTGCTCGATTGGAATACCAATTCCTAATAACAACTCACCTGCTTTCGCTTCAGCAGTATAGCCACCGTACTCGGCATACTTACCCTCAAGCTCAGCGGCCTTCATGTAATCTTCATCATTTGCATCAGGGTTGGCGTAAATAGCATCGCGTTCGGCAGCAGCCTTCCACATCTCTTCATGACCCATCATCACGACATCGAGAACACGAACATCTTCATATGCAAACTGATCTTGGCGTAATTTACCCAAGCGAATTCCAGGATCTATGCTGACGTTGCCGCTAGTTGGCTCTAGTTCGCCACCTAGAATCTTCATGAAGGTCGACTTACCGCAACCGTTTGCACCGATGAGGCCATAACGATTGCCGCCGCCAAACTTCACGGAAATGTTTTCAAACAGGGGTTTTGCCCCAAACTGCATAGTGATATTAGATGCGGACAACACGGATAGTTTCTAGCTTTCTGAAATTCAATTCAACAAATACCCTCATTATTGAGAGCAAAGACCATTATTTTAACGTTTTAGGAACCTGCAGGTCTAAATTAAACTTTGACCCGAAATGGGGTGAAATTGGTATGGACATCGTAGTAATCCTGACTTTCCTTACGCTTTAAGAATCCCACCACCCAATAGGTCAGTGGTGTGGCTAAAATCTCCCATGAGGTTTTGAGTACATATTGCGCCAAGGCCACCTGAATCACCTCCTGAATCGGCCAGAGCCCATAGAAAGCTAGTATATAAAACAAGGAGGAATCAATCAGCTCCCCAACCGCAGTCGAACCAATGGTTCTCATCCATAAGTGGCGGCCTTTACTCCAGATTTTCATTTTTGCTAGCACATAACTATTAGCAAAACTACCGCACCAAAAGGCTGTCATCGATGCCAAAGCAATTCGCCATGAATTCCCAAATACGGTCTCTAGCCCTTGCTGATAGTTGGCCATATAGGTCCCTGGAGCAACTGGTAAAGCAATCACAATTTGCGCCATCACTGCAGCAAAAGCTAAAGCAGCAAACCCTGCCCATACTGCCCTTCGGTCATAAGCATAGCCATAGACCTCCGTCAAAATATCCCCAAAGAAGTAAGCAATGGGGAAAAATAAGATGCCAGCACCGAAGACCGTTGTGCCCAGATAGGGTAAATCAACAACAGCCGCTTTTCCTGCCCCAATAAAGTTAGAACAAAGCAAAACGACTACGAAGGCAGCCAAAATAAGGTCGTAATAGCGATGGTGGCGTCTCGGTGCGTCCATATGCTCAAAAAAATGGATAATAGAATCAAGAATATCTGCATTCCTGGAAATTCGCAGGAAGCTAACTGACACAAACTAGAGGATGAATAAGAGCAATGAGTAAAGCCCGTTTTCAGTGGGAAGACCCACTTTTACTTGATACCCAATTGACTGAAGATGAGCGTATGGTGCGTGATGCTGCTGCTGAATATGCGCAAGGGCGTCTGATGCCCCGTATTCATGATGCCTTTCGTAATGAGACCACAGACCCTGGCATCTTTCGCGAGATGGGTGAGCTAGGCCTTCTAGGTATTACTATCCCCGAGGAATACGGTGGCGCCAATCTGAATTATGTTTCGTATGGCTTGATCGCCAGAGAAATTGAACGGGTTGATTCTGGTTATCGCTCCATGATGAGCGTGCAGTCCTCCCTGGTGATGGTGCCCATCAACGAATTTGGTAGCGAAGCCCAAAAGCAAAAATACTTACCTAAATTGGCAACCGGAGAATGGATTGGCTGTTTTGGCTTAACCGAGCCCAACTATGGATCCGATGCTGGTGGCATGATCACGCGCGCTAAAAAAGTACCTGGTGGCTTTTCTTTAACAGGTTCAAAGATGTGGATTTCCAACTCTCCCATTGCTGATGTCTTTGTAGTATGGGCAAAAAATGATGAAGGCATCATCCGCGGCTATATCCTAGAAAAAGGCATGAAGGGCTTAAGTGCCCCAAAGATCAGTGGCAAGATGGGTTTACGCGCCTCTATTACTGGTGAAATCGTGATGGATGAAGTATTTGTGCCAGATGAAAATGAATTCCCAGAAGTCACTGGCCTTAAAGGTCCCTTCACCTGCCTTAATTCTGCTCGCTATGGTATCTCTTGGGGATCTCTTGGCGCAGCAGAATGGTGTTGGCATGCAGCCCGTCAATACACTATGGATCGCAAACAGTTTGGCAGGCCCTTGGCGGCTAACCAGCTGATTCAGAAAAAATTAGCAGACATGCAAACAGAAATTACTCTAGCACTCCAAGGATGTCTTCGTTTGGGGCGTATGAAAGATGAAGGTATTGCTGCTCCAGAAATTACCTCCATCATGAAAAGAAACTCCTGTGGAAAATCTTTGGAGATTGCTCGTATGGCGCGTGATATGCACGGTGGTAACGGCATCTCTGATGAGTATGGAGTTATACGACACATGCTCAACTTAGAAGTTGTCAATACCTATGAGGGTACCCACGATATTCATGCCTTAATTTTGGGCCGTGCGCAAACTGGTATTCAAGCGTTTAGTTAATGAATCACTAAGACTTCAGCTTTTCCATGATGGCCTTTGCTGATTTAGCAAAGGCCATATCACTATCACTCTCAAGTTCTACATATTTTTCTCGATCATAGTTCGGAAAGTTTCGAACGATAGATGAAGAATAAGAAGGGTCATAATGTTTGACCAGTAGCTCTTCTACCAATTCTGGAAAATGCCCAGCGTCAATCGCATCATTCCATTTTGCAATTTGCACTTTTCCATAATGCGCGGTGAGCAAAGCCAATTTTTGCTTGAAATAATGGGTATCTGTTAAAAAATGGTGATATTCCCGCATTAACCATGAAACCCGCGTTTGCGTGCTGGAGCGCAATTCAATACAAGCTCCACTACGAATCTTTTCCATTAAGGCATCCGGCACATGTAAGCCGCCCACTTTCTTACTCTCTGATTCTACAAAGACAGGCTTTGATGAATCTAGCTTGCGTAGTGCATTCCATAAAGCAGTTTCAAAACCCTTTTGTGAAGGTTGTTCGATATTGGGCTCATTGCCTAATACAGAGCCTCGATGCACTGCTAAACCCTCAAGATCTAGAATCTGGGCGCCTAGAGCACCTATCTCTTGTAGCACCTTTGTTTTGCCACTGCCAGTCATTCCACAGATAACCTGAAATGAAAATTGCTGAGCACTTTCTTCCAGGCCATCAATCACTGTTCGTCGAAAGCCCTGATAACCGCCTTCAAGTTGCATTGCCTTCCAGCCGATGCGATTGAGGATATGGGTAAATGCACCACTGCGCTCACCGCCGCGCCAACAATAAATCAGTGGACGCCATTCGCGTGGAAAATCTAGAAAATACTGTTCTAGATGATTGGCAATATTTCGAGAAACCAAAGCAGCCCCAAGTTTCTTGGCAGCAAAGGGAGACTCTTGTTTATAGAGAGTTCCGATCTCCACGCGCTCTTCATTATTAAGCACGGGATAATTGACAGCCCCAGGAATATGATCCAAAGCAAATTCGGCAGGTGAACGCACATCAATCACTAAGTCAAACTGATCTAATTGAATCAGAAATTGCTCTAAGCTTAAGATATGGGAATAACTAGGCTGCATACGCCTTATGCGTGCAGTATCTGCAGAATATGCTCAGGCCAAGGCGCAGATTTATTAGTAGTGAGATCAACCCAAACCATGGTTGCGCCGCCCTCTGCAGCAATCAATTCTGGATTAGTAGTTAAATACATGGTGGTAAAGATATCAACACTAGAGTTACCAATCGCCCCAATAGCAGTCTTCAGGATTAGCTCACCAGGGTAGGACAATTGTTGGAAGAAATTGCAAAAGCCATTGATCATCAACATTGACTCTTTACCGGGGGTAAGGTCATATCCCAGCGAAGTAATCCACTCTATCCTTGCCTGCTCCATATACCGAAAGTAGACAGTATTGTTCACATGCCTAAAGGCATCCATATCCCCCCAGCGAATGGGCATCACCGTTTCATGAACTACTCTTTTTTCCGAGGGGATATTAATACGCATTGATGAATGCCTTAATCTAACTGCTTGGCAAGGTAGTACAAATTGGTTGAACGCGCGCCAGAGCGGCAGAATGCCAAAATGGGTTCGGGCATTGTTTTTAGTAAGCGAGCCATTTCTTGAACTCGCGCTGGTGTAAAAGCACTCGGTGCTACTGGTAAATATACATAGTTCAAACCCAATCTCTCTGCTTCAGCTTGAATCACAGCATTAGCAGGTTGATCGGGTCCACCCTCACCATCCGGGCGATTGTTAATCACGCTTTTATAGCCCTGCTGAACAATCTCAGCTAAATGACTAGCATCTATTTGACCCAGCGCACCAAATTGACTGGTAAGACAACTAATAGGAAGACTCATAACACCCTCTAATCAAGCAATATTGAATAAACCACAAAAAAGATTTTAAATCAGACTTGCGTGCGATGGCCGGTAAAGAAACGTTCACATAAATGCATACCAGCAAGCATGGCAATCACAAATACCAAGGCCTTCAAATGACCAGCGCCTAGGGCAACGATCGCTGGCCCCGGGCAAAATCCGGCAATTCCCCACCCAGCACCAAAAATAAAGCTGCCGATCACTAAGGGCTTTGAAATATCACGTCTAGTCGGAATCTGAAATACCCCACCAAAAAAAGCTGCACTACGTTTACCCGCCAGATAGAAACCGGCCAAGCCGACGATCACTGCTCCACCCATCACAAAGATTAAGGAAGGATCCCATAATCCCGCTAAGTCTAGAAAACTTTGAATTTTCATCGGGTTGGTCATCCCAGAAATAATGAGACCCCACCCAAATAAAATACCGATGGCGTACTGACTAATAAGACTAAAGTGTTTTTTCATCAGAAACCTAGATCAGATGACGAATAATAAAAACCACTAAAAAGCCAGCGGTCATAAATGAGAGCGTTGCTACTAAGGATCGAGGGGATAAACGCGATAAGCCACAAATTCCATGTCCGCTAGTACAGCCTGAACCATATTGAACTCCAAACCCAACTAGCAGGCCGGCAATGATCACTGTCAACCAGTTGGCATCGACCTCAATCACAGGCAGAATGCCAAAAAATAAAGCGGCTAAAAAAGGAGCAGTGAGCAGTCCAATAATGAAGGCCAAGCGCCAAGACCAATCCTCTTTTTTGGGATGCACTAGCCCAGAAACAATACCGCTAATCCCCAGAATACGCCCATGCAATAGAACATATAGAGTCGCAGCAAGGCCCAACATCATTCCGCCAAGTAAAGATGGAATGGGTGTAAAGCTTAACCAATCAATTTGCATACCTTGAGATCCAGTCTATTTCAATTAACTACAGGGATTTGGGGCAAGACGTATTTGTAAATATCGCATTCCCAGGTAGGCACCAAAAATAAATCCTGGGAGAGCTAAGAAAGATCCAAGCGCCAATGTAGAGATACCACTTAAGCCTTGACCTACTGTACACCCTAACGCAGTAACGCCACCAAAACCCATCAAGACTGCACCTACTAAATGGTTCACAGTATCTTCAGTATCCCGAAAGGATTCCCAGCGAAAGGTTTTAGTCAACACTGCAACCATCGCTGAACCCAAAATCATCCCAACTACCGAAACGATTCCAAGAGTGAGCACTTTAGAGGTATCGCTATACATCATGAGCCAGTCTAATGAATAAGCATAGGGCGCCACAAAAGATAGGCTTTCCATCCGACTAGAATTGGTCAGCAAGAAAACTTCCTCGAGAGTGTTTGGGTCTTCAGCTACATAGCCAAGATATCCAGAAACCCACCAAACTGCGCAGATAGCAAAACCTACAGAAAATCCAGCCAAAAGATTTTCGACTGTCCAAAAAGAGCGCTTTGCTAAAGCATAGGCAATAAAAGCAAAACCAATGATTAAGCCCATGACTAGATGGAGCGTGCTCCGCTCAATACCCATCGGGCCACTCAGCAAACTGGGTAAATCTTGGGGCGTATTAAAGGCAATAAATATAGTATCAAGCGTATTGATACGAATCACACCCAAAAATCCGCGTATTGTCATATAAGCGCTTAATCCCAAAACCATAAACACAATGATTGACTTCAAATTACCGCCGCCAATGCGTACTAGGGTTTTGCTGCCGCAGCCAGAAGAGAGAACCATCCCAAGGCCAAAGAGAACGCTTCCAACAATGGAGGATAGCCATAGAAGCCTGTTGCCTGTGTAAAAACTCTTAAGGGGATCTATCAAACCAAGATAAGATATCAAGGCAAATCCAAGCACCGCTACACCGATTGCCAAAAACCATTGTCTTAGACGATTCCAGCTAGACATAATGAATATATCGGATACAGCACCCATGGTGCAAAAGCCTGTTTTTTGCATAACAGCGCCAAGTAAAAAGGTAATCGCAAAAGTAATCCAAAGAACTGAATTACCTTGTGCGGCAATGTCTACAACTTCCATGATGAATAAATTCTAAAAAGTATTAAGGTTTAAGTTTGTAAAACTGTTGGTTGAGATAAGCAACTACATCAGCTTCATCTTCTGGGAAAAGGTCTAGGCGTAATTCGGTATTACAAAGACTCACCATCCTTTTCAAGTTAGCAATCGATTTCACTTTGCTATCCGAGCGGGTATAAATCATGTCGCCATTACCAAAGCCTGTTTTTTTTGCATGGCAGGCGTAGCACTTTTGCTGATCAATATTCTTGCCATTTGCTAAATCAGGGGCAGCCTGAACCTGCGATACCAGCAGTCCACAGAGAAGCACTGAAGAAAAGAGTTTGATAAGAGTCAATTTCATTAAAAATCAAGGATTTAGCATTAATCTTCTATTTTAAAGCCCTTAGCCTTAAATTGCCCTATTCTGACTGAATCGAGAGATAGACGTTATAGGCATTCATCCGATTAGCAGCCCTAAATAAGGGCATTCCTTCATATTCAGACCAATCCGCCTGCCAGTAAGCCTCTTCAAAAGGATCCAGATTAAGGGCAGCTTTAGACATAGACTCCCGCAGATATTTTAGATAATTTCTGGTGAAGTTGATGTCTTCAGCTGGATTAGTGGAATAAGCTCCATGCCCAGGAACAATCATTTTAGGCTTCAGTTTTTCAATTTCATCTAAGGCAACTAACCACCCCTTACTATCTGCATTGCCTACAAAAGGAATGCGTCCTCGAAAAACTAAATCTCCAGCAAAAAGTACTTTTTCGGAAGGGACATAGACCATTAAATCTTCTGGGGCATGAGCCGGACCTACCCTACTAATGATGAACTCAACGCCACCAAGCTTGAACTTTGACTTTTGAT
>Ga0187842_1000568_pt1 | contig 18291 bp, 20 predicted proteins | sample SpaLakP09_SKY_41_FD_134514 | JGI IMG/M metagenome (GOLD analysis project Ga0187842, IMG submission 134514) | Oligotrophic lake water microbial communities from Sparkling Lake, Wisconsin, USA - SP09_SKY_41 | ecosystem: Environmental > Aquatic > Freshwater > Lake | place: USA: Sparkling Lake... | reverse complement strand
GATGACCCACCTGGGCCGTCCGACCGAAGGCGAAGCCAAGCCGGAAGACAGCCTGGCTCCGGTGGTGGAGCGCCTGTCCGCCCTGCTGGGCAAGCCGGTACGGCTGGTTGCCGACTGGCAAGCCGGCCTGAGCGTGGCCGCCGGTGAAGTGGTGATGCTGGAAAACGTGCGCCTGAACAAGGGCGAGAAGAAGAACAATGCCGAGCTGGGCCAGGCCTACGCCAGCCTGTGCGATGTATTCGTCAACGATGCTTTCGGCACCGCCCACCGCGCCGAAGCCTCCACCCACGCCGTGGCCCAGTTTGCCCCGGTAGCCTGTGCTGGCATCCTGCTGGCGGCCGAACTGGACGCACTGGGCAAGGCCCTGCTGGCCCCGGCTCGTCCGCTGGTGGCCATCGTGGCCGGCTCCAAGGTTTCCACCAAGCTGACCATTCTGGAGTCGCTGGCCGACAAGGTAGACCAGCTGATCGTTGGTGGCGGCATTGCCAACACCTTCCTGCTGGCCGAAGGCAAGAGCATCGGCAAATCGCTGGCCGAGGCTGACCTGGTGGATGAGGCCAAAAAAGTCATCGCCAAGATCCGCGCCCGTGGTGGCAATGTGCCGCTGCCCAGCGACGTGGTGTGCGCCACCGAGTTTGCCGAAAGCGCCGTCGCCACCACCAAGAATGTGGCCGAGGTGAGCGCTGAGGACATGATTCTGGACATCGGCCCGGATTCGTCGGCAGAACTGGCCGCCATCATCGCCAAGGCTGGCACCGTGGTGTGGAACGGCCCGGTTGGCGTCTTCGAATTCGACCAGTTCGGCAACGGCACCAAGACCCTGGCACAAGCCATCGCCCAGTCGCCGGCCTTCTCCATTGCCGGCGGTGGTGACACCCTGGCCGCCATTGCCAAATATGGCATTACCGACGACATCAGCTATATCTCCACCGGTGGTGGTGCTTTCCTGGAATTCCTGGAGGGCAAGACCCTGCCGGCGGTAGCCATTCTGAGCGAACGCGCCGCCTGATCGCAGTCATCACCACATGCAAGTGAATGGCGCGGCCATCGCGCCATTCTCCCCGCCCTTGCCGGAGTACTGCCATGCCCTTGAATACCTGGTTGCTGTTTGTCACCACCGTGTTTTTTGTTTCCGCCACACCCGGCCCCAACATGCTGCTGGCGATGACCCATGGCATCCACCATGGTGTGCGCCGCACCGCCATTACCTGCCTGGGCTTGATGACCGGCCTGGGCATCATCATGCTGGGTTCGGCAGCCGGCCTGGGTGCCTTGCTGGCCGCATCGGAACAGTTGTTTTCCATAGTAAAATACGCCGGTGCCGCCTATCTGATCTATCTGGGCATCAAGACCTGGCGCGCCACGCCGCAACCGGTAGCGGAAGTGGCCGACGATATCAGCAAGGTCCACACACCGTGGGTGATGTTCCGCACCGGTTTTCTGGTGTCGATGAGCAATCCCAAGGCCTTTATCTTTTTTACCGCGCTGTTCCCGCAGTTCATGGACGCGCGCCTGCCGCAGGGGCCACAGCTGGCCGTACTGGCAGCCACGTTTTATGTGATCGAAGCCTCCTGGCAGTTTGCCTATGCCAGCGGTGGCGCCCGCCTGGCCGGCTGGCTCAATAGCGCCCGTCGCCTGAAGCTGGTGAACCAGGTTTCCGGCGGGGCCTTTGTCGGTGCCGGGCTGTTGCTGTCCGGTATTTCCCGGCGCTAACGCAGCACACATCGCGTATCGGATCTGTTATCGGGCGGGCTCTCCACAAGAGGTCCCGGCCCTTGATTTAAACCCCGCGCCGCCAGCAGGCGGTGCGACCTGAGGAGATTTTCATGGCACTCGTTTCCATGCGTCAGCTGCTGGACCATGCAGCCGAATTCAGCTACGGCCTGCCGGCTTTCAACGTCAATAACCTGGAACAGATGCGCGCCATCATGGAAGCCGCCGACAAGTGCGACGCTCCGGTGATCGTGCAAGCCTCGGCCGGTGCCCGCAAATACGCCGGCGCCCCCTTCCTGCGTCACATGATCCTGGCCGCCGTGGAAGAATTTCCGCATATCCCGGTGGTGATGCACCAGGATCACGGCACCAGCCCGGACATCTGCCAGCGTTCCATCCAGCTGGGTTTCTCCTCGGTGATGATGGACGGCTCGCTGAAGAGCGACGGCAAGACCCCGGCCAACTACGACTACAACGTGGATGTGACCCGCACCGTGGTCAACTTCGCCCATGCCTGCGGCGTGTCGGTGGAAGGTGAAATCGGCTGCCTGGGCAGCCTGGAAACCGGCATGGCCGGAGAAGAAGACGGCGTGGGTGCCGAAGGCGTGCTGGACCACAGCCAGCTGCTGACCGACCCGGAAGAAGCCGCCCGCTTCGTCAAGGACACCGGTGTGGATGCCCTGGCCATTGCCATTGGCACCAGCCACGGCGCCTACAAGTTCAGCAAGAAGCCCACCGGCGACGTGCTGCGCATCGACCGCATCAAGGAAATCCACGCCCGCATCCCCAATACCCACCTGGTGATGCACGGTTCGTCTTCGGTACCGCAGGAATGGCTGCAGATCATCAATGAATTCGGCGGCGACCTGGGCGAAACCTATGGCGTGCCGGTAGAAGAAATCGTCGAAGGCATCAAGCACGGCGTACGCAAGGTGAATATCGACACCGACCTGCGTCTGGCTTCCACCGGTGCCATCCGCCGCTTCCTGGCGCAGAACCCGAAAGAGTTCGACCCGCGCAAATACCTGAAAGCCTCCACCGATGCCATGCGCGATATCTGTATCGCCCGCTACGAGGCCTTCGGTGCCTGCGGTCAGGCCAGCAAGATCAAGGCGATCAATCTGGACACCATGGCCAATCTGTATCTGAAGGGCCAGCTGGCGCAGATCGTCAAATAAGCGACCACCGCTGAATCGACCAACCCGCTGCCTGCAGCGGGTTTTTTCTTGCCCACACCAGGCTGGCCAACTGCAGCATGGCCATCTCCCCCATCAGCAGCATTGGCGCAGGCCACGCCATTGCTTACACTGCAGCCATGGCCGATCTCTTATCTCCCCTGGAATGGTTTTTCGTCGTCCTGCTGGCCGTGGTGCCATTGCTGGGACTGGGTTTTCATCTGTGGATCATGCTGCTGGGGCATGGCAAGGCCAGCCCACAAGCGGAGGACAAGTCATGAAACTGAACATGGTGTATTTTGCCCGGCTGAAAGACAGCTTTGGCACCGGCCAGGAAAGCCTGGAAACCGACGCGACCAGCGTGGCCGAACTGCTGGTGGAATTACGCCTGCGCGGCGGCAGCTGGGCCACCGAACTGGGCCATGGCAAGACATTCCGCGTGGCCTGCAATCAGGAGCTGGCCGGCCCGGACAGCGCACTGCGCGATGGTGACGAAGTCGCCATCTTTCCCCCTGTAACCGGGGGCTGAGATGCAACCTTTTACCGTGCGCGTACAAACCGGGCGCTTTGATACGGGCGCAGAAATCGACCGGCTGTCGTGCAACCCGGCCTGCGGTGCCGTAGTCAGTTTCAGCGGTCTGGTGCGCGATTATGGCGACCGCCAGGACGTGGCTGCGCTCGCGCTGGAACACTATCCGGGCATGACGGAAAAAGCCCTGCACGCCATCATCGAACAGGCCGGCCAGCGCTGGCAGCTACAGGCCGCCACCATCATCCACCGCGTCGGTTATCTCGCGCTGGGTGAGCCTATCGTGCTGGTGGTCACCGCCTGCAGCCATCGCAAGGACGCCTTTGCCGCCGCGGAATTCCTGATGGACTTTCTCAAGACCGCCGCACCGTTCTGGAAGAAGGAAATCCTGCAGGATGGCAGCGCCCACTGGGTGGAGGCCAAACACAGCGATCAGGCCGCCATCGGGCGCTGGCAGTGATACCTTACACCGCACTGATTCTGGCCGGCGGCCAGGCCAGTCGCATGGGCGGGGTGGACAAGGGCCTGGTGGAACTGGCCGGCCAGCCGCTGATTGCCCGCACCTTGCAGGCACTGGCCGCGCAAAGCCAGCCTCCACAACGCATACTGATTTCTGCCAATCGCCATCGGGATGAATACGCGGCGTACGGGCATGCGGTATTGCCGGACACACTGCCTGATTATCCTGGTCCATTGGCAGGGCTGCTGGCGGGCATGCAGGCGGCACCGGACGCCACCTTGCTGATGCTGCCCTGCGATGCGCTTGTTCTGCCGGTAGATTTTGCTGCCCGCTTGCTGGCGGCCCTGCCGGGCCAACAGGTGGTCAGCGCGAGCGACCCGGCCCAATGGCACCCCAGCCTGCTGGCCTTGCAGCCCGGGCTGGCCGCTGCGCTGGCGGCTTATCTGGCGAGTGGGGGCCGCTCCATCCGTGGCTGGCTGGCCACGCTGCAACACCAAAGCCTGCACTTTGCGCAGAAGCTGCCCAATCTCAATACCCTGGCGGCAGTGCACCAGCTGGAACAGCAGTGGCCGGCTGACTGACGCTGTCCAGCAGCCAGCTTTTGAACAGCCGGGCATTGTCGCTCAGTGATTTGTGGCGGGGATGAGCGAGAAAATCCACCTTGCCGCTGACAAAGGCAAACGGCCCCAGCCGCTTAAGCACACCCTGCTGCAGCAGATCGTGCGCCATGAATTCCCAGCCCAGCCCTATGCCCATGCCCTGCAGCACCGCATTGAAAGCCAGCGTCACCTGATTGAACATCGGCACCCGTTCCGGCGGGCTATAAGTCAGACCGAAATGGCCGAACCAGTCATGCCAGTTGATGCAGTTCCAGGCCGAGGAGTCCAGCTGGATCAATGGCAGCTGTGCCAGATCCGCAGGCTGGCTGATGTCGGGAAAGTCCAGCTGCGCGCTATACACCGGGTACACCACTTCCGGAAACAAGGGCTCGGCGCACAGCGAACTCCAGCGCCCGTCACCATAGAAAATGGCAAAGTCGTACTCCGCCACGCTGGCCTCGTCCATGCTGTTGCTGGCGTGGATATTGACGGTAATGTCGGGATGCTGCTGGCTGAAGGCCACCAGACGCGGGAACAGCCAGAACTGCGCCACCGCGTGGGTGCAGTTCACGGTGAGCGTGTGGCGGTTATGCTCGGCCTGCAGCCGTGCCACGCTGTGCAGCAGCGATTGCAGCATGGGAGATACCTCGCGCTGCAGCGCCAGCCCGGCCGGGGTGGGCTGAATGCCACGCACCAACCGCTCGAACAGCGGCAGCTTGAGCCAGTCCTCCAGCGTACGGATCTGCTTGCTCACCGCGCTTTGCGTCACGCACAGCTCGGTGGCCGCCTTGGTAAAGCTGCCATTGCGTAGCACGGCCTCGAAATGAATCAGGCTTTCCAGCGGTGGCAGATTTCTCAGATAGCGACTCATGCAAGCTCCTTCCCCATTGTGTCCACCGCATGGTGGCATTCCCGATCAGCATCCTGTCATTGCCAGATCATTAATCCAGATAAGGTGCGTACTGGCAAGCCATTCCCCAAAGGAATGCGTTAATGCCGAGATATCCTTTGTCGGACAAGCCCGGCCGGCTTAGCCTTGCCCTTGTTTAGCACAATGGCAGGGAGCAGCAGATGAAACGGGGCATAAGCTATGCCGGCATGGCCGGGGCAGTGTGGGGACTGGTGCTGATGGTGCCGCAGGTATTGCCGGAATTCAGCCCCTGGCTGCTATGCGCCGTGCGCTTCAGCCTGTACGGGCTGATTTCCCTGCTGCTGGCGCTGCCGCTGGCCGGTCGCCTGCGCGCACGCTTGCAGCGCGCGGATATCCTGATGCTGGCGCGGCTGTCGCTGGTGGGCAATCTGCTGTATTTCATCCTGCTGGCCGCCGCCATCCAGCTGGTGGGCATTGCCCCGGCTTCGCTGATTGTCGGTGTGCTGCCGGTCACCATCACCCTGCTGGGCCTGAAGGATGAGGGGTCCTTGTCACTGCGTCAGTTGCGCTGGCCACTGGCAATGGTGCTGGCCGGTATTGTCTGCATCAATATCGATACCTTTGGCGACAGCCATGGCAGCCAGAGCAGCTGGGTGCGGCTGAGCGGGGTGCTGGCCGCGCTGGGTGCGCTGGCCAGCTGGAGCTGGTTTGCCGCCAGCAATGCCCGCTATCTGCGCCAGCGGCCCTGTTTCGATAGCCATGAATGGTCCTGCCTGCTGGGCATGGTTACCGGGGTGATGGGTCTGGCGCTGTGGCTGGCTTGCCACTGGCTGGGCCTGCCCATGGTCAGCCATGCCACCACGGCCCAGCACTGGCAGCTGTTCTGGCTGGCGGCTGCCGGCTGCGCCCTGGGCGGCTCCTGGCTGGCCAATGCGCTGTGGTATGCCGCCGCCCGCCGGCTGCCGCCCACGCTGTCCGGCCAGCTGATCGTGTTTGAAACCGTCTTTGCCTTGCTCTATGGCTTTGTCTGGCTACAACGCTGGCCCCGGCCGCTGGAGCTGGCCTCCATGCTGTTGTTGCTGGGTGGCGTGTGCTGGGCTGTGCGACGGCATGCCACGCCAGCAGAAGAGCAAGCCATGCCTGCCTGGCAGGGGAGTTGATTCCGGCGAGTGCAGCACAGAGACAAACCCCCTCTCGCTTTCCGGAAGGAAAGCGAGGCTCCTTTCTTCAAATTGGCAGGGCAAGGGTGGGGGGAAAGGGGAATAGATGGGAAGGCTGCGAAAGCAATATCTTAGTCGAAAGGCCCGGCTTTGCCGGGTCCAGTGCGATCGCACCAAATCACTTTATTAGCAGCCTGAAAAACGCTGCCAAGGCAGCGTTTTTTACTGAGAGAAACAAGCAGCTTACTTGCCGCCAGCCGCACCCAGCTTGGCGCGACGCGCCTTGACTGCATCAGCCAGGGTAGTCAGCAGCTTCTCGGTATCATCCCAACCGATGCAGGCATCGGTGATGCTCTGACCATAATTCAGTTCACAGCCCGGCTTCAGATCCTGGCGGCCTTCCACCAGATGACTTTCCACCATCACCCCGAAGATGTGCTGATCGCCGGCGGCCATTTGGGCGGCCACATCATCGGCCACTTCCATCTGACGACGGTAGTCCTTGCGGCTGTTGGCATGGCTGAAATCCACCATCAGCTTTTGCGGCAGGCCCACCGCTGCCAGTTCGGCCGCAGCGGCGCGCACGTGTTCGGCGGAGTAGTTCGGCTCCTTGCCACCGCGCAGGATGACATGGCAATCCGGATTGCCACCGGTGGAAACAATGGCGGAATGGCCGGTCTTGGTGACCGACAGGAAATGGTGCGACACGCTGGCAGAGCGGATGGCATCCACGGCGATCTTCAGATTGCCGTCGGTACCATTCTTGAAGCCCACCGGGCAGGACAGGCCGGAGGCCAGTTCGCGGTGAACCTGGCTTTCGGTGGTACGGGCGCCAATGGCACCCCAGCTGATCAGGTCGGCAAAGTATTGCGGAGTGATCATGTCGAGGAATTCGGTAGCTGCCGGAATACCCATGTCGTTCAGGGTCAGCAGCAGGCGGCGCGCCAGGCGCAGGCCGGTATTGATATCGTAGGATTCGTTCAGGTGCGGGTCGTTGATCAGACCCTTCCAGCCCACCGTGGTACGCGGTTTTTCAAAGTAGACACGCATCACCACCACCAGCTCGCCCGCCAGGCTGTTGCGCAGGGTAGAGAGCTTGCGCGCGTATTCGATGGCCGCTTCCGGATCGTGGATGGAACAGGGGCCGATGACTACCAGCAGACGGTCATCCTCGCCGCGCAGCAGGGCAGCGATGTCCTTGCGCGTGGTGTAGATGACTTCGGAAGCGGTTTCGGTAATCGGCAGTTCGTACAGATGGGCGATGGGCGGCAATAACTCTTTGATTTCGCTGATTCTTACGTCGTCGGTCTGGCGTTGCATGTTTGTCCCTAGCTGATATCGTTTTTACCTTGCATAGCAGCAAGATACCCGTACCAGCCAAGGCCGACAAGCCCTTATGTACTTGAAAAGCTCCGGCAAAAAAACAAAAAGCGCCATCGCAAGGCGATGACGCTTTGTTGGGCAGAACGCCGCAGCGGATCAGTCTGCGTACTGACGCTTCATGCGTTCGCGGCGTTCCTGGGCTTCCACCGACAGGGTGGCGGTGGGACGGGCCATCAGGCGGCGCAGGCCGATGGGCTCACCGGTGTCTTCACAGAAACCATAGGAACCATCGTCAATCTGACGGATGGAGGCCTGGATCTTCTGCAGCAGCTTGCGTTCGCGATCGCGGGTGCGCAGCTCCAGTGCATACTCTTCTTCCAGCGTGGCCCGGTCCGCAGGGTCCGGGGTTGCTTCCTGCTCTTGCAAATGGTTGGCAGTGGCATTGGCGTTGATCAACAACTCCTGCTGCATCTGCAACAACCGGTCTTTGAAGAACTCAAGATGGTCGGCGTTCATGTAATCATCGCCTTCCCAGTTGAGAATATCTTGTTCGGTCAGCTTGGCCATAATTTTGGTGCTTCCAGCATGAGAGTTGGCAGACAGGCGAAGAAGATTACCCACGGTATCGGATTTGTGCAACTGCCAACGACAATTCGTCTTCTTCGGCGTCACCTGCTGCTGTCACTCGGTATAGCGCCATTCCAGGCCGGTAACAAGCCTGTCACATGAAAAAGGCGGCCTGGGGCCGCCTTGTGCAACTGCATGATGCTTATTTTTGCGACAGAACCCATTTGACCAGGGTCTTGATGTCGGCGTCGCTGACCTGGGAGTTCGGCGGCATCGGGATCGGGCCCCACACACCGGAACCACCCGCCTTGACCTTGGCGATCAGCTTGGCTTCAGCACCCTTGTCACCGGCGTATTTCTTGGCAACGTCCTTGTAGGCCGGGCCAACCACCTTGTGATCAACCGCGTGACAGGACAGGCAGTTGTTCTTTTGTGCCAGCGCCAGATTGGCCATGGCCGGAGCGGCAGCAGTACCCAGCAGCAGGGCAGCAAGCAGCATTTTCTTCATCACGATTCTCCAGATCATTGAGGAAATTACACTACATCTTTTCAGATGCGGCAGAGCATGACAAATAAACATATTTGCTACATCGCCACCTTGAGTTGCATCAAGAAGCTGCTTTCCAGGAACTGCACCGGCAGCATCAGGATCACCTGGATGATCAAGAAGAGAATCAGCGGCGACAGGTCGACCCCGCCCACGGTGGCGCGGCGGAAGGGACGGAGAAACGGACGGGTCAGCGCATCCAGGATGGGACTGAGCGGATTATAGGGATTCACCCAGCTGAGCACCGCCTGCACGATGACCGCACCCATCAGCAGCGTCAGCGACTGCTTGAATACATCCAGTACCGCCAGCAGGGTCAGTGCGAGCCAGGTTTCCGGCGCAGCCAGGGTGTACATGGGATTGAGCGCCAGAATGATCACGCTGGAAACCATGCTGACCAGCCAGGCCAGCAACATGGTGGCACTGTCGTAACCGCGCAGCGAAGGCAGCAGCTTGCGCAGCGGCAGCACGGCGAAATTGGTAGCCGCCATGACAAACTGGCACAAGGGGTGCTTGAATGGCGCCCGCGCCACCTGCAGGTAAAAACGCAGCAGCAGTACCAGCACGAACAGGTCGGCGATGGTCTTGATCAGAAATTGCACGGTTTCCAGAAACATGAAGCTTTAATCCTGACTGAGTTGTTGGCCCATTTCGATGGAGCGGTCACGGCAGTCCATGGCACCGGCGATGATGGCCGCCTTGACGCCTTCTGCCTCGAAGCGCCCGATGGCGCGTTCGGTAGTACCGCCCTTGGACATGACATTGGTGCGCAGGGTGGCCACCGGCAGCGGACTCTGGCGGGCCAGCTCCACCGCACCGTCAAAGGTGGCCAGCACCAGCCGGCGTGCTTCGTCGGCGGCAAAACCGGCCTGTTCCGCCGCTTCGATCATGCTTTCGATGAAATAGAAGACATAGGCCGGGCCACTGCCGGAAACGCAGGTAATGTCGTCGATGCCTTCTTCCTTGTCCAGCCATACCGTGATGCCGGCGGCCTGCATGATGGTCTCGGCATGGTCGCGGTCGGCGGCGCTGGCACCACTGGCGGCATACAGGCCGGAAACGCCCTTGCCCACCATGGCCGGGGTATTGGGCATCACGCGCACGATGCGCTCGCTACCCAGCCAGCGCGCCATGGCGTCACAGCGGATGCCGGCGGCGATGGACAGCACCATGCCGCCGTTCAGACGCGGCGCCAGTGCCTGGCATACTTCTTTGAGCTGTTGCGGCTTGACCGCCAGCAGCACGATATCGTCGGCCGACAGCTGTTCCGGCAGGCCGCTTGATGTGCTCACGCCAAAATCACGGGTCAGCTCGGCCAGCTTGGCGGCATTCGGGTCCACCACATGGATCTGATGGCCGCCCTGCTGGTGGAGTCCGCCAATGATGGCCGTGGCCATGTTGCCACCGCCGATGAAGGTAATCTGCATTGCCTGTTTTTCCTCTTTGACTCTTATATGCGTCTGGTCGCCTTGCAGGGGACTGGTCCGCTTTTGAATGCCAGCTTATGAATGATAGTGGCGCGCACCGAAAATGGCAGTACCGACGCGCACCATGGTGCTGCCGGCAGCAATGGCTTGTGCCATGTCAGCCGACATCCCCATGGATACAGTATCCAATGTCAGACCTGCCGTGCGCAATTCCTGTTGCAACTGCTGCAGCAGGGCAAACTGGCCAGCCAGCTTTTGTGCATCTTCGGTAGGCTCCGGAATGCACATCAGCCCGCGCAGCTGCAGACGCGGCAGCGCCGCCACCGCCAGTGCCAGCTCTTTCGCCTCCTGCGGGGCACAGCCGCTCTTGCTGGCTTCGCCGGACACATTCACCTGCACGCACACCTGCAAGGGCGGCAGGCTGTCCGGGCGCTGCTCGGACAGCCGCTGGGCGATCTTCAGCCGCTCGATGGAGTGTACCCAGTGCGCGGCTTCCGCCACGATGCGGGTCTTGTTGGATTGCAGCGGCCCGATGAAGTGCCACTCGATGTCCAGCGCAGCCAGCTCGGCGGCCTTGGTCTGCAGCTCTTGCACATAGTTTTCGCCAAAGGCCCGCTGGCCGGCAGCATAAGCCTGTTGCACGGCGCTGGCGGGGAAGGTCTTGCTCACCGCCAGCAGGCGGACGCTGCCGGCCTCACGCCCGGCGGCGGCTTCGGAGGCATGGATCTGCTGACGGACGTGTTCGATGGCGTGTGCGATGGAATCGCTCATGGTGTTCCTTGTGGCGATGGCGGGCTGTCTCTACAAAGAAAACAGCGGGACCTGATGCTTAGATTGCTGTCCACATATCCTTTTGCAACAGCTTGCGCTTACAATCGCAAAAAACCTTAGCGTCATGCCCACCGCCGGGTAATCGTGGAGAAATTATAAATGGAAATTTCCGAGCTCTTGGCCTTTACCGTCAAGAACAAGGCATCGGACCTGCACCTGTCCGCTGGTCTGCCGCCCATGATCCGGGTACATGGCGACGTGCGGCGCATCAATCTGCCGCCACTGGATCATCATGATGTGCACGATATGGTGTACGACATCATGAACGACTACCAGCGCAAGATTTTCGAAGACGAGTTCGAATGTGACTTCTCCTTCGAGCTGCCGGGCATTGCGCGCTTCCGGGTCAATGCCTTTGTGCAGAACCGCGGCATGGGTGCGGTGTTCCGGGTGATTCCGTCCAAGGTGCTGACACTGGAACAACTGGGCGCGCCGAAAATCTTCCAGGATATCGCCAGCTATCCGCGCGGCCTGGTGCTGGTAACCGGCCCGACCGGCTCGGGTAAGTCAACCACGCTGGCGGCGATGGTGGATTTCGTCAACGAGAACAATTATTCGCACATCCTGACGGTGGAAGACCCAATCGAATTCGTGCATGAAAGCAAGAAATCGCTGATCAACCAGCGTGAAGTCGGCTTGCAGACCCACAGCTTTTCCAATGCCCTGCGCTCGGCGCTGCGTGAAGACCCGGATGTAATCCTGGTGGGCGAATTGCGCGATCTGGAAACCATCCGCCTGGCGCTGACTGCCGCGGAAACCGGCCACCTGGTATTTGGCACGCTGCATACCAGTTCGGCCGCCAAGACCATCGACCGTATCGTCGACGTGTTCCCGGCCGGTGAAAAGGAAATGGTGCGCTCCATGCTGTCCGAATCGGTGCGGGCGGTGATTTCGCAGACCTTGCTGAAAACCAAGGACGGCAATGGCCGGGTCGCTGCCCATGAAATCATGATCGGCACCGCCGCCATCCGTAACCTGATCCGCGAAAACAAGATCGCCCAGATCAATTCGATGATCCAGACCGGCCAGCAACACGGCATGCAGACACTGGACCAGTGCCTGCAGGAGCTGGTGCGGCGCAATATCGTGGCGCCGAACGAGGCTCGCCAGAAGGCGGCATCCAAGGATGCGTTCTAAACTTCAGCAGGCAAGCTAGCCAGCCCGGATGGCCATCATGGAAAAAGACCAGGCATCAAAATTCATTCACGATCTGCTCAAGCATGCGGTGGGCAAAAACGCCTCCGACATTTTCATTTCCGCCGAATTTCCCCCGGCCATGAAGATAGACGGCAAGATCACCCCGGTGGCGCCGCAGCCGCTGTCTGCCCAGCACACCAAGGAGCTGGTGCGCTCGGTGATGAACGACCGTCAGACCGAAGAGTTCGAGTCGAAAAAGGAAGCCAACTTCGCCATCAACCCGCCGGGGCTGGGCCGTTTCCGCGTCAGCGCCTTTATCCAGCAGGGCTGTGCCGGCATGGTGATGCGCAAGATCAATACCGAGATTCCCACCTTCGACAAGCTGAACCTGCCGGAGGTGTTGCAGGACATCGCGCTGATCAAGCGCGGCCTGGTGATTTTCGTCGGCGGTACCGGCTCGGGTAAATCCACCTCGCTGGCGGCACTGGTTGACTGGCGCAACAGCCACAATCAGGACCACATCATCACCATCGAGGATCCCATCGAATACGTGCATCAGCACAAGAAGTGCATCGTGACCCAGCGTGAGGTGGGCGTGGATACCGAAGACTGGGAAATCGCGCTGAAAAATACCCTGCGCCAGGCGCCGGACGTGATTCTGATGGGGGAAATCCGCGACCGCGAAACCATGGGCTACGCCCTGCAGTTTGCCGAAACCGGCCACCTGTGCCTGGCCACGCTGCACGCCAACAATGCCAACCAGGCACTGGACCGCATTCTCAATTTCTTCCCGGAAGAGCGGCACCAGCAGGTGCTGATGGACTTGTCGCTGAATATGCGCTCCATCATTTCGCAGCGGCTGTTGCCGATCAAGACCGGCCGTGGCCGGGTAGCCGCAGTGGAAATCCTGCTGAACACGCCGCTGATTTCCGACATGGTGTTCAAGGGGGAAATTGCCGGGCTGAAGGAAGTCATGGGCCGTTCGCGCGAGTCCGGCATGCAAACCTTCGACCAGTCGCTGTTCGACCTGTTCGAAGCAGGCTATATCAGTTATGAAGACGCGCTGCGCAATGCCGACTCGATCAACGACCTGCGTCTGAAAATCAAGTTGTACAGTGAAAGCTCCAAGAGCCGCGACCCACTGGAAGGCATCGATCACCTGGATATCGTCTGAGATATGCCGCACAACCCGTGCACGTCAGCACCCGCAGTGCGGCGCGCCGGCTGGAAAATAGCTGATGTACTTTGACGAAAACACCACCGTCCTCATCATCGAGGACTCCCTCACGGTACGCCAGAGCCTGCGCACCATGCTGTCCATGGCCGGCATTACCCGCTCCGATGCCGTCAGCAGTGCGGCAGAAGGGCGTGCACGGCTGAAGGGGCGGCGCTTTGATGTCGTGTTGTGCGACTACAATCTGGGCGACGGCATGGATGGCCAGGAGCTGCTGGAAGCCCTGCGCAAGACCGGCACCCTGCCACTGTCCACCATCTGGATCATGATTACCGGCGAACGCAAATACGAGCGGGTGGTGGCGGCAGCGGAAATGGCGCCGGACGACTACATCCTCAAGCCCTTCAATTCCAATCTGCTGCTGACCCGCATGAACAGCGCACACCGGCGCAAATCCTTCCTGGCACCGGCGCACGAGCAACTGGAAAAGGGTAACCGTAGCGGAGCCATCAACACCCTGCAGCAACTGGCCGCCGCCGCCCCCGGCCCGATGAACCGCATCGATGCCAACCGGCTCTGCGCCGAACTGCTGGTCACCGAAGGACGGCAGGGTGAAGCGCTGCACATCTACCAGGCCCTGCTGGAAAGCAAGGTGATTCCCTGGGCCAAGATGGGTGTGGCTCGCATCCAGGCCGACCAGGGCATGCAAGGCGAGTCCAGCGAGCTGCTACGCGAAATCATCCAGGATGCCCCGCTCTATACCGATGCCTACGACTTGCTGGCGCAGAACCTGATCGACGAGGGCCAGTACGCCCAGGCGGTGGACGTACTGGAAAAGGCGGTGAACATCTCGCCGCGCAATTTTCATCGGCTGAAAAGCTGTGGCACGGCGGCACTGCGCTCGGGCGATCCGGAAAAGGGTGCGCAATACCTGCAACGCGCAGTGGAAATCGGCCGCAACAATAATTTCTTTGGCCCGGAAGTACTGGTAGACCTGCTGCAAGCCTATTCCGAAACCGGCAACACCCAGTATATCGACCGCCTGCAGGCCGATATCAGTGCCAGCCTGGCCGAGCGGCCGGAAGCGCAATTCACCCTGTTGACCTGCAAGGCGCTGACCGCGCTGGTGCAGCAAAGAGCCGAAGAAGCGCTGATGCAGCTGAAGCTGGCAGCCGACGACCTGCTCAAGTCCTTTGTCCATTTCGAATCGGCCCAGCGCTTTCTGGGCGCGGTGGTACGCCTGCCGGAAACGCTGATCGAGCCTGAGCTGCTGGCAAGCTGGACGCGTACCATCACCATGCGCTTTGCCTACAGCCGCCACGAGCTGGCCACGCTGCTGGAAATCGCCCGCAAGCATGCCCGTTGCAGCGAGCTGATCGAACACGCTTATGCCGAGCTGCAGGAACAAAGCAACCGCGCAGTGGAACTGACGACGGAAGGCCGGGCCGTCGAAGCCGGGCGCATGCTGCATGAAATGGCGATGCGCCTGTACAACGAGCGCACCGGCATGAATGCTTGCGCCATTCTGTTACGGGTACGCGAGCAGCTGCGCAAGAAAAACCAGGAAACCGGGGAATACGACCAGATGCTGCGCGAGATGCTGGACTGGCTGCCCAGGGACAATGAGCGGGTACAGGGCCTGCTCAGCCGATTGCACGATCAGGACGGTGCCGAAGCCCGTTCAAACTGAAGCAGCCGGCCTTTACTGCCACATGCTGTTGACCCAGTCCAGCGCCTGGGTTTCCACCCGCATCAGCACTTCCGGGTCATAGCCGGCCGGATGCGGGACGGCATCGTCTTCCAGACTCAGCGCCACCCGCAGCAATTCACCCAGCACATGGCGGCCTTCCAGTACCGCCTCTTTCAGGCTGTCCTCTATCGGCAGGCTGGCAATCACCTCGGCCTTGGGCTGCTGCACCAGCACATCCACCAGCGACAGCATGCCAATCATGAAGGCGCTTTCCCTGACATCGCGCCGCTCCGGGTAGCAGGCTTCGGCCAGCAGTTCCATGATGCGGCCGCGCGTGGCCGCCAGCTCCAGCAGCGGGTTGCGCTGCGGCTGGACATCGGTGGCATTGCTGGCAAACAGCAACAGCATCGACCAGCGCTTGATCTTGGCCCGCCCCAGCAACATGATGGCCTCGCTGACCGAGGACACCGGCCGGCGGGTGGCGGCCGAGGCGGTCGAACTGAGCTTCATCAGCATCAGTACCACGTCTGGTGCCAGTTTCAGTGCCTGGGACAGTTCATCGTTGTCGGCATCGCTCATCAGCAAGCCCAGCAGGCTGAGCATGGCATGCTGGCTGGCATTGGCCTGGCGGGTGGACAGCACGGTGGGACGGGCAAAGAAATAACCCTGGAACCACTGGATGCCCAGCTCGCGGCACAGTTCGAACTGCTCCACAGTGTCGACCTTCTCCGCCAGCAGAATGCCGGGAAAGCTGGCCAGCTCAGCCACCAGCTGGCGCAATTGCAGCAGGCTGAGCGCCACCAGATCGATCTTGACGATATCCACCAGCGGCAGCAGGGCCAGGCGGTCGGCATCCAGCTCCACCACATCGTCCATCGCCAGCCGGAAACCCTTGTGCCGCAGCTCGGCCAGCCGCGCCAGCAAGGGCGGCGTGACCTTTACCGTTTCCAGGATCTCCAGCACGACCTTGTCACAGGGCAGCACATCCAGCAGATCATCCATCAGCAGGGTTTCGCTGACATTGATGAAACCCAGACGGTCACCCAGCACCTCACCCACGCCCAGATCAACAAAGGCATGGCGGATCACCGCTGTAGTCGCCATCACATCGTCGTCGACCCTGGCGACATTGGCCTGGCTGGAGCGGAACAACAGTTCGTACGCCACCAACTGCTGGTTGGCATCAACGATGGGCTGGCGCCCAAGATAGCGGGTTGAATACATGGACAGGTCTGGCTGAAAAGGTTAGCGCTATCGTCAGTGTAGGCGCAGAGCAGAAAGGTTAGCAGGGAATTTTCCCCAATGATAATACACCATCGTTTACATCATTTGTAAGTATTATCAACTAATAACAATAACAATGTCATGACTGGCACGCTATTAAGAAGCACTGATAAAACCTCACAGAGCACCCGGGACAAGCTGCGTCGACGCCGCCAGTACCAGCAGTGCCTGGCAGCAGCCAGGCCTTGCTTGGCGGGCCTTGGCCTGCTCGGGAAAAATCCGCTTCGACCACGATAAGCCGCCGGCAAGCCCGGCATAAAAAAACCCGGCTTGGCCGGGTTTCTGGTGTGGCGTGCTGCTCAGTGTTGCAGAATCTTCGACAGGAATTGCCGTGCACGCTCGGAGCGGGCATTGATGTCGCCAAAAAAGGCATCCTTGTCGCAATCCTCGACGATGGCACCCTTGTCCATGAAGATGACGCGGTGTGCCACACGACGGGCAAAGCCCATTTCGTGGGTGACGCACATCATGGTCATGCCTTCCTGGGCCAGCTCGGTCATCACGTCCAGCACTTCGTTGATCATCTCCGGATCCAGCGCACTGGTCGGTTCGTCAAACAGCATGGCAATCGGGTCCATCGCCAGCGCACGGGCGATGGCCACGCGCTGTTGCTGGCCACCGGACAGCTGGCCGGGGAATTTGTGCGCATGGGCTTTCAGGCCAACGCGATCCAGCAGCTTCAGGCCCTTTTCCCGCGCTTCGTCCTGGCTGCGGCCCAGCACCTTGACCTGGGCGATGGCCAGGTTTTCGGTAATGGACAGATGCGGGAACAGCTCGAAATGCTGGAACACCATGCCAACCCGGCTGCGCAGCTTGGGCAGATCGGTTTTCGGGTCGCCCACCGCAATGCCGTCGACAATGATTTCACCCTTCTGGAAGGGTTCCAGCGCATTGACGCACTTGATCAGGGTGGACTTGCCGGAACCGGACGGCCCGCACACCACCACCACCTCGCCTTTTTTGACGCCGGTAGTGCAGTCGGTCAGTACCTGAAAGTCGCCATACCACTTGCTTACATTGTTGATGCTAATCATCGCGCTCATACAGCAAACCTTTTTTGCAGACGCTTCACCCATTGCGACGCGCCGAAACTGATCACGAAGTAAACCGCACCGGCAAACAGCAGGAATTCATGCGGCAAACCAACGACATCGCCCTTGGAGCGGGCGGTATTGAGAAAATCCATCAAGCCCACCGCATACACCAGCGAAGTGTCCTGGAACAGGATGATACTTTGCTGCAGCAAGAGCGGCATCATTTTGCGGAAAGCCTGCGGCAGGATCACCAGCCGCATGGCCTGGCCATAACTCATGCCCAGCGCATAAGCGGCATTGATCTGCCCACGAGAAATGGACTGGATGCCGGCACGGACGATTTCGGAAAAATACGCAGCCTCGAACATGACGAAGGCCACCAGGCAGGAGGTAAAGGCCCCTACCGGGGTCAGGTCGCCAGTGATCCAGCTCAGCACCATGGGCACCACCAGGTAGAACCAGGAGATCACCAGCAGCAGCGGTATCGAGCGGAAATAATTGACATACCACTTGGCCAGCCGCGACAGCAGGACATTGTCAGACAGGCGCGCCAGCGCCAGCAGGGTGCCCAGTACCACGCCGCCCAGCACTGCCATCACCAGCAGTTTGAGCGTCAGCAGCATGCCATCGGCCAGGCCGGGCAGGGCGGGGATGATCTGACTGAAATCGAGGGCCATTATTTGCTACCTCCCATCATGCCGGGGATACGCACCCGCTTTTCCACCCAGGCCATGAAGCCCATCAGGCTCATGTTGAGGACAAAGTAGATC
>Ga0187842_1000565_pt1 | contig 18349 bp, 13 predicted proteins | sample SpaLakP09_SKY_41_FD_134514 | JGI IMG/M metagenome (GOLD analysis project Ga0187842, IMG submission 134514) | Oligotrophic lake water microbial communities from Sparkling Lake, Wisconsin, USA - SP09_SKY_41 | ecosystem: Environmental > Aquatic > Freshwater > Lake | place: USA: Sparkling Lake... | reverse complement strand
TGGGCCTTCTGCGGCGACGGCGAGATGGACGAACCGGAATCGATGGGCGCGATTGGCATGGCTGGCCGCGAAAAGCTGGACAACCTTGTTATCGTGGTCAACTGCAACCTGCAGCGTCTGGACGGCCCGGTGCGCGGCAACGGCAAGATCATTCAGGAACTGGAATCGGACTTCCGCGGCGCCGGCTGGAACGTGGTCAAAGTCATCTGGGGTCCGGGCTGGGATGCGCTGCTGGCCAAGGACAAGGAAGGCATCCTGAAAAAAGTAATGATGGAAACCGTCGACGGCGAATACCAGAATTACAAAGCCAAAGATGGCGCCTATGTGCGCAAGCACTTCTTCGGCAAGCATCCCAAGCTGCTGGAGATGGTCGCCAACATGACCGACGACGACATCTGGCGTCTGACCCGCGGTGGTCACGATCCGCACAAGATCTACGCTGCCTTCAAGGTCGCACAGGAACACAAGGGTCAGCCTACCGTGCTGCTGGTGAAAACCATCAAGGGCTTCGGCATGGGCAAACACGGTGAAGCACGTAACACCGCTCACCAGACCAAGAAACTGAGCGACGAAGCTGTGCGCGAAATGCGCGACCGTTACTCGATCCCGATTCCGGACGATCAGCTGGCCGACATTCCGTTCTACAAACCGTCCGACGACGCACCGGAAATCAAGTACCTGCACGAGCGCCGCAAAGCGCTGGGCGGCTACCTGCCTGCGCGCCGCGTAAAAGCTGACGAAACGCTGGTAGTGCCACCGCTGTCGTCGTTCCAGAACGTACTGGAAGCGACCCCGGAAGGCCGCGAAATTTCGACCACTCAGGCCTTCGTGCGTATCATTACCGCGCTGCTGAAAGACCAGAGCCTGGGTCAGCGCGTGGTGCCGATTCTGGTGGACGAATCGCGTACCTTCGGTATGGAAGGTCTGTTCCGTCAGATCGGTATCTTCAACCAGCAAGGTCAGTTGTACGAGCCAGTCGATAAAGATCAGGTGATGTACTACCGCGAAGACAAGGCCGGCCAGATTCTGCAAGAAGGTATCAACGAAGCCGGTGGTATGAGCTCGTGGATCGCCGCGGCGACTTCGTACTCGACCAACAACCGCGTGATGATTCCGTTCTTCACCTACTACTCGATGTTCGGTATGCAGCGTATCGGCGATCTGGCATGGGCTGCCGGCGACATGCGCGCCCGTGGCTTCATGATGGGCGGTACCGCTGGCCGTACCACGCTGAACGGCGAAGGTCTGCAGCACGAAGACGGCCATAGCCACCTGTTCGCTGCCGCGATTCCGAACTGCCTGCCATACGATCCGACCTTCTCGCACGAAGTGGCCGTGATCATTCAGGATGGTCTGCGCCGCATGGTGACGGAACAGGAAGACGTGTTCTACTACATCACGATCATGAACGAGAACTACCCGCACCCAGGTCTGAAGGCTGGTCAGGAAGAGGGTATCCTGAAAGGTATGTACTTGCTGCAAGAGGGCGACAAAGCCGCCAAGCAGCGCGTACAGCTGATCGGCTCGGGCACCATTCTGCGCGAATCCATCTTCGCTGCCGAGCTGCTGAAAAACGACTGGAACATCGCCGCCGACATCTGGTCCGCTCCGTCGCTGACGCTGGTAGCGCGCGAAGGTCAGGATGCCGAACGCTGGAATCTGGTCAACCCGACCAAGCCACAGCGCGTGCCATACGTGACCCAGCTGCTGCAGGGCACTGAGGGTCCTATCGTTGCCACCACCGACTACATGCGTCTGTTCGCCGAGCAAATCCGCGCCTACATGCCTAAAGAGCGCAGCTACCGCGTGCTGGGTACCGATGGTTTCGGCCGCTCGGATAGCCGCGTGAAACTGCGTGAGATCTTCGAAGTGAACCGCTACTACATCACCGTGGCAGCGCTGAAATCGCTGGCTGACGAAGGCAAAATCGACGCCAAAGTGGTGGAGCAGGCTGTTGTCAAATACGGTCTGGATCCGAACAAACCAAATCCGGTGACCCAATAATCCGCTGATAAAAGATACGGAGCAAACGCTATGAGCATTGTGGAAGTTAAAGTCCCGGATATCGGTGATTTCAAGGAAGTGGAAATCATCGAGCTGATGGTTAAAGTCGGCGACACCATCAAGGTCGATCAGTCGCTGATCACCGTCGAATCGGATAAAGCCAGTATGGAAATCCCTTCGTCCGCCGCTGGCGTGGTGAAGGAAATCAAAGTTAAGGTCGGTGACAAGGTTGCCGAAGGTTCGCTGCTGCTGATGGTGGAAGCGGACGGCGCGGCTGCCGCACCAGCGGCCGCTGCACCTGCCCCTGCTGCAGCTGCGCCAGCCCCTGCTGCTGCACCAGCACCGGCCGCGGCTGCGGTAGCGGCTGGTCCGGTGGAAGTGACCGTGCCGGATATCGGCGACTTCAAGGAAGTGGAAGTTATCGAAGTCATGGTCAAAGTGGGCGACACCATCAAGGTGGACCAATCGCTGCTGACCGTGGAATCGGACAAGGCCAGCATGGAAATCCCTTCGTCGCACGCCGGCGTGGTGAAAGAAATGCGTGTCAAGGTTGGTGACAAGGTAGGCATGGGTACCGTGGTGCTGGTGGTAGAAGCTACCGGTGGCGCTGCTGCGCCCGCGGCTGCACCTGCCGTTGCGGCCCCGGCTGCAGCTTCGGCACCGGCAGCAGCAGCTTCGGCACCAGCAGCTGTTGCTGCGCCTGCCGCGGCAGCGTCGCAAGGCTCGGTACAGACCAGCAAACTGGCGCACGCTTCGCCGTCGATCCGCAAGTTTGCCCGCGAACTGGGCGTAGATCTGGGCAAAGTGGCAGGCACCGGTCCGAAAGGCCGCATCACCCAGCTGGACGTGCAGGGTTACGTCAAGGGCGTGATGGCTGGCAGCGTGGCCGCACCGGCCGGCGCGGCTGCCGGTGGTTCGGTAGGTGGTGGCGGCAACTTCAGCGTGCTGCCATGGCCGTCGCTGGACTTCAGCAAATTCGGCGAAACCGAACTGCTGCCACTGTCGCGCATCAAGAAGATTTCCGGTCCTAATCTGCACCGCAACTGGGTACAGATTCCGCACGTTACCCAGTTCGACGATGCTGACATCACCGATCTGGAAGCGTTCCGCGTCGAGACCAATAACGCCAATGCCAAGAACAAGGATGCTGCCAAGCTGACCATGCTGGCCTTCGTGATCAAGGCTTCCGTGGCCGCACTGAAGAAATTCCCGACCTTCAATGCCTCGCTGGACGAGAAGGGCGAGAACCTGATTCTGAAGAAGTACTACAACATCGGCTTCGCTGCCGATACGCCGAATGGTCTGGTAGTGCCGGTGGTGAAAAACGCCGATCAGAAATCGGTCTCGCAGATCGCTCGCGAAATGACGGAACTGTCGGCTCAGGCGCGCGAAGGCAAGCTGAAACCGACCGATATGCAGGGCGCAACCTTCACCATCTCGTCGCTGGGCGGCATCGGTGGCACCCACTTCACGCCTATCGTGAATGCGCCGGAAGTGGCGATTCTGGGTCTGTCGAAAGCCTCCATCAAGCCGGTGTGGGATGGCAAAGCCTTCCAGCCTCGCCTGATGATGGGTACTTCGCTGTCCTACGATCACCGCGTGGTCGATGGTGCGATGGGCGCCCGCTTCTCCGTGTACCTGAGCGAAGTGCTCGGCGACATGCGCAAAATTCTGCTGTAAGGAGCGACTATGAGCACAGAAGTAAAAGTGCCGAATATCGGCGACTTCGCAGAGGTAGAAGTGATCGAAGTGATGGTCAAGGTCGGCGACACCATCAAGCTGGACCAGTCGCTGGTGACGGTGGAATCGGACAAGGCCAGCATGGAAGTGCCTTCTTCGCACGCTGGTGTGGTGAAGGAAGTGCTGGTCAAGGTTGGTGACAAGGTCAAGGAAGGCGTCACTCTGCTGCTGGTGGAAGCCAGCGCTGGTGCTGCTGCTCCTGCACCTGCTGCAGCAGCGCCGGCTCCGGCCGCTGCTGCCCCGGCAGCCGCACCGGCTGCGCCTATCGTGGCGCCGGCTGGCAGCAGCTACAGCGGCCAGATCGATATCGACTGCGACATGATGGTGCTCGGTGGTGGCCCTGGCGGCTACTCGGCAGCCTTCCGCGCAGCCGATCTGGGCATGAACACCGTGATCGTCGAGCGTTTCAGTACGCTGGGCGGGGTCTGCCTGAATGTAGGCTGCATTCCGTCGAAAGCGCTGCTGCACGTGGCGTCCGTGATCGATGAAACGGCCCACATGTCGAATACCGGCGTGACCTTTGCCAAGCCGGCTATCGACATCGATCAGGTGCGCAAGTACAAGGAAGGCGTGATCGCCAACATGACCAACGGTCTGGCCGGCATGGCCAAGGCCCGTAAAACCCAGATCGTGCAGGGTGTTGGCCAGTTCCTCAGCGCTAACCACATCGAAGTCACTGCGGCTGACGGCAGCAAGAAAGTGGTGCAGTTCAAGCAGGCCATTATCGCTGCCGGTTCCTCGGTCGTGAAACTGCCGTTCGTACCGGAAGATCCGCGCATCGTCGATTCGACCGGCGCGCTGGAACTGCGCCAGATTCCTAAGCGTATGCTGGTGATCGGCGGCGGCATCATCGGTCTGGAAATGGCCACCGTGTATTCGACCTTCGGTGCGCGCATCGACGTGGTCGAAATGATGGACGGCCTGATGCAGGGCGCCGATCGCGACGCGGTCAAGGTCTGGCAGAAGTACAACGAGAAGCGCTTCGATAACGTCATGACCAAGACCAAGACGGTGGCTGTTGAAGCGCTGCCGGAAGGGATTAAAGTCACTTTCGAAGCGGCCGAAGCCGGTGTTGCCGCGCCTGCTCCGCAAGTCTACGATCTGGTGCTGGTGGCCGTGGGCCGTAGCCCTAACGGTAAGAAGCTGGCTGCCGACAAGGCTGGCGTGATCGTGAGCGACCGTGGTTTCATTCCGGTCGACAGCCAGATGCGCACCAACGTGCCTAACATCTTCGCCATCGGTGATCTGGTGGGCCAGCCCATGCTGGCACACAAGGCCGTGCACGAAGCGCACGTGGCAGCGGAAGCTGCTGCCGGCCAGAAGTCGCACTTCGACGTCAAGGTCATTCCGTCGGTGGCTTACACCGATCCGGAAGTGGCATGGGCCGGCATCACCGAAGACGAAGCCAAAGCCAAGGGCATCAAGGTCGAGAAGAGCCACTTCCCCTGGGCTGCTAGCGGCCGCGCTGTGGCCAATGGCCGTGCCGAAGGCTTCACCAAGGTGCTGTTCGACGCTGAGACCCACCGCATCATCGGCGGTACCATCGTCGGTACCCATGCTGGCGACATGATCGGCGAAATCGCGCTGGCCATCGAAATGGGCTGCGACGGCACCGACATCGGCAAGACCATTCACCCGCACCCTACGCTGGGCGAGTCGATCGGTATGGCTGCGGAGGTGTACGAAGGTACTTGTACCGACCTGCCGCCACCACGCAAGCGCTAAGCGCAGGCGGTAGAAAGCAGGCTGAAGCCGGGACTAGTTCCCGGCTTTTTTTATTTCTTCCATGCCGATTTCGGCGGGCGAGACCACGCGGCCCGAAGCGGCTCGGATCTGCACCGGCGGAATGGCGCTGCCGTCCTGCAGGTCGATCAGGCGGGCGGGCTGCTGGCAATCGGCAAACAGCCAGCGGTCGCCCCATTGGCGCAGCGCCACCAGCGTCGTGACCAGATCCAGCCCCATGGGTGTGAGCACGTATTCCAGGCGCTTGGCATTTTCGGCAATGGGCTGGCGTACCAGCACACCGCCTTCCACCAGTTTTTTCAGGCGGGTGGTGAGCAGATTGCGCGACATCTGCAGATTGTGCTGGAAGTCGTCGAAGCGGCGCACCCCGGCAAAGGCTTCACGCAGTATCAGTATGCTGCCCCATTCGCCTATCAGATCCACGGCCCGCGCCATCGGACAATTCTCTTCGGCCCATACCTTGCGCTGCATAGTCGGTTTTCGTGCGAGTGAAAAATACGAACAGTACCATAGATGGCTGCTGCCGGTCGCCGCGCCGGTGCACCTCCCTGCTAGCGAAGCTGCACCCGTGGTGGCCTAGCGCTGGGCAGTTTGGCGCTGGTATTCCTGATAGCGCCGGATTCTGCGCTGGTCGTTGAGTATGTGGCTGAGCAGGGCGCTGCGGGCGCCATATTCCGGTTCCGGCGGCTGGCCGGCAGCAAGCAGTTCGATCTGGTGGTAGTACCAAGCTGCCTGTGCCAGATTGTTGAGCGTGCGCCACAGCTTTGCCTTGCTGTTCGGTCCGAAGTAGCCGCGCCCCAGCACCAGATGGCTTTCCGGTATCGGCAGGGCGTGCATCTTTGCCGTTATCAGCTGGTGCGCCAGATCCGGCTGCAGGCAGTAAGGCCGTGCCAGTCCGATAAAATCGGTGGCGCCTTGCTGCAGCGCCTGCACCATGCCTACACGTGTGCGGAAGCCGCCCGTCAGCATGACCGGCATGCGCGCCACCTGCTTGATGGCGCTGGCATACTCGAGGAAGGTGGCCACGCGCTGGCGTGTACTGGCGCGTATCTGTTCCGCTGGCAGGGCATCGAACATCACCAGGTTTTCATAGGTGCCGCCTGATACTTCCAGCACATCTACCTGACAGTCGTTGAGCCATTCCACCACCTGCAGGCAGTCCTGCTGGGTGAAACCGCCCTGTACGAAATCGGCCGAGTTGAGTTTGACGGACACACACATGGCCGGACCTACCCGCTGGCGTACGGCGCGTACCACGGCCAGCAGCAGGCGGGCGCGATTGGCCAGCGAGCCACCCCATTCGTCGCTGCGCTGGTTGGTGCGCGGCGAGAGAAATTGCGACAGCAGATAGCCATGAGCGGCATGGATTTGCACGCCATCGAAACCGGCCTGCTGCAGGATGGCGGCCGTATTGGCAAAGCGTTCGATGATGTCGTGCAGTTCGGCGCTGGTGGCGGCGCGGGGCTGGCCAAAACTGTGTGCCAGATCGAGCCGGACGGCCGAAGCCGATAGGGGCTGGGCGCAGATCTGGCGCGGGCACTGGCGGCCCGGATGGCTGATCTGTCCCCACAGCCGGCTATTGCCGGCGTGGACCACGTCGGCCCAGGCGCGCAGCGCCTCAAGGCCGCTGTCGTCTTCCACGATGACGTTGCCGGCGCGTTCCAGATAGCGCCGGTCTATCATGATGTTGCCGGTGATGTGTGCGGCGCTGCCGCCTGCGCCCCAGCGCCGGTAAAGCTCTATATGCGCCGCGTCGGGCCAGCCTTGCGGTGTTGCCAGACCTTCCGTCATGGCGGCTTTGATGAAGCGGTTTGCCAGCTGCTGGCCGCAGGCGAGGGTGTAGGGTTGTTCTATCATCTCAGGCTTCCTTATGGTCGCTACAAAGGCAGCGGCGCACATGCATCAAAGTGTGCAGCTGTGCCATGGTAGCGTAGCGTGCTTTATTTTGTGTGGTTCTGGCCGCAGCTTGCGCTGATATCGAGCACGATTTTGCCGCGCGTGTGGCCTTCGGCCAGCGCGCTGTAAGCTGCCGCCAGCTGGTCGAGCGGGTAGATCCGGCCTAGCACGGGTTTCAGCACGCCCGCGTCGACCAGGGCGGCAATCTCGCTGAGCTGGGCACCGTCGGGACGGGTCAGCGGACCATGGAATTCGCCATTGCGGGCGGCGGCCTGCTCCACATAGCGCTGCACGCCGGCTGCCGCCGCGCGCGCACTGGCCTCGGGCAGGCCCATGGACATCAGGGCGCTGGCATCGGACAGTCCTACCAGCCCCACGTAGCGGCCGCCCGATGCCAGACTGGCGATACCGCGTTCCGTCAGGGGACCGCAAACGGCGTCGTACACCACGTCGTAGGGACCGAAATCCTCGAAGCGCTGGCTGCCGTAGTCGATAGCCTGGTCGGCGCCCAGCTGGCGCAGGAAGTCCTGATTGGCGCTGCTGGCAGTGGCGCTGACATGCGCGCCCAGATGCTTGGCCAGCTGTATGGCAATGCTGCCCACACCCCCTGCGCCAGCCTGTATCAGCAGATGCTGGCCAGCTTGCAGCCGGGCGCGTTCCCGCAATGCCTGCCACGTGGTCAGGGCCACGGTAGGCAAACTGGCCGCCTCGCAATGAGAAAGGCCAGCAGGTTTGCGCGCCAGCAGCGCGGGTGCGACGGCTACCTGCTCCGCGTAGGCGCCGGCAGTGTGGCTGGGCAGGCGGGCATAGACTTCGTCGCCGCGCTGGAATCCGCTGCTTGCCGGTGCAGCCAGTACCACGCCGGAGATGTCGAAGCCCGGAATGTGAGGGAAGTTCAGTGGCATCAGCTGCTGATAATGCCCGGCACGGATGGCCAGTTCCACCGGATTGATGCCGGCGGCATGGACTTGCACCAGTACCTGCTGCGGTTGCGCTACGGGTTCAGGCAGGTTGCCGTATGCCACCACAGTTTGATCGCCGTAAGCGGTTAGATAGGCTGCACGCATGTTTGTCACTCCTAGGATGGATTTTTCAAAAAATTAGTCTCATATTTGAACTAATTGTTGCGTGATTCTATACCGTTAGTCCTATTATTGAACTTATTTTTTAATATGTTGAGTAATTTACTCGGATATTTGCGTGCAAATATAGCTCCGCCTTGGCAGCAAAGGGGGGTGGGGAAAGCGGGGAAGAGGGGGCGGTATGGCGGCAGCGGTATGCCCGCCGCCATGCGCAAGGCGGGATTAGCGGGTCAGGCGGTACAGCAGCAGAGCAGTGCGGATGGTGGCCCGCTCGATTGAGGCGATTTCCAGTTCTTCGTCGGGCGAGTGGGTGCCGCTGCCGGTGGCGCCAAGGCCGTCCAGACTGTCGAGGATGGGCGCGACGAACTGGATGTCGCCGGCGCCGCGTTCACCGGGCGGGAAGGCAGGAATTTCGCCCAGCCCGGCATCGGCGCTGGTCTGTGAATACAGTTTGAGCAGGGCCAGATTGCCGGCCGTGGGCGCCATCGGCGGATAGTGTTCGTGGAATTCGATGCTGGCGCTGGTGCCGGGCAGGCTGGCTGCCACGATCGCGCGCATTTTGGCGTGGGCGCGGTCGCGCTGTTCGTAGTTGAGGTAGCGCAGGTCGCCTTTGACGGTGGCATTCGGTGCGATGACGTTGTTTTTGCCCGCCACCTGGGCACGGCTGCCTTCGGCACTCACGCCGGTACCGCCGGCGATCAGGCCGGGATTGAAGGTCAGGTCCGGCTCGATCACCTGCTGGCGGAAGCCGTCGAGGATGCGTGCTGCTTCGTAGATGGCGCCATAGCCGGCCTGCTCGCTGAAGATGCCGCTCGAGTGACCCTGTTTGCCCTTGACCTTGATTTCCCATTCCGACGAGGCACGCCGGCCTATGGTGCCGGTATCTTCGCCGCGCTGGTTGCGCGCAGTGTTTTCGAACGCCAGGGCCAGGTCGCTCTGTTTCGCCAGCGCCTGCATTTCGGCGCGCGAGATGTCGATCGGATCACCTGCATTTTCTTCGTCGCCGCTGAAGATGATGCTGATGCGGGTGTTGTCGAGTGCGCCCGCGCGCTGCAGCGCATGCAGGGCCTGGATCAGGATCACGTCGCCGCCCTTCATGTCGGTTACGCCCTGGCCGCGTACCCGTCCGCCGCTGCGCTGCCACAGTGCGACCGGGCTGTCTTTTTCGAACACGGTATCGAGGTGGCCGATCAGCAGCAAACGCTTGCCCTGCTTGCCCTCGCGCGTGGCGACAAGGTGGCCGGCGCGCTGCATGTTGGCAGGCATGTCGACCCAGCGGGTCTGAAAGCCCAGCTGATCGAACTGCTCGCGGAAAAGTGCACCGACGGCCCGCACCCCTTCGTGATTCATGGTGCCGCTGTTGATATTGACGGAGCGCTCCAGCAGCTGCAGGCCCTGTTCATTGTGGGCTGTTACTTCCGCGACGATGCGCTGTTCAGTGGGGGAGAGGGGAGCCGCCTGCACGGTGGCATAGGCCAGCGTGAGGACGGCAAACGCGATCTGCTTCAGGCTCATGGGCGCTCCGTCGAGAGTGGTGAAAGACGCCGTAGGATAGCATCGTCCGGACGCCGTGTTGTGGCCAGATTGCAGCCGCAGGGGAGGGCTGGGTTGATGGTCTTAGTTGACGGTGAACTGGGCGGGGATTTCAATGCCGCCGCTGCGGGCTGCCTCTGCATAGGCTTGCAGTTGCGCGATCACGGCTTCCAGCTGTTCCTGGCCGGGGTTGGCCTGAAACGATTTAATGCGCTCGTTCATGAGCGTTACCTGTCTACTCCAGTCCAGTCGATTCGCTTTGCTCATATATCTGCTCCATGTAAAAAAAGCAGTATAGACCAAATGATAAATTTTTACATCGCCCGCTGCTGTACGCCGTGCAGGAACAGCTCCAGCCCCTGCTTGACGCGGGTTTGCCGTACTTCCAGCGGCATCCCGGTATCTTGCGGGAATAGCAGGCTGCACATGCCGTCGCCCAGCACGCAGTTAAGCAGATGGAAGGCCAGTACGTCGCTGGAGAACTCGCTGCGTAGCTGGGCGCGGATTTCCGGCCGGTCGAAGTAGCGTGCCAGCTCCGCGCGGGTGCGTTTGGGGCCCGCTTCATAGAAGGTCTCGGCCAGCTCGGGCGAAGTGCGCGATTCGCCCACCACCATGCGGTACAGCTGGTTGGATTTGGGCTGGGACAGCAGCTCCAGGAAGCGCAGCGAGAAATCGGACAGCACCTGCTGCATCGGGCGCGTATCGGTTTCCATGCTTTGCATGTCTTCGAAAAAGTGTGCGCGGCCGTTGCCGATGACGGCCTTTAATAAACCTAGCTTGCCGCCGAACTTGACGTAAATGGTGCGCACGGCCACGTGCGCTTCGCGCGCAATCATCTCCAGACTGACATTCGAATAGCCTTTTTCAAGGAACAGGCGGCCAGCCGTCTGCAGCAGGGCCAGCTGGCGGGCTTCCTTGTCGGCTGCGCGCGGGCGGCCGGCACTTTTGCCGCTGCACGGGGTGGCGCCGGTCTGGTCGGTGATTTCCTCGGGGTAATCAGTTTCGTCGAGGGCGTGGGCGTTCATGATGATGTGAGTAGTGAGCTTCGATGCCTTCATCGTAGTGCAAAATAAAATGAAATGCAATCGTTTCATTTCTTGACTTTGCCAAAAAAAACGCCATAATGCACCTCTCTCATTTCATTTTATTGGAGCAGCACATGTCCACTCAGCAAAATCAGGAACAGAAAGTGCTCAGCGCTGTCCCTGCCGCCCCGGCCGCGACGCCGCCTGCCAACCGCCGCGTGGTGGTGATTGCCGCCGTGATCGGTCTGGCCGCGCTGGCGCTGGGTGGCCGCATGTGGTACCGCAGCCATTACTACGTCGAGACGGAAAATGCCTATGTAGCTGGCCACGTGCACAATGTGTCGGCGCGTATCGCCGGTACCGTGACCAAGGTGCTGATCGACGATAACCAGATGGTGCATGCCGGCGATGTGATCGCCGAACTTGATCCATTTGATCAGCAAGTGAAAGTGGAGCAGATCCAGGCGCAGATCGGCTCGGTGGAGCAGCAGATCGCCCAGGCCGATGCCCAGATCGCCCAAGTGCAGGCGCAGGCCAGTGCCGCCACCGCGCAGGTGGCCCAGTCGGAAGCCCAACTGGTGCGCGCCAAGCAGGATGCCGAACGTTTCGGCCAGCTGTATAACAGCCAGATGAAGGCCGTGTCGAAAGCCGAACTGGATGCCGCCGTTGCGGCCCGCGCCAGCGCCACAGCCGATGTCACGGCACGCAAGGATAGCGCCGCCGCCGCCAAGGCCCAGATCAGCGCCGCCCATGCTGCGCGCGATGTGCTCAAGGCGCAGGCGTCGGTGCTGCGCGTGCAGCTCAAAGACGCCCAGCAGCAGTTGGCCTACAACCGCGTGCTGGCACCCGTCGATGGCCGCATCGGCAAGCGTACGGTGGAAGTGGGCCAGCGCGTGACGGCAGGCCAGCAGCTGACCGCCATCGTGCAGGAAAACGTCTGGCTGACGGCTAACTTCAAAGAGACCCAGCTGGCCGAGCTCAAGCCGGGCCAGGAAGTCAAGGTCACCATCGATGCGATTCCGGGCAAGGAACTGATCGGCAAAGTGGACAGCTTCGCGCCTGCTTCGGGCGCCCAGTTCGCCCTGCTGCCGGCCGATAACGCCACCGGTAACTTCACCAAGATCGTCCAGCGCGTGCCGGTAAAAATCGTCTTCCAGCCGGAAGACGTGAAAGCGCTCAGCGGCCGTCTGGTGCCGGGCATGTCGGCCATCGCCGAAGTCTCGCTGAAACAATCCGGCGCTGCTGCCGACGCTAAAGCTGCCCACTAAGGAGCTGCCTCATGGCTAGCACAACCCACGATACGCCATCGGCGCCTAAGCCGTTTGCACCGCCGGCGCCGGGCGAGAAGGTCAGCGCCCGCACCTGGATGGCGGTAGCAGCAGGGATGCTGGGCGCCTTCATGGCGGTGCTCGATATCCAGATTACCAACTCCTCGCTCAAGGATATCCTCGGCACGTTGTCGGCCACGCAGGAAGAAGGTTCGTGGATCGCCACCGCCTATCTGGTGGCCGAGATCATCATCTTCCCCATGACGGGGCTGATGACGCGCGTGTTCGGCATGCGCGCCTATATGATGGGCACTACCTCGCTATTCCTGCTGTGCTCCACGCTGTGCGGCTTCGCCTGGAACCTGCCCAGCATGATCGTGTTCCGCATGATGCAGGGCTTCACCGGCGGTGCGCTGATTCCGATGGCGATGACGCTGGTGATGGCCAAGCTGCCGGCCAGCAAACGCGCGACCGGTATGGCCATCTTTGGCCTGACCGCTACGCTGGCGCCTTCCATGGGCCCGACGTTTGGCGGCTATCTGAGCGAGCTGTATGGCTGGCCTTCGATCTTCTACATTAACTGGTGCCCGGGGCTGCTGCTGATCGGCGGTATCGCAGTGGGACTGGACAAGGAAAAGCGCCAGCTCAACTTGCTCTACAACGCCGACTGGCTGGGTATTGCCTTCATGGCCGTGGGGCTGGGCAGCCTGACCATCTTCCTGGAGGAAGGCAATAGCAAGGACTGGTTCGAATCGAGCTTCATCATTACCTTTGCCGCGCTGGCGATTGTCGGCCTGCTGGGCTGGGCCGTGACGGGCGCGTTGCGCAAGCAGCCTTTCGTCAATCTCGGTCTGTATGGCCAGCGTAACTTCTTCGCTGCCACGGCCCTGTCGATGGCGATGGGTATGGGCCTGTACGGCTCGTCCTTCCTGCTGCCGCTGTATCTGGGCCAGATCCCGGGTTATTCGCCCATGCAGATCGGCGAAGTGATCATGTGGGCCGGCCTGCCGCAGCTGTTCATCATGCCGTTTGTGGCCAAGCTGTCGTCCAAGGTGGATAACCGCGTCCTGTGTACTTTCGGCCTGCTGCTGTTTGGCGGTTCCTGCTTCATGAACGCTTATATGGATGCCACCACCGGCTATGACCAGCTGCTGCTGTCGCAGATCGTGCGGGCGCTGGGCCAGCCGTTCGTGATGCTGACGCTGTCGAACTTTGCCATGAACGGCATCCAGCCCAAGGATATGCCGTCGGCGTCGAGCCTGATCAACATGACCCGTAATCTGGGCGGCTCGATCGGCATCGCCCTGCTGGCGACGGCGCTGACCTCGCGCGAACATTTCCATTCGCAGCGCCTGGGCGAATCCGTCACCGGCTTCGCTGCGGCCACGCAGGAGCGTCTGGCGGCGCTGACGCAATCGTTCCTGAGCCGCGGCTTCGATGCGGCTTCGGCCAGCGATATGGCGCTCAAGGCCGTCGATGGCATCGTGCGGCGCGAGGCTTATGTCATGGCCTACAACGACGGCTTCTTCCTGGTAGGCGCCGTGCTGTTCGGCTGCATAGGTGTGCTGTGGTTCTCGGACAAAGTAAAAGCCCCTTCGGGTGGCGGTGGTGGTGCGCACTAGCGGTCGCTTCAGACTCGAGTGCCGTACCCGACAAATCAAATACAAGTGAGGTAACACCATGTTCCATTCCGCTTTCCAGCGACTGACTCTGGCCACTGCCGTTGCGCTGGCTGTTACCGGCTGCGCCACGGTCGGTAGCGATTTCTCCGCACCGCCTGCAGTCGCCGACGCCAGCTTCCGCCATCTGGCGCCTGCCGCCAGCAGCGAGGCGCGCTTGCCGGCCCAGTGGTGGACGGTATTCAACGACGCCACGCTGGACCGCCTGGAGCAGACGGCACTGAGCGACAACCCTGGCGTGAAAGCCGCAGCCCAGCGGCTGGTGCAGGCGCTTGAGCAGGCCGGCGTAACCCGTTCCAGCCAGCAGCCGCAGATCAATGCCCGTACCTCGATCGGCAATTCGCGCAGTTCGGCCGAAACGTCGCAAGGTCTGGCGCTGGGTGGCCGCTCCATCAAGGGTAATGACTACGAGCTGGGTGTCGGCTTGTCTTATGAAGTGGACCTGCTGGGCCGCGTACGCCGTATGGTGGAAGCGTCCGATGCACAGGCACTGGCGGCCGAAGCCGACCGCGATGGCGTGCTGCTGCTGCTGTCTTCTCAGGTTGCCACCACCTACTGGCAGCTGCGCGGTCTGGATGCGGAAATCGCCATCCTGAACAATGCGCTCGACACCCGCCGCGAATCGGAAGAACTGGTGACGGCACGCTTTAACGCCGGCCTGTCGAACGAGCTCGATGTATCGCGTGCCCGTATCGAACGCGCCAATGCCCAGGCCGATCTGCATGAAGTGCAGCGCCAGCGCAATCTGCTGGAACACAGTCTGGCCACGCTGGTGGGCGCCAGCCCTGCAGCGCTGCAGTTGCCTGCCAACGGCAATGGCGTCAGCCTGCCGCAGCCGCCGGCCATTCCGGTCGGTCTGCCAGCCAGCCTGCTGGCCCAGCGTCCTGATCTGGCAGGCAGCGTGGCGACGCTGCGTTCTGCCAACGCCCAGGTGGGCGTGGCTGAAGGCGCGTTCTATCCTTCCATCAGCCTGACGGGCAACTTCGGCTATGCTTCGGAAAGCCTGCGCGATCTGAGCAAGGGCGGTGCGCGCCAGTTCAGCGCCGGTCCGCTGGCATTGTCGCTGCCGCTGTTCGATGGTGGCCGCAACAAGTCGAATCTGGCCGTGGCCAAGGCGCGCTACGAAGAGGCCGTGGCCAACCACCAGAGCAAGCTGTTGACGGCCCTGCGCGAAGTGGAAGATGCGCTGTCCGACGTCCAGCAGCGTCAGTTGCAGGGCGAAGCGCAGGCGGCTTCGCAGGTAGCAGCAGCACGCGGCTATCTGGTGGCACGCGCCCGATACGAGCGTGGCGTGTCCACCTATCTGGATGTGACCGATGCCCAGCGCAGCGCACTGGCAGCAGACCGCGCTGCAGTACAGATCAGCACCCAGCGTCTGCTGGCCGCCGTGTCGGTGGCCCGTGCCATGGGCGCGGGCTGGCAGCCTTCGGCGCAGCTGGCACAGATAGCGCAGAACGGCACGCTCAAGCCGGCGGCACGCTAAGCTGCTGCTGCTCCCGCTGCTGCTGCGGCGCGCTGCGTGCCGGTGTGCCGCAGCCCTGCAGAAAGCCGGGCGCAGCTGTCGATAAACGGCGCTTGTAGCGGGCGGGATTAAAATACCAGCCTCACTATCTCCGAGGCTAGTATGAAGAAAATTCTGCTCCCGCTGGCGCTGGCTAGCGCCTGTTTCACCGCCTATGCTGCACCGGCCAATGTGGCTGAACTGCAGCGCATGAGCAAGCGCTTTGCGCCTGTTGCCCTGACAGCCGACACCAGTGCCCTGTCGGCGGGCGACCGGAAAGCCATCGCCAGGCTGATCGAAGCGGCCAGGATTCTGGACGTGCTGCAGCTGCGCCAGCGCTGGTCCGGCAATGAGGCGCTGTGGGCCGCACTGCAGAAAGACCAGAGCCCGCTGGGTAAAGCGCGGCAGGAGTACTTCTGGCTCAACAAGGGACCCTGGTCCATCCTCGACGATCACCAGCGCTTCCTGCCGGCTGAACTGGCCGGCATCGCCATCCCCGAAAAAAAGCCGGAAGCGGCAAACTTCTATCCTGAAGGTGCCAGCAAGCAGGCGCTGGAAAGCTGGATCAACGCACTGCCAGCTGCCGACAAGGAGCAGGCCCAGTGGTTCTTCACCACCATCCGCAAGAATGCTGCCGGCCAGTTCGTCACCGTCAAATATTCCGATGAATACAAGCCGGAACTCGAGCGCGCGGCAGCCTTGCTGAAGCAGGCTGCGGCTGATACGGATAACGCTTCGCTGAAAAAATTCCTCACCCTGCGTGCCGAGGCGTTCCTCAGCAACGATTATCTGGCCTCCGACTTGGCGTGGATGGATCTGGACGCGCCCGTCGATGTCACCATCGGCCCCTACGAAACTTATAACGACGAGCTGTTCGGCTACAAGGCGGCGTTCGAGGCCTACGTAAATATCCGCGATGAGAAGGAGACCCGCAAGCTGGACTTCTTCGCCCAACATATGCAGGAGCTGGAAGACAATCTGCCGCTCGATGTGCAGTACCGCAATCCGAAAGTCGGTGCGGCGGCGCCCATGGTGGTGGTGAATCAGGTGTACGGCGCCGGCGATGGCAATATGGGCGTGCAGACTGCCGCCTACAACCTGCCTAACGACGAACGCATCATCAGCCAGCGCGGTTCCAAACGGGTGATGCTGAAGAACGTACAGGAGGCCAAGTTCAAGGCCACGCTGACGCCGATCTCGCGGCTGGTGCTGAACAAGGCCGACCAGCGCGATCTGGATTTCGATTCCTTCTTCACCCACATTCTGGCGCATGAAATCATGCACGGTCTGGGCCCGCACAGCACGCGCGTGCATGGCGCGGAATCGACGCCACGGCAGGATCTGAAGGAAGCCTATTCCACCATCGAGGAAGCCAAGGCCGATATCACCGGCCTGTATGCGCTGGCCTACATGATGGACCAGGGCCAGCTGGCCGGTACGCTGGGGCAGGGGGCCGCCGCCGAGCGCAAGCTGTACACCACTTTCCTCGCATCAGCCTTCCGCACGCTGCATTTCGGCCTGACGGATTCGCATGCGCGCGGTATGGCAATACAGGTCAACTACCTGCTCGACAAGGGCGGTTTCGTGGCCCATGGCGACGCTACCTTCTCGGTCGACTTCAAGCAGATCCGCCAGGCCGTGACGGATCTGGACCGCGAGTTCCTCACCATCGAAGCGACGGGCGACTATGCGCGTGCGCAGGCCATGATTGCTAGGTACGGGGTGATCCGCCCCGAAGTGCAGAAGGCGCTCGATAAAATGAAGGTGGTGCCGAACGATATCCGTCCATCCTTCAAGACCGCGGCACAGCTGGTGAAATAAGTGCCTCTGGCGGCAGGTAGGGCGGGGTTTTTTTTCCGCCTGCGCCTTGCCTCGCCGCCTGTCGCAACGCTACTTGCCGTTCCGGCATTCCAAATTTTCTACGTAGAAATAAAGCCTTGTAGATCCTTCCATACGGCAATTTTTTTGCCCTTTGCCGTGCTACAGTCTGATCACCATGATCAAGCACTGTCTGTCCCTGTCAGCCCTTATTCTGTGTGCCAGCGCTGCGCAGGCGGCTGAACTGACGGCGCAGGAAATCCGCTGGCTTAACGCTGGCAGCAGCGTGCTGGCCTATGCCAGGCAGACGCTGCAGCTTCCGCTCGACATTACTGTGCAGCCGCAGGCGCGCGCCAACGACGTGCCGCTGGCGCTCGGCTATCAGGATGGGCGCTGCAAGCTGGTGCTGTCGCTGCGCGGCAATCCGCATAGCGAAGACGTGCTGGCTGGCGTGCCGGCTGAGCAGCAGGGCTGGATGATAGAAGCCATGGTAGCGCACGAGATCGGCCACTGCTGGCGCTATGCACAAGGCGCATGGCACAGTCTGCCTGCGGGCTTCGAACAGGCGGCCAGTACACCGGAACTGGCGTTGCAGGAAACCCGCCGCGAGGAAGGCTATGCCGATCTGGTGGCGCTGGCATGGGTCGCCCAGCGGCAGCCGCAACGCTACGGGACTGTGCTGGACTGGATGACGCAGGTGCGCCAGCCTGCCGGTATCACGGCCGGCAGCCACAGCACACTGGCATGGCTGCTGCAGGCACCCACAGCGCAGATTTTTGTTGCGGACAGGTCTTGGCAGCAGCAGGTGGAACAGCTGTGGCAGCAGGGCCTGCAGCACGATCAGTGAGCTGTGTTGCGCTAGCGATTTTGCAACTTTGTACGTTTCCGCACAGATGCACGGCGCCAGCCAGCGTTTAATGTGTCCACCAACTACCATAAAGGGACACATCATGAACAAACTACTCTTCATCGTGATGGCGACGGCTACCAGCGTCAGTTTTGCCGCGTCGGCACCGATTAGCGATACGGTCGCTTACAAGAACGCCACGCAGAAGGCAGC
>Ga0187842_1000563_pt1 | contig 18373 bp, 22 predicted proteins | sample SpaLakP09_SKY_41_FD_134514 | JGI IMG/M metagenome (GOLD analysis project Ga0187842, IMG submission 134514) | Oligotrophic lake water microbial communities from Sparkling Lake, Wisconsin, USA - SP09_SKY_41 | ecosystem: Environmental > Aquatic > Freshwater > Lake | place: USA: Sparkling Lake... | reverse complement strand
TTCTTTAGCTCTTCCATGAGATGGTCTTGGGTGGACAATCTTCCAGCGGTATCAATAATCAGAATATCGCTCTTGCGAGAAACCGCCGCATGAATAGCATCGTGAGCCACTGCTGCAGCATCGCCACTCTCTTGCATGATGACATCGACCTGATTGCGCCCACCCCACTCTAGAAGCTGATTGCGTGCTGCAGCCCTGAAAGTATCGCCCGCTGCGAGAAGAACGGACTTACCTTGTGACTGAAAAAGTTTGCAGAGTTTCCCGATGGTGGTGGTCTTACCGGCACCATTGACACCAACTACTAACCATACCTGAGGAATGGTCTTTTGCTCCTGCACATAGAGGGGGTTGGGTTTAGGCTCTAAGGTACTAAGTAGTAATGAGACTTCCTCGATTAATAATGTTTTCAAAGTCTCAGGACTAGAGATCCCCTCTGATTTAGCGGCTTTACGGAGCTTGCCCATCAGTTGCTCAGTCGTGGGTAGACCCACATCACTGAGAATGAGAGATTCTTCTAGAGCATCAAACCAGGCTTCATCAGTCTGATTAGATTTAAAAAGGGATCCGAGGGTTTTACGTAGGCCGAACATAATCGATACAATTTAATCCTTGCATCTTATCAATTAAATTTCTGGGATAGGCGAACTTACAGATGCGCTCCACTTTACTGCGTTTTGCTTTCTATTTAATACTCTTCTGCCCGACTGCTTGGGCAGCTTCGGGTGCTAGTACATCTAATACCCATGAATTTCAACTCTCCAATGGACTAAAGTTGATTGTGCGCGAGGATCATCGGGCGCCTACAGTTGCACACATGGTTTGGTACCGTGCTGGCTCAATAGACGAAGTCAATGGCCGAACAGGTGTAGCTCATGTGCTCGAACACATGATGTTTAAGGGTACGGATAAAGTAAAGTCAGGAGAGTTCTCCCGCTTAGTTGCTGCTGTTGGCGGTCGTGAGAATGCTTTTACCTCTCGTGATTACACGGCCTACTTTCAGCAAGTCGAAAAGTCTAAGCTAGACGAGGTTATGAAACTTGAAGCTGATCGTATGTCAAATCTGAAGTTTGATGACGCAGAATTTTTAAAAGAAATTCAGGTGGTGATGGAGGAGCGTCGTCTACGTACTGAAGATAATCCCAGTAGCTTACTTTATGAATCCTTAATGGCTACGGCTTACATCAGTTCTCCCTATCGCTATCCAGTAGTGGGTTGGATGAATGATCTAGTCAATATGAAAGCATCTGATGCGCGTGACTGGTATGGTAGTTGGTACAAACCAAATAATGCAACAGTTGTTATTGCGGGTGATGTCGATCCTAAAATCATTTTGCAAGCGGTAGAAAAATATTACGGTACTGCCTCCGCTAGAGAGCTACCGGAACGTAAACCTCAGACTGAGCCGCTACAAAAAGGAATTAAGCGGGTACAGGTGAAGGCGCCAGCAGATAGCGCCCGATTAGCAATGGCATGGAAGGTTCCTAAACTTCAGCCTGGCGCATTAGATGACAATGAGCCCTATGCACTTGAGCTGCTGACCGCTGTTCTAGATGGCTATGATAATGCCCGCTTAAATCGCAAGCTCATTAAACAAGAGCGCGTAGTCAATGATATAGGTGTTGGTTATGACATGATCTCTAGAGGACCAGAACTTTTTTTAATTAGCGCCAGTATGGCTAAAGGCAAAACTGTTGAGCAGGCTGAGAATAGTATTCGGAAAGCCTTAAAAGAGTTAGTCGATAATGGAATTTTGGAGTCCGAACTCAAGCGTATCAAAGTACGTATTCTGTCTGAACAGATTTATAAGCGCGACTCTATCTTTGGTCAAGCAATGGAAATTGGTAGCACCGAGATGGCAGGATTTTCTTGGCGAGATATTGATCAGATGTTGGAGAAGATGCAAACCATTACTCCCGCCCAAGTTCAAGCAGTGGCTAAAAAATATTTAGTCGACGAGGGCTTAACTATCGCAGTTTTAGATCCGCAGGCCCGCCAGTCCAGCAGTAAGCAGGGAGGCAATCATGCAGCTAAATAAATGGCTCAAGCAAGCCTGTCTTGCAATGGTATTGACGGCTGGATTGCTTTCATCCGCTCATGCAATCCTACCAATTGAGAAGTTAGAGTCGTTTAGGGGCGCACAAGCCTTTCTAGTACAAACCAAAGCTTTGCCTATGGTGGATATTGAGATCAGCATTGATGCAGGTGACCGCTATGATCCTGTGCTAAAGAGTGGTCTAGCAACAGTGGCTGGTCAGCTAATGAATTATGGCGCCAAGTCTAATACAGGTTTGCTATCAGAGGCACAGATTGCCGATGAGATAGCTGATTTGGGTGCAAATCTCACTATTTCTGTTGGCGGTGAGCGTGCTGTCATGCGTATACGGACTCTGAGCAGAAAAGACTTACGTGATCGTGCCGTACAGTTAGCTTCGGGTATGTTGAGCGCACCTACTTACGATGCCAAGATCTTAGTGCGCGAGAAGCAAAGAATGACCACTGCATTATTGGAGTCTGAGACTAAGCCAGAATCAGTTTTAGAGCGACGTTTCAGAAAAGCTGTTTATGGAGATTATCCATTGGCTAACTCTCCATCTGCTCAATCTATTGCGAATATTAATGCAACAGACTTGAAACAATTTCATAAACAGTTTTATCGTGGCGATCGCATGATCGTGAGTATTGTGGGTGATGTAAGCAAGGCCGAAGCCACTGAAATTGTCCAAAGCTTATTACAAAAAGTGCCCCAATCTGGCTCTCCCATCGCGAAGCTACCGGAGTTTAATCGTTCACCAATAGAACCGTTAAGCCAGCGTAAGATCAACATCCCTTTTGATTCTCAGCAAGCGCATATTGCCATGGGTATGACGGCAGTTACGCGCAGTAACCCTGATTATTTCCCTTTACTAGTTGGAAACTATATTTTGGGTGGCGGCGGTTTTGTGTCGCGTTTGATGTCTGAGGTTCGTGAAAAGCGTGGTTTGGCTTACAGCGTATCTAGCTACTTTGCTCCTGGTAAGGATGTGGGGATATTTCAAGCAGGATTACAAACGAAGAATGATCAGGCGACTTTGGCGCTGGAAGTGCTAAGTACAACCATCACACAATTTATTGCCAACGGGCCCACACAAACTGAACTCGATGCCGCCAAAGCGAATTTGATGAATGGCTATCCCTTAAGAATCGACAACAACCGCAAGTTACTAGATAACGTCTCATCGATTGCTTGGAATAATTTACCGCTAGATACGATGGACGTATGGACCAAGCAAGTAGAAGCGGTTAGCTTAGAGCAGGTGAAGCAAGCATTCCAAAAATACTTGGCGATGGATCGAATGAAGATAGTGGTTTTGGGAGCTGTAAATAAATAAGCCAAGCAAAATCCGCATCATTGGCGGGGTCTGGCGTAGTCGCTTACTGAATGTATTGGATCTACCGGGTTTGCGTCCGAGTACAGATCGGGTTCGGGAAACATTATTTAATTGGCTGGGGCAGGATCTCACCGGCTTGAACTGCTTAGATTTATTTGCTGGTACCGGCGCTTTAGGCTTTGAGGCAGCATCACGCTATGCCCATACGGTGGTCTTATTAGAAAAAGACAAAAAAGCCTATGCAAATCTTTTAGCAAATTTAGCCTTATTGCAATCCTCTCCTGCTCCCGGAGTAGTCCAGATTTTGCACAGAGATAGCCTAGAGTTTTTAAAGCAGCAGGCTGATAACTCGACTAATTTGATTCTTATAGACCCACCCTTTCAAGAGGAGGGCTTATTCAATCAAGCCCTTGTAGAGGCTGCTCGCATCTGTGATGATAGAGTTGGCGGGGGGATTTATGTGGAGTTTCCCGCAAATCGCTCACGCGAGCAGATTGAGGCCCTGGTGCCTGCCTGGCATTGTGGCAAGTACTTAGAGGCTGGTCAGGTAAAAGCTTGTCTATTTCGCTCTAGAAGGGGCTAAACTCTTGCCTGTAGCTGATAAAGCCTTAGGAGAGTTATGACTGTTGCCGTATACCCTGGAACATTTGATCCTTTCACCCGTGGTCACGAGGACTTGGTGCGTCGCGCATCCAGTATCTTTGGTGAGCTGATTGTTGGTGTTGCGGATAGTCGCAGCAAACGACCTTTTTTCAATTTAGAAGAACGCATTGCAATCGCTAAAGAAGTGCTTGGCCACTATTCCAATGTGAAGATTGTTGGCTTTACAGGCCTCTTAAAAGATTTCGCCCGTGAGCATAATGCTCGCGTTATTGTCCGTGGCTTGCGAGCGGTATCTGATTTTGAATATGAGTTTCAGATGGCGGGTATGAACCGCTATTTATTACCCGATGTGGAAACTTTATTTCTGACGCCATCTGATCAATATCAATTTATCTCGGGAACTTTTGTTCGCGAAATTGCCTCTATGGGCGGGGATGTTAGCAAGTTTGTTTTCCCATCCGTAGAAAAGTGGTTAGTAGAAAAGATTGCCGCCACCAATCAAAATAAAGAGTAAGGCTGGTAGAGAAACAATATGGCATTAATGATTACGGATGAATGTATTAACTGTGATGTGTGTGAGCCTGAATGCCCGAATGATGCGATTTATATGGGTCTGGAGATCTATGAGATTGATCCTAATAAATGTACTGAATGTGTGGGTCATTACGATGCACCGCAGTGCCAGCAGGTATGCCCAGTAGACTGCATACCAATGAATCCTGCGTTTTCAGAAAATCAAACGCAGCTCATGGCGAAGTATCAAGCCTTAACTGCCGCCAAAAAAGCATTGGCTAAATAAAAATACAGTTTCAGAAATTGAGCCGTAGCTAATTTGTTTTGGAATGTAATTCCAACATAGCTGCTTGAGTATCACCCTTCAGAAACAGAGCTAGAATTTTTAAGCCATCATCAATGCTGGCATCAATTTGTTTTTGCTCTGATTGCAAGGGCCTTCTCAATACATAGTCAGCCACATCCATCACTCGCGCGCTTTCTGCAGTAAGGTCACGCGGATGACCGATGCCCAAGCGCAGGCGCCAGTATTCGGGGGTATTAAGGTGGGCTTGGATATCCTTCAAGCCGTTATGGCCGCCAGTACCACCACCTAGTTTGATACGTGCCGAGCCGGGCTTGAGATCAAGCTCATCTTGAACAACCAGCACATCTGCAGGTGTAATTTTGTGAAAGCGACAGAGTGCGCCAACGGCCTGACCACTAAGGTTCATGTAAGTGCTCGGCTTGAGGAGAAAGAGGTCCTCACCATCCCACTGAGCCTTCGCCACTTTGCCATGAAAGCGTTTTTCGGTTTCAAAGCGGGCATTTAATTGTTTGGCCAGGGCGTCAACAAACCAGAAGCCAGCATTGTGCCGATCTTCTTTATGTTCATCGCCCGGGTTGCCGAGGCCAACAATTAATTTAGTCATTATGATTGTTTAAGGATAAAAGCATTTCTGCAAAAAAGAAAACCCGCTGTTAAGCGGGCCTTCTCTGTCGCAAAGATCAGGCTTGAATAATTAAGCTTTATCTTTTGGAGCAGGCTCAGCAGCAGGAGCCACAGCAGCAGCGGGAGCAGCTTCAGTATCGGCAGATTTCACTGCTGGGATACGTGCGTTAGCCAATACTGGGTTTTCTTGCTCAATATGCAATACCAAGGAAACACCTTTTGGTAATGTGAGATCTTTTGCATGAATACCATGACCAACTTCAATCTTACTCAAGTCCACGTCAATAAATTCTGGTAAGTCTGCTGGTAAGCAAGACACTTCCAATTCAGTATGGATATGGCTCACTACAGCGCCTTGCAATTTCACTGCAGTTGAAGATTCTGCATTAATGAAGTGTAAAGGAACGCGCATATGAACTTTCTCAGTTGCAGAAACGCGCTGGAAGTCGATGTGCAGAACCAAAGGCTTAAATGGATGCATCTGGTAATCGCGCAACAACACTTTTTGTGCTTTGCCACCGATTTCGAGATCAAGGATGGATGAGTGGAATGATTCCTTGCGGAGAGCATGAAACAGTGCGTTGTGATCCAACTCAATTACCGTTGCGGAGTCTTTACCGCCGTAGATAATGCCCGGAGTTTTACCGGAGTTGCGCAGACGGCGGCTCGCACCCGTTCCCTGTACGCTTCTTTCAAAGGCTACTACTTTCATATCGAATTCCTAAAATTAAAGGTTAATTTCCGTTCGCGACCAAACAGAAAAGCCTTTGATTATATCGTGGGAAAGGCAGTTTTTGCCTAGAAAAGCCTCAAAACTAGCAAAAATAGGGTCAGAAACGCTATTTTTAGCTTATTCAGCAAACATCGACATGACTGAATCACCCTTGCTAATGCGGGAAAGGGTCTCAGCCAGAATAGGAGCAACGCTTAATTGGCGGATTTTGGCTATTTTTAGCGCCTCTGAGGTCAACGGAATAGTGTCGGTAACCACAAGCTCGTCCAATTCAGACGCAGCGATGCGGGCTACGGCACCACCGGAGAGAACGGCATGGGTACAGTAGGCAGTAACGCCCTGAGCGCCACGTTCTTTGAGAGCCTCAGCAGCTTTGCAGAGAGTTCCGCCAGTATCAATAATGTCATCCATGATCACGCAGTGCCGACCCTCTACTTCGCCAATCAGATGCATTACTTCTGATACGTTTGCTTTTGGGCGGCGTTTATCAATAATCGCCAAATCTGTACCCAGTTGCTTTGCCATTGCACGGGCACGAACGACACCACCGATATCCGGCGAAACAATGATGAGGTCTTTTTGGGTCTTCTGAGCCTGAAGGTCAGCAAGTAATACTGGGGATGAGTAGATATTGTCTACGGGTATATCAAAGAAGCCCTGAATTTGGTCAGCATGCAGATCCATGGTTAAAACACGCTCAATGCCGGCAACGGATTGGAGCATGTTTGCCACGATTCTGGCGGAGATGGCAACCCGCGCCGAGCGTGGGCGACGATCTTGTCTAGCGTAACCAAAGTAAGGGATCACTGCGGTTATACGGCTTGCTGATGCTCGTTTTAGAGCATCAATCATGATCATGAGCTCCATCAAACTGTCGTTGGTTGGAGCACAGGTAGATTGAATTACTACGACATTTTTACCGCGAACATTTTCTTGAATTTCTACCTGGATTTCGCCATCGGAGAATCGACCTACAAAAGCTTTTCCCATCGGGAGATTGAGCTCTTTGGCTACTGCGTGAGCTAAAACCGGATTTGCATTGCCTGTGAAAAGAGTCAGCAAGTCATTATTCATTGGGGCGGACATAGGTGGTTTTGGAATTTTAGTAGAGGTCGAATGGATGTCTTATGGTCGTTTCTACAGAAGTTGGCAGGGGAAGAAGGATTCGAACCTTCGCATGCTGGAATCAAAATCCAGTGCCTTAACCAGCTTGGCGATTCCCCTACAGCTTAATCTGAAGAAATCAAATTGTAAGCGGGATTTTTATTTAACCCTCGAACAATTCGACCTATCCATCCTTTTGGAAGATTTTGCAGAAGATTTTTCAGATTTTCAGTATCAGTCTTAGGCCCCAGGGCAGCAAATACGCTACTTCCAGAGCCAGACATGCAGGGCGCCGACTTGGGCACTGCCTTATAAATCCAATCTAATGCTTGCTTCACTTCAGGACAATTCCGCACCGCTACTGCCTGACAATCATTTGACTGAAATGACATTGGCGACGCAAGAAAGCCGTCTATTGTAATCGGTGCATGATCTCGGGTCAATTGAGAGTCTTGAAAAATCTCTGCGGTCGCAATACCTTGATTTGGGAAAATCACTACAAAGTCTTGAGTTTCTAGAGGGATTGCCCGCAATCTTTCCCCAATGCCCTCTACAAAAGCGTTTTCACCGAAGATGAAAAATGGCACATCTGCCCCCAGTTTGAGGCCGAGTTGGCTTAAGGTAGTTACATCGAGATGGAGGTTCCACAGGTGATTGAGTCCAATCAATGTGGATGCGGCATCAGAAGAGCCTCCGCCAAGACCGGCACCCATCGGTATTATTTTTTTAAGGCTGATTTCTACGCCCTGATCAGTCTTGCAAAACTCCTTGAGCAGCCTTGCTGCCCTAACTACCAAATCCTGTTCTGTGGGGATAGCTGCAATAGGATTGATACGGCGAATCTCATTTTCTGGAATCGGTTTTAAGGTGAGAACATCGCACCAGTCAATCAGCTGAAAAACAGATTGAAGGAGGTGGTAACCATCCGCACGACGTCCAATAATATGCAAAAAAAGATTGAGCTTTGCTGGACAACGAAGTTCTAGGACAGTACTGTCCATACTAGTTTCACTCATTCGATGAATCGAATACTAGGCGAATATCAATAGACCCAATATTAGAACTACGTGTCATGGTGAGTTTTTCTAAGCGCTGAGGATTGACCCAGTTGTAATTGAGGGTCCAGCCATCTTGCGTAATTTTGCTCACTTGACCTGTTGAATTTCGTTCAACGCTGGCATTACTACCGGGACGAGTTTGTCCGCGTAACCAGTCGGACAAGCCGCGAGCGGGTAGTGGTAGTCCTAATGCATTTTGAACCAAAGTATCTGCATCAATCGCTGTAGTAATTTCACCATTACGCTCCAAAATAGCCTCCCCAGGCTTAATCGTAATTTTGGCAATGGAACCTCCAACTGGATTCCGAATTTCTAATACATCGGTTAATGCATCTTGAGTCAAAGTAAATCCCCCTGAGCCACCCTGATTCCTGCCTTCATTAAGACCAGTTACTTTTACGGCAAAACGACCGTCCCATGTGCCTTTGAGGGGAGTGGCAGCTACGGACCAATCAGGCTTCAAGCGTTTTAACGTTTCTTTGAGAGTAGGGTTATTGGCATCGAGTTGTTGGCCTTTACGCCAGATATCTTCCGCTTCGCTTGGGCGATTCATTACCCATACAACTTCACCAATATGTGCAGCAATATCTGCCTCAGGCTTGATATTGAAGGCTTGTTGAAGTTGTTCTAGCGCTAAGGTATTTTTACCCATACGAAAATTAACCCAACCAAGACTATCCAAAATGAAGCCATCTTTGGGTGAGAGCAGATGAGCCTTTGTAATCAGCTTGAATGCTTCAGGCAATTTCTGATTACGATCGGCTAGCGAGTAACCAAGCGCATTCAGACTATTTACATCATTGGGATTCTTGCGCAAGATCTCACGCAGTATTTTCTCCATGACATCTATATGCCCTGCTTTTTCAGCGGACATGGCATAGGTGTAGAGAAGGCCAGGCTCTTTTGGTTCTGGTTTTAATGTTGAAACGATTTCATAGAAAGCTTTTAATGCTTCAGATTCATTATTTGCCTTGGCGAGTAGCGCCTGAATCTGTGCCAAGGTGTTTTCACGTTGTGACGGAGTTTGCTGATTCAAAAGAGCGATAGCGGGTTTGACTGCATCTGGCCAGCGCTGATTGAGAATCAGGAGGGTCACGAGTACTTCTTTAGGCTTAGTTTGCTTGGGCCCTGCTAGACCATCCCAAGTTTGGGCAGCTTGCAGCGCTAAATCTGGTGAGCCTGCCGTGATGGCTATCTCCATAGCCCTTTGTGCTAAACGAGGATCATTTAGCTGGCGAGAGAGCTCCAAATAGGTGCCGTAGGCAAGACCTGCCTCTCCTCGTTGCAAAGCAATTTCGGAGGCTAGGACCTCAAATATGGCTTCCCCACTATCTAGGCTACTGGGTCTGGCAATAGCATGGCTAGAGAAGAGGCTGATGCCAATTGCAGCAGCTAGCAGTAAGGCCCATAAAGACGGCTTAAGTAAAAATTTGGTCATAAGCACATTCTAATCTGCGAATCTACAATCCATTGATGCCAGAACTCCCTGAAGTCGAAGTTACCCGCTTGGGTATTCAGCCCCATTTAGAGGGGCGTAGGCTGAGTGCGGTCAAAATTATTGATGGTCGTTTACGTTGGCCGGTACCTAGTAATTTGAACAAATTGCTTTCTGGCCAGAAAGTCTTAGGAATAGCGCGTCGGGGCAAATATCTCTTAATGCAATTCGATGTTGGTTATTTATTACTGCATTTGGGCATGACTGGAACATTGCGCGTACTACCTAGCAGTGATCCGCTTAAGACGCATGATCGAGTGACATTTGAGTTTGATAAGTTAAGCCTACGATTGCATGATCCCCGTAAGTTTGGTGCTGTTTTATGGCATCCAAAATCTGCGGGGCCGATTGAGAAAAACGCCCTTTTACAAAAACTTGGAGTTGAGCCTTTCTCCCCTGAGTTTTCAGGTGAGCTTGGTGCAGAAGTGTTGTACAAGCATTCTCGCAAACGCAGTGTCGCAGTGAAACAATTTCTTTTGGCAGGGCAAGCAGTAGTTGGTGTTGGCAACATCTATTGCTCAGAAAGTTTATTTGAGGCCGGCATTCATCCAGCAAAAGCGGCAGGTAAGTTAACGCGTCCGCAATGCTCTCGATTGGCTGATGCAGTGCGACTAATCTTAAAAAAAGCAATCGCTGCTGGCGGAAGTTCATTGAAAGACTTCGTCAATAGCGAAGGTGATCCTGGTCACTTTATGGTGCAAACCAAAGTCTATGACCGAAAAAATCAGCCGTGTAAGGTATGCAAGATGCCAGTTCGGCAAATAGTGCAAGGTCAGCGCTCCACCTATTTTTGCCCTCAATGTCAGAAGCGCTAACTAAATACTTCGCTAAAAAACTCATTACTTGGCATGGCTTGGATGGGCGCCAAGGTTTGCCATGGCAGAATATTCGAGATCCTTACGCGGTATGGGTCTCGGAAATTATGTTGCAGCAAACTCAGGTTGCTACAGTCCTAGAGCGTTATCCACGTTTTATGAAACGCTTTCCAACTATAAAGCAGTTGGCTGCAGCACCATTAGATGATGTGTTGGCTGAATGGGCCGGGCTTGGTTATTACTCGCGTGCCCGTAATTTGCATGCCTGCGCCAAGCAAGTAATGGAACTGTTTGGGGGAAAGTTTCCGAGCGACCCCGCTTTGCTTGAACAGCTAAAGGGGATTGGTAGATCTACCGCTGGTGCAATTGCAGCCTTTTCATATCATGAGCGTGCGCCGATTCTAGATGCTAATGTAAAAAGAATTCTGGCGCGTCTGTTTGGTATAGAGGGCGCTGTTCAGGAAAAAGCTGTTAACGATGAGTTATGGTTGCTAGCCAAAAAATTACTTCCTAAAAATACTGTAGATATGCCGGTATACACCCAAGCCTTAATGGATTTTGGGGCAACTTGGTGTACCTCTCGCAAGCCAGTATGTATCAGCGGCATAAAGAAATGCCCTTTCGCAAAAGATTGTCAAGCCAATTTAAGCGATCAAGTATTGTTATTGCCTCATAAGATCGCTAAAGCCAAATCTCCAGAATTTAATTGTGACATGCTGTTGTTGCGACATAGCGATTCAGTGCTACTGCAAAGGCGTCCAGAGAAAGCAATTTGGGGTGGACTTTGGTCTTTGCCTGAGTCTACGTGGCGAGTAAAAGAAAAAAATTCAGCAAGTCATTCAAAAAAAGATGAAGTAAATCTGAGTACCAAGGAGTTATTTGATTTGGTATTACCAGAGGAAAAGACTTCCCTTATCCTTAAGAGTTGTAAATCAACTGAGCGGGGATTGACGATTAAGCATGTCTTCACTCATCGACGCTTATGGATACAAATCTGGCATGTGACTTTAAGTGATACTGTGAAATTCTCTGACAGAGACTTGCAGTGGGTTCCTCTGCATCAATTAGGAAAGTACGGTTTACCTCAGCCGATTAAATTACTTTTGCAGGGATTGAGTCTAGTTCGCGGTGTCGACTTAAAAAATTGATCTGGAGCTCAGCCAAATCTTTTTGCGATAGAAAATGGGTAATGATTCGACTCACAAGATAGACTGAGCGATGTTGGCCACCAGTGCAGCCGATAGCAACTGTGAGGTAGCTACGACCATCTGCAATATAGTGCGGCAACCATTTTTCAACAAATTGAATAATGTCGTTTTCCATGCTAACTACCTCAGGAATTTTCTCCAAAAACTCTCTAACCGCCTGATCCTTTCCGGATAGTGGACGCAAGACCTTGTCATAGTGAGGATTGGGTAGGCAACGCACATCAAATACTAGATCTGCTTCGCTTGGCAAGCCTTTTTTAAATCCAAAAGACTCAAAAATTACACTCAGTCCTTGCGGCTTATCTTTTAGAAGATCCTGAATCCAAGAGCGTAATGCATGGGCAGGAAGACTGCTGGTATCAATGCTATGGGCTTGCGTGCGCAAAGGCTCTAACAGGCTACGCTCTTTATCAATTGCCTCGATGAGTGTTGCAGCCTGAGTCTGTTGGGTTTTTCCGGAGAGCGGGTGACGCCTGCGGGTTTCAGAGAAGCGCTGTACCAGCGTGTTGGTATCGGCATTCAGAAAAACGATACGAACCTGATGGTGGCGTCGAAGATTTTCTAAAATCCTGGGTAGCTCCGCAATCGATTGTCCGCGGCGTCCATCAATTGCGACTGCCACACGCTCACTCTTCTCGCCTTCTAGTGTCGTGATGAGGTTTTCTAGCAGGGTCACTGGAAGATTGTCTACGCAGTCGTAGCCTGCATCCTCAAACGCTCTCAGTGCAACTGATTTACCTGAGCCCGAGATGCCGGTAATCAGATTGATTTGCATATTAAATGAGTCGACCTTGCGACTTGATGGGCTGAGCCTCGACATTCATTTGTAAGCGCTGACGTTCAATAAATTCTTTTAAGGTATCGATGCCACGTAATTGCAAAATGGTATTGCGTACCGCGGCCTCTACTAGAACCGCCAAGTTACGGCCAGCTGCCACTTGAATTTTTACGGTTCTAATGGGGATACCCAAAACATCAATATGCTGGGTTTCCAAAGGTAAGCGCTCAAATTCACCATCATTACGACGAACTAGTTGGACGATTAAACGTAACTTCAGTTTACGACGCACAGCAGTTTCACCAAAGATAGTGCGTATATCTAACAAGCCCAGCCCGCGAACCTCTAATAGGTTACGCAAGATTACAGGACAGCGACCTTCAATATAGTCCGGCCCAAGACGAGCAAAATCTACGGCATCGTCAGCCACTAGGCCGTGACCACGAGAAATCAGCTCCAATCCTAATTCGCTTTTACCAAGACCTGACTCACCCGTGATTAAGACGCCTAAGCCCAAAATATCCATAAACACGCCATGCATGGTGATTTGAGGGGCGCCAATTTTCGTAAGGTAGGTACGTAGATGATCAATCACCTCAGCGGCAGAAATGGTGGTTGTAAATAGAGGTGTTGATGATCGTTGGCAAAAGAGCTGCAGATCAGGATCCGCTGCTTTTCCGTCCGCCACAATCACACAAGGAGGTGTCTTTGAAATCAAGCTGGAGATTTGCTCTTGCCTTTGCTTCGGCTCGAGTTCAGCGTGATAGTCAACCTCCTGCTCGCCAAAAATTTGAATTCGGCTTGGATGAATCAGATTTAAGTGACCTACTAAGTCAGAGCTAGCCGCAGCCGCTTTAACGGCTTCCGGAGGAAAAGTGCGATCTGCACCTTCGAGGCCGCCAATCCAGGAGAGCTTTAAGTCAGAGACATTGTCATCAAAGATCTGTTGGACGTTCACTCCCTCTAGGAGCAAGGGCTGGGTTGTCAAACGGAGCTCCATGTTTGTAAAAGCCGACAGACCTTCTCTGGACTATTTTCTGATGCAAGTGACTTGCGGACATCTTGGTCGGATAGGAGTTGAGCGATCGATGACAAAATCTCTAAATGCTGTTGAGTCGCTTTTTCAGGAACAAGTAAAAAAATCAGAATAGAGACAGCCTCGCCATCTGGCGCTGCAAATTCAATTGGTACTTTTAATTTCAAAAAGGCAGCAATAGGATGCTTAAGACCTTTTACGCGACCATGTGGAATGGCAACACCAGCGCCTAGAGCGGTGGAACCTAAGTCTTCGCGAGCATTTAAGAAACCAATAACAGCATCAGACTCAAGACCTACCTCCTTTGAAAATAGCTCCCCTACGGCCGCAAATGCCTCGGCCCGATTTTTGGAGGGGTTATTTAAGGCAATGCGGTCTAGGGTGAAGAGATCAGTCAAGGCAGTCATATCAATTGATTATAGGTGTCCTGACGCCAAGGATTACTCAAAATGCTTTTCGTGATGATGGTCTTGGATCTTTTCCTTATGCTTTATAACTTGACGCTCAAGTTTATCAACCACAGCATCCATGGCATGGTAGAGATCGGCATTATGGGCCTCAGCAAAAAGCTCCTTACCTTTTAGATGGATGGTGATCTCAGCTGCTTGCCGAAGATTTTTCTCTTTTGCGTTATCAACAATTAAAAAGGCGGAGGCATCTAAGACGTGGTCAAAGTGTTTACGAATTTTGGCTAACCCAGTTTCAAGATGGGTGCGCATGGCTGGGGTCACTTCGACATGACGGCTATTAATTTTTAAATTCATCAGCAGCTCCTATTCTTAGCAAAAATGCATGCGCAAATGATTACTAGGGGTGCGCAGCAGTCCCCTGTAATGTTGTACTTATTTATACGGAAATGTACTTCATGAGCCTCCAGCGTATCAGCGATTTTGCTGAAAACCAAGGGGGCAGATCACTTTTCTTTAATAAATATTTGAAAAAACCAGAATATTTACATGCGGAAGTTTTCGCCTAGATAGACTCTTCTAACGGCATCGTTTTCAATAATTTGGTCTGGTTGTCCTTCCGCCAGAACGCTACCTTCGCTGATGATGTAGGCGTGATCACAAATACCTAAAGTTTCTCTAACGTTATGGTCAGTGATTAAAACGCCAATTTGCCGATCTCGTAAGAAGCGCACGATTCGCTGAATCTCCCCGACTGCAATAGGATCAACACCAGCAAAGGGCTCATCTAATAAAATGAACTTCGGCTGGGAGGCTAAAGCTCTAGCAATTTCAACTCGTCGTCGTTCTCCACCAGATAAGGAGAGCGCAGGATTATCACGCAGATGACCAATTTGAAGTTCACCTAAGAGTTCATCTAGACGATGCGCAATCTCGGCTTTACTTAAAGGTTTACCACCTTGAACTTGAAGTTCTAGTACAGCCTGAATATTTTCAGCGACATTGAGTTTTCTGAAAACTGAGGCTTCTTGTGGTAGGTAGGACAAGCCCATGCGGGCTCGCTCATGAATAGGGAAATGGGTGATATCTTTTCCATCTAGAATAATGCTGCCGCCATCCAGCGGAACTAGGCCAACAATCATATAGAAAGAGGTTGTTTTGCCGGCACCATTGGGTCCCAAGAGTCCAACCACTTCACCGCACTTCACTTCAATTGAAACATCTCGCACCACGGTACGAGAGCCATAGCGCTTTTGAAGATGTTGGGCGCTTAAGGTTGCTAGTTTTTGATTACTACTTAAATCTGTGGTCATTTCTCTAGTGTAGCTTTTCTTCTTGGTGAAAGGATGGCTCGAGCCAATGGGAGATCTGCTGGTTTAGCATTTGCGGGTGGCGACACAAGATAGCGCTGCTGAATATCGTCATAGTCAATTTTCCAGCCACGCAATTGATCTAACATTTGCATATTATGGAGACGCTTTAGGTAAGCATCTCCAGTCAGCGTTAGTAATTCTGTTTTTGCATTATAGATAACGCTTTGTCCGCGACCTTGCATAAACTCATTGGCAGGTCCTTCGCGTCTTTGCCGGAAGCTGGCAGTAGATTCAGAGTTACCCTGAACATCAACATATTCATAGCCCTCAGGATCAACTTTGATATTGCCTTTTTCACCAGTAATCAAAATGCTTCCTTTGGTTAGAAGCACTTCGCCACTGAGTTCATAGACTTGCTGTACATCATTTACGGAAACTTTTTCAGCCTCCAAAATAATAGGCTTATTTTGATCTGCCTTTTCAGCATGAGCTGGTATGACCATGCTGCTTGCCAGGACCAAAGTCAAGATGGCGAATTGCCGCAAAAAATTCAATAGCGCATGACTCATGGTTGCACTCCCGGCTGTATGCGTTCAATACGACCTTTAACTTGCCCAGATAAAACCATACTTTGTTCGATATTGTTAAATACGCCACCCTCGGTTGAGTTCATTACAGAGACGCCTTGCTCAAGCCTGATAGGTTTGTTGGTTTGAATAATGTCATCATTAATGAGTACTTTGAAGTACGAAGAGCGCGCGAGCATGCGCGGTCTTGCAGGCTCAGTCGCCGATGCAGCCTGAGGGGGTCTAAAAATTTCTGCGTTATCAATCAGATCCAAAATAGTGAGATCACCATCTAAATGCCCTTTATCTGCTTTGACCGTTACCGGTGATTTTTCAGGAGGGAAAAGACGGATACGTGGGGTTTCAATATCGATTGAAGCATCATCATCATAGTGAATCACCTTCTTGCCTAATACTCGATATTTAGTGACGCCAGATTCATTCAGTGCAGAAAGCGCACCGTTGTTAATGGTGTAATCAGGCTCATGTAAGCGCACGCGCTCGATAGCAGATTTTTCTACTGGCGTATTTTTTTTGACGAGCCAAAACGTAACGAGAGTGAGCGTACCCATCAATAGCAAAGGCATGAGACGCAATAGAGTACGCCAGATACTCAGTTTAATTCGTTGGGAATTGATTTGCATTACTAAAGACTTTAACTCAGCGCCTGAGCTAGTAATTCCTCATAGCGGTTTTGTGCTTTCAAGATGAGGTCACAGACTTCACGAACTGCACCGCTACCACCAGATTTGCTTGTTACAAAATGAGCAGTCTCTTTAACGGCTTCGTGTCCTTGTGCAGGACAAATTCTTAAGCCAGCGCCCTTCATCATCTGAAAGTCTGGCCAATCATCACCCATGACTGCGCAATCAGAAGATTTCAAATTAAGTGCTTGAAGAACCTTATCTAAGGCAAGTGCTTTATTTTCTACACCCATGTGTACCTGTTTGATACCAAGTTCTTCACAGCGCGCTAGAACCATTTTGGAGTTACGCCCAGTAATAATTACAGTGGGGATGGCAATTTTTTCTAAGAGTTTTATTCCCAAGCCATCTTGAATATCAAATGCTTTAAGTGATTCTTTACCATTGTCACCAATGAATACTTGCCCGTTTGTAAGAACGCCATCAACGTCGAGCACAAGTAGCTTGACTGCGCTGGCCCTGTCCCAAGCTTGTGGGTATTGGGTTGATGGATTAGTGTTGTGAGGGGTGAAGGCGCTAGGCATATAAATGGATTAATGAATATTTAAAGGCTTGTTAAATAACCTTGGCTGCAAATAAGTCATGCAGATTGAGGGCGCCAAGCAAAGCTCCTTTAGCATCGGTCACCACCAAATGATTAATACGATATTTTTCCATCATTTCAATCGCCTCTTCAGCTAATAGTTCTGGAGGAATAGTACGTGGCGCAGATGTGATGGCATTCTTTAAAGTAAGGCCGTCTAGATTGGTGCTCTTCTCAAGTAGACGACGTAAATCACCATCGGTGAAAATTCCGGCAACTTGATTATTTAAGTCTAGAGTAACAACCATTCCCATGCGTTTTGCAGTCATTTCAAGTAAGGCATCGTGCAATGATGAAGCAATGGAGATCTTTGGTGTTTCTTCAAAGCTGCGCATCACTTCACTGACATGCATTAATTGCTTGCGACCTAAACGACCACCGGGATGAGAGCGTTGGAAATCTTCCGCTTGAAATCCACGTGCATCGAGTAAAGCGACTGCGAGTGCATCCCCCATTGCAAGTGCTGCCGTAGTGCTAGTTGTGGGAGCGAGATTAAGTGGGCAAGCTTCTTTTTCAACACTGGTATCCAAATGGGCATCCGCCAATTTCGCTAAGGAGGATTGGGGTGCACCGGTGAGTGCGATCAGTTTTGCGCCCGTACGTTTGACTATTGGCACGATGGTGAGAAGCTCATCGGTTTCGCCGGAATTCGATAAGGCAACAAAAACGTCATCGCGTGTCACCATTCCTAAATCACCATGACTAGCTTCTGCTGGATGAACAAAAAAAGCAGGTGAACCCGTGGAGGCAAATGTCGCAGCAATCTTACGGGCGATATGACCCGATTTACCAATACCCGAGACGACAATACGGCCTTTACAGGAATGCAAGAGATCTACGGCTAGCACTAGGGCATCCGCATTAGCGCCCTCAAGGCGATCACGCATTGTTTGCAGCGCAGCAGCCTCAATCGTGAGGGTGTCGCGCGCAAGCTTTAGGGTTCGGTCACGAGTCTTAGCTATCATGGGGTGAGTATATGCCGTCAGTCCTTCAGTTAACTCTCATCTTGCTGGCCTCCGGAGTGGCCGGGGTAGTTATTTTCCGCTATTTTGGGCTACCCCCTATTTTGGGCTATTTGGCTATTGGCGTCCTGATTGGACCTCATGCCCTTGGATTGGCCAACGATTCAGCTACCGTCAAGTATTTAGCAGAATTTGG
>Ga0187842_1000561_pt1 | contig 18392 bp, 15 predicted proteins | sample SpaLakP09_SKY_41_FD_134514 | JGI IMG/M metagenome (GOLD analysis project Ga0187842, IMG submission 134514) | Oligotrophic lake water microbial communities from Sparkling Lake, Wisconsin, USA - SP09_SKY_41 | ecosystem: Environmental > Aquatic > Freshwater > Lake | place: USA: Sparkling Lake... | reverse complement strand
GGGGGGTTGATGTAGCCGAGCTGCCAGTCGTGCAGCAGCGTCGCCCAGATGGCCTCGACCTGGCGGTCCACGCCGCGCAGCAGCTCTTCGTCGATGCGGCCGCTGGCCGTGCCGGCGCTGTCGGGCACGCATTGATAGCCCTCGAAGCCGGCCGTCGGGTCGTCGCGCAGCACGCGGTTGTAGCGCTGCGACTGCGACACCGCGCCCACCACCGCCGGGTCGCGCGGCAGCACGAAGGACGGCAGCCACTGGCCGTCGCGGCGGTTGTCGCGCCACTGGTCCACCGGCAGCAGGCGCAGGCGGTGGCTGTCGTGATACAGCACCTTGCCGCCCTGGCGCACGCGCACCTGCAGGCTGGTGTTGATGGCCTCGTGCACGCCGCGCGCGACGTCGGCGGTCAGCGGCACATGGATGTCCTTGGTCAGGTTCTCGCGCTCGTGCTGCATGACGACGCGGCGCTCGTAGCGGGCCTCCTCGGTGCCCATGTGCACGGCCACCTCCACGTCCAGCGGCTCCGCCTGGTCGGGCGCGTCGCAGCTGAGCACGAAGCGGCGGAACAGCGGCTGAGCGTTGTGCAGCACGGCGTAGTTCAGCTCGGGGAAGGGCTCGATGGCGCAGCGCACCTCGGCGGACGCAGGTTGAGGCTCAGCAAGGTCAGCGGCAGCAAGCTCAGCGCCCCTGCCGGCGTGCGCGGTCTTCGTGGCGGGGTCGACGAAGACCGGCCCGTCCAGCCACAGCGTCACGCCGGTCGCGTCGACCGACTCGGGCAGCGCCCGCACCTCCTCCCACACCTTGGCGAAGGCCTTGGGCAGGTCGAAGCCGGTGGCGAACAGCTGGCGCAGCAGCTGCGTGATGGCGTACTCGGCCAGCGAGTCCTCGAAGGCGTCCTGGAAGCCCAGCGCCGCACGCGAAGCGCCTTCGGCGATCAGCATGGGTGCCAGGCGAGCAGCGCTGTTCCACACATTGAGCGTCGTCAGGTAAGGCGGCGTGTTGCCGACGGCTTTGGACACGGCAATGGCCAGAGCCTGGGCATGCACCAGACGCGGATAGCCCTCGCTCCCGCGCAGCAGCAGCCCGTCCAGCACGCGGCGCGAATCGGCCAGCAGGTCGTCGATGAGCTGCACGCGGCTGGGCGCGTCGGCGGCGTCCGAGTCGGGCGCCTCCACCAGCGCGGTCTTGCCGATCAGCGAGCCCACCTCGCGCAGGCCCTGGTGGCTGTCCATGCCGGCCACGTGCAGCAGATGCGGTGGCCGTGCGGCCAGCTCGGCGGTCAGCTCCTCCAGGCTGGGGTAGTTCAAAACACGCGGCGCCGGCACGTCGGGGGGCAGCGCGGCGGCCAGGTTCTTCAGCTCGGCGTCCACCGTCCAGCGCTCGCTCAGCTCGGCGGGCAGCGCGTTGACGACCAGCACACGGAAGTCCTTCCACGCCGGGAAGACGACGGCCGCGCGCGGCACCGGCTGCCAATCGCCCTCCACCTCGTGCTGCACCTGCAGCTCGCGGATGACGGTCAGCGGCTTGGGGCCGTCGGCGGCCGCGCGGCGCTGCTCACGCGTGGCGGCGGCCAGCACGTATTCCCACGGGAAGATGCGTCCCTCCCAGCAAATGGCCTCGTGCTGGTAGGGCACACGCACCACCAGCGTGTCGGCCTCGCCCAGCGCCTGCAGGTCGTCCGGGTCCAGGCCCAGGATGCTCAGCGTCTCGGCGGCGGCGGCCTGGTGCTGGTCGCGCACCTTGGCGTCGCGCACCCAGCGCTGGCGGGAGCGCAGCAGATAGGTCCAGCGCAGCGCCTGCTGGGCCATGCTCTGGCGGGAGCGGGTATCCACGCTGGCCAGGGCCAGGCCCAGCGTGTCGCCGGGGCGGGCGATGTGCACCGCGTCCAGCAGCCGTTCGTGCAGCCGTTCAGGGTCGGGCGGCGGTCGGCGGTTCCCAATCGGTCTGGCGGCTGTGCTCACGAGCGGGCCTCTTCATGAAGACGGCCCGCAGTATCGCGACGCGGCGCTGCCGCGCAACGTCACGTTTACCGTCAGATCAAACCCAGCGACTCTTCCAGGCCCAGGTGCACGTTCATGCTCTGCACCGCCGCGCCGCTGGCGCCCTTGCCGAGGTTGTCCAGGCGCGCGATCAGCAGCACTTGCGAGCCCGATGCGAACACGAAGATGTCGACGCGGTTGGTGTCGTTGCAGGCCTGCACGTCGAACGCGCTGGCCTCTCCCTCGCGCAGCGGCTGGACGCTGATGAAGCGCTCGCCGGCGTAGTGCGCGGCCAGTGCCGCCTGAATCTGCTCAGGCGTCGTGCCGGCCTTGAGCTGGCTCAAGTGCAGCGGCACGCTGACGGCCAGGCCCTTGTAGAAGCTGCTGACGATGGGCATGAACACCGGCGGGTTCGCCAGGCCGGTGTGCGCCGCCATCTCGGGCAGGTGCTTGTGCTTGAGGCTCAGCGCGTAGGGGCGCGGCGCCTGCAGGTGGGCGGGCAGGGGCTGCTGCTCGTACTCGGCAATCATGGACTTGCCGCCGCCCGAGTAGCCGGTGATGGACGTGGCGCTCACCGCCGCATCGCGCGGCAGCAGGCCGGCGTCCACCAGCGGGCGCACCGCCAGGATGAAGGCACTGGCGTGGCAGCCCGGGTTGGCAATGCGCTTGCTGGCCTGGATGGCGCCGCGCTGGCCGCGCGCCAGCTCCGGCAAGCCGAAGGCCCAGCCCGGCGCGGTGCGGTGGGCGGTGCTGGCGTCGATGAGGCAGGTTCGCGTGTTATTGACCATGAATGCAGCCTCGCGCGAGGCCACATCGGGCAGGCACAGGAAGGCCACGTCCGCCGCGTTCAGCAGCAGCGCGCGCTCGGCCGGGTCCTTGCGCTTGTCGGCGTCGATCTTCAACACCTCGATGTCGCTGCGAGCCGCGAGGTACTCGTGAATCCGCAAGCCGGTCGTGCCTTCCTGGCCATCCACAAACACCTTGAACGTCATGCTCTCTCTCCGTCGGCCATCAAACCAAAGATCGAAGAATACGAGATGCGCCATGACAGCCGCCCTCGGCAACCGCACGGGAATAATGGAATCTTCGTCGTCAGCCGGAGCACGCTGAATGAAACCTCTCGTTGACCGCTGGGCCCTGGTCACCGGCGCGAGCCGGGGCATCGGCCAGCAAGTCGCCCAGGCCCTGGCGGCCGAAGGCTGCCGCCTGATCCTTCACAGCCGCACGGTCGAAGCGACCGCCGCGCTCGCGAGCCGCCTGCGCGAACAGGGTGCGACGGTCCACACGGTGGCCGCCGAGCTGAGCGACAGCGCTGCCGTGCTGCGGCTGGCCGACGAGGTGAGCGCCCTCTGCGGCACGCTGGACATCCTCTACAACAACGCGGCGGTGATGACGCCGTACCACCCCGACTACCTGACCGTGGTGCCGGCCGACTACGAGCTGAGCTTTCGCGTCAACACCATCGCGCCCATCCTGCTGTGCAACCACTTCCTGCCGCAGATGCTGGCGCAGGGATGGGGGCGCATCGTCAACGTCACGTCGGGCATCAAGGACCAGCCCGAGCTGATGGCCTATGCCGCCTCCAAGGCGGCACTGGACAAGTTCGTCTACGACACCGCCCCCAAGCTCGTCGGCACCGGCGTGACGATGAATCTGCTGGACCCGGGCTGGCTGCGCACCGACCTGGGCGGCCCCAACGCGCCGGGCGCAGTGGAAAGCGTGCTGCCTGGCGCGCTGGTGCCGGTGCTGGCCACCGACGGGGCCAGCGGCCGCTGGGTCAGCGCCCAGGACTTCGCCAGCCTCTGAAGATGCCGACGCTGCTGCTCCCAGGCTGGCAGAACTCCGGCCCCACCCACTGGCAAAGCCGCTGGGAGGCCCTGCACGGCGACCAGCGCGTGGAGCAGCACGACTGGGACTGGCCCCGGCGCGGCGACTGGATGGCGCGGCTGGACGAGGTGCTGCTCGACTGCGAAGCGCCAGTCCTGCTGGCCGCCCACTCGCTGGGCTGCCAGCTCGTGGCCGCCTGGGCTGAGCATTCGCAGCACACGGCGCGCGTGAAGGGCGCCCTGCTGGTGGCCCCGCCCGACACCGAGCGCGAGGACATGCCACCGCAACTGCACAACTGGCGCCCCATCCGCCGTGCGCAGCTGCCCTTCCCCAGCATCGCCGTCATCAGCAGCGACGACCCCTTCTGCGCACCGGAGCGCAGCGTGCAGATGGCGGCCGGCTGGGGCGCCAGCGTCGTCATGACTGGACCGCGCGGCCACCTCAATGCCGAGTCCGGCCTGGGCGACTGGCCCGAGGGGCGGGCCTTGCTGATGAGTCTCTGAACGAGAATCCGGCGATGGTCACCAAGAAACCCAAAGGCCTCGGCCTCGGCCTCGAAGCACTGCTCGGCCCCAAGGTCAGCGAGGCACCCGCCACCGAACTGCCATCCGTGCTGAAGCTAGAACAGCTGCAGGCCGGCAAATATCAGCCGCGTACGCGCATGGACGAGGGCTCGCTGTACGAGCTGGCCGAGTCGATCAAGGCGCAGGGCATCATGCAGCCCATCCTCGTGCGGCCGATCAGCCCGAACGGCGGGGTGAGCTACGAGATCATTGCCGGCGAACGCCGCTTCCGTGCCGCCAAGTTGGCCGGCCTGCGCGAGGTGCCGGTGCTGGTGAAGGCGGTGCCGGACGAGTCGGCCGCCGCGATGGCGCTGATCGAGAACATCCAGCGCGAAGACCTGAACCCGCTGGAAGAGGCGCAAGGCCTGAAGCGCCTGACCGACGAGTTCGGGTTGACGCACGAGCAGGCGGCGCAGGCGGTAGGACGTTCGCGCAGCGCGGCGAGCAATCTGCTGCGCCTCTTGAACCTTTCGGCGCCGGTGCAGAACATGCTGATGGCCGGCGACCTCGACATGGGCCACGCCCGCGCGCTGCTGCCACTGGACGGCGCCACGCAGATCACCACGGCCAGCGAGATCGCGGCCAAGAAGCTCAGTGTGCGCGAGGCCGAGAAGCTCGTCGCCAAGGCCCAGGGCGCCGCTCGCCAGACGCCACTGCTGCGCGTGAAGAACGACAAGAGCCGCGACGTGCTGCGGCTGGAAGAAGAGCTGGCGGATGCTTTGGGCGCCACCGTCGAGGTGCGCGTGAAGAAGCGCAGCAAGCGTGGCCAGAGCGGTGAGCTGGCCATCCATTTCGACTCGCTGGATGCGCTGTCCGGCCTGCTGGACAAGCTGCGCGGCGGCGCCTGACCTCGCGCCGCGCCGGCCGGGGTCCACGCAACACTTCTTCTCCCTTGTCTGGGGGGCGCCACAAGGCCCCCACGTTCGTGTGGTCTGAACGAAAAGTGCCGGGTCTTGCCTAAAACCCGGGCGTATGCTGGCTCGGCCCTGTCAACGAAAACTCGATGCGATTTGTTGATGGACAGACAGCGGCATATTCTTGTGATTGACGAGGTCTCGGCAGCGGCAAGCTGACGATCAACCGAACGGAGAGTTCTGATGGCGCCTTGCAGTTGAGGCGCGATCAGAACCCCCCAGCCGATCATGGGCACGGATCGTGCCTGTGGCCCTGTGGAGTTCAAACCGCAGGAGATCGGCATGGACGTCATCAGCCATTTCGCGAAGCGCTACGAGCGCAGCAAGGTCGAGGAGCTCTCGCTGGAGGACTACCTCGCAGAGTGCAAACGCAACCCGCTGGCCTACGCCACAGCTGCCGAGCGCATGCTGCAGGCCATCGGCGAGCCGCAGATGCTCGACACGCGCAACGACCCGCGGCTCTCGCGGTTGTTCGCCAACAAGACCATCAAGATGTACCCGGCCTTCGCCGAGTTCTATGGGCTCGAAGAAGCCATCGAGCAGGTCGTGTCCTATTTCAGGCACGCTGCGCAAGGGCTGGAGGAAAAGAAACAGATCCTCTACCTGCTCGGGCCTGTGGGCGGCGGCAAGAGCTCCATCGCCGAGCGACTCAAGCAGCTCATGGAGCATGTACCCTTCTACGCACTGGCCGGCTCACCAGTGAACGAAAGCCCGCTGGGCCTCTTCGACATCACCGAGGACGGCCCGCTGCTGGAGCGCGACTACGGCATCCCGCGCCGCTACCTGAACCGCGTCCTCAGCCCCTGGGCGGTCAAGCGCCTGGACGAATTCGGCGGCGACATCCGCAAGTTCAAGGTCATCAAACGCTACCCCAGCGTGCTCAAGCAGGTTGGCGTGGCCAAGACCGAGCCGGGCGACGAGAACAACCAGGACATCAGCTCGCTGGTCGGCAAGGTCGATATCCGCAAGCTCGAAACCTACGCCCAGGACGACCCCGACGCCTACAGCTACTCCGGCGGCCTGTGCCTGGCCAACCAGGGGCTGCTTGAGTTCGTGGAAATGTTCAAGGCGCCCATCAAGGTGCTGCACCCCCTGCTGACCGCGACTCAAGAGGGCAACTACAAGGGCACCGAAGGTTTCGGCGCCATTCCCTTCGACGGCATCGTGCTGGCGCACAGCAACGAGAGCGAGTGGAAGACCTTCCGCAACAACAAGAACAACGAGGCCTTCCTCGACCGCGTCTACATCGTCAAGGTGCCCTACTGCCTGCGCGTCAGCGAGGAGGTCAAGATCTACGAGAAGCTCATCCGCGGCTCGTCGCTGGCCGAGGCCAAGTGCGCCCCCGGCACGCTGAAGATGATGAGCCAGTTCGCCGTGCTGACGCGGCTGAAGGAGCCTGAGAACTCGTCGCTGTATTCCAAGATGCAGATCTACGACGGCGACAACCTCAAGGACACCGACCCGCGCGCCAAGAGCTTCCAGGAGTACCGCGACTACGCCGGCGTCGACGAAGGCATGAGCGGCATCAGCACGCGCTTCGCCTACAAGATCCTGTCCAAGGTCTTCAACTTCGACTCGGCGGAGGTGGCCGCCAACCCGGTGCACCTGATGTATGTGCTGGAACAGCAGATCGAGCGCGAGCAGTTCCCCAAGGAGCTGGAGGAGAAGTTTGTCGGCTTCATCAAGGAGCAGCTGTCGCCCCGCTACGCCGAGTTCATCGGCAAGGAGATCCAGACCGCCTACCTGGAAAGCTATTCCGAGTACGGCCAGAACATCTTCGACCGCTACGTGACCTATGCCGACTACTGGATCCAGGACCAGGAGTACCGCGATACCGACACCGGCGAGGTCTTCGACCGCGTGTCGCTGAACGGCGAGCTGGAGAAGATCGAGAAGCCTGCGGGCATCTCCAACCCCAAGGACTTCCGCAACGAGATCGTCAACTTCGTGCTGCGCGCGCGCGCCAACAACGCGGGCAAGAACCCGCTGTGGACCAGCTACGAAAAGCTGCGCACCGTCATCGAGAAGAAGATGTTCTCCAACACGGAGGAGCTGCTGCCCGTCATCAGCTTCAACGCCAAGGCCAGCGCCGAGGACGCCAAGAAGCACGAGAACTTCGTGCAACGCATGGTGGACAAGGGCTACACGGCCAAGCAGGTGAGGCTGTTGTGCGAGTGGTACTTGAGGGTGCGCAAGAGTTCCTGAACCCAACCGGCCACTGCTGATGTCGCTTCAACAGATCATTGATCGCCGGCTGTCCGGGAAGAACAAGTCCATCGGCAACCGCGAGCGCTTCCTGCGCCGCCACAAGGACCAGATCCGCGAGGCGGTGAAGCGCGCGGTGGACGGCCGGGGCATCCGCGACATGGAGCGCGGCGAGGAGGTGCGCATCCCGAAGAAGGACCTCAGCGAGCCCGTCTTCGGCCATGGCGACGGCGGCGTGCGAGAGGTCGTCCGCCCCGGCAACACCGAGTATGTGAAGGGTGACCGCGTCGCCAAGCCCAAGGGCGGGCAGGGCGGTGGCGGCGGAGGCGGCCAGGCGAGCGACCAGGGTGAGGGTGAGGACGACTTCGTCTTCCATCTCAGCAAGGAAGAGTTCATGCAGGTCTTCTTCGACGACCTGGCCCTGCCCAACCTGGCCCGCACGGCGCTGGCCGACACGCCCGAGTGGAAGAGCCACCGCGCCGGCTATTCGTCAGACGGCACGCCCACCAACCTGCATGTCGTGCGCTCCATGCGCGGCGCGCTCGGTCGGCGCATCGCGCTGGGCATGGACAAGCGCCGCGAACTGCACGAGCTCGAAGCCCGCGAGCAGGAGCTGCTCAAGGAAGACCGCCCGGAGACCCCGCGCCTGCTGGCCGAAACCCGCGAGCGCATCCAGCACCTGCGCGACCGGCTCAAGGCCATCCCCTTCCTCGACCCCATCGACCTGCGCTTCCGCTCGCGCGTGCGCGTGCCGGTGCCGACGACGCGCGCCGTCATGTTCTGCCTGATGGACGTGTCCGGCTCCATGGACGAAAGCCGCAAGGACCTGGCCAAGCGCTTCTTCATCCTGCTCTACCTGTTCCTCACGCGGCACTACGAGAAGATCGACGTCGTCTTCATCCGCCACCACACGCAGGCACAGGAGGTCGACGAGCAGAACTTCTTCCACGCGACAGAAACGGGCGGCACCGTGGTCTCGTCAGCCCTGGTGCTGATGGAGCAGATCATCCGCGAGCGCTACTCGCCGACCGAATGGAACATCTACGGCGCCCAGGCCAGCGACGGCGACAACTGGCACCACGACAGCGGCCGCTGCCGGGAGATCCTGGCCGACAAGATCCTGCCGCTGTGCCGCTACTTCGCCTACGTGCAGGTGGCCGAGCCCGAGCAAAACCTGTGGGAGGAATACCAGAAGCTCTCCGACGACGCGCGCCACTTTGCGATGCGCAAGGCCGTCGAAGCCTCGCAGATCTACCCCGTCTTCCGTGAGTTGTTCAAGAAAGAGGGGACCTCAACATGAGCAGTAAAGAGGATCGCCGTCACCAGGAGCGCGTCGCCACACCGCCGCGCGGCATGCCCGAGCGCCGCCAGCGCGACCCGCTGCGCCAGATGCGTCCGCTGGAACGCCGGCCCGAGCAAGCGCTGCCGTCGCCCAACGACTGGACCTTCGACCTCATCGAGGAATACCACGCCGTCATCAAGCAGACGGCCCAGCGCTTCGGCCTGGACACCTACGCCAACCAGCTCGAGGTCATCACCTCCGAGCAGATGATGGACGCCTACGCCTCCGTCGGCATGCCGGTGAACTACCGGCACTGGAGCTACGGCAAGGAGTTCATCGCCACCGAGCGCAACTACAAGCGCGGCCAGATGGGCCTGGCCTACGAGATCGTCATCAACTCCGACCCCTGCATCGCCTACCTGATGGAGGAGAACACGTTGGCGATGCAGGCCCTGGTCATCGCCCACGCCTGCTACGGGCACAACAGCTTCTTCAAAGGGAACTACCTGTTCCGCATGTGGACGGACGCCTCGTCCATCATCGACTACCTCGTCTACGCCAAGAACTACGTCGCCGAGTGCGAGGAGCGCCACGGCCTGGACGCCGTCGAGACGCTGCTGGACAGCTGCCACGCGCTGATGAACCACGGCGTGGACCGCTACCGCCGGCCGGCCAAGCTGTCCCTTGCCGAAGAGCGCGCCCGCCTGAAGGACCGCGAGCAGCACGCCCAGTCGCAGATCAACGACCTCTGGCGCACGCTGCCCAAGAAGCCCGACCGCCCCGACGAAGCCGCCGAGAGCCGCCGCTTCCCCGACGAGCCGCAGGAGAACCTGCTGTACTTCATCGAAAAGAACGCGCCGCTGCTGGAGCCCTGGCAGCGCGAGATCGTGCGCATCGTGCGCAAGGTCGCGCAGTACTTCTACCCGCAGCGCCAGACCCAGGTCATGAACGAAGGCTGGGCCACCTTCTGGCACCACAAGCTGCTCAACCAGATGTACGACGACGGCTACCTGTCGGACGGCATGATGATCGAGTGGCTCAAGTCCCACACCAACGTCATCTACCAGCACCCGGGCGCCAACCTCAACCCGTATGCGCTGGGCTTCGCGATGTACACCGACATCAAGCGCATCTGCGAGAACCCGACTGCCGAAGACCGCGACTGGTTCCCCGACATCGCCGGCAGCGACTGGCTGCCCACGCTGGACCACGCGATGCGCAACTTCAAGGACGAGAGCTTCATCGGCCAATACCTGAGCCCGAAGATCATGCGCGACTTCCGGCTCTTCTCCATCCTCGACGACGAGACCAAGAGCGAGTACGAGATCTCCGCCATCCACGACGAAGGCGGCTACCGCCACGTGCGCCAGGCGCTGTCGCGCCAGTACGACCTCTCCACCCGCGAGCCCAACATCCAGGTCTGGAACGTCAACCTGCGCGGCGACAGGTCGCTGACGCTGCGCCACGTGCAACACCTCAACCGCCCGTTGCACGACAACGCGCAGGAAGTGCTCAAGCACGTCGGCCGGCTGTGGGGCTTTGGCGTGCAACTGGAAAGCGTCAACGCCCGTGGCGACGTGACGCGGCGCTGGAACGTGCCGGCGCTGCACACCTGATGCCGCAGCGCGGCGTCAGGAAGCGAGCTTCAGCCCGACGATGCCGGGCACGATCAGCCCGAGGCTGATCAGCCGGCCCACGCTCGCAAGCTCCCCGAACAGCACGATGCCCAAGGCAGCCGTGCCCACCGCGCCCACACCCACCCAGACCGCATAGGCCGTGCCCACGGGCAGCGTCTTCATGGCGACGCCGAGCAGGCCGACGCTGAGCACCATCGCCGTCACGGTACCCACCGTGGGCCACAGCCGCGTGAAGCCCTCGGTGTACTTCAGACCGATGGCCCAGCCCACCTCCAGCAAGCCAGCAACGACGAGCAACAGCCAAGCCATGGTTTTAGCCCCGAGTGAAGAAGTGGCGGAATTCTGCCGGCCGGACTTCCGGTGGCGGATCGGAGAGGCTATGCGCTACCCGCGCCGGCAACAAGGTCATCCAGCGGCACCGTCGGATCGAAGTGGTACAGCAGCAAGTAGTCGTCCCATCCACCTTCGCCGGTGCACATGCAGATGGAAGACGCCATGAGCGCGGCACCAAACTCCGTGGACGCCAGCAGCGCTTCCCTGAGCCTGGGCCACGACGTGGCAGTGTCCACTGTTGCGAAGACGATGTTCAGATACGCCCCGTCGTCATCGCCCTCCGAAACGCCCAGGCCTCGAACGCCCTCGGTGCGCCGAGCGATGACCTCGCATTCCGTGGCGAGCCGGCCGACGTCGAGTGCAGGCGCCCGGCCTGGGTGGACCTGAAGGCATATCTGGCCGAGGCTGGGTTCCGCCGTGCTCACCAAAGCCCCAGGAACTTCTTGGTCACATCCGCGCGTGACGGCTTCAGGGTCTGACATGCCTTCCTCTCATCAGGTCGCCTTGCTTTTGCAGCGCATTGCACCACCAAGCGGCACGAACAGCCCCGCCGCCGGGCGGTCGGCAGGTCGACGCGCGACCGACCCGCTCAAGCCTCGACGCGCTTGCTGTAACCAAAGAAGACCTCGTCCCGCTGCCAGCCCAGCGATTCGTAGGCCGCCTGTGCGGCACGGTTGGTGCGGGCGGTCGTCAGCTCCATCTTGGCCCGGCCGTTGTCCAGCGCATGCCGCTCGGCTGCGCGCAGCAGCGCCCGACCCGCGCCCGAGCGACGAGCCTCGGGCACGACGAACAGGTCGGAGAGCAGGTAGGTGCGCCTGGCTTCGATGGAGCAGAAGACCGGGTAGAGCTGGCAGAAGCCGATGGCCTGCTCGGCTTCGTTCAGCGCCAGCAGGACGGTGGACTCCGATCGCTCGAAGCGGTCACGAATGAAGCTGCGGGCGGTGGCCGCGTCGGGGGCCTGCTCGTAGAACTGCCGGTAGGCGTCGAAGAGCGGGGCAACGACGTCGAGGTCGGCCAAGGTGGCGATGCGGGTTCGGGTGCTGTTCATGGGTACGTGTTTTACAGCCCAAGACCACCCCCGACGTCGAGCTCGACGACCGGGTTGATTCCGCGGCTGTGTTTGCCGCAGGTTCGTTGAATCGAAGCCCTACTTGCCGCCGCCGCGTGACCATCCCTCCAGCCACCGCTTACCGATAGGTGTCAGCGTCAATTCCCGCGACTCCGCCACGCGCCGCATCCAGCCCTTGTCCACCAGCGACGCCAGCCATGCCACCGCCAAGGGCCCGGCGAAATGGTCGCGACGTTCGGACCAGTCGACGCAGTCGTAAAGAAGCCGCCCCGTCTCGGCAAAGCCATGAGGCGTCAGCTCCGCCAGCGCGTCACGGCCGGTGTCGCTGAGCTCGTAGCGCCCGTCCGGCGCGGCCGTCACCCAGCCCTTTGCCAGCAGCGCCTCGCGCCACCGCACACCCAGCTCGCCCGCGAGATGCCCGTAGCAACTCCGCGCATGCCGCAGCCCGCGCATCTCCGGCTTCTGCCATCGACGCAGGTCTGACGCCGGCCCGGCATCGCGCCCGTCGGCCACGCGCAGCAGCGCCTCCAACGCATGGGCCACATCGCCATCGGCCAAACCGAAGTAGCGGTGCCGCCCCTGCGGCCGCACGCGCGCCAGGCCTTCGTCGACCAGCAGCTTCAGGTGGGCTGACATCGTCGCCGCGCTGACACCGGCATGCGTGGCCAGCTCACCGGCTGTGTGCAGGCGGCCGTCCAGCAGCCGCGCCAGCACGCGCGCCCGCGTCGGGTCAGCAATCGCGGCGGCGACGCGGGCCAAGCGCGGTTCTGCACTCATCGCGGCGCTTGCTCCCGTTCGTTCAGGCCGTAGTCACGCACGACGTGGGCCACGCGCAGCCGGTAGTCCGCAAACAACCCGGCGCGCCCGGCCGCCTGCGCCTCGCGGTGGCGTTCCATCTCACGCCAGCCGCGCACCGCGTCCTCATCGCGCCAGAAGGACAGCGACAGCAGCTTGCTCGGATCGGTCAGGCTCTGGAAGCGCTCCACCGAGATGAAGCCGTCCATGCGCCCCAGCAGCGGCTTCAACGCGGCGGCGTGGTCCAGGTAGGCCTGGCGGCCCTCAGCCGTGGGCTGGACTTCGAAAATGACCGCGATCATGGCTCGACATCCTCACAGAAAGTGCGCTCCTCCCGCAGGATGAAGCGCTGCGCCTGCGCGAACTCGAAGTTCGCCTGCGCCTCGGGGTCGGCCTTAAGCCGCGTTCGGTAGGCCTCGTAGTCGCCCAGCGAATCGAAGCCGACCAGCCCCCAGGCCTCGTAGTTCGTGCCTTCGTGCGGCAGCCAGTAGCCCAGCAGCCGCCCGCCCAGGCGCGGAATGATGCGGCGCCAGTGCTCGGCATAGGTCCTGAAGGCCTCGCGCTGAAGCGGGTCGATCTCGTAGCGGATGAAGCAGGTGATGTTGGGCATGGCCGTGGTTGCAAGTGCAGTGACGCGGCCAGTCTGGGCGGCATCGGCCTCGCGACGCTTCGGCGCGCAACGAAGCATCACGCCCCAGGCGTACGCGTACCCGCGTCTGCGGGGAAGACAGGACCGCCGACCTTGGCTTCAATCCGGGTGGCGCAACTTTGCGCCACTCCGGCATCGCCGGTGCCACGTCTTGCCTGTCCGGAGCCCGTCATGTCCCACGCCCTGCCCGTCCGCCCTCGCCGCCTGCGCGCCAGCCTGGCAAGGCTGCGCCCCGTGGCGCTGGCCAGCCTGGTGGCGATGACGGCCACGGCACCGGCGGCCGACTTCGTCTGGAACAGCGGCGGCTTCAGCGGCACCGGCCTGCCGGCCACCATCACGCTCAACGACACGCTGACGTTGCAATGCCTGCCCGGCAGCTGTGGCACCAAGGTGCTGGACGGCTCGCTGCTGAACAACGGCTACGTCTACCTGGCCGACACGCTCTACTTTCAGTACACCAGCCAGGTGCTTACCAACGCCTGGCAGACGCAGTTGCAGGGCGACGTCGGCCTGGTGAACATTTACGCTGGCGGCAGCTTCATCAACGAAAGCACAGGCAGCCTGGTCAAGACCGCCGGCACCGGCACCTCGCTGATCAGCATCTCGTCGCTGCACAAGGGCGGCAGCCTGGTGGACGCGATGACGGGCCGGCTGGAGTTCACCGGCAACACCACCTTCGAGGCCGGCGCCCAGCTGCTGGCCAACGCCGACACCACCATCGCCTTCACCGGCGGCGGTGTGGCGCTGGGCAGCGGCGTCAAGCTCTACGGCACGGGCCGCTACGAGATCGGCACCGACGCCAGCGTGCAGGGCAACCTCGGCGCCAGCCAGCTCGTCTTCACGAACGGCCAGTACACCGGCACCAGTGCCACGCTCACGAGCGACGCCGCATGGACGGGCAGCGGCAGCTTCAACGGCAGTTGGACCATCGCCGCCGGCAAGACGCTGTCCGCTGCCGACACCGGCAGCCACTACATCCGCGGCACCGTCGACAACCTCGGCACGCTGGACACGCAGGGCAATCTCTACTTCGAGTACCCCAGCTACCAGGTCAACAACGCCGGCACGCTCAAGCTGCGCGGCGATGTCGGCCTGGTCAACGTCTACGCCGGCGGCACGGTGGTCAACACTGGCACGCTGGCCAAGGTCGCCGGCACCGGCACGTCCACCGTGCAGGGCCTGAACTTCACGAACGACGGCGGCCTCGTCGACGCCCAGACCGGCACGCTGCAGTTCAGCGGCGGCGCGCTGCTGTTCAAGGACGGCACGCGCTTCACCGGCGCCGGCACGGTCCTGGTCAGCAGCAGCGCCAGCTTTGCCGGCCGCATCGATACCAGCAACCTCGTGCTGGCCGGCGCCAGCTACGACGGCGCAGCCGCCCAGGTGCACGGCAGCACCGCCATCACCGGCGGCGCGCTGACCGGCCACTGGAACTTCGCCAGCGATCACCAGCTCACGCTGAGCGCCGGCCCGACCCTCTACGTGCGCGGCAGCGTCACCAACGCCGGCAGCTTCGCGGCGGGCGCGGACATCAACTTCGAGTACGCGTCCTACGTGCTGAACAACAACGGCAGCATGACGCTGCAGGGCGGCGCCAGCCTTGTGAACGTCTATGCCGGCGGCAGCTTCAACAACGCCGGCACGCTGAGCGTCGCGGCCGGCAGCGGCGGCACGTCGCGCGTGAGCAGCATGACGACGTCCATCACCGGCAACGTCAACGTCGACAGCGGCTCGCTGCAGTTCAATGGCGGCTCGCTCAGCCTCGCCAGCACCGCAACGCTGCAGGCCGCCAGCGGCACCTCGGTCGTGCTGGCCGGCAGCACCAGCTTCGCCGACGGCGCACGCCTGCTCGGCAACGGCCAGTACGAGATCGCCAGCAATGCCGACGTCAGCGGCGCGCTGGGCGCAACGCAGCTGGCCTTCACCAACGGCAGCTACACCGGCAACGGCGCCACGCTCACGAGCAACGCCACCTGGACCGGCAACGGCAGCTTCAACGGCAGCTGGACCATTGCCGCCGGCACCACGCTGACGGCCACCGGCGCCGGTAGCCGCTACATCCGCGGCACGGTCACCAACCTCGGCACCCTCGACACCGACGGCCCGCTCTATTTCGAGTACGGCAGCTATCAGGTCAACAACGCCGGCACGCTCAAGCTGCGCGGCGACGTCGGCCTGGTCAACGTCTACGCTGGCGGCTCCATCGTCAACACCGGCACGCTGACCAAGGTCGCCGGCAACGGCACGTCCACCGTGCAGGGCCTGAGCTTCACGAACAACGGTGGCCTCATCGACGCGCAGACCGGCACGCTGCAGTTCAGCGGCGGCACCCTGCAGTTCAACGACGGCACACGCTTCACCGGCGCCGGCCAGGTCGTCGTCAGCGGCGGCGCCAACTTCACCGGCCGCATCGACACCGACAACCTCACGCTCAGCAGCGGCAGCTTCTACGGCACCGGCAACAGCGGCGCCACGCTCCATGGCCGCACCGCCTTGCAGTCCTCGGCGCTGGGCGGCCTGTGGTTCTTCGCAACCGACCACCAGCTCGCGCTCAGCGGCACGACCTATGTGCGCGGCGCCGTCATCAACCAGGGCAACGCCACGACGACCGGCGACATCTACTTCGAATATCCGTCCTACGTGCTCGAAAACCAGGGCCGACTGGCACTGCAGGGCGACGTCGGCCTGATCAACGTCTATGCCGGCGGCACCGTCATCAACAGCGGCACGCTGGTGAAGACCGACGGCAGTGGTATCTCCAACCTCGCCGGCGTCGACTTCAGCAACAAGGGCACGGTCGAAGTCCAGACCGGCACCATCGCACTACCCGCCAACTTCACCAACTACGGCACGCTCAAGGGCGTGGGCACGTTCTCGGCCAGCACGCTGACCAACGAAGGCCAGATCGCGCCCGGCGCCTCGCCCGGCACGCTGACACTGGCCGGCAACCTCGTGCTCGGCGACGGCGGCTCGCTGGACCTGGAGCTGGGCTCCGCCACCGTGCATGACCGGCTTGTCGTGCTAGGCAACGCGACGCTGGGCGGCACGCTGTCGCTGTCCTGCTGGGGCGCCTGCAGCTTTGCGGCCGGCACGGACCTCCTCGTGCTCGACGGCAGCGGCACGCTGACAGGCAGCTTCAGCCAGGTCAGCTTCGCCGGCTTCTCGGCCGACGCCTTCGAGGTGCGGCTGGACGCCGCCAACGGCGACGTGTGGCTGCACGCCACGCAGAACATCACCGCCGCCGTGCCCGAGCCTGCCACCTACGGCCTGATGGCGCTGGGCCTGGGCCTGGTCGGCTGGCGCGCCCGCCGCCGCGCTGCCTAAAGAGGCGCCACCGGGATGCAGAGCTCGCAGTCGAACACGCCGGTGCGGTAGTCGAATTTCGACGCCGGCCCGTAGTGCTCGAAGCAGGGCCGCGCATCCAGCTGCAGACCGCTGCTGGGCAGCCACCGGCCCATCATGGCTTGCCAGGCCGCGCCGATGTCGGCCGCCGTGCCTTCGAAGTCCAGCGCGGCATAGCGGCCACCGGGCAACTCGGTGACGAGGGCGCCGCCGTTGGGCACCCAGTCGGCCGGCACGGCCACGCCACAGTCGTAACGGCATTGCTCGGGCGGCACCAGGCTGGGGTCGTCGTGGCCGATGCCGAAACGCGCCACTGCGCCCAGGTTCTGCGTCGACAGCCACGGGTTGAAGGTCTCGGCCCAGAAGCGGCCGAGTGCGGGGCCATAGGCGCCCTGGTAGCGCAGATAGCCCATGCGGACGGGCGGGCGGTCGATGAGGCGGACGTTCACGGGATCTCCTTCGTCGGGGTTGCGGAAGAGCCCATGCTCGTCGCCGGCGGCGATGCCGGCCTGATCCAGATTGCTGTCGGCCTGATCGAGATTGCGCCAATGCATCGGCGGCAGGCCGAAGTGCTGCTTGAACGCCCGCGAGAACGCCTCGGCCGAGCCATAGCCCACGCTGAGGGCAATGCTCAGCACCGTCGAGTCCGGCTGGCCGCGCAGCCGCTGCGCCGCCTTCTCCAGGCGGCGGCGCGCCAGGTAATCGCCCAGCGTCTGGCCGGTCCAGGCCAGGAAGAGGCGGTGGAAGTGATAGGGAGAGAAGTGCGCGACGGCGGCCAGCGCCTGCAGGTCCAGCGGCGCGTCCAGGTGGCGGTCGATGTGGGCCTGCACGCGGTGCATGCGCGCCTCGTACTGGCGCCGGCTGGCGTTCGGCGGCGTCACCCCCAGGCCTTCACCAACTGGCGCATCGCCTCGGCATGCACGGCCGACAGATCGTCGGTGGACGCCTTGGAATCCGACTGCAACGCCACCACCACCCAGGGCGAGCGGCCCTCGGGCGGGAACACCAGCGCCACGTCATTGACGGCGCCACGGTAGCCCGTGCCGGTCTTGTCGATGACCCGCCAGCTCGCGTCAGGCACACCGGCGCGCAGCCGTTTCAGGCCCGTCTGCGACGCCTGCATGTCGGCCCACAGCCGCGCCTGGTTGGCCCGTGTCAGGCCGCCATCCAGCAGCAGGTGCCGCAGCGTCCTGGCAAAGCCGCGCGGCGTGCTCGTGTCGCGCGGGTCGCCGGGCGCGTTTTCGTTCAGCGCCAGCTCCCAGCGGTCCAGCCGCGTGACCTCGTCGCCCTGTTCGCGCAGCCACATGGTCAGCCCGGCCGGCGAGTCGCAGCAGTGGCGCAGCAGGATGTTGGCGCAGGGGTTGTCGCTCTCCACGACGATGCCCTGCACCAGCTCGCCCAGCGTCGCCCGGCCGCGCGATGCCAGCAGGCGGTCGAAAGCCGGCGAGTGCGCGACACGCTCGCTCTTGTGCAGCGGGATCTCGTCCTCCCAGCGCCAGCGCCCGCCCTCCACGCCCTGGGCCACGCGGGCGGCCAGCAGGATCTTGAACGTCGACGCGGTCGAGAAGCGCTCGTCGGCCCGGTGGCCCAGCGTGCGGCCGCTGCCGGTGTCGATGGCGAAGAAGCCGAGACGCCCCTGCACGCTGCGCTCCAGCGCGGCGAAGTCGGGCGACGACGCGGCTTGGGTGGCGAAAGGTGCGAGGGCCAGGCTGGCGACGGAGGCGAGAAGCGGGCGGCGTTGCATGCGCCGCATTCTGGCGCCGCTGCGCAGCGGTGTCGTGAAGCCGACTTCGTCGACAGGCGGCT
>Ga0187842_1000560_pt1 | contig 18413 bp, 21 predicted proteins | sample SpaLakP09_SKY_41_FD_134514 | JGI IMG/M metagenome (GOLD analysis project Ga0187842, IMG submission 134514) | Oligotrophic lake water microbial communities from Sparkling Lake, Wisconsin, USA - SP09_SKY_41 | ecosystem: Environmental > Aquatic > Freshwater > Lake | place: USA: Sparkling Lake... | reverse complement strand
CTGGCCCGGGCCAGCCTGCGCGACACCTATCACGATCGCCTGTCGGGCCTGACGGCGGCTCTCGCCAGTCGCGTGGTCGCCCAGGTCTATGACGTGCCGCGCGACCTGCCGTTCCTGGCCATCGCGCCGATGCGCGAGCTGCTGCGGTCGGTGTTCTCGCGGATCGAGGTCCGGGTACAGGACCCGAGCTTCAACATCCGGGCCGTCCCGGTCAACCTGATCGACGGTGTCGTGCTGGAGCTCTCCGGGGCCGACGAGGTGCAGCGCCTGCTGAACCTGCGCAAGTTCCTGTCGGGGCGGCGGCAATATCTGGAACTGAAGCTGCGACAAGGCGTCGGGGGGTGAAGACCCGGCGCGAATTTGACCTTTGCCGGGAGCTGAGACTGTCGGCCGTTAGCGGTCCCGCGGTCAGCGCACCGCTGGAAGAACCCTTTCCAGACATAGCCTTGCCGCATGCGGAGCTGCCGTACAGGCCCCGGGCGGCCAAGGCCTGATCCTTCCGGGCGCGGCCTGTTCGGTGTCTCCGCGCCCTAACCAATTGGCGATCTATTGCCGGTATTCCAAAGTTCATGACAGCCATTGCCTGTCTCCGATTGCTGAAGGGCGAGGATGCCTTTCCCGCCGTCCAGGCGCAGGCGGCGGCCAACAGCTATCTGGGTGCCCGCTGGATGCCCCCGAGGCGCTACGGCGCCGTTGCCCCCCTGGCCTTTGTCCTGGCGGATCACCGGGCCAGCCAGATCGATCCGGTCGAGGTCCAGACCATGGCCGCCGAACTCGAGGCCCTGCTGTTTCCCGAGCGCTGCGGCGGCAAGGTCTGTCTGATGACCTTCGAGGGCGACGAAACCGCCGTCCTGAAGTTTGCCACCCTGACCCAGGCCGAACTGGCGGGGCTCTATCGCGGCGAAGGCTCGGCCGGGCCGGCCGGCCGGGTGCAGGCCATCACCGCCGAGGAGATCCGCGCCGTCCCGAGCACCCGCGAGGAAGCGGCGGTGGCGCGCGCCGAGGCTGCGAGTGCCCCGGCCCAGGCCAAACCCCAGACCAAACCCCAGGCCCGGCCCGAGCCCAAGGCCCCGCCTGCGGTCCCGACCGGCTGGTGGGGGCTCTATGACCTGGCTGAAGAGAGCTTCTGCGGCTCCCTTCTGGGGCTGCGCGCTGACCTTGCCGAGCCGCCGCCGATCGATGACGACAAGCTGCTGGTCCGCGACCTGACCGGCCTGAACGAGGCCCAGCCGCTGCTGCAGGCGGCGGCCTTCGGCGACCTCTATCTGCCGCTGGGCTTCTGGAACCTGACCACGCCGGCCTCTCAGGAGTCCTACAAGCGTCGCCTGTCGCGCTATCCGCTGGATCTGCAACCCCGGCTGGGCACCAGCGTCTACGGTACGCCGCGTGAGGCCTCGCTGGGCCTGCTCAGCCAGATCCGCGCCCTGCTGAAGCCCAGCTTCGCCTTCCTCGACCTGAACGTCCAGGACCCGTCCTTCCCGGTGCACAACCTGCCCCAGGAGCTGATCAACAGCGTCACCTTCGCCCTGCCGGAGGGCGACGAGCGCCAGCGTCTCGCCGCCATCCAGACCTTCCTTGAGCGCCAGTCGACCTACCGTGGCAAGTTGGTGCTGCAGGGGGTGGCGGGCGTGCGCACGGCCGGCGAACTGGACGCCTGTCGCGAGGGCGGCATCACCCGGGTCAGCGGCCCGGCGATCACCAGCTTCCTCGACCGTCCCGTCGAAGCCGCCGAAGGCAGCCCCTGCGGCGAGGACCGCCAGGCGGCCGCCTGAGGCCGCCCAAATCATTTCCCCGCGCGCCCGGCGACAAAACTTATCCACAGGGTGGTGCGACCGCGTCTTTGCAGGTCAGCCCCATCGGCCGCCATCCCGGACGCGCGCGCAGCGAGGCGATCCGGGATGACAGTCCGGTCGGCCGGGCTCGCGCTGCAGTCGCCCTCTATCCCCGGCCCGTGCCGAGAAAACCTGTTTAAATTCAGATAATTGGGCGAAAACGCAGGTTTCCTGTCCCCGGCGGCGAAAACGGCCGCAGACTTCTGGCCATGACCCAGACCGACATCCCCACCTGGTGCCTGAACCTGCAGATCAAGCTGATGGCCGCCCTCGACGCGGCCTGGGCGGTGATCGAGTCGACCGATGATCCTGCCGCCATCGCCAGGGCCCGCCAGAGGGCCAAGGCCGCCGGCGAGATGGCCGCCATGGTCCGCAAGGTGGCCCTGGCCTCGCCCGCCGACCGCCCGGCCCTGACCCGCCAGGTCGCCGCCGGTCTGGCCGCGACCAAGGCGATCACCGACCTCAAGATGACCGTCACGGACGCCACTGCGCCCGTCGCGGCCCAGGTTGAACCTGCCCGCCGGGCCCTGGACAGGCTGAAGGGCGGGCGCAGGGGGAGGCTTTAGCCCGGGTTCAGCGGCCCTGACCGGCGCGGCGGAGCGGGGCCGCGAGGCTGTCGCCTTCCCAGGCCCGCGACCGGATCTGGTTGAGGGTCTTCACGGTGGCGAAACAGGCCTCGGCGGCCTCGCGTCCCTTGTTTTCGGCGTCATCACGGCTGCGCACCGCAGCCTGCTCGTCGGTATAGGTGGTGAGGACGCCGAAGGTGATCGGGGTCTCGGTCGCGAGGCCTGCGGTCATCAGACCCAGGCTGGTTGCCAGGCTGATGAACTCGAAATGCGCCGTGTCGCCCTTGATCACGCAGCCGAGGCAAACCACGCCGTCATAGAGTTCCGTGCGGGCCAGGGTCTGGGCGATCAGCGGCAGCTCGTAGGCACCCGGCGCCGGGATGATATCAGCGGGGGCGACCGGGGCGCCGTGCGCCTTCAGCACGTCCAGCGCGCCCCTGAGCAGGCCGTCGGTGACCTCGGGATTGAAACTGCTGACGACGACGGCGATGCGCGGCGCGGGGGTAGGGCTGGTCATGGGCGGCTTTCTGCTGATCAGGAGGCGCGAGCCAGGCTGTGGCCCAGCTTGTCGCGTTTGGTGTCGAGATAGGCGGCGTTGTGCGGATTGGCGGGAATAGCCAGCGGCAGTTCCCGGCGCACCGCAACGCCGTTGGCGCGCAAGCCTGCAGCTTTGCGGGGATTGTTGCTGAGCAGGTTGACCTGCTCGACGCCCATCGCCTTCAGCATCTGGGCGGCGACGCCGTAGTCGCGCTGGTCGGCGGCGAAGCCGAGGGCATGGTTGGCCTGCACCGTGTCGAGCCCGCCGTCCTGCAGCGCATAGGCGGCGATCTTGTTGGCCAGGCCCAGGCCCCGCCCTTCATGGCCGCGCAGATAGAGCAGGGCGCCGTTGCCGCTCTCGCTGATCTGCCGGAGACTTTCCTGCAGCTGGGCCCCGCAGTCGCAGCGCTGCGAGCCCAGGGCGTCACCGGTCAGGCACTCGGAATGGACCCGCACCAGCGGCGTGCCGGTCAGCGCGCCGCGGACCATGGCCAGATGCTCGACACCGTCGGTCCGGCTACGGAAGGCGCGCACCTCGAACGGGGTGCTGCCGTGTTCGGAGGGCAGGCGGGCCGAGGCGACCTCGTCGACCAGAACCTCGGTGGACTTACGATAGGCCACCAGCTCGGCAATGGTCAGCAGCGGGAGGTCATGCTCGCGGCAGAAGACCTCGAGGTCCGGCATCCGGGCCATGGTCCCGTCATCCTTCATGATCTCGCAGATCACTCCGGCCGGCTGCAGCCCGGCCAGTTTCATCAGATCGACCGAGGCCTCGGTGTGACCGTCGCGCACCAGCACCCCGCCCGGACGGGCCCGCAGCGGAAAGATATGGCCCGGCGAGACCAGGTCGGCGGCCTTGGCGTCCGGCGCGACGGCCGCCGCGATGGTCCGCGCCCGGTCAAAGGCCGAAATGCCGGTATCGACCCCCTCGGCCGCCTCGATCGACACGGTGAAGGCTGTCTGGCGGCTCGTCCGGTTGTCGCTGACCATCGGCGGCAGGCCCAGGCGATCGACGGCCTCGGCCTCCAGGGTCAGGCAGATCAGGCCGCTGGCCCGGCGGGCCATGAAGGCGATCGCCGCCGCATCGGCGAACTGGGCGGCCATGACCAGATCGCCCTCGTTCTCGCGATCCTCGTCATCGACCAGCACGATCATGCCGCCGGTCTTTAGGCGTTCGAGGGCTTCAGATAGGCGTGACATAGCTGCTCCACATATTTGGCCATCACATCGACCTCGACATTGATCGGGTCATGGATCGCGGCGAACTGCAGGTTGGTATGGGCCCAGGTATGGGGGATCAGGGTCAGGCCGATCCGGAACCGGCCGTCGGCGTCGCAGGCCGACACCTGGTTGAGGGTCAGGCTGATGCCGTTCAGGGCGATCGAGCCCTTCTCGACACAGAAGCGGTGCAGGGCGGCGGGCAGGCTCAGGCCGATCCGCCATGAGCCTCCGTCATCGATCACCTCGACCAGGCGGGCCTCGCCGTCGACATGGCCCTGGACCAGATGTCCGGAAAGCCGGGTCGCCAGGGTCACGGCGCGTTCGAGATTGACGGCGGCGCCGGCCGTCACGCCCCCCAGATTGGTGCGGTCCAGGGTCTCGGGACTGACGAAGAAGTCCGCCTCGCCCTGCGGATCATGGCGCACCACGGTCAGTCAGACGCCGTTGACGGCGACGCTTTCGCCGAGCTCCAGGCCGGCAAAGCCGGTCCCGACGGTCAGGCGCATGGCCCCGTCCCCTTCCCGGGCGACCGCCTCGATCTTGCCAATCTGCTCAATGATTCCGGAAAACATCGGCGCTCTTCGGGTCCTGGGGCGACAGGCGCGTGTGAATGTCGATGCGATCGGCGCGCCCGTCGGGATCGCTCTGGCGGATCACGACATGCTCGTCCCAGAGATCGGCCGCCAGAAACGCGGCCAGCAGCGACGGGCCGCATTCGACCAGGGCTTCCAGCGTGCCTGCGGCAGCCAGATCGTCCAGCACGGCCGGGATGCTGTCATGCAGGCTGGCCTCCAGGCCCCGGGTGCGGGCCGCGCGCAAATAATCGGTGGAGACCCGCCGGCGGCGATCCAGGATTGCCAGGCGTCGCGGGCCGGTTCGGGGATCGGCCACCCGGCGCACCGTGAACAGCGGATCGTCCGCCAGGACGGTCCCGGAGCCGGTGATGATGGCGTCCGCCCGGCGGCGCAGGTTGTGGGCGAAGTCGAGAGACGCGGCCGAGGTAAAGGTCTTGGCACCGGCCGGCGGCACCATCTCGCCCCCGAAGGTCAGGGCCTGCTTGAGGGTCAGCCAGGGGCGGCCCCGGGTCGACCAGCAGACGAACGGGGCGATCAGGCGGTCGGCGCGCCGCACCAGCCCGGCAGCCTCGGGGTGGTCTAGAGCGGCGAGGTCGAAAACCCGTCGGCCCTGCGCCGCCAGCCGCGCGGCCCCGCCGCCCGCGACCGCCGGGTTCGGGTCGCGCGAGGCGATCCAGACGGCCTGGGCCGGACTGGCCAGGATGGCCTCGACACAGGGCGGCGTGCGGCCGTGATGGTTGCAGGGCTCCAGGGTGACCAGCAGCGTGTGGATCCGCTCAAAGGTCCCGGCCTGCCGGCAGAGGGCCAGGGCAGCGGCCTCGGCATGGGCCGTGCCGGCCCTCTGGTGGGCGGCGGTGGCCAGGATCCTGCCGTCCGCATCCAGGACCGTGCAGCCGACCGGCGGGTTGGGCGCCGTGGCCCCGACATAGGCCTCCGCCGCCGTCAGGGCGTGGTGAAAGCCCTCAAGAACCGGCGGGGCTGAAAGGTCGAGCGTCGGCGTCATGACGCCGAACTAGGGCTGCGACGACAGAACCTTCAAGCGCGCATCCTTTTTCGAAACCGTAACATGTTAGGCCGCTAAGTTAGGATCATGGAGGCTTTTGCCTCTAGGAGCTCGGCCATGCAGTGTTTCCAGGCAGACCGTCCGTGAAGGGCCCGCTCAACAGCGTCGAGCCCTCAGGGGACTGGGCTCCGGGGCTCCAGAAGGCCCGGATCTATGAGCTCATCCTGATGGACATCATTCTGGGCCAGCTTGCGCCCATGCAGGTGCTCGACGAGAAGGTCCTGGCCGTCCGCTATGCCGGGGGCGTGTCGGGTGTCCGGGAGGCCCTGGGGCGCCTGGCGATCGAGGGGCTCGTCCTGCGCCGGCCGCGCGTCGGCACGGTCGTGGCTCCGCTGGACGTCACCGAGATCGAGCACGCCTTCGAGGTGCGCCGGATGCTGGAAGGCCGCACGGCGGCCCTGGCGGCCCGCAATCACCGGCCTGAAGACCTCCCGGCCATTGTCGGGGCGTTCGACGAGGCCGAGACCGCCATCGCCGCCGGTGACTTCCGCAAGATGCTGGCGATGGATCACAGCTTCCATCGCGCCGTGGCCTTTGCGACCCATAACCCGACCCTGGCACGCTTCGTGATCGCGCTGCAGAACACCGCCACGCGCTACTGGATCTGGCAGATGGAAAAGCAGTCGCAGGAGGACCAGATGCGCGATGTCATCCTGCACCGCTCACTCGCCGAGGCCATCGCCCGGCGTGATCCCGTCGCCGCCGAAGCCGCCTGCGCCCAGTTGATTGGCGAACCGCCCAGCGCCAAGCGCAGCTGAGCGGCCTTGACCCGCCCTAGTCTTTTGTTTTCACGCGCGTTTCATTCCGAAAACCGGTTCCCACGTCTCGGAACGCGCTTTAGGGCTGCAGCGCCCGGATCGACGGGGCGAAAGCGCTGATCAGCGGTGCGAGCGGCTGGTCGGGTTCGAAGCGGAGGCGCAGGGCCAGGGCGTCGGCGAGGGTCAGATACAGCAGGGCAAATGACGGCAGGTCGGCATCGGCCCTCAGTCGCCCGGCGGCCTGATGGCGTGCAAGGGCGGCGACCAGGCTTGTATGCAACTCGAGCTCGTCCTCCTGCAGCACGGCCGCGACGCGCGGATTGCGGCAGGCCTCGGCGGCAATCTCGGTGACCAGGTCGACATAGCCCGGCTCCGATGCTGCTCCGATGACGCTCACCAGCAGGGCCTCAAGCCCCGCCACGGGATCGGCGACCTCGCCGAGCGCCGCGATCTCGGCCTGCAGCGGCGCGCGGTCGATGGTGGCCGCCGCCGCGATCAGCGCCGCCTTATCTTCGTAGTAGCGATAGAGAAGCCCCATGCTGACACCGGCCTCGCGCGCCACGTCCTGCATGCTGGCCCCGTGAAACCCCTTGGCCAGGAATACCCGTGCGGCGGCGTCGGCGATCTCGGCCAGGCGGCGACGTTGCAGATCCGGGTCAGCGGTACGCATCCAGAGTCTCCATTCGATGAGAGAGCGCTCACTTTTTATTGACACGCCGAGGCCTGTCCGTCAAAGAGTGAGCGTTCATTCATTTAATGGTGGGTCATGGAGATCATTGACGCTTTCGAACGGCTGGCGACGGCGCTGTCCGCCGCAATCCTGATCATGTTGCCGATCGAGCTCTGGCGGCAGCGCCGGACCCTGAACCGCGCGGCCTGGAAGGAGATGGCGGCCAGTGCCGGCGTCCTGTTGCCGGCCCTGGCCACCAGTGGCGTGGTCGTCGCCTTCATCACCGTCCTGTGGGGCGCAGCCGATGCCCTGACGCCGTGGCGCATTCCGACCAATGGCTGGAGCGCGCTGCTCTGTCTGCTGCTGGTGGATTTCCTGTTCTACTGGGATCACCGGGTGGCGCACCGGGTGCGGGGCCTGTGGGCGGTGGCCCATTCGGTGCACCATTCGTCACCGCGCTATGACCAGACGACCGGACTGCGGGTGTCCTTCGTGGACGGCTTTACGTCGCCCTGGTTCTATCTGCCCGCCGTTCTGGTCGGCTTTGATCCCCTGCTTGTGGCGGCGGCCTTCGGGGTCATGCTGTCCTACCAGCAATGGCTGCACACCGAGACGATCGGCCGCCTGGGCTGGTTTGACCGGGTGTTCAACTCGCCTGCCAATCACCGGGTCCACCACGGCTCGCAGGACGTCTATCTGGACAAGAACTATGGCGGCATCCTGATCATCTGGGATCGCCTGTTCGGCACCTGGGAGCCGGAGCGGGAGCCGCCGGTCTATGGCCTGACGACGCCCATCGGCTCCAGCCATCTGTGGACGGTGCATACGGCGGAAGCAAAAGCCCTGTGGCGCGACCTCAGGGCGGCCCGCTCCTGGCGCGACCGCCTGCGCCTGGTCATCGCCCCGCCGGGCACGGTGGTGCCATGAGGACGTCATCGCTGACCCTGTTTGCGCCAGAGCGGTTCCGGGTCCTGCTGACCTATGGGCTGCTGCTTGTCGAGGAGATCTCCCTTCTGGCCCTGCCGGCCCTGATCGGCGTGACGATCGATCGGCTGCTGGCCGGGGACCGGACCGGCCTGCTGCTGCTGGCCGCAGGAGCGGGGGCGATCCTGCTGTCAGGAGCCCTGCGGCGGGCCTTCGACACCCGGGTGTTTGCCGCCGCCGAGCAACGCCTCTCGCACGCCGTGATGTCCGGTGCCGACGCGCCGGGCCTCAGGGTCGCACGCCTGCGACAGGTTCACGAGGTGGTCCAGACCTACGAACGCAGCGTGCCTGAAGGCTTTGCGGCCTTCGTTGCGGGGCTGGGGTCGCTCGTAGTTTCCGCCTGGTATGACTGGCGGGTCGGCCTGGCCGGGCTTGGGGTGGCCGTAACCCTCGTTGCCCTCGACCGGCTCTATGCCGGCAAGGTCGGGCGGCTGAACACGGCGCTGAACGACCGGACCGAGCGCGACTTCAAGGTGCTCAGCAGCGCCGGGCCGCTGGGGCTGCATGCCCATCTGACCCGCCGGCGCAGGCTGCGGGTCGCGCGATCCGATGCCGAGATCGGGATCTATCTGCTGAACTGGATCGTGTTGCTGGCGCTGATCATCGGGACCCTGGCCGTGATCACCACGCCCGGGGCCTCGCCCGGGGCCGTGTTTGCCCAGCTGTCCTACATTCTGGCCTTTGCCGAGAGCTGGAACCGCTGGCCGGTGCTGACCGAGCGCCTGACCCACGCCCGCGATGTGGCGCGCCGCCTGCAAAAAAGCCTGCATCCCCCAAGCTGAGCCCTGGTCAGGTCAGGCCCCCTAACGCCGCCCGAACAGCCGCTCGATGTCGGCCAGCTTGAGCTCGACATAGGTCGGCCGGCCGTGGTTGCACTGGCCCGAATGGGGCGTGGCTTCCATTTCGCGGAGCAGGGCGTTCATCTCGGCCCCGTTCAGGCGGCGACCGGCGCGGACACTGCCGTGGCAGGCCATGGTCGAGCAGACCTCTTCCAGCCGCTCCTTCAGCGCCAGGGCCTGACCGTTTTCGGCCAGATCGTCGGCGATGTCGCGCACCAGGCCAGCGGCGTCGGTCTTGCCGAGCAGGGCCGGGGTCTCGCGCACCAGCACCGCACCCGGCCCGAAGCTCTCGACGACGAGGCCCAGCGCCGCCAGCTCCTCTGAGCGGGCGATGACCCGCTCGGCCTCGGCGGGATCGAGATCGACCACCTCGGGCAGCAGCAGGGTCTGACGGGCGACGCCGCCGGCCTCCATCTCGGCCTTCATGCGCTCATAGACGAGGCGCTCATGGGCGGCGTGCTGGTCGACAATGACCATGCCGTCGCGGGTCTGGGCGACGATATAGGTCTCGTGCACCTGGGCCCGGGCCGCGCCGAGCGGGAAGTCGACGGGGTCGAAGACCGGCGCGGCGGCATAACCCTCAGTAGGCTGATCAATTCCGAAGCCGCCCGACCGCCAGGCCTCCTGCACGACCTCGCCGAGGCCCGGACCCATGGCTGGCTCGACGCGTGCCGAGACGTCCGACAGGCCCGGAAGGGTCAGGGGTCGCTGGGTCGGCGGGGACCAGCCGCCGTCGCGCCAGGCTGAAAAACCCGCCGCAGACGGGCCGGGCTGATAGCCCGGGAACGGGCTCTGTTGCGACCTGATGCTGTCGAGGGCCTGGGCCGCGACGGTGGTTGAAGCGCGGTGACCGGCTCCGGCCAGGGCGTGGCGCAGGGCGCCGACGATCAGGCCGCGCACCAGGGCCGGGTCGCGGAACCGCACTTCGGCCTTGGCCGGATGCACATTGACGTCGACCTCGGTGGTCTCCAGCGAGACATAGAGGGCGGCCGTCGGGTGGCGGTCGCGGGCGAGAAAGTCGGCATAGGCCGCGCGCAGGGCTCCCTGCAGCAGCCGGTCTCGGACAGGTCGTCCGTTCACGAACAAATACTGGTGGGCCGCATTGCCGCGGTTATAGGTGGGCAGGCCGGCAAAGCCCGTCAGGCGGACGCCGTCGCGGGTCTGGTCGATCTCGATGGCATTGTCCTGGAAGTCGCGGCCCAGAACGGCGGCCAGGCGGGCGAGGCGGCCCTGGGGCCCGGCCTGCTCGGCCGGCAGGCGCAGGATGCGGCGACCGTCGATGTCCAGCGAGAAGCCGACCGCCTCATGGGCCATGGCCTGGCGCTTGATCTCCTCGGTGATGGCTAGCGACTCGGCCCGCTCGGACTTCATGAACTTCAGCCGGGCCGGGGTGGCGTAGAACAGGTCGCGCACCTCGATCCGCGCCCCGTGCGGGCCGGGGAAGGCGGCGGGCATCACCTCGCCGACCCGGCCGCCCTCGACCAGGATGGCATGGGCATCGGCCGCGCCCCGGGCCCGCGAGCTGATCGACAGCCGGGCGACCGAGCCGATCGAGGGCAGCGCCTCGCCCCGGAAGCCCATGGTGTGGATGGCCAGAAGGTCCCACAGGCCGTCGGCGTCGGGGGCCAGCTTGGAGGTGGCGTGGCGCTCGATGGCGACGGGCAGTTCCTCGGCCGACAGGCCACAGCCGTTGTCGGCGACGAGGATGCGGGTCAGGCCGCCGCCGTGCGCCTCGACCTCGATCTGGCTGGCCCCGGCGTCGATGGCGTTGTCGACCAGCTCCTTGATGGCGCTGGCCGGCCGCTCCACCACCTCGCCGGCGGCGATGCGGTTGACGGTTTCGGGCGGCAGGCGGCGGATCGGCATGGTCGGAACTCTCGTCGGACCAGGGCCCGCATTGCGTCTTCGTAATTTGACCCGTCGGGTTGCAGGCCGTTCAAGTCGGAGCAGACCAGCGATCCTAGATCGATTCCGCCCGCCTTCGAGGACCGTACATGGTGACGACCCGACGTTTTGCCGCCTTCGCCGCCAGTCTGGCGCTTCTGGCCGCGCCCGCTGCCTTCGCCCAGCAGGCGGTGGACGACTCCGGCCCCATCGACCTCAAGCGCGTCGATCCCGAGGCCAATCTGGTTGAGGAACTGGTGGTCAATGCCCGCCTGCCGGGGCCGGCCTGGTGGAAGGTCAGCGATGCCGACAGCACGGTCTATGTGATGGCCGTGCCCGGGTTCACACCCAAGGGACTGGACTTCGACACCTCGGTGATCGAGCGCCGGCTGGACGGGGCCAATCGCCTCATCCTGGCCCCCGAGCCGAAGGTCAGCGTGGTCCGCATCGTCAGCCTGGTCATGACAGGGCGCCGCTATTTCCTGTCCGAGACTCCGATGCGCCAGACCCTGCCGCCCGCCCTGCGCGAGCGGCTGGAGGCGCGCCTGAAGCTTGCCGGTGAAAAGCCCGAGAGCATGGACGACATCAAGCCCGCCTTCGCCGGCTTCCTGGTGGCCAATATGCGTCAGGGCGGCTCGGTGACGCTCAGCGGCGGCTCGGTGGCCGAGCGCATCGAGAAGATCGCGCGCAGCGGTGACCTGAAGAAGCGACCCAAGGTCCAGGCGCTTGACGGCTATGACGTGATCGACGCCCTGAAGTCGGTCGGCTCGCTACCCAAGGCCCAGCAGGAGTTCTGCCTCGAGGCCGGGCTGCGCGAGGCCGAGGCCGGCGGGCCCGGCTATGAGGCGATTGCCCAGCGCTGGGCGGCGGGTGATGTGGTGAAGCTGGCGGCCAGCGACCGGGGCTACCAGGCCTGTCTGGCCTCGGCACCGGGCGTTGCCGCCGAGATCCGGGGCGCCATTGATCGCTCGACGCGGGCCATTGAGGCCGCCCTGAAGGTCCCCGGCAAGTCTGTCGCCCTGGTCACCTTCCGCCCGCTTCTGGCCCAGGACGGGGTGCTGGTCCGCCTGAAGGCCAAGGGGTTCAAGGTGACGACGCCGGGCGAGGTTCAGCCTTGACGCCGCGATTTCACCGCATTGATCGCGTTCAGGCTGTCCTGAACGGATCCGGGGCCTGACCATGACCTTGAAGCACGCCGCACTGGCGCTCGGCCTGATGGCGCTCCTGCCCACGGCGGCCCTTGCCCAGGTGATCGATGATCCCGAGGCGACGGTGGTCGAGGCCCTGGTGGTCAATGCCCGCCTGCCCGGACCGGCCTGGTGGAAGGTCTCGGACGCCGACACCACGATCTATGTGCTGGGCACCCTGGCGTCCCTGCCCAAGGGGCTGGGCTGGGACACCTCGGTGCTGGAGCGCCGGCTGGACGGGGCCTTCGCGCTGATCATGCCGCCGGTCGGCCGGGCGGGCCTCACCGACATTCCCGCACTGCTGCGCCTGCGCGGCAAGCTGAAGTCTGACGTACCGCTCGACCAGGCCGCGCCGGAGCTGGCGCCGCGCCTGGCCAGGGTCCGCACGCAGCTGGGCAAGGCCCCGGACAGCTACAGCGAGTGGAGCCCGCTGGGCGCGGGCATGATGATCGGCCTCGACTATCAGAAGACCACCCGCCTGGACGGCGGCGAGCCGGACCGCACCGTCGAGCGACTGGCCCGCAAGCGCAAGGTCAAGTCGCGCCCGGCCGGGGTCTACAAGGCCATGCCGATGGTCAAGGCGGTGGTGCGCGAGCACTCGGCCGAGGCGGGCAGGCTGTGCCTGGAGGGCATGCTCAGCGAGGTCGAGGCCGGCACCGCCGCCACCCAGGCCGCTGCCCGGGCCTGGGCCGAGGGCAATGTGCGCGGGGCCATTGCCGGGCCGCGCAACTTCCAGCGCTGCATGCGGGCCATGCCGGGCATGGCCGACATGCAGCAACGCAGTCTCAATGACGAGGTCAATGCCCTGGCCGAGGCGATGAAGACGCCCGGCCATGCGGTGGCGCTGTTCTCGATCCGGGGTCTGGTCGCCGAGGACGGAGTCCTGGACCGCCTGCGCGCCCGCGGCTTCAAGGTGACGACGCCGGGCGATACCCCCGGCTAGGCTGGTTGCCGCAGCGCCATCTCCACCGCCGCCATGGCATGCAGGCTGGTGGTGTCGAACAGCGGCACGGCGCTGTCGGCCTGCGAGACCAGCAGCATGATCTCGGTACAGCCCAGGATGATCGCCTGGGCCCCGCGCTCAACCAGCCGGGCGATCACCCCGCGATAGACCTCGCGCGAGGTGTCCAGCACCTGGCCGGCCACCAGCTCGCTGTAGATGATGTCGTGGACGGCCCTGCGGTCGTCGGCCTCGGGGACCAGCACCTCCAGGCCGTGGCGCGTGTCGAGTCGGCCGCGATAGAAGGCCTGCTCCATCGTGAAGGCCGTGCCCAGCAGCGCCACGCGGGTCAGGCCGGCGGCCTTGATCGCCTCGGCCGTCGGGTCTGCGATGTGCAGCAGCGGGATGCGGACGGCCGCCTCGATGCCGTCGGCCTCGCGGTGCATGGTGTTGGTGCACAGGACGAGGAAATCGGCCCCGCCGGCCTCCAGGGCCCGGGCCGCGTCGGCCAGCCGGCGCGACAGTTCCGGCCAGCGGCCCTGGTGCTGCAGGGCCTCGATCTCGGCAAAGTCGAACGACCACATCAGGGTGCGGGCCGAGGCGACGCCGCCCCGCCGCGCGCGGACGGTCTCATTGATCAGCCGGTAGTACTGGGCCGAGCTTTCCCAGCTCATGCCGCCGATGAGGCCGATCAGGGCTTGGTCGGTCACGGACCTTTAGTCCTTCAGGCCGCGCAGGCGGTTGACGTGGCCCATCTTGCGACCCGGACGGGCCTCGCCCTTGCCGTAGAGGTGGATGCGGGTATCGGGCTCGCTGGCCAGCTTCTTCCAGGCCTCGACATCAGCACCCAGCAGGTTGGTCATTTCCACATGGGCCAGGGGCTGGGTCGTGCCCAGCGGCCAGCCGGCCACGGCGCGGATATGCTGCTCGAACTGGTCGACCTCGCAGCCGTCCTGGGTCCAGTGGCCGGTATTGTGGACGCGGGGGGCGAACTCGTTGACCAGCAGCTTGCCGCCGGCCAGCTCGAACAGCTCCACGCCGATCACGCCGACATAGTCGAGCGCGGTCAGGATGCGGGCGACGATGGCCTCAGCCTGGTCGCGGGTCTGGGGCGTGACCCGGGCCGGGGCCACGGTGCGGCGCAGGACGCCGCCCTCGTGGTGGTTCTCCGACAGCGGATAGCATGCGATCTCGCCGCCACGGCCCCGGGCGGCGATGACCGACAGTTCGCGGCCGAAGTCGGCAGGGGCTTCGAGGATGGCGGCCTGACGGCCGATCTTGTCGAACGAGGCTTCGGCGTCGCCGGCCCGCTGGATCCAGGCCTGGCCCTTGCCGTCATAGCCTTCGCGGCGGGTTTTCAGCAGGGACGGGGCACCGATCTTGCTGACCGCAGCCGCCAGGGTTTCGCTGTCATGGACGGCGGCAAAGGCGACGGTCGGCACGCCGATCTCGGCCAGGAAGCTCTTTTCGACGACCCGGTCCTGGGCGGCGGCCAGGGCCTTGGACCCCGGCGCGACCACGCAGCCCAGGGCCGTCAGCTCGGCGACCGTGTCGGCCGGCACGTTCTCGAACTCGTAGGTGACCACATCGCAGGCTTCGGCCAGCCGCTTCAGGGCCCAGCGGTCATCATAGGCCGCGACGATCTGACGGGCCGCGACCCGGCCCGCGGGGCTGTTTTCCTCGGGATCCAGGATCACGACGTCGAAGCCGAGGCGTGCGGCGGCCAGGGCCAGCATCCGGCCCAGCTGTCCGCCGCCGAGAATCCCGAGGGTCGAGCCGGGAACGAGAGGGAAGGACGGGGCGCTCATGGTCTAGTCCTCGACGCTCTCGGCGACACTGGCGGTCTGGGCGGCGCGGAAGGCGGCCAGCCTCTGGCCGAGGGCGGGATCCGACAGGGCCAGGATCTGGGCGGCCAGCAGGCCGGCGTTCCTGGCTCCGGCCTCGCCGATCGCCAGGGTGGCCACCGGAATGCCGCCGGGCATCTGGACGATGGACAGCAGGCTGTCGAGGCCGCTCAGGGCCTTGGACTGCACCGGCACGCCCAGCACCGGCAGGTTGGTCATCGAGGCGGCCATGCCGGGCAGGTGGGCCGCGCCGCCGGCCCCGGCGATCACGATCTTGAAGCCCGCAGCCTCGGCACCCTTCGCGAAGTCGAACAGGCGCTCAGGCGTGCGGTGGGCGGAGATCACCCTGGCCTCATAGGCGACCCCCAGGCTGTCCAGCGCCTCGGCGGCCCCCTTCATCGTCGGCCAGTCGGAGCGGCTGCCCATGATGATCGCGACGGGCGGCGTGGAGTTGGGCATCGGCGTCGGAGTCCCCTTGACGGCGGCGGAGCCTTAAAGGTCGCCCCGTATGCGCGTCCACGGCGCCAGTGCAAGTCCAAAACGGCACAACGCCCGGGAATCGGGCACTGCACCCGGCCCGCCGCATCCATCCTGCGACCAAAACGCCGGGCGATTGCGCCGAACGCCGTTCCCGCTAAGAATTAACCATAACTGCACAACAAACGATTCTCCCTGGTCATGAAGATTTCCGGCGCCCGGACAGAGCCTTTCGCCGCCATTCGCAAACGGGCCCTGGCCCGTGCGGGTGCGCAGGTCGCCGTTCGGGAGACGGCCTCGACCGACAGCGCGGCCTTTCTGGGCCTGACCGAGGCCGACCTGACGCCGCAGGTGCAGGAGGCCCTGTCCACCCTGATGACTGAAATCGATGACCTGCGGTCCGAGGTTTCGCGCCTGAAGCTGCGTCTCAACGAGGCCCAGGGTCTGGCTGACCAGGATGTGCTGACCCCGGTGCTGAACCGGCGGGCGTTCCTGCGCGAAATGAAGCCCGTGGCGGCCTTCGCCCAGCGCTACGGCTCGCCGGCCAGCGTGGTGTTCTTCGACCTGGACGGCTTCAAGTCGGTCAATGACCGCTTCGGCCATGCCGCCGGCGACGCCGCCCTGCAGGCCGTCGCCCGCCGCCTGCTGGCCAATGTCCGCGAAAGCGACATCGTCGGCCGGATGGGCGGTGACGAGTTCGCCGTCCTCCTGGCCCAGGCCGACCGCCAGACGGCGCTGGCCAAGGCCGAGAGCCTGGCCGCCGCTGTCCAGGATACGCCGGTACAGTTCGGCGAATGGTCGGCCCCGCTGCACATCTCGTGGGGCGTGCGGGAAATCCAGCCCGGCACCGATCCCGAGGTCGCCCTGGCCGAGGCCGATGCGGCGATGTTCGTCAGCAAGCGTCGCCAGGCCTGACGTCGTGGACGGGCGTTTGGGCGAACGCTGCTACCTCAGGTATTCTGCGACATTATGCTCTGGGACTCTTGTGGCCCTCGCCGCTACCAAATTCACCGGCTGTTAAGCTAAAAGGCTTGGTCTAGTCCGAGACTCCGACGAGGCGGTGGAGAGATGCAGCGTATTCTGATCGCCGAGGATGATCCGATCCTGGCGTCGATCTATGAGATCACGCTCGGCGAAGCCGGATTCGACGTGATGATGTGCAAGGACGGGGTCGAGGCCCTGGACCGCCTCGAGAGCTTTTCGCCGGACCTGCTGATCACCGATTTCTACATGCCGCTGATGACGGGCGGCGAACTGATCCGGGCCGTGCGCGAACGGCGCGGGGCCCTGACCGCCACCCTGCTGGCCTCAGCCATCGATCCGTCGCGCCTGCGCGAGGACGAACGTGCGGATGCGCGGCTTGAAAAGCCGATCACGCCGGCGGGCCTGCTGCGCGGCGTTCGCGAACTGGAACGCCTGCAGGCCGCCTGATCAGGCGATGATGTCCGGCATCAGCCGGTCTTCGAGCTGGCCGATCTGGTCTTTCAGGGCCAGCTTCTTCTTTTTCAGACGGGCAATCTGCAGCATGTCGGGCTGCGGCCGGTCTTCCAGCGCCTGGACGGCGGCATCCAGATCCTGATGCTCTTCGCGCAGGACCGCGAGGCGTCGTTCGATCGCGACGTCCGACTCGTCGGACGGATCGTCATCGTTCATGGACGTTTCATCGCTCATGGACGCTCCCCGTCAGCACGCACGCTCTGGTGATAGATATCAAAGGCTGACCAGTCGTAAAGGTTTTCAAGCAAGGGCGTCGGCGAGGCGGGCCAGGGCGGTGGTGCGGGGCGGATCGCCCGAGGCCTCGGCGGCGGCCTTGAGGCCGTCGATCAGCGCGATGGGTTCCCCCGGCGGGCTGCACAGGGCTTCCAGACTTTCCAGCAGCACCCGCTCGCCCTTCAGCTCCACGCCCTTGATGGCCTCGCGCAGGGCTTCTCGGGCCTCGTCGGCGACACCGTCACGGGCGGGCTTGAGGGCCCGGCGGACGCCGCGCAGCGGGGCCCCGACCTCGGCGTCCCAGGCGCGCATCAGCCGGGCGGCGGCCTTGGCGTCGGCGGTGCGGCCCTCGCCGGCCGCCCAGGCGGCCCACAGCAGATAGGGCACGTTCTGGCCGTGGCCGTCCTGCAGGTTCAGGCAGGCTTCGGCGACGGCCGGGCGCGCATAGACCGACAGGGCCCAGTCCCAGAGGCGCATCAGGCGTCTCCCTTGCCGGTGATCGGGGCGATGTCCTCGCCCCAGCGCTTCACGGGCTGCCAGGACAGGCCGAACTGGTCGAGGACCCGGCCTACGGACTGGTCGACCATCTCTGCGATGCTGGTGGGGCGAGTGTAGAAGGCGGGCAGGGGCGGGGCGATCACCGCGCCCATCTCGGCCAGCTGGGTCAGGGTGCGCAGATGGCCCAGATGCAGCGGGGTCTCGCGCACCATCAGGGCCAGGGTCCGGCGTTCCTTCAGCACCACGTCGGCGGCGCGGGTCAGGAGCGAGGACGTTACGCCGCAGGCGATCTCGCTCATGGTCCGCACCGAGCAGGGGGCGATCAGCATGCCCAGGGTCTTGAACGAGCCCGAGGCGATCGAGGCCCCGACATCGGCGCTGCGGTGCACGACGTCGGCCAGGGCCTGGACATCGGCCAGGGTGAAATCCGTCTCCTGGGTCAGGGTCAGGACGGCCGACTTGGACATCACCAGATGGCTCTCGACCCCGAGGTCGCGGCAGGCCTGCAGGGCCCGTATCCCGTAGGTGACGCCGGAGGCGCCGGAGATGCCGACGATGAGTCGGGGGCGGTCAGCGGTCATGGCGAGGTCCGTCATGCTTAAAATTTGTCCGCAACGGGATTAAAGCGCGTCAAGTCAAGCGGGGTGGTTCGCAACCATATGTGATCTGACAGCGGGACGCAGCGGGTGTTCACTCCCCAGTGTCAACCAGCAAGGAGCCGACAGCCATGGCCATCGAATCCCGTATCCGCGAGCTTGGGTCCCGTCACGAGAACCTCGATCGCACGATCCAGGAAGAGACCAAGCGTCCCGCAAGCGATGGTACCCG
>Ga0187842_1000559_pt1 | contig 18486 bp, 17 predicted proteins | sample SpaLakP09_SKY_41_FD_134514 | JGI IMG/M metagenome (GOLD analysis project Ga0187842, IMG submission 134514) | Oligotrophic lake water microbial communities from Sparkling Lake, Wisconsin, USA - SP09_SKY_41 | ecosystem: Environmental > Aquatic > Freshwater > Lake | place: USA: Sparkling Lake... | reverse complement strand
GCCAGCGAGCTTGACTCCGGCAGCGCAGCGAAAGCCTGTACCGCTTCCAGACGCTGCACGATGTCGTCCAGACGGTCCGGATTCTGAGCCACCACGGCTTCGATCTCGTTGGGCGAGAAGCCGCGTTCGCGCAGGATGCCGCGCAGACGGTCGATCATGAACACGGTGACGTCGGCCGACGGGTCTTTGAAACCGGCCACATCGCCAAACAGGGCAGCAGCTTGCGCCAGCAGGGGGCTGATGGCCAGCGGCAGACGTTTTTCGATCAGCATGCGCAGCACGCCCAGCGCGTGGCGGCGCAGCGCGAACGGGTCTTTGTCGCCGGTAGGCGCCAGACCGATGGCCCAGATGCCGACCAGGGTTTCCAGCTTGTCGGCCAGTGCCACAGCGGTGCCGGTCACGGTCGAAGGCAGGGCGTCGCCAGCGAAACGCGGCTGGTAGTGCTCGGAAGCGGCCAGTGCCACATCTTCGTGCTCGCCGTCGTTGCGGGCGTAGTAGGTGCCCATGATGCCTTGCAGCTCAGGGAATTCGCCCACCATTTCCGTGACCAGATCAGCCTTGGATAGTTTGGCGGCGCGGGAAGCCAGTGCAGCGTCGCCGCCGATGGCGGTCGCGATAAAGGCGGCCAGCTTGGCCACGCGTTCGCCGCGTGCAGCCTGAGTACCGAGCTTGTTGTGATAGACGATTTTTTCCAGCAGCGGCAGACGCGATTCCAGCGTTTTCTTGCGGTCCTGCTCGAAGAAGAACTTGGCGTCGGACAGGCGCGGACGCACCACCCGCTCGTTACCGTCGATGATGGCGGCCGGCGTGTCAGTGGCGATGTTGGAAACGATCAGGAAGCGCGAGCGCAGCTTGCCGTTGCTGTCGGTCAGAGCGAAGTATTTTTGGTTGGTCTGCATGGTCAGGATCAGGCATTCCTGCGGCACGGCCAGATATTCTTCTTCGAATTTGCATTCATAGACCACCGGCCATTCGACCAGCGCGGCCACTTCGTCCAGCAGGGCTTCCGGCATCAGCACGGTGTCGGCGCCGGCTTTGGCCAGCAGTTCGGCACGGATTTTTTCCTTGCGCTGCTCGACGCTGGCCAGCACTTTGCCGGCGCTTTCCAGCGTAGCGGCGTAGCTGTCGGCATCGGCGATGGTGACCATACGCTGGCCCGGCGCGGTCAGGAAGCGGTGGCCTTCGCTGACGTTGGATGCGGTCAGACCCAGCAGGGTCAGCGGAATCACGCTAGCGCCATGCAGCGCGATCAGGCTGTGGGCTGGACGCACGAACTGCACGGTGCTGCCGTCAGGACGCTGGTAGCTCATCACTTTCGGAATCGGCAGCTTGGCCACGGATTCTTCCAGCGCAGCCTGCAGGCCGCTTTGCAGCGCGCTACCGGCTGCGGTGTAGGTGTAGAAGAAGCTTTCGGCCTTGCCGTCCTGCGCGCGTTCCAGATCGGCCACTTGCAGGTCAGGGAAGCCCAGCGCTGCCAGTTTCTTGGCCAGCGGAGCGGTGGGGTTGCCATTGGCATCGAGTGCCACGGCAACGGGCAGTACTTTTTCGCGGATAGATTTATCCGGCGACGTGGCGCGCACTTTGGTGATGGACACGGCCAGACGGCGTGGCGAGGCGAACGGGGTGGCGACGCTGTCGGCTTCGAGGAAGTCGCGCGATTTCAGGCCGTTGACGATGCCGGCGGCGAAAGCTGCGCCCAGTTTGGCCAGCGCTTTCGGTGGCAGTTCTTCGGTCAGCAGTTCGATGAGCAGAGTTTGAGTCATAAGATGTATACGGTTTATTCAGCGGCGGCAGCGTTGGCCTGGGCCGGCAGCATAGGGAAGCCCAGACGTTCGCGCGAATCGTAGTAAGCCTGTGCAACCAGACGCGACAGGGCGCGCACACGGCCGATGTAGGCAGCGCGTTCGGTCACGGAAATGGCGCCACGGGCGTCCAGCAGGTTGAAGCTGTGCGATGCTTTCATGATCTGCTCGTAGGCTGGCAGGGTCAGCTGGGCTTCGATCAGGCGCTTGGCTTCCGATTCGTGATTGTTGAACTGGGTGAACAGCAGTTCCGTGTTCGAGTGTTCGAAGTTATAGGCCGATTGTTCCACTTCATTCTGGTGGAAGACGTCGCCGTATTTGAGCACTTTGGTTACGCCGTTTTCTTCCCACGTAGTCCAGATCAGGTCGTACATATTTTCGACGCCCTGCAGATACATGGCCAGACGCTCGACACCATAGGTGATTTCGCCCAGCACGGGCTTGCAATCCAGACCGCCCACTTGCTGGAAGTAGGTGAACTGGGTCACTTCCATGCCGTTCAGCCAGACTTCCCAGCCCAGACCCCAGGCGCCCAGCGTGGGCGATTCCCAGTCATCTTCGACGAAACGCACGTCATTCTGTTTCAGATCCAGCCCCAGCGCTTCCAGCGAACCCAGATACAGGTCGAGGATGTTTTCCGGCGCCGGCTTCATCACAACCTGATACTGGTAGTAGTGCTGGCCACGGTTAGGGTTTTCGCCATAGCGGCCATCTTTCGGACGGCGCGATGGCTGCACATAGGCAGCGCGCCAAGGTTCCGGGCCGATCGCGCGCAGGAAGGTGCCGGTGTGGAAGGTACCCGCACCCACTTCCATATCGTAGGGCTGGAGCAGGACGCAGCCTTGCTTGTCCCAGTAGGTTTGCAAGGTCAGGATAATTTGTTGAAATGTCAGCATCTTGTGTCGTCAAAGGCGCGGCCTGTGGGCGCGCGGTGTGAGTATCGCTAAAAAAACAATTTTAGCGGGTTTTACTAGGAGCCTGTAGAGATTAAGCGGCTTTTGGCCCCTTTTTTGTGCGCTGCGACCAAAACCATGCCGCTCCCAGCGACACGAGGGTGAGCAGCAGCAACAGGCGGTTGCCCCAGAGAATGTAAGGGGTGTTGCCCTGCATGCCTTGCACGCGGGCGGCCAGGGTACCGGTCTGGTTGACCGGCAATTGATGCAGCACCTGTCCCCGGCCGTCGATCACGGCGGTGGCGCCGGTATTGGTGGCGCGCAGCATGGGGCGGCCCGTTTCCAGCGTGCGCATCTGCGAAATCTGCAAATGCTGGGGGATGGCGATGGTGTCGCCAAACCATGCAAGATTGGAAATATTCAGCAGCACGGTAGCCGGCTGCTGGCCCGCAGCGGGCTGATGCAACTGGGCGGCGATTTCTTCGCCAAACAGGTCTTCGTAGCAGATGTTGGGCAGCACGCGCTGGTCACGCACGCTGAAAGCGGGCTGGATGGCGGCGCCGCTGGTCTGGTCGCCGAGCGGAATGGCCATCAGGTCGACGAACCAGCGGAAGCCTAGCGGTATGAATTCGCCGAACGGCACCAGATGGTGCTTGTCGTAGCGGTAGTAGCTGGCGCCCGGCTGGCCGGTAATGCCCAGCACGCTGTTGAAATAGGCGGTCTGGCTATCGGCCACGGGGATGCCGAGGATGAGCTGGCTGCCGGTGCGCTGGAGGAATTCCGTCACCGTCGGCAGGTAGTCGGTGGGTAGTTGCTGGGGTAGCATGACGATGGCGGTTTCCGGCGTGGCAATCAGGTCGGCCGGGGCTTCCATGATGGCGCGCTGGTATTGCATGATGGCTGCAGCCACATGGGCGCCATTGAATTTTTCATCCTGCGGCACATTGCCTTGCAGCAGGCGCACGCTGATGGGCTGGCCTTGCGGCGTGGTCCATGTTACGAAACTCAGGGCGCCACCACCGGCCAGCGTGGCCACGGCTATACCGGCGGCCATCAGACGGGTGCGGTGGAAAGTCAGCAGCAGGGCGCCGGCCAGCGTGGCGGCCAGCCAGCCCAGACCGTACATGCCGATAATTGGGGCGAAACCGGCCAGCGGGCTGTGGTTGTGCGCATAGCCGGCCGATAGCCACGGGAAACCCGTGAACAGCCAGCCGCGCAGCCATTCGGCCAGCGTCCAGCAGGCCGGCAGTACCAGCAGATTGGCCGCAGCCAGCGGCAGCGCCCAGCGCTGGCGCAGCCAGGCCGCGCCGCCCATGGCCAGCGCCACGTACAGGCCCATGGCGGCGGCCAGCAGCAGTACGGCCAGTGCCGCCAGCGGTGCGGCCATGCCGCCGTAGGTATGCAGGGAAACGTACAGCCAGTGAGTGCCGGCAGCGGTCCAGCCCAGGCCGAAGGCCCAGCCGATCAGGGCCGCGCTTTTCACGCTGTCGCTGCGCAGCACCTGATAGAACAGGGTGGCCAGACCCATGATCTGCAGCGGCCACCAGCCGAACGGGGCAAAAGCGAATACGCACAGGGCGCCGGCGATGGCCGTGATGGTCATGCGGCCGCGGGTGGAGCGCTGCGGCCGCGGCTGGTTCGGGTCGGTACGGCGAAAACGCATCAGGCGTCGTCGCCTGCGGTGCTGACAGGCGGCAGTTTTTCTACCAGCAGTACGTGAATTTGACGTGCATCAGCGCGCAATACTTCGAAACGCATGCCTTCGTAGTCGAACACGTCGCCTTTGTGCGGCATCCGGCCTAGGTGATTGGCGACCAGTCCACCGATGGGTATCGACGTCGTCATCGGGCAGGGCGGTATCGAGCGCCTCGTTGAACTGGGTGATCTCGGTGAGGGCCTTGATGCGCCAGCGCGGGCCGTGGGCGCCTTCCTTGATCGACAGGATGTTGTCTTCTTCTTCGTCGAAATCGTATTCATCTTCGATGTCGCCGACGATCTGTTCCAGCACGTCTTCGATCGTGATCAGGCCGGCCACGCCGCTGTATTCATCTACCACGATGGCCATGTGGTTGTGGTTGGCGCGGAAATCGCGCAGCAGCACGTTCAGGCGCTTGGATTCGGGAATAAAGATGGCGGGGCGCAGCATGTCGCGCACGTCGAACGATTCTTCGGCGTAGTAGCGCAGCAGGTCTTTGGCCAGCAGGATGCCGATCACCTTGTCGCGTTCGCCTTCGATCGCGGGGAAGCGCGAGTGGGCCGTCTGCAGTACGGTGGGCAGCCATTCTTCTATCGGTTTGGCGATATCGATCACGTCCATCTGGGAACGGGGAATCATGATGTCGCGGGCAGACAGATCGGAAACCTGGAACACGCCCTCGATCATCGACAGGGCGTCGGCATCGATCAGGTTGCGTTCGTGGGCGTCGTGCAGAACTTCCAGCAGTTCGGCGCGGTTCTCTGGTTCGGGGGAAATCAGTGCGGTCAGGCGTTCAAACAGTGACCGGTGGGGTTTAGCGTCAGTCTTGACGCTACTAGAGTGCTCTTGCATAGGAGGCGTGAGCCGTTGTTTCGATGGCCTATAGGATACACCAAATGGGAGTGGCTAGCCGATTTTTGCCAGAATTGCATCACTTTCACACTGTTGCGCTAGATCAGAGCAGGAGCATCCTGCGCGCCCATGCTATCGGGATGTTCGACCAGACATGGGTGCACGATGAGCCCTCAGCGTGGCGCCTACGAGCAAAAAGTGGTCGTATACTCCAAAGCGATTACACGCTCGATACGGCAAATCAATTCTATCGGTGGTACTGAGAACTGCATTAACTGTGCAATTGCGCTGGACGCAATGTTAGCCGGATTTCCTGCATGGGCTTTGGCTGGCGGTCCGGAACGTATTACGATGCTCGAAGAGTATTTCTCAGCGAGATTTGGTGCGCCTTGTAGTTTGGGGAGTGTGCAAGACCGTATGGTGTCAGCAGGTTTTGCGGCCCGAGGTATCGTGTACGGATATCGAAGCAGTGGGGTAGGCCACGTGTTCAACGTGTTCAACCAACGTGGACTCATTCGTTTTCTGGATGGTCAAACTGGCCAATCGGCCCGCCTTGATGGATATTTGCAATTCCAGTTATTGAGGACGAATAAATGAATAACGTTGATGCGGTACGCGCGCGCGCGCTGGCTGAAGCTAAGGTCTATGGAATGGGACGTGCAATGGGAGAGGTCTTCGCGATCTCACACGTCTCTACCCAGACGATCGATAAGGGCTGGGTGTTTTTTTATAACACAGAAGAGTTCCTGAAGACCGGCAATCCTTTGAGTGCGCTGGCAGGAAACGGTCCCTTGCTGGTGCTGCGGAATGGTCAGGTGAAAGTTTTGCCCACCTCTCTGCCATGGCAGGAGGCGGTGCAGAATATTGATACGTCAACGGACGGCCACGCACTGTAAGCCCTACTCGGTATTGCTTTAGGCGTAGGGATCGGCGTAGACGAGTGCGGCCAGCAGTTCGGTTTCTATGCCTTCCATTTCCGCCGCTTCCTCGTCTTCGAGGTGGTCATAGCCTTGCGCGTGCAGCACGCCGTGGATGATCAAGTGGGCGGCATGTTCTTCCAGCGTTTTCTTCTGCTCGGCCGCTTCTTTTTCCAGCACGCCGGTGCACAGGATGATGTCGGCGCGGGTCGGTTCGTCCTCGGCGAATTCTTCGCCTTCGTTGTAGGCAAAGGTCAGCACGTTGGTGGCGTAATCCTTGCCGCGGTATTCGCGGTTCAGGCTGCGGCCTTCTTCCGCATCGACCAAGCGGATGGTCAGCTCGGCCGGTGCGAACAGGGCGGCCTGCACCCAGCGGCGGATTTTTGGACGGGGCAGGGCTTGCTGCAGACGGGTGTCAGCGTACTGGACGGACAGGGAAAGTTTATTTTTTGCGGACATTTTTGATCGCAGTCGCTTTGATTAAGGGGGCGATTTCCGCCTCGTGGGTTTGCGCCGTTTCGTAGGCGTCGACGATGCGCGCCACCAGCGGGTGACGTACCACATCTTCACTGCCGAAGTGGCTGAAGGCAATGCCGCGCACGTCTTTCAGTACCTGCATGGCATCGACCAGGCCGCTCTTCTGGCTCTTGTGCAAGTCCACCTGCGTCACGTCGCCCGTGACCACGGCCTTGCTGCCGAAACCTATGCGGGTGAGGAACATCTTCATCTGTTCCACCGTGGTGTTCTGGGCTTCGTCGAGGATCACAAAAGCATGGTTGAGCGTGCGGCCGCGCATATAGGCCAGCGGGGCAATCTCGATTACCTGCTTCTCGAACATTTTCTGGGTGCGGTCAAAGCCCAGCAGGTCATACAGTGCATCGTACAGGGGACGCAGATAGGGATCGACCTTTTGGCTCAGATCGCCAGGCAGGAAGCCCAGCCGTTCGCCCGCTTCCACTGCCGGACGGGTCAGGATGATGCGCTTGATGGCGTCGCGCTCCAGTGCATCGACCGCGCAGGCCACGGCCAGATAGGTCTTGCCGGTACCGGCCGGTCCCACGCCGAAGCTGATGTCGTGTTCAAGGATATTGCGCAGATAACGGATCTGGTGCGGCGTGCGGCCACGCAGATCGCTGCGGCGGGTTTTCAAGATCGGGCTATCGATGCTCGGTTCGACGAACGGCGCCGCCACCACTTTGGCTAGCGCTTCGGCGTCGCTGCTGGCGACTGCCGCCACCTGCTGGCTGGTGCGCTGTTCTACCAGTGCCAGCTGCACCTCTTCGATAGGAATGATTTTCTGCGCCACGGCGTAGAACTGTTCGAGGATTTGCACCGCGCGTTCGCCATTGTGGCCGCTGACGATGAATTTCTCGCCGCGGCGGAAGATGGTGACGTCGAGTGCGGCCGAAATCTGGCGCAGGTTTTCGTCGAGCGGGCCGCACAGGTGCGCGAGGCGCGTGTTGTCGAGCGGCTCGGGCACAAAGTAGTGAGGCTGAACAGGTGTTTTGGTTTTCAAGGTCGTGCTTTTCAGTAAGGCTGCCTGGCGCAGCGCAGGCGCTAGTTTACCGTACTTTGCCTTGCCCCCGCCTATGTAAAGACAGGCATGCCGGATGTAACAGTTTCCTACAAGTTCTTGCGTGCGCCGCCCCCCAGTCCCATGTGCTGAAATAACCATGTTGCCAAGCTTTCTAGCTTGCGCTTGATGCGGCTTAAGTTCGGCTCAGCGAGGTATGCTGAAACGCACGCTAAAGCGCATAGAATTAAATTGCGCAAATGGCAACTTGGCGCGGTCGGACTTGGTACGAAAGGCATCGCATTCATCTAAGTTGCACTTAAGTTCAGGCTTGCACACTCCATCCACCTAACCAAAGAAGGAAACATCATGGCACATCATGCACTTGCTTCGCAGGAAAGCTATAACCCCAACCACTTGCTCGATATTTTGCTGGGCAAGATGCAACTGAAAAACGATGCGGCCCTGTCGCGTCTGCTGGAAGTGGCGCCGCCTGTCATCAGCAAAATCCGCCACCACCGCTTGCCGGTTGGCGCTTCGCTGCTGATCCGCATGCACGAAGTGACGGGCATGAGCATCCGCGATCTGCGCGACCTGATGGGCGACCGCCGCACCAAGTACCGTCTGTCCGATGCGCAGGGCCGTCCCAAGCCGGAAGAGCGTCAAGAGAAGGCCGAGGCCGGAAACTATGCGCGTCACTGATGCGCGCTGATCCGGGCGGGCTCAAACGCTGCGCTGGCCGGTACACCGTGCCAGCGCAGCTGCAGTAAGTGTTTTAGCTAAGCAGTACCATGGAAATTTCTTCATACTGCAGCTCGGTTTCGCGGAACAGGTGCAGATAGGCTGCTTCGTCCAGCCCCAGCGCGTTCCAAGCCACGCTGGAAATCGGCGGCACCAGATCGTCTTCGTCGTCGACCAGATCGAGCGCATGTACCACTGCATTGGCGATATGGATGATGGCCGCGAGGAAACCGGCGCCCGGCGTTTCCGGATCATGGTGGCCGGCAATGGCGAGCCGCATGGTGTCGGAAAAATTCCAGTGTTCGGCCAGTGCCAGTCCTGCATCCACGTGGTCCACCCCGAGCACGCTGCGCTCGGCCTCCAGCATGTAGCAGTCATGGGCTTTGCGGTAGGCCAGCGCCTGCCCGTACTGCTGCGGGAAGCAGGCCACCAGTACCAGCCGGCCTATATCATGCAGCAAGCCTGCCGTGAAAGCATAATCCTGATTGAAGCGCATCTGTCTGGCCAGCACTTTGGCACAGGCGGCTGTGGCGATCGAGTGGCGCCAGAAGGCCTGATGATGAAAACCGGGGCAATGTCCTTCGGCAAAACAGCCGGTCAGGGCCGCCGCCGTGATCAGATTGCGTGTGGTCTGAAAGCCTAGAAAGGTAATCGCCTGCTGGATGGTGGTGACTTTGACTTGCAGGCCATACAGCGAGGAGTTGGCCAGACGCAGGGTCTTGGCCGTGAGCGCCTGGTCATGCGAGACTTTTTTGGCCAGCACGGCAATATCGACGTCTTCCTGATCTATGCTGTTGAGCAACTCCATCACGACTGCCGGCAGCGACGGCAGGTCGTCGAGATTGCGCACCACCTCTTCGTAGCTGACGATGCTATTCATCGTATTACTCATGTTGGGGCGCCTCCTCTGCGCCATGCCGGTAGTCGCTGATAAAGCGCTCCAGTTGCGAAGTGGCCCAGTGCGTGTCGAGGTCGGCGTCGCTCTTGCGGAACAGCCGCGCCAGCCGGGCTTCATGGTGGTGCAGTGTGGCTTCGATCGCTTCGGGCGAATATTCGGCCTGCTGAATAGGCAGCACGTGGATGCCATGGCGCGGCATCAGCGTCAGCATGGCCTCGGTCAGCACGGTTCCCTGCGGCAGGAGCACCTGCCCTTGCAGATCGAGCAACTCATCGGACAGAACCATGCCGGGCTGGACATCCGCTAGTGCCATCTGGTGAAAATTTCCGCTCATGGAGTCCTCCTTGGGTGTACTGCAAGATTGCCGTATTGCCACATTGCCTGATCTTGGGGCCGGGTGCAAGCAAAGTCTGTCATACAGCACACCGGCGCAGGCCGAACTTGCCAAGTTGCATGCCATACCGTACATTTGGACCTAATTCCTTCTTGTCTGCGAGGCTGGTCGATGTTTGGTATTCAAGGCCGTTTGACGCTGCTGTTTGTGGTCATCGTGACCCTGGTGCTCGGCATTTCTGGTACCTATGCCCAGTATAGTCTGGGACATGAACTGGAAGTGGCCAACCAGCGTCTGCGCGAAGGGGTGCTGACGCGACTGCAGACCAGCCTGCCTTCGGCGCTGTGGGATCTGGACAAAGCCAAGGTCGATAACATCGTGGCGGCGGAGATGTTGCCGCCGGAATTGGTATCGATCCGTGTGTATGACACCTCGGTCGGGTTGTTCTCGGGCAAATTGCGCAGCGAGAATGGCTCGGTCAGTTCCATTGAAAACGATCTGAATGTAGCGGGAACGCCGGTGGTGGCCGATTTGGCCTACCGTGATTCCGGCGCGGCCGGCGCTACGCTCAAGCCGGTGATCGTGGGCCGGGTGGTGGTGAATTTCAGCCGTGCCCAGATCGATGCCACGCTGGCCGCGGAAGTGCGGCGCAAGGTGACCGAGGTGCTGCTGCTGGACCTGATACTGGTGGCGGCGCTGGCGCTGTCGCTGCGTATCGTGTTCGACCCGCTGAAGCGCCTGCGTGACGGTCTGTTTGATCTGGCCACCCGCGGCAGCGATGAAGTGGAAGAGCTGCCGGAGAACCGGCAGGATGAACTGGGCGAAGTGATTCGCGGTTTTAATGCCATCCAGCGCAAGATTAAATCGAATATCCAGCGTATCCGCGAGGCGGAAGATGAAGCGCGCAAATCCGCCCAGACCACTACCAAAGCCCTTGATGATCTGCGCCGCACGCAGGAATCGCTGCTGCAGGCGGAACGGCTGGCTTCGCTGGGCGGCCTGGTGGCAGGCGTCGCACACGAAATCAATACGCCGGTGGGCATCGCCCTGACCAGTGCTTCAGTGCTGCTGGAAGCGACGGAAAAAGTCCATCAAGCAGTCGATGGCGGCAACGTCAAGAAATCCGACATCATGCGCTATCTGGAGACGGCGTCGGAAAGCACCCGCCTGATCATGAACAATGCCTATCGCGCGGCGCATCTGATCCATAGCTTCAAGCAGATTGCGGTGGACCAGGTCAGCGAAGCTCGCCGCCGTTTCGAGTTGCGCGACTATATCAACGAGGTGGTGTCCAGCCTGCAGCCCAAGCTGAAGAAGACCCGTATCACAGTCAGCATCAGTTGCCCGGCGGATGTGATGCTTGACAGCTACCCCGGTGCGCTGGCCCAGGTCATCACCAATCTGACGCTGAACTGCGTCGAGCATGCCTTCGACCCCGACGACGAGGGCCAGATCCGCATTACCGTCGTGCAGCAGGCGGACTGGATAGAAATGCAGGTGGCCGATGACGGCAAGGGCATACCGCCGGAAATGCTGGACAAGGTATTCGATCCCTTCGTGACCACCCGGCGTGGCCAGGGTGGAACCGGGCTGGGCCTGAATATTGTGTTTAATCTGATCGTCAAGCAGTTCTGCGGCACTATTTCGGTAGCGAGCAAGCTGGGCGAGGGGGCCAGCTTTACGCTGCGCATACCCTGCATTACGCCGACTGACGAGCAGCACCAGGCAAGCCCTGCCGACCAACACTTGCACGAATAGAGTGAGCCAACATGCCTAAAGTATGTGGAGAATTCAGCGTCCGGATTGCCCCGGAAAGTCTGTCCGGCGTTGCCAACGAGAGCAGTATCAGCCGGATGTCGCTGGACAAGCAGTACACCGGCCCGTTGTCTGCCAGCGGTCGCGGCGAGATGTTGGCGTTTATGAACCGCGATATAGGCTCCGGCGCCTATGTGGCGATGGAACGGGTGCAGGGCACGCTGGACGGGCTGCAAGGCAGTTTTCTGTTGCATCACTGCGGCACCATGCAGCGCGGTACGCCGGGCCTGACGGTAGCGGTAGTGCACGATTCAGGGCAGGATGAGCTGGCGGGCCTCAGCGGCACATTGCAAATCCGCATCGAAGACGGCAAGCATTACTATGATTTCGACTACGCGCTGCCGCCGCTCGCGTGAAATTGACAGGCAAAAAAAATCCCGCCTGGTGCGGGATTTTTTCGGGACGGCGGACTGGCTAGTCGGTAAATTTCTCCGACGCACCACCGCGGCGCGAGGCAAAACCAAGTACCACCAGACCCATCATTAGCATAATGAAAGTCTGCGGCTCCGGAATTTGCGCTACCGGTTCCACTTCCTGCGCCCGTTTCGGGTCGTTGGCAGGCAAGGCTTCCGGATCATTGTTCTTACTGGCAGAATTGCTGCCATCATTATCGAGACTACAGGCCTGCGCGGCGTGTTGCTCGCAATGGGTAAGAACAATTGTTGCAGGTGCAACATTGGCTTTTGGGGCCGGCGCTGTTTGCGCTTGCGCACTGCCAGCCAGACCTAGCAATACCAGCGCGCAATTCATTACGGTCAAAATTTTCACTATGTACTCCTGTAAGGCATACTGGACAGGGTGTTAAGGCTTACCTAACGCAAACTCGCTAGAGTTTTTTCTTGGCGATGGAGCTTGCGCTGTCCAATAGGTAGTATTAAATCACATTTAGTAACAAATTGCCATCTGTGTTTTGTTTTATACAATCAAATAATGCAGCGCAACACGAAAATCTTTAATTGACGCCTGTGGCGCAGAGATGCACCAATAGGCAAGCAATAATTCAATTTGATCGGGAACAGCTTTAGATGATTTTTTTATTTGCTCGAACATGGGGCTTGATTTTGTTCATGCTGGCGCTCCTCGGGGGCTGTACGACGGCAAGCGTACCGGTGGCGGAAAAGCCGGTACAGAGCGTTGCTCCCGCGCAAGTGTGGCTGCTGGGCGAAGTCCACGATAATCCCGCTGGCCACCAGCAGCGCGCTGTTTTGCTGCGTCAGCGTGTGGAGCAGGGTTGGCGGCCGGCGCTGGTGCTGGAACAGTTTGACCGCGAGAATCAGGATTTGCTCGACAAGGCGCAGAAGTCCTGTCTCGATGCCCAGTGCCTGATTCGGGTGGCCGGCAGCGGGCGCTGGGACTGGCAGCAATATTACCCGCTGCTGCAGCTGGCGCTGGACTACCACTTGCCGCTGGTGGCGGGCAATCTGTCGCGTGCCGATGCTTCGCGCGTGGTGCGCGATGGCATGCGTGCCGTATTCGATGCCCAGAGCATGCACGACTACCAGCTGGAGCAAGCTTTACCGGTGGACCTGCGCGCGGCGCAGGCGGCGGAGATTACTGCCAGCCATTGCAATATGCTGCCCGAGATGATGGTCGATGGCATGGTCAATGGGCAGGTGGCACGCGATATCTGGATGGCCCGGCTGATACGCGAGCAACGCCCGCGCGATGTGGTGCTGATCGCTGGCAATGGCCACGTGCGCAAGGATATTGGCGTGCCGTACTGGCTGGCGCGCCTGCCGCCCGTGCTGAGCCTGCATAGTGTGGGTTATATGGAAACGGCGGCAGCACCGGGGCAGTATGATACGGTGGTGCAGGTGGCCCCATCGATGCGGCCTGATCCCTGCGCCAGCCTGAAGCAGGGAAGCAAATAAACCATGGAAACTGTATATACGCCAACGGCTCCCGAGCGCAGCAGCATCGACGCACTGGCCGGCGCCACCGTGCTGGAGTTCGGTACCAACTGGTGCGGCCACTGCATGGCCACGCAGGCGCCGCTGGCGCAGGCCATGGCCGCTCAGCCCCAGCTGCGCCATTACAAGATAGAAGACGGGCCGGGACGGGCGCTGGGCCGCTCCTACCGTGTCAAACTGTGGCCTACCCTGATCTTCCTGCGCGACGGGGTGGAAGTGGCGCGGCTGGTGCGGCCATTGCAGGCGGACCAAATCACTGTGGCTTTGGCGCAAATTGTTGACTAGTCGTCAGCTTTAACTTCTTGGCAGCCTCTGCGGGGGCTGTGTATGATCGTGGCCACCTTTCCCTTTGCAGGAGTTGCCCCGCATGTCACAGCCACACCCGAGCACGACCCCGCGTAACTCGCCCGCCACGGTGCTGTTTGCCAGCCTGATCGGCACCACCATCGAATTTTTCGATTTCTACATCTACGCCACGGCGGCCGTGCTGGTGTTCCCCAAGCTGTTTTTCCCCGCCGGTGATGCGGCGGCCGCCATGCTGCAGTCGCTGGCTACCTTTGCCATTCCCTTCTTTGCCCGTCCGGTCGGCTCGGCCCTGTTCGGCCACTTTGGCGACCGCATCGGCCGCAAAGCCACGCTGGTTGCCGCGCTGCTGACCATGGGCCTGTCCACCGTGCTGATCGGCGCGCTGCCGACCTATGCCAGCATCGGCACCTGGGCACCGGCGCTGCTGGCGCTGTGCCGCTTCGGTCAGGGTCTGGGTCTGGGCGGCGAGTGGGGCGGGGCGGTGCTGCTGGCGACGGAAAACGCGCCACCGGGCAAACTTGCGTGGTACGGCATGTTCCCCCAATTGGGCGCACCTATCGGTTTCTTCATGTCGGGTGGCATCTTCCTGCTGCTGAGCCAGACCCTCAGCGATGCCGAATTCTTCAGCTACGGCTGGCGTATTCCTTTCCTGGCCAGCTCGCTGCTGGTGCTGGTGGGGCTGTACATTCGTCTGAAAATTCATGAAACGCCAGACTTCCAGAAAGTTATCGAGCGTAACGAACGGGTGCAGGTGCCGGCGCTGACGGTGTGGCGCGAGCACCGCCGCGTGCTGCTGCTGGGCACGTTGATCGCCATGGCCACCTTTGTGCTGTTCTACCTGATGACGGTGTTTGCCCTGAGCTGGGGCACCACGGCGCTGAAATTCAGCCGCAAGGATTTCCTGATCCAGCAGCTGTTTGCCGTGCTGTTCTTCGGCCTGACCATTCACGTTTCGGCCCTGTGGGCGGACCGGCATGGCCGCCGCGCCACCCTGATAGCCGTCTCGGCTGCCATCGTCGTGTTCGGTCTGAGCATGGCGCCGCTGTTCGGTTCCGGCAGCAGCCTGCTGGTGACGGTGTTCCTGTCGCTGGGTCTGGGTCTGATGGGCATGACTTACGGCCCGCTTGGCACCATCCTGTCGGAACTGTTTCCGCCGGCGGTACGTTACACGGGGGCATCGCTTACCTTCAATCTGGCTGGCATACTGGGCGCTTCGCTGGCGCCATATGCGGCAACGTGGCTGGCGACCAATTATGGCCTGCAATACGTGGGTTATTATCTGTCGGGCGCTGCGTTGATCAGTTTGGTCGCGCTGCTGCTGGTTAAGCGCGATACCGCCCATTAAACTGCTGTTGTCGTATGACTTGATGGCTTGCCTGTGAAGGCAAGCTACTGATTTTTCAGGAAATAGGGAATTTTTACGGTTTTTGCTTGCCTCGTCAGTTTTATAGTTGTACGATGACATACAACAATGATCTCATGGAGACAAAGAGATCGTCACTAGAACATCCGATAAGAAGTGATGCCATGAACCTGAACGAGCCCGTCAACGTCGGCGCGACCATCGGCAAGTACCGCTGGACGATTTGCGCCCTGCTGTTTTTCGCTACCACCATCAACTATCTGGACCGGCAGGTGCTGAGCCTGCTGGCGCCCCAGCTGTCGCGTGAATTTGGCTGGAGCAATACCGACTACGCCAACATCACCGCCGCTTTCCAGTTCGTGTACGCGCTGTCCATGCTGTTTGCCGGCCGGGTGGTAGACCGCATCGGCACCCGTACTGCGTATGTGGTGGCGATCTGCGTGTGGTCGCTGGGCGCGCTGATGCATGCTTTTTCGGTGCCTATGGGCGAGGGCGTGGGCGTGCTGCTCGGTGCCGCCGGCATCGTGGTGGCGCCGTCGATACTGGGTTTCATGCTGGCGCGTGCCGTGCTGGCGATAGGCGAGGCTGGCAACTTCCCGGCCGCCATCAAGGCCACGGCCGAATACTTCCCCAAGAACGAGCGCTCGCTGGCCACCGGCATCTTCAATTCCGGCGCCAACGTGGGGGCCATATTGGCGCCCATCACCGTGCCCATCATCGCCAGCATCTGGGGCTGGCAAAGCGCCTTCATCATGATAGGCATGGTGGGCTTCATCTGGATGAGCGTATGGCTGACCCTGTACGATACGCCGGAGCGCCAGCCGCGCCTGTCGGCACAGGAGCTGGCTTATATCCGGCGCGATCAGGCCGCCGCACCGCTGGCGCCAGCGACCGCGGTAGCGGGGGCGAAAGTCTCGTGGCTGCAGCTGCTCAAGTACCGCCAGACCTGGGCCTTCGCTTTCGGTAAATTCATGACGGATGGCGTGTGGTGGTTCTTCCTGTTCTGGCTGCCCACCTATTTATCGGCCCAGTACGGCATGAAGGGCGACGCCATTGTGGTCCCGCTGGCCGTGCTGTACAGCATGACCATGGTGGGTTCCATTTGCGGCGGGTGGTTCCCCAGCTATTTCATGGCACGCGGTTATGCACCGTATGATGGCCGCATGCGTGCCATGCTGGTAATTGCCTTCTTCCCGCTGGTGGTGCTGCTGGCCCAGCCGCTGGGCAGCTTCAGCTACTGGGTGCCGGTGCTGCTGATCGGCGTGGGCGCTTCGGCCCATCAGGCCTGGTCGGCGAATATCTTCACCACGGTGTCCGACATGTTCCCGCAGAATTCGGTGGCATCGGTGATCGGCATCGGCGGCATGGCCGGCGGTATCGGCGGCGTGCTGCTGACCAAAGTGGGCGGCTGGGTGTTCGACTTCTACAAGGCAGGCAACGATATCGGCACCGGCTACATGATTATGTTCGCCATCTGCGCCACAGCCTACCTGGTGGCGTGGTGCGTGATGAAGACGCTGGTGCCGCGGCATAAGGAAATTACCGACCTGTAAGCCTCGCAGCATCTGAATGAAAACGCCAGACCGGCCGTGGTTGCGGCGGGTCTGGCATTTTGCCTTGAAGCGCGCCGTGGTACAGCGCGCCAGTGCCCGGGTTTAGAAGAACTGGCTGACGTCAGGACGGGTAGCCAGTGCTTGCTGCACGATGGCGGTAACGCGCTCACGGTCGGCGCCTCGCAGCGGCTGACGTGGACGGCGCACGTTTTCGTTGCCCACACCGGCCAGCGTTTCCACCAGCTTCAGGTTCTGTACCAGCTTGGTGGAGACGTCGAGGTGCATCAGCGGCATGAACCACTGGTACAGCTTGAGGGCTTCGTCAAAGCGTTTGGCTTTCATCAGTTTGTACAGGGCTACCGTCTCTTTCGGGAAGGCCACCACCAGACCAGCCAGCAGGCCGTCCGCGCCCACTGCCAGACCTTCGAAGGACAGATCGTCCACGCCCATGAACAGCTGGTAGCGCTCGCCTACGGCGTTGCGCAGGTCGGTAATGCGGCGCACGTTGTCGGTCGATTCCTTGATCGCCACGATCCATTCGCAGTCGGCCAGTTGCTTGAAGTCTTCCGGCGTCAGATCGACTTTGTAGGACACGGGATTGTTGTACACCATGATAGGCAGCTGAGCGGCTTGGGCGATGGTGCGCAGGTTGTCCATGGCTTCGCGCGAATCGGCTGCGTACAGCACGGACGGCATCACCATCAGGCCCTGCACGCCCAGTTCGTGGGCCCTCTCGACGAAGCGGCAGGCGGTGGCGGTGCGGGTTTCGCTGACGTTGACCAGCACCGGCACGCGGCCAGCGGCGACGTTCAGGGCGGTCTTGGTCACTTCCAGTTTTTCATCGAACGACAGGGTGCTGGCCTCGCCCAGCGAACCGCAGGTCAGCAGCGCATCGACACCGCTATCGATCTGGAAAGCGAAGTGCTGTTCCATTGCGGCGTGGTCGAGATCTTCGTTCTCCTTGAATTTGGTGGTCACTGCAGGGAAGACCCCTTGCCATTTTGCTGCTGCCATAATGCTCTCCTTGTGATGGTTCGGTTGGGTGTTCGGTTACTGGTCTGTTTGTTTGTCCGGCGTCTGTTCCGGGGCCGATTCGATCATGCTGGCCACGCGGGCCGGTACGATAGGGCTGCGTACGGCGGCTGGCCGCCAGCCGTACAGCAATTCGGTCGCGCCGCCGCAGATGCGCCCCTGACAGGGGCCCATGCCGCAGCGCGTGTGCAGCTTGGCACTGCGCCAGCTGCTGTGGGTTTTCAGGTCGCCGTGGCACACGTCTTCGCAACGGCACACCAGCGTGCTGTCTTCGGCCAGTGCCAGCACTTCGGCACGCAGGGCAAAGCCGCGCTCAAGGCGGCTGGCGAACTTGCGCCAGCGGGTGCGCTGGCGGAACAGGGTTTCTGTCTTGGCCACGGCACCGCTGGCGGCCAGTCCGGCAATGCGGCCTTCTACCAGCGCCAGATCGACCCCGCCTATGCCGGTGCCTTCGCCGGCACAGTACACATCGGTGATGCGCGTCTGCTGCCAGCTATCGATGGTGACGGCGGTCTGGCCATTGCGGCTATGGGTAGCCGCGCCCAGCGCCTGGGCCAGCTCCACATTTGGCAGCAGGCCGTAGCCGCAGGCGAGGTAGTCGCATTCCAGCGTGACGACATTGCTGCCGCGCTGCACGCGGACGGCGCGCAGCTGTGGTGCAGTAGCGTGCTGGCCGGCACTGCTTGCGCTGTCGAGCGCCGCGCGCACATAGCTATCGGTCCAATAGGGGATGCCGCGCAGCTGGCGCGCCAGCTGTAGTGCCTGCACTGCCTTGGATGGCGTTGCCAGCAAGCCGGCGCCAAAGCGCGCCAGTGCCGGCAAGGGTGCCTGCTCGATGATGGCGACGATGTCTGCACCACG
>Ga0187842_1000557_pt1 | contig 18521 bp, 18 predicted proteins | sample SpaLakP09_SKY_41_FD_134514 | JGI IMG/M metagenome (GOLD analysis project Ga0187842, IMG submission 134514) | Oligotrophic lake water microbial communities from Sparkling Lake, Wisconsin, USA - SP09_SKY_41 | ecosystem: Environmental > Aquatic > Freshwater > Lake | place: USA: Sparkling Lake... | reverse complement strand
CTGGGGCGGCCCTGCACGCCGGCGAACACGGCCTCGCGGCGCTGGAGGTTCTCGCGGCGGATGACCTCGGGGTTGAAGACCGGCTCGATGGTGGCGACCTGGTCCAGCGTGATGGGCGCGCCCGACGCCGAGAAGGCCACCGGCAGCTTGCTCATCTGCTCGATGCGCTCGCGCTGTTCGCGCGGCAGGCGCAGCAGCACCTCGACCTGGTTGCCGTCCGGCGTGGTCCAGTAGGTCGCGATCTCGCCATTGACGTAGGCGCGCAAGCTTGATGCGATCTGCGGCGCCGTCAGGCCCAGCTCGCGGATGGCCGAGTCCTTCAGGCGCACGGCAAACGCCGGCAGGCCGGGCTTGACGGTCGTGTCCACGTCCACAGCACCCGGGATCTTCTTGATCTTCTCGACCAGGTCCTTGGCGGCCTGCGTCAGCACCTCGGGGTCGGTGCCGAGGATGGTGATCCAGATCGGCCGGTCGAAGCCGACGCTGACCTCGACGCCGGGGATCTTGGCGATGTCGGCGCGGATGGCATCCTCCACTTCCTTCTGCGTGCGCTTGCGCTCGCTGCGGTCGGTCAGCGTGATGTTCAGCGATGCCTGGTTGCGGCCCGTGGCCAGGCCTTCGCCGGTGCTGCCGACCACGGAGGACACCGTCTTGATCTCGGGGTAGGTCTTGAGGATCTCCTCGATCTGCCCGACCTTGGCGCTGCCGCGCTCGATGCTGCTGGCCACCGGCATGCGCAGGTTGACCTGCGTGAAGCCGTTGTCGGTCTGCGGCACGAACTCGCTGCCCACCATCGGGGCCAAAGCCAGTGCAGCAACGAAGCTGGCGAAGGCGCCCCACATCACCAGGCCGCGCGGTGTCAGCGTGGCGAAGCGCAGGCGGCGCTTGGCGGCCTTGTCGCGCCGGCCGTCGGCGCTGAACGGACGGCCGTAGGCCGGAACAGGCGGCACGAAGACGCGGTAGCGGCGGCCGGAGAAGGCCCAGTCGATGGTCCTGGCGTAAAGGTCGTGCAGGCGGTCCATGCCCCAGTCGGTCGCGCGGATCAGGTGGCCGATGACGGGCCAGTGCTTGATGCGCGTGCTCGGCGGGTCGTGCCAGACAGAGGACAGCATCGGGTCGAGCGTGAAGCTGACGAACAGGCTGACCATCACCGCCACGGCCACCGTGATGCCGAAGGGATAGAAGAACTTGCCGATGATGCCGCCCATGAAGGCGACCGGCACGAACACGGCGCAGATGGCGAAGGTGGTCGCCATGACCGCCAGGCCGATCTCATTGGTGCCGTCGAAGGACGCGGTGCGGTGGTCCTTGCCCATGCCGACGTGGCGCACGATGTTCTCGCGCACGACGATGGCGTCGTCGATCAGCAGACCGATGCACAGCGAGAGCGCCATCATCGTCATGAAGTTCAGCGTGAAGCCGAAGGCATGCACGGCGATGAAGCTGGAGATGACGGCGATGGGCAGCGTCAGGCCTGTGATGATGGTGGAGCGCCAGCTGTGCAGGAACAGGAAGACGATGGCCACCGTCAGCAGCGCGCCTTCGATCAGCGTGTGGCGCAGGCCATCAAGCGAGCCCTTCACGAAGTCGCTGGCGGCGTAGATCAGGCGCAGCTCCACATCCTTGGGCAGGGTCTTGCGCAGCTCGGCCATCGCCTCTTTGACCGACTCGCCGGTCTTGACGATGTTGGCGTCCTGCTGCTTGAAGACGTTGAAGCTGACGGCCGGCTGGCCGTTGATGCGGGCGATGCTGTCCTGCTCGCGTTCCCGCTCGACCAGCGTGCCCAGGTCATTCAGCGTCAGTGCCAGGTTGCCGCGCCGGGCGACGACCATGTTGCCAAACTGCTTGGGGTCCTTGACCCGGCCTTCCACGCGCAGGATGGCGTCCGACGTCTGGTCGGACAACAGCCCCACGGGCTGGTCGGTATTGGCCTCGGCCAGTGCCTTGGCGATCTCGGCCGGCGTCACGCCATAAGCGCGCAGCCGCATCGGGTCCAGGTCGATGCGCACTTCGCGGCTGGTCATGCCGCCCACGTCCACCTTGGCCACGCCCTCCACGCGCCCCAGGCGCTTGGAGACGATGAGGTCGGCCATCATGGACAGTTCGCGCGAGCCGCGCGTGGGGCTCAGCAGCGCCATGACGACGACCGGCTGCGAGTTGTCGTTCTCGAAGCGCTGCACCGTCGGCGGCTTGGCATCGCGCGGGAACTGGGCCTGCGCAGCGGCGACGCGGTCGCGCAGGTCCTGCATCGCACGGCTCATGTCGGCATTCAGCGAGAACTCGACGCTGGCCTGCACGCGGCCCTCGAAGCTGCGCGACTGGATGCGCTCCACGCCGGCAATCGTGTTCAGCGCCTCTTCCAGCGGCTTGGCGATCTCGCGCTCGACGGCCTCCGGCGAGGCGCCGGGGTAGCGCACGTCCACCGACGCGCCCGGGAAGGAGATGTCGGGCATCTGCTCGACGCCCAGCTTGGAATAGGAGAACAGGCCCAGCACACACAGGGCCACCATCACCATGGTCGCGAAGACCGGGTTCTGGATGGAAACGCGGGTCATCCACATGGCGCGCTCCTCACTGCTTGGCCGCTGCCGAGGCGGCGGCACTGGCGACCTTGGCCGCCTTGGCGGCCACGATCTGCGCCGGGTCGCCCTCGCGCAGGTTGTCAAAGCGCGCGGCCAGCACCTGGGCTTCGGGCTTGAGCCCGTTCAGCACCTCGACGCGGCCCTCACGCGCATCGCTGCGCCCGGTCGTCACGACACGGCGCACCAAGGCGCCCTTCTCGATCATCCAGACCTGCTCCTGGCCCGAGTTGCGGCTGATGGCGGCAATGGGCACCGTCAGGCGCTGTGTGTCGTCCTGCAGCACCACCTTGGCGACGGCGTACTGGCCGGCGCGGTAGCGCTCCTTCGGGTTGTCCAGCGCCAGCGTCACGCCGATGGAGCGCGTGCCCGGCTCGGCGGCCGGCGCGATCCGGGCGATCTTGGCCTCGACAGGCTCATCCACGCCTTCCACCTTGACCTGCACCGCCATGCCCGGTTGAAGCCGGCTCACCTCATGCGTGCCCACCAGGCCCGCCAGTTCCAGCTTGGCGAGGTCGACGATGCTGAGGATCTGCTGCTCGGACGCCAGCTTCTCGCCCGGCAGCGCGTGGCGCTTGGCGACGACGCCGTTGATGGGCGAAACGAGCGCCGCCTGGCGCATCGTCACCTGGCTGGTGTCGAGCTGGGCCTTGGCGGCATTCCAGTTGGCGCGGGCCGACTCGTAGGCGGCGCGCGAGTTGTCCAGTGCCGTCTGCGCGATGAAGTTCTTGGCGGCCAGGCCCTCGTTGGCCTTGTAGCTGCGCTCGGCCTGCTCCATTTGCGCGCGCATCGCCTCGACGCTCGCGCCGCGCTCGGCGATCCGGTAGCGGAGCTCTTCCAGGTCGACCTGGCCCAGCACCTGTCCCGCCTTCACCCAGCTGCCCTCGCCCACCGCCAGGTTCAGCAGCGTGCCATTGGACTTGGCGCGCACGACGACCGTGCCGGGCGCCACCAGCGGGCCGCTGAACTCGATCTGGCCAGGCATGCTGGTGAGCACCGGCTTGACCACCTCGCTCGCCACGAACTCCAGCGTCGGCTTGGCCTTCTCCTCACCCGGCTTCTTGGGGCCATCGCCCTTGCTGGCCATGACTGCCACACCGGCGCCACCAATCGCCAGCACGACCGCTGCGATGCCACCCAATTTCACGGACTTGCGCATGACTCCCCCAGACACCTTCAGTTTCGAGACCTTTGCAGTCTAGAAACAGAGGCTCCAGGGGGCATCAGCAGTGTGACGAAACGCGGTTTGTGGGGGCTGAGCTGCACGGACCGGCGATCAGGCAGCCTTCTGAAGGACGAAATGCAGCCCGGCGCACACGCGACGTCGACACTGAACCCGCCCTCAGTGTCGCCAAGCCGAACCATCCACGCCGCCGATCAGCTGGCGGGCAATGGCGCCAGTGTCAGCAGCCGGCGCCGCGAGGTGCGCTGAATATCCAAAGCCGCCTTGAATTCCGGATAACTATTCAGCAAGCGATCGAAACTACCGTCGGCCAACGCAATCTTCAGCCCTGTTTCGATGCGATTGGCAAGCTTGGTATTTGAATCATTGACAAAAAAATAGAACGGTGCGTGGTAGTAGAGAAAAAGCTTCTCTTCGATGGCCAAGCCGAGGTGCTGGTAGCGCTCAAAATCACTCTGTACTTCGTAGATTCCGCGTGGGAAAAAATCGAAACGCTTGGCAGACAACATCCTGAAAAGATTTTCATGCAAGGTCGAGCCTTCGACCTTGAAGCCGTTGTAGCGCATGATTTTTGTATCCACCCACTGCTGCCCCAAGCCCGCCGTCAGCTTTCTCAGATCATCGACTGAACGAATGCGATCAAAACGCGCCTGGTCACCCGCTGGAATCAACAAGATCCTGAAATTGTTCAACTCTTTGAGTAGCGAGACGGGAATGGCGCGCAGCCCGGTTGTCAGGCCGGGATTTGGGGCCGTAAATACGACGTCAATCAGTTTTCCATTTTTCAGTCCGGTTACGGCCCGCTCGAGCGACATCTCTTCCTTCAGTATGTGAATGTCGAAGGGGCCGTGACTGGCCACAGTTTTGCTGAGGGCAAGGCCCAGTACCTCATAGAAGTAACCTGGCCGGCCATCCCGTGCGGCATCAAATGGGGGCACCCGAACGACGGTGGGCTCTTGCGCCTGCAGTCCGGTGGCGCCCGCAGCGCACAGGCTGGCAACGGCCAATGTGCGAAAGAGGTGCCGAAACGGCTTTGCCAAGCGGCTTCGGACCTGCTGTAGAGGTATGGACAGGGACTTCGAGAGCATGACCAAGACTGATAGGGCGGATGGCGCCCACGTGGATCCATCGAGAGTGTGCCCGTTGCAAAGGGTGGGATACGCCTGTCGCCACCCCGCCCTCGCGCATTTGGCCGCAGGTTCGCGACTGCCGGGCCTGATTGCCAGGGGTGAATGCGGTGAACCGAAGGACATGCTGTCCAGGCGTCGCCCTCACCTGTTCGCTTGCGCCGCGACAGATACCCGTACAACACGCCGATCACTCGGCGCACGAAAGGCGGCAATTGCCTGACCGTGCGAACAGCCGACTCGCAAGGCAGCGATGTGGTGGGCAACGCCGGTTATGGGGCTGCGGTTGCGCATCCAGAAATGGACTGCTGGGCGAGGCGAGCGACCTTGGGTTTCGCTGCGCCTACGCCAACCTGACTTCAACTCAGCGTTGCGCTGGGATTGCCTGCACTGGGAGCACCACGTCCCCGCACTGCGCCCTGTGCCTCAGCGCATGGTCCATCAGCACCAGCGCCAGCATGGCCTCGGCGATGGGCGTGGCGCGGATGCCCACGCAGGGGTCATGGCGGCCGAAGGTCTCCACGACGGCTGGGTTGCCGGCGCGGTCGATGCTGGCCTTGGGGCTGCGGATGGAACTGGTCGGCTTGATGGCAATGCTGGCCACGATGTCCTGGCCGGTGGAGATACCGCCCAGCATGCCGCCCGAGTTGTTGCTGGCGAAGCCATCGCGGCTCAGCTCGTCACCATGCTCGCTGCCGCGCTGCGCGACCACGCCGAAGCCGGCGCCGATCTCCACGCCCTTGACGGCGTTGATGCCCATCAGCGCGTAGGCGATGTCGGCATCCAGCTTGTCGAACAGCGGCTCACCCAGACCGACCGGCACGCCGGTGGCCTCGACGCGGATGCGCGCGCCGACCGAATCGCCAGCCTTGCGAAGCGCGTCCATGTAGGCCTCCAGCTCGGCAATCTTGCTGGCGTTGGCGGCGAAGAAGGGGTTCTGGCCGACGTGCTGCCAGCCCTCGAACGGGATCTCCACCTCGCCCAGCTGCGTCATGCAGCCGCGGAACTCGGTGCCGTAGGCCTCGCGCAGCCATTTGCGGGCCACGGCGCCGGCGCCGACCATGGGTGCCGTGAGGCGCGCCGACGAGCGCCCGCCGCCGCGCGGGTCGCGCACGCCGTACTTGCGCCAGTAGGTGTAGTCGGCGTGGCCGGGGCGGAAGGTGTCGAGGATGTTGCCGTAGTCCTTGCTGCGCTGATCGGTGTTCTTGATCAGCAGGCAGATCGGTGTGCCGGTCGTGACGCCTTCGTACACGCCCGACAGGATCTCGACCGCGTCAGGCTCGTTGCGCTGGGTGACGTGGCGGCTGGTGCCGGGGCGGCGGCGATCCAGCTCGGGCTGGATGTCGGCCTCGCTCAAGGTCATGCCGGGCGGGCAGCCGTCGATGATGCAGCCGATGGCCGGGCCGTGGCTTTCGCCGAAGTTGGTGACGCGAAAGAGTTCGCCGAAGGTGCTGCCTGACATATGCCAGCAATTTTAGGTGGCGCCGGCATGCAAAAGCGGCCTCGCAAGGCCGCCTTGTCGGGATGCGAACTACTTAGAGCTTGGATTCGGGCTCGGCGTTCTCTTCGACGGGCCAGTCTCGGATGTAGGCCTTGAGCATGCGGTTCTCGAAGTCCTGGCTGTCCACCACGGCCTTGGCCACGTCGTACAGCGAGATCACGCCCATCAGCGTCTTGCCGTTCATCACGGGCATGTAGCGCGCGTGGCGGCCCAGCATCATGCGGCGCACCTCGTCGATCTCGGTCTCGGGCGTGCAGGTCAGCGGGGCGTCGTCCATCACCGTGCGCACGATGGTCGAGCCCACACCGCCGCTGTTCTTCACGACGGCCTGGATGACCTCGCGGAAGGTCAGCATGCCGACCAGGTCGCCATGCTCCATGACGACCAGCGAGCCGATGTCGCGCTCGGCCATCACGTCCAGGGACGCCTTCAGCGGTTCGTCGGGCGTGACGGTGAACAAGGTGCCACCTTTGACACGAAGGATATCGACGACTTTCATAGGGGGCCTCCATTCAAAACGCGTGGGCAACATAGCACACTATCTTCGCGCTTCCACCCCATAGGAAACACCATGTTTGCCTGTGCGGGCCACCCGAGGGCTTGCGCCCTTGCGGGCGCGACCGCCGCGCGCTTGAATTCCCGCATGAGCACCGAACGCTTCACCCGCTTCGCCGACTTCTACCCCTTCTATCTGCGCGAGCACAGCAACGTCGTTTGCCGGCGGCTGCACTTCATTGGCTCGACGCTGGTGCTGGTCTGCCTGTGGCGGCTGTTCGCCACTGGGAACCCGGTCTGGGTGCTGAACAGCCTTTTGTGCGGTTACGGGTTTGCGTGGGTTGGCCACTTCTTTTTCGAGAAGAACCGCCCGGCAACGTTCAAGTACCCGCTCTACAGCTTCATCGGCGACTGGGTCATGTACGCCGACATCTGGCGTGGGCGCGTGAAGCTTTGAGCGACTAGTTTCGCCAGGCAACGCCCATGGCGGCCGTGGTGTTGCTGCGGTTCTGCACCAGCGGGCTGTCACCGGCCGGGCCGAGCAGGCGGCCGATGCCGGCACCGCCAAACACGAACCAATGGCTGGTGAGCGCGTGCTTGAAGTTGACGCCGACGTGGGCGTCGCGCAGACCCGCCCCCGGTTCGTAGGCGGGCTTGCTCGTGGCGGCCACGGCCGAGGCGGGCACGCCGAAGTAGCTGCGCAGATTCAGGCCGTTGGCGGCACTCAACCCCACGCCGGTGCTCCACTCGGTCTCGTCGCTGCGATAGAAGCGCCAGCCCAGGTCCAGGCCGGCCGTCATGCCGCCTTCGTGACCCAGCACGTCCTGGGACAGCGAGACGCTGGCGTTCCAGTCCTTGGTGAAGCTGTAGCTCGCGTTGAGCCGGGCGCGCAGCGTCCGCTTGACATCGGGCAGGCCTTGCGTCGTGCGGGCATCGCCGCTGTCGCGGCCGCTGTCGATGCGCAACGAAATACCGACGCGCCACTTGTCGTTCTCGATGAGCTGCGTGCTCGCCCCTGGGCCCACGCCCTCGCGGCCGAAGCCGAGCAAGGCGCTGCCGCCGGAGGTGGCGATGCGGATACGGCCGAACCGGGCGGCCCACAGCGGCCTGATCTTGACCTTGCGCTCGCTGGCGCCGTCGTACTCCGGCACGCTGGCCAGCGCTGCGCCGACCAGGTAGCGAAAGTTCTCTTCCTTGTCCGTCGTCACCGACTCGGCCTGCGCCGATGCCTGCGTGGCGGACATCAGTGCCACGGTCAACAGGGCTGCAGACAGGAGGCTTGTCATGAAGCCCAGCCTAACAGGGCCTCCGTGTGCGTCCTGTCAGACAGGCTTCAGTTCCCGTGCCAGGTTCAACAGCATGTCGTCGACCATGGCGTCGAGGTCGTAGCGCAACGCCCAACCCCAGTCGTTCTGGGCCGCGACGTCGTCGATGCGCTGCGGCCAGCTGGCGGCAATGGCCTGTCGGAAGTCAGGCACGCAGTCCATCGTGAACTGCGGCAGCTGGCGGCGGATGCTGCCGGCAATGCCCTCGGGCGTGAAGCTGACGCCAGCCAGGTTGTAGCTGCCGCGCTGCTTGACTGCTTCAGCCGGCGCGTTCATCAGCTCGATGGTGGCGCGCAGCGCGTCGGGCATGTACATCATCGGCAGGGCCTGACCGGCCTCGAGGAAGCAGGTGTAGCGGCCTTGCTGGAGCGCAGCGTGGAAGATCTCCACGGCGTAGTCCGTCGTGCCGCCGCCGGGCGGCGTCTTCCAGCTGATGAGGCCGGGGTAGCGCAGGCTGCGCACATCCACGCCGTGCTTGGCGTGGTACCAGGCGCACCAGCGCTCGCCGGCCAGCTTGGAGATGCCGTAGACCGTCGTCGGGTCCATCACGGTCGTCTGCGGCGTGTCGACAGCGGGGGTGCTGGGGCCGAAGGCGGCGATGGAGCTGGGCCAGAAGATGCGATCCAGCTTCTCGTGCCGGGCGAGCTCCAGCACGTTGAGCAGACCCTTCATGTTCAGGTCCCAGGCCCACATCGGGTGCTTTTCGCCGTTGGCCGAGAGGGCGGCGGCGAGGTGGTAGATCTGGGTGATCTTGTGGCGCTTGACGATGGTCGTCAGCGCGCCGGCGTCGGTCACGTCCAGCGTCTCGTGGTGCAGCGTGGGCACGCGACCCTTGGGGCTGAGGTCGCTGGTGACGACGGCGTCGTTGCCATGCAGCTTGGCGAGTTCGGTGGCCAGCTCGGTGCCGATCTGGCCGTTGGCGCCGATGATGAGGATTCGGGGGCTCGTCATTTGATGATCCCCAGTTCGCGGCCGGCCTGCGTGAAGGCGGCGACGGCCTTCTCCAGATGCTCGCGCTCGTGCACGGCCGAGATCTGCACGCGGATGCGCGCCTGGCCTTTGGGCACGACAGGGAAGAAGAAGCCCACGGCGTAGATGCCCAGCTCCAGGATGCGTGCCGAGAGCTTCTGCGCCATCACCGCGTCGTAGACCATGATGGGCACGATGGGGTGGGTGCCAGGCTTGATCTCGAAACCGGCGGCCTGGATGGCCTCACGGAAGTACGCCGTGCTGGCTTCGAGCTTGTCGCGCAAGGCCGTCGAGCCTTCCAGCAGATCCAGCACGGCCAGCGACGCGCCGGCGATGCTGGGCGCCAGCGTGTTGCTGAAGAGATAGGGCCGCGAGCGCTGGCGCAGCAGCTCGACGACTTCCTTGCGCGCAGCCGTGAAGCCACCGGAAGCTCCCCCGAGCGCCTTGCCGAAGGTGCCCGTGATGATGTCGATCTTGCCGAAAACGCCCCGGTGCTCATGCGTGCCACGGCCCGTCTTGCCCATGAAGCCTGACGCATGGCACTCGTCGATGCCCAGCAGCGCGTCGTAGCGGTCGCAGAGCGCGCGGATCTTGTCGAGCTGGGCGATGGTGCCGTCCATGGAGAACACGCCGTCGGTGAACACGAGCGTGAAGCGGGCGCCCTTCTCCTTCGCCTCCTTGAGGCAGCGCTCCAGGTCGTCAAGGTTGTTGTGCTCGTAGCGCCAGCGCTGCGCTTTGCACAGGCGGATGCCGTCGATGATGGAGGCGTGGTTGAGCGCGTCGCTGATGATGGCGTCCTGCTCGCCCAGCAGCGGCTCGAAGAGCCCGCCGTTGGCGTCGAATGCGGCGGCGTAGAGGATGGCGTCCTCGCAGCCGACGAAGCGGGCGATGCGCGCCTCCAGTTCCTTGTGCACGTCCTGCGTGCCGCAGATGAAGCGGACCGACGACAGGCCGAAGCCATGCGTGCGCAGCGCCTCGTGGGCCGCCTCAATCACTTGCGGGTGCGACGACAGCCCGAGGTAGTTGTTGGCACACAGGTTGATGACCTCACGGCCATCGGTCGTCTGCACGACGGCGCCCTGCGGCGTGGTGATGATGCGCTCGGACTTGTAGAGGCCGGCGGCACGGATGCCGTCGAGTTCGGACTGCAGGTGTTCAAAGAAGGCGTGGCTCATGGCCGGTCTCCTGGTGCACAATTCGGTAAATTGAACACGTTCGATATATCGAACGTGCGTGCAGTATCTGAAAACTTTCCATCCAGGTCAAGCATGAACATGGACACCGAACCGCCGCGCGTCGGCGCCGCCTTGCAAGGCTTGCGCTCCAGCCGGGGCCTGTCGCTGGATGATCTCTCCAAGCGGGCCGGCGTGAGCAAGTCGATGTTGTCGCAGATCGAGCGCAACCAGGCCAACCCGACGGTGGCCGTGGTCTGGCGGCTGGCGAATGCGCTGGGCGTGGAGATGGGCGAGCTGCTGGGCACCGAGCGAACCGCGACGCCGGCCATTGAGACCGTGCCGGCGCATGCCACGCCCGGCCTGACCAGCCCCGACGGCCTGTGCAAGCTGCGCATCCTCGGCCCCATCGAGCTGGCAGGTCAGTTCGAGTGGTACGAGCTGAACGTCCAGGCTGGCGGCGTGCTCGATTCGCAAGCTCATGAACCCGGCTCCCGCGAGCACCTGAGCGTGCTGACCGGCAGCCTGGAGGTCACGGCCCAGGGCGTGACGAGCAAGCTCAAGGCCGGCGAGACGGCGCGTTATGCGGTGGACGGGCCGCATGCCATTCGCAACGTGGGCAAGGCGGCCGCCACCGCGTTGCTGGTCGTCCTGCACCCCTGACCCCCAGGAGCCTCTGCCTTGATTTCGACGTCTGTCACGACGCTATACACCGCCCTGCTGGCATTGATGTTCTGCGCGCTGAGCTTGCGGGTGGTGCTGCTCCGCAGCCGGCTGAAGGCCAGTTTCGGCGACGCTGACGACGCACGGCTGCGGCGCGCCACGCGCGCGCACGGCAACTTCGCGGAATACGTGCCTCTCGCCCTGATGTTGCTGCTGATGCTGGAGCTCGCCGGCCGCCACAGCATGTGGCTACATGCCGCAGGTTCGCTGTTGCTCGTTTCCCGGGCGGCTCACGCCTTTGGCCTGAGCCAGGTGCGGGAGTGGCTAGGCTGGCGGATCGCCGGCGTGGCAGGCACCTTCACCGTGATAAGCGGCGCCGCGGTGGCGCTGCTGTTGGGTTTGACAGGGCCTCACTGAATTCGGTTGGCGACACGGCCAGGTCAGGGTGGGACTGGTTGGCCTGGATCACGAAGTCCACGAACACCCGCACCCGCGCGGGCAGCTGGCGGTCGGGGTAGTGCAGGAACAAGCGCAGGCCTTGCGGCGCGCGCTCGGGCCACACCATTTGCAAGGTGCCGTCGCGAAGAAAGGGCAGCGCCACCACCATGGGCACCTGGGCCACGCCCAGGCCGGCGGCGCACGCGGCGGTCAGGCTCAGGAAGTCGTTGCAGCGCAACGGGCCGGCCAGCGGAAGCACTTCATGCCCAGCGCCGTTCTGCAGCCGCCAAGGCGCGGCCTTGCTTTCGCCGCCGCGTTTCAGGCCCAGGCCGTGCAGGCGCGCCAATTCGGCCGCTGTGGGCAAGGGACCGCGCGCCAGGAAAGCGGGTGCGGCACACAGCACCAGTTGCAGCGGACCGAGCGGGCGTGCCACAAAGGCTGCGTCCTGCATCGGCCCCACGCGGATACCCACATCAAAGCGCCCGGCCACCAGGTCGGTGACTTGTTCTGAACACTCAATGTCGAGTTCCACCTTCGGATACTGCGCATGGAAGTCGCCCAGGCTGGGTGCCAGGTAGGCGCGCACGAAGGGCGACACCGCCGTCACCCGCACCACGCCCTCGGGTTCGCCTGCGGCGTCGCGTGAACCGCGAAAGGCCGCGTCCAACTGTTCCAGCGGCGCTTCACAACGCGCCAGCAGGGCCGCGCCTTCCGCCGTCAGCGACAGGTGCCGCGTGCTGCGCGCGAACAGGCGCACCTTCAGCTGCGCCTCCAGCCGCGCCACGTTCCGGCTGACCGCCACCGACGACACGCCCAGCACCTCGGCCGCTTTCACGAAGCTGCCCGAACGCGCCGTTTGCACGAAGCTGACCATGCCGCGCAAGCTTTCCATGTACCCACCCTTGTCGTCTGCTGAGGGTGTCGATTCTTAACCTGATGTTGGTTCAGATCCAGCCACTGCGGGCGTTGTGCACGCCCGGCAGGCTGCCTAGAGTGCCCTCCATGGGCTGCACCGGCCCTGCACCAGCCGCTTCAGAAAGGCGCAAACCCATGCTGTACCGCGAAACCAAACCCACCACCACACCTTGGCGGCCCGTCTCGACCTTGGCAGCGGCGTGCTGGTGGGGCATCTTCAGCCTCGCACCCGACGCCCACGCCGCCGATCTCACGGTTGACATTGTGGGCGTCGCCAGTGCCGAGGGCAGCCTGGGCTGCGCGCTCTTCAGCCGCAGCGCGGCAGAGCAGTTCCCGCTGGCCCAGGAAGCCGCTACCCGCGTGCGCAGCCCCGCCAAGCCGGGGACCATGCAATGCGTGTTCCGCGACCTGCCCGCCGGCGACTATGCCGTGTCCGCCGCCCACGATCTGAACGGCAACGGCCAGACCGACCGCAACTTCGTGGGCCTGCCCACCGAGCCCTGGGCCGTGTCGAACAACGTGCGGCCTACTTTGCGGGCCCCGCGCTTTGCAGAGGCGGCGTTCACGCTGGCAGCCACCGACACCCGGCGCATCGAACTGCGCCTCCAGCGTTGAAAGAGCCCGTCCATGAGCCTCCTGTCCGTCTTGCCCGTCAACCCCATCCTGCCCATCAACTTGCTGCTCGGCTACGCCATCTTCTTCACCGCGCTGCGCATCTACGTGTGGCCGCGGCTGGCCACGCTGTCGCCGACGGCCTTGCTCACGCCCATCTTGCTGCTGCACACGGGGCGCGAGTTGGGGCTGATGTTCCTGTTCGAAGGCGCCACCAAGCCCGGCATGCCGGCTGGCTTTGCGGTACCGGCCGCCTATGGTGACCTGGCTGCGGCGGCGCTGGGCGCCATCGCCCTGCGCGCGGTGCGCACGGGCGCTGCGTCGGCACGCACCTGGGTCTGGGTGTTCAACCTGTTCGGCACGGCCGACCTGCTGAATGCGATTGCGATGGCCGTGATTTACCAGTCGGGGCCCTACCTGGGCGCCGCTTACTGGATTCCCGCCTTCTGGGTGCCCATGCTGCTGGCCACCCACACACTGGTCTTCGTGTACCTGCTGCGCCACTGGCGTGCGCCAGCGTTGGCCGCAGACCGCAGCACCGCGAGCGCTTGACCACACCGAGACATGCCGCCCAGCGGCAGGTCCAACCACCCATCACCACAACCAATCACTACAGCCAGACATCATGCCCAACATCGTCCTGAACCCCTTGAGCATCAGCCTTGCCGCTGTCGCCATCTTCTTCATCAGCTATGTCTGGTACACGCCGTTGTTCGGCCGCGCCTGGGCACGTGAAATGGGCTTGCCCGCGGACCACGCGGCGAGCGGCTCCGAACTCGCGCGCGGCCTCGTGCTGACGGCGCTTGGCGCAATCTTGATGTCTTTCGTGCTGGCCAACAGCATGGCCGTCTGGCAGCCCAAGACCTGGGGTCTGCCTGATGCCGGCCCCGGCCTCGTTGAGCAGGCGTTGTCGGCGGCCGGCTTCACCTGGTTGGGCTTTGTGTTGCCGGTCTTGCTTCACCGCCTCGGCTGGGAAAAGCCATCGCTGAAGCTGTTCGCCATCAACGGTGGCTACTACTTCGTGTCCTTGCTGGCAGCGGCGCTGATCATGGCTTCGTTGTAAGGGCTTCATGCCGCGCTGCAGCTGCGCCACCAGCCCCGAGCAATTCGCTCAGCTTGAGCCGCTGCCAGTCGCTGCGCTGCCACAGCGCGTCAAGCGCGCCGCCCCGCTGAGCCAGGAAGGTCACCAACAACGGCTCCGCTGATGCCTGCTCGGGCGCGCACAGCAGCACCAGGCGCTGTGCACCCTCTTCTTCCAGCCGACCCAGCCAGTCCATGGCCAGCAGCTTGTCGACGACGGGGCTGAGCTGCAGCGGGTCCACGCGCAAGGCGCGGGCCAGGCTCAGGTCGGACAGGCCACGCCCGCCGGCCTCGCGCACGTGCCAGAGTTCGCGCAGCACCTCCAACGCCAGCGCCATGGGCTGGCCCGGCGTGTCGGGGCGCAGGTGCAGGCGGCCGGTCAGGCTGGGCGTGTTGGCCGCCAGGATGGCGCCCAGCAACACGATGACCCAGCCGAGGTAGACCCAGACGAGAAAGACCGGCACGGTGGCGAAGGCGCCATAGAGCGTCGAATAGGTCGGCACCTGCTTGACATACCAGGCCAGCAGCGACTTCGCGAAGGCGAAACCGATGGACACGAAGGCGCCGCCCAGCAGTGCGTGGCGCCAGCGCACATGGGTGTTGGGCACGTAGTGGAAGAGCCCTGCGATGGCCAGGCCCAGCAGCACGATGTCGGCGCCGCCCAGCAGCGCGGCGAGGTTGCCGGGCATCTTGGTGATCAAGCCCTGGCCGACGCTGACGGCATAGCTCGTCAGCGTGAGGCTGCCGCCCAGCAGCAGCGGGCCCAGCGTCAGCGCGGCCCAGTAGACGAGTACCCGCTGCGCCATGGGCCGCGGCCGCTTCACGCGCCAGATGGCGTTGAGCGTGCGGTCGATGGTGAGCATCAGCGCCAGCGCCGTGAGGCCGAGGAAGACCACACCCACCGCGCCGAGCTTGTTGGCCTTGGCCGCGAACTGCGTCAGCGCGCCCAGCACGGGCTTGGCGATGTTGGGCGGGATCAGGCTCTTCAGGAAATACTGTTCCAGCGCCGCCTGCAGGCTGGAGAAGATGGGGAAGATCGTGAACACGGCCAGCATGACCGTCAGCAGCGGCACGAGTGAGATGAGCGTGGTGAACGTGAGGCTGCCGGCGGTAAGGCCGAGCTTCTCCTCGCGAAAGCGCTGACGGAAGGTGTGCAGCGTCTGCAGCCAGGGCCAGGCCAGCAGTTCGGTGAAGAAGTTGCCGACGAAAGCGATGGGGTTGCGCGTCAGGGGCGCATCGGGGTCGGGGGAAGCAGGCGGCTGGGACATGGCTTCTATGATGCCGCAGCTATGTCCCCTGCCCTTGAAAGAACCCTGCCCTCAGCCAACGAACGCCTGTCGCGCAACCTTGCGTTTGGCGCCACCGTCGCATTGATCCTGCTGTGCCTGGCCTGGGAGCTGTGGCTCGCACCCACGGGACGGGGCACGCTGGCGATCAAGGCGCTGCCGCTGCTGGCCGCACCCGTCGGGCTGTGGCGCTATCGCATGTACACCTATCGCTGGCTGTCGCTGGCCATCTGGCTGTATGTCATGGAAGGCCTGGTGCGCTCGACCAGTGAAGGCGGGCTCGGCCAGTGGCTGGCGCTGGCGGAGGTGATCCTGGGTGTCGTCGTCTTCAGCGCCTGCACGGCGCAGATCCGCCTGAGGCTGGCGGCGGCGAAGGTGGCATGAGCATGTTCCTCGGCGCGCTGCGCGAGCGGCTCGGCGAGGCGGGCCTGCTGGTGGGTGGCGACCTGGCGGCCTACGAGAACGATTGGCGCAAGCGCTATGTGGGCAAGGCGCTGGCCGTGGCGCGGCCTGCCTCGACCGAGGAAGTGGCCGCCGTGATGCGTCTGTGCCACGAGCACCGTGCGGCCGTCGTGCCCCAGGGCGGCAACACCGGGCTGGTGGGCGGCTCGACGCCGGACGACAGCGGCCGCCAGCTCGTGCTGAGCCTGTCCCGCATGAAGCGCGTGCGGGTCGTCGACGTCGCCAATGCCAGCCTCACCGCCGAGGCCGGCTGCCTGTTGGCCGAGGTGCAGGCTGCTGCGGCAGGCGCCGGCCTGCTGTTCCCGCTCAGCCTGGCGGCCGAGGGTTCGTGCACGCTGGGCGGCAACCTGGCGACCAATGCCGGCGGCACGCAGGTGCTGCGTTATGGCAATGCGCGCGAGTTGTGCCTGGGGCTGGAAGTCGTGACGGCCACCGGCGAGATCTGGCACGGCCTGTCGGGCCTGCGCAAGGACAACACGGGCTATGACCTGCGCGATCTCTTCATCGGCAGCGAGGGGACGCTGGGCGTCATCACTGCGGCGACGATGAAGCTCTATCCGCAGCCCAAGGACAGGCTCACAGCGCTGGCCACCTGCGCATCGCTGAACCATGCGGTGGCGCTGCTGAGCCTGGCGCGCGACCGCGCGGGCGATGCACTCACCGGCTTCGAAGTCATGAACCGGTCTTCGCTGGCCCTCGTCGCACGCGAGCTACCGCAACTGGCCCAACCGCTGGGCGCGGCCGCATGGACGGTGCTGCTGGAGCTGTCAGACGCCGAAAGCGCCGAGCATGCGCGTGGCGTGTTCGAAGGTCTTCTGGAAGCGGCCGTCGAGCAAGGCGCAGTGCAGGACGCGGCCATCGCGCAGAACCTGCAGCAGGCGAAAGCCTTTTGGCATCTGCGCGAATCCATCCCGTTGGCCCAGGCCCAGGCGGGGCTGAACATCAAGCACGACATCTCGCTGCCGGTATCAGCCATCCCCGGCTTCGTCGCCGAGATGGATGCGGCGCTGGGAGCCTACCTGCCGGGCATTGAGGTCATCGACTTCGGCCACCTGGGCGACGGCAACCTGCACTTCAACGTGCAGGCGCCCAGAGGCGTGAACCCGGCGCAGTTCCTGGCTGCCCACGAAGCGGCCATCAACGAGATGGTCTACGACGCGGTGGGCCAGCGCGGCGGTTCGATCTCCGCCGAGCATGGCATCGGCCGACTCAAGCGGGACGAACTGGCCGCCCGCAAGGACCCGACGGCCCTGGCGCTGATGCGCTCGATCAAGCGGGCACTGGACCCGCTTGACCTGCTCAACCCTGGGCGGCTGGTGTAACCGTGACGCGGCGGCCGGTGGCGAGGCGGCCAAGCTTCACGAGCATGCGGAACACGAAGCGCACCAGCAGCAGCGCAAGCACCGCCTCGATCAGCGTCAGCACGAAGGCGCCCACCACCGTGAAGCGCGGCTCGCGGCGGTGGAACTTGGCCAGCGCGTGGTCACGGGCCAGTTCGATGCTGTCGTAGAAGGTTGGCACGATCAGCAGCGTCAGCACCGTCGACGTGATCGTGCCGCCGATGATGGCCACGGCCATGGGGCGGTAGAACTCGCCGCCCTCGCCGATGCCGATGGCCACCGGCAGCATGCCGGCGATCAGCGCCAGCGTCGTCATCAGGATGGGCCGGAACCGCTTGCGGCCCGCGTGCATCAGCGCCTCTTCGCGGTCGATGCCACCCCTCTCCTCCTGGCGTGTGGCGTCCAGCAGCAGGATGGCGTTCTTGGCCACCAGTCCCATCAGCATGATGACCCCGATGAGGCTCATCAGGTTGAGCGTGCCGCCGGTCAGCAGCAGTGCCAGCACGACACCGATCAGGCTGAGCGGCAGCGACAGCATGACGGCCAGCGGCGCCGTGAAGCTGTTGAACTGGATGACCAGCACGAAGTACATCAGTGCGATGCCTGACAGCAGTGCGGTGATCATGGCCGTGAAGACGACCTGCTGGTCGCGCGCAGCGCCGGCCAGTTCGATGCCAAAGCCGGGCGGGAACGCGATCTTCTCGGCCAGCTTCTTGGCCTCGGACGTGATCCGCCCGGTGAGCGGCCCTGCGCATTGGCGCTGACGGTGATGGTGCGCTTGCCGTCGCCGTGCTGGATCTGGCCCGGGCCCTTGCCCATCGTCACGGTGGCGATCTGGTCCAGCGGCACCATGCGGTTGGTGCCGGTCACCGCGATGGGCAGGCGCTCGATGTTGGCCGCGTCGACGCGGTCCGCCGGGTGCAGGCGGATGGCAACGTCGCGCGCCTCGCCGGTCGGGTCGATCCAGTCCCCTGCCTCGACGCCGGCGAAGGCCACGCGCAACGCCTGGGCAGCGTCGTTGACCGAGATGCCCATCTGGTTGGCCAGGCTGCGGTCGAGTTCAATCTGCAGCTCATTCTGCGGGTCCTGCTCGGAGTAGCCGATGTCGACCGCACCCTTGATGCCCGCCATGGTCTTCTGGAAGTCCTGCGTGATCTGCTGCAGCCGGCGTGTGTCGGTGCCGTAGAAGCGGATCTGCACGGGCTTCTGCGCGCCGTTGTTCAGGTCGTCCAGCACGACGTACTCGGCGCCGACCAGGCGGCCGACCTTCTCGCGCAAGTCCTTGGCGACCTCGGCTGCCGACCGCTGGCGCTCGGTGCTCTTGCCGATATCGACGTAGATGCGGCCGCCGGCCGCGTTGGGATAGGCCGTGGT
>Ga0187842_1000552_pt1 | contig 18609 bp, 15 predicted proteins | sample SpaLakP09_SKY_41_FD_134514 | JGI IMG/M metagenome (GOLD analysis project Ga0187842, IMG submission 134514) | Oligotrophic lake water microbial communities from Sparkling Lake, Wisconsin, USA - SP09_SKY_41 | ecosystem: Environmental > Aquatic > Freshwater > Lake | place: USA: Sparkling Lake... | reverse complement strand
TTCCTCCAGTGCGCGATGGTGAGCGTCCCCTATATGTTCGCGTTCTTCTTTCTCTTTGAATTTCTTTTAATATATTTGGACCAGATCTCTCCAAGAAATAAGACGAATCTGTTACTTTTCCTTTATTGGATTCATTGGATTTTACCACAAATAATGAATCTGGAAGAATTAATTCGGGAATAGGGAAATTTCCGAATTCATTGGTTAATTTTGCTATTTCGGTGCAAATTTCCTTTTCTCTCATTATTGTCTTCCTGTCTTCTTCTGAATATTTGTCAAATATATAATTAAGAGGCAACATATTTATTTCATCGTCTGTTAACCATAATTTTGTTCTTATTCTTATCAACATTTCTGAAAGTGGAAACATTTTTTTTTCTTCCTTTTCTTTTTCAACTAAAGAAACGGACTGTTTTATTTCTTTTTTTGTGGCTTGTTGTCTTGCATTTTCCTCTAAACCGCGATTTCCATTAGCAAGTATAATTTGTTCTATTATTTTACCTCTTATTATTTTCTCATTTTTGTATATTCTATTCATAAAATCTCCATTTATTACGCTATTCAAATATTTTTCTGTAACCGTTCCTCGAATAAAATTTATGAAAATATTTACTATTTCTCCTGATAATGAAGGAGGAACTATCGGAGCAGGAGAAGCAGCAGCAGGAGCCGGTCTAAAAAACAATAATGTAATTTCTTGATTCAATCTTTTCTCGGCGGTGTTTGTCGAATTTCTTGATATTAAAATAAATAATGCTAATAATCTTCTTTTTATTATTTGTCTTTGTTGCGTCATAAATAAATTTTCTGTGTCTCTGAATTTTTTTTTAAAAAAAATCATTGTACTTTCATCTTCGAAATTTACTGGTTCTGTTAGTTTTACAAATGTGTCCCCATCATTTATATGATCCCTTAACGCCACCCATATTCTATCCACATCTCCATCTAATAAAAAATCATTTAATAACAAATAATTTTCCAAATCAGAATTTTCTGGGTACTTTTTCATTGATTTTATTAATTTTATTTTTCTATTTATTTGCGTATTTAATCCTTCTGTTTTTTGTTGCAATGGTTCACCTCTTATTAATTCTAGTCTAGAACGAGATGCTGGACTAGGAAAAATCCCAGGATTTTGTTCTTCAAAAATTTTCCTAGCCTTTTCAGCTTGTCTTTCATCCTCTGGTCTTAACCTTTGCACATTTTCTTGTATTACATCGGATCTTTCTTTAATTTCTGCCCTCCCATCTAATATTTCTTTGGCCTGAATAATTTGATTTTTTCTATCAGCAAAAGCATTTTTCAGGACTTCAAAATATGCATCTGTTGTAAGAGGGCTTCTTATTCTTGAATTTAACATTTTGGCAAGATTCATTACCTTTATTTCATCAAACATTGGTACAACAACAAAACCATTATTATCTAATTGAATTCTTTCATATTCACGAAAGTTTGAAAATATTTGTAAACCATAAATAACTCTATTATCTTCATATACATTCACCCCACCAACCCCACCAACCCCACCAACTCTAACATCTCTTAAATTTGTTGTTCTTTCATTTATATATCTCTCTTGTAAACGATTTAATATTTGTATCCAATAAGAAGGTATAGTTTCGGGAGCGGGATTGTTTCTAATTGGCCCAAGTGTTTCTGCAAATCCCATTAATGGTGGCTGTCCGGGTTCATTTATTCGTTGATATTCTGTTCTCAATTGATTTATCACCTCTTCGGTAGCATCTCTAACTATTGGACCAACCGCGGGGCCTGGTACTGGTGCAGGAGGTCGCGGTTCTATTCTTCTTTGTTCAATTGACATAAATATTTATTATTATATTATTATTATATTATATTGAGAGAAAGCTATTTTCATTTTACACCCTATAATATATTAGCATTTGATACCCGTGTAAAAAGCACCATTCTAAAGGACTTCCATCTAGATTTTTTGACCCTTCAAACTTCCATTTCATCGGCTTATTCAAGTTTTCTCTCCAATTCATCGGTACCATTCTATGAAACCTCATTCCATCATAAGCCATCTCTTTTCCTTCCGCTGTTAGCATAGCAGAGAAATGCTGTTGTTCTATGTCTCTTACAATACAACTATCCAATTCATAACTAGCATCATCAATACTAAATTTCTCTTCTTTGTTGGTAATCTCGCCCGAAAATCCTGGCAAACCATTTGCACCGTCGAAAATCTCCAATACTATAATGTGTGGTTTACCAGACGACCTTTTCAATTCCTTTTTCACCCTTTCTCTCCAACCCGGATTTGTCTTTACATCGGAAACGAACAAAATTTGAAGTGCATTATTGTCCAAGTAGTTAATAATGCTACTATAATATTTGATAGGATTACTCGCCTCGTCCACTTTTACAACATACGGCATTCTTTTATGATATTCGTCGGGAATAGCTGCATACACTTGCCGGATAACATTATTTGTGTCCATTTCGTAAGCATACCTGCTCCCAGTAAGAGAAGATTCAACTGCGAAATTCAACAAGGCAAATGCATTTCTTAATCCCGGAGGAATGAGAGAACCATCCGCTTGTTTTCCCTCAATCATCAATTGCCTAAAATAATGAAAAAATTTTCGCCCCTTATCGCTAACAAAAAGAGTGACAAACATAGTATTAAACCAACAATTTGATTTGATTTGTATGGGTGGAACCACTTTGGCTGCATCAATGTGTTTATTGGCGGACAAGTTTTTCAAAAGAAATTCTTTTGCGCCAGGATCGTCGTAAGGCAAACACGATTTCCCGAATAATTTACCAGGAACGGCAATTTTAAGTGGTTCTTTAAGTTGAAAAGCCAAATTATTATTACAGTCGGCTAATTTCTCTCGAGGGATAGATTTCAAGGTGATTAAATCATCGTTAATTGTGGGGGAGTAAGACGACGCTTTGGCCACATTGAGGTATCTTATTCCTCGCCCCAATGGGAGGTTAGATGCGATTTCTTTACTTAATTTCAGAATATCTCTCGGTGTTTTATTCTTCAGGATTTTGGTTTTTGTTTTTCTTAGTTTCCTTGTTCCGAGTTTTTCTCTTCTATTTTTTTTGTTCTGTTTATAGTTTTGTTTATTGCATTTTTTGGTATGCTTCATATATTTTCATCATATTTTATTTCTTCAAAGTCAATGAGTGGAGAGAAAAAAGTACTTAAAGAAGATTCGTCCAAAATATAGAGGATATATGTTGAAAAACGGTTGCATTTTATATGACGAACAATGTAGATTTATTTATAAAGTATCATTTTTATCGGTATTTTCGGCTTTATACGCTTTATACAAAAGACATTATGATATGGCGTTAGTTCCAGCGGGTGTTTTTTTAACATCAGTTAATTATTGGCGTAAACCAGATTATTCGTGGAGAAGATATGTAGATATGAGTTGTGTTACAGTATCCCTCAGTTATCAAATGTTTAGAGCTTATAAATCTGAAAATGCGAAAATGTATTATTTTCTAGTTTTTCTCAGTATTTGCAGCTTCGAAATTGCAAAATATTACTATAGAAGAAAATTATATTGGCATTCAGCATATGCACATAGTATGTTGCATATAATTGCAAATCTTTCAAATTTTGTTTTATATTCTGGAAATATACCGAGCATTTATAAATTGAATTAAATCGAAATAAAATTGAAATTAATTATAAAACAAAATAAATATAAAGTATAAATTATTTTATCCATAAAATGAACATACATTCCCTTACAAAATATTTGCCAGAAGATATTGTAAAACATATTATATCATTTACTAGAAATATAGTAGTTCGCAGAGGTGTAATTCATATAATTCATAAAATAAATAAAGAATTATACAAAAATTCGTATAGTTTGTTGGAAAAAAAACCTTTGATAACCGAAACTAGAACTACGCGTTATAATGGTGAAACATATACTTGGTGTACCGTGCGATTGTGGAGTTATAAAAATCCATATTTAACACCGTATATTACATATAGTTCAAAAAATGACGCGTTTATATATAAGTTTAACATATGGGCCAAGGGTGGGTTATACAGAGAAACAACATTTATAATGCCATAATTTTGCTGCCAAATAAAAAATGTCCCAATGGAATCTGTAAAAATGCGAGGCATTATTGATGGGCAAATGGTGCAAATTAAAACAGATATGCGACAAAATTATGAGAAGTTTGAGTCTTCTGTAGAAAGCGACATAAATCTATTAGATGAAAAAAGTGAAGTGGTCAGAAAAGAATTAGCAGATTCCAAAAGCGAAATAAAAGAATTGAAAGATCAAATAAAATGGATAAACAAGATATTTTATCAAAGATTAAAAGAATTGGATACAAATTTGAGAGATGATTTCAAGGACTTTACAGAAGGACTGCCTAGAATAAGAGGGAGCAGAGGTAGAGGCGGAGGTAGAGGCAGAAGTATTAGAGGAGATAGTAGCACACGAGAAGAAAACTAACTAGATATTATAATGAAAATATAAAAATCTCATTATAATTTAGATGGGAGGAGGAATATTGCCAACGACAATTTATAAAAATAAACTATATTTTTTATTTGGAAAAGAGAACAAATATGCGGATACACCGGGTTATTCGGATTTTGGAGGTGGAACGGAAAATAATGAGAGTTATTTGCAAACGGCGATTCGTGAGGGTGGCGAGGAACTCACTGGTTTTTTAGGAAGTGATGAGGAACTAAGCAAAATATTGAAGAAACGCGGCACTTATAACATTAACAATGATGGAAATTACAGAATGCACATTTTTTATATGAAATATGATGAAGCGTTGCCGCATTATTACAATAATAATCAGTGTTTTATTCAGAAAAGGTTGGACCCAGAAATAATAAAAAAAACAAAGATATTTGAAAAGGCTGAGATTCGTTGGTTTTGTATTGATGAATTATTGTTGAGGAAGAAAGAATTTCGCAGTTATTTTCAGAAAATAGTGGAGAAAATAGTCGCGCAACGAGCAAAAATCTTTAAATTCATACAAAAAATGCAAAATCCAGATGTTTATTCGGGGGATCCAGAAACAACAACAGAAAGCGATTGGGACAACACCACAACTACAAGTACAACCACTTGGGATGATGAAACTGAAATCACTACTACAAACACAAGCACAAGCGAAAGCGGTAGCACCAATGCCACCACTAGCCCAAAGACGCAAAAAAATTATAGAAATAAGCGCAAAAGCAAGAAAACAAAAGCACGCAGAAAATTAAGATAATTTTATTTTTCTTTTAGACTTTTCACGCAAGAATTTTGTCTAAAAATTTTGTTCCATAAAAGTAAGTTTCATAAATTTCTCTGCATTTTTTTTGCATTTTTATTATATCTTTATTATTCCAAACATCTAATAACTTATTAATCAATTCTTCTTCACTATCAGCAATGACAATTATTTCCTTCCAATCAATTTCATCTTCGAATGGTAATATAAGGTCTGTATTCAATATTATGGGAATTCTTCCAAATGATAAAGTTTGGTAAAATCTCATTGAAAAATTGCCTGTTCCTCTATTGCATATAGTAAAATGTGAATCCCGTATATTATCTTCAAAAGTTTTTATTATTTCGGCATTATGTGCATTTCCTCCCCAAAAATGGTCTCTTATTAAAAAATTTGAAAAAATATTATCATTTTTTTTTATTATTTCTATAGTTTTTAATCGCGAGTGATGCGAAATTAGTCCGCAAAATCCAACAATAGGTTTTGTAGTAATTTCTAACGGTTCAAATGGTTTATCTGAACATTCCCATATATATGGAAGAATATATTCATTCGGCGATTTAATTGACTTCAATAAACTAGTTCTGTATAATTTTACATTTTTTGGTATATAAAAACTGTCGCAATTGTCTGTAATTAAAAATATATAAAATGTTTTATAAATATCATCTTCAAAATTTTCATACAAATTTATAATTTTTTGAATTTCTTTTTTGTTGTCAATTCCCCAAAAAGCAGCACAATCAATTATTTTATCATGAATTTCATAATCATTGTCATTGGATTTATCTAAAATGCTGTATTCTAATGAAAGTTTATTTTTTATGTAATGAGGAATATTTTCATTTTCAAAAAATATCATAATTATAATTTCTATGATACACCCTATATTTATAATAAATTTATCTTTTGAACTAAATAAAAAATAAAAAAATTAAAAAAGAAAAACACGGATTTTTACACCATTAAACATTTCAAATGGGACGCCTTGGCAAAGAAAGAGTGTCCCGCTATATGTGAAATATAAAAAATATATTTAAAAATAAAAAAGGGCGCATTATGTAAAATTGTTATTTATTTTACTCCAACCTAAAATGGGTGTTTTATATCAGAAAAGGTGTAAAATAAAATTTTCTTCAGTGTTTTTGCGACTTCCTCCATAAAACAGTGGGACTAGGCTTAGGTAGATATGGTTTTATTTCCAAACTATAAAATAAATTATATATAAAATAATTTATTTTATTAGCATAATAGTATTGAATAAAATACAACAAACTACTAAATTTTTACAGTTTTATTGAAAAACCATATCTACCTAAGCCTAGACACTTGGTTGGGGAGGTGTGACACTTGGTTCTCAAGGTGGTAGCTGAGTCACGGGAGGAACTTGTGGTGATCCCATGGAAGTGACTAAATCCGATCCCCAACTACCTATTTGGTGTAGTCTATTTTGTATATGACTTATAGTCACATCATTGGTTAGTGCATCATACAATCTTGGAAAAACATCAGCAACAGTTAGACCATTTACAGCTATAACGTTTGAATTAAAAGCCGCTACGAATCTATTTTCTAATAACACTAATGTATAAAAAACATTTTCTATATTCACAAGATCTCTACATGTATGGTTTAATTCACCTGCAAAAATAAGTTTTTGTAATTCAGCTATCATTATATTAAAATTAGTTGCAAGTTGCTGAACCGTAGGACTCGTTGCAAGTTGCTGAACCGTAGGACTCGCTATAACTCCCTGTTCTTTAAGCTTAGCTCGTTTTTCTTTGAGCTTAGCTCGTTTTTCTTTGAGCTTAAATAGCATTTTAAGGTTTGTGTTTACCATATTTATAATATAAATAAATAATATTATTTATTAAAAAAATATAAAGCGCTCTAAAATTTTATTATTACATATTATTTTTTGTATGACATTAATTTATTTTTTAAATAAATTAATATTGTTATATGTATACATATGTAAATTGATTATTTATGTTATAGCTGTAGGTAGATCTATTTTTTTCAATAAAACTGTAAAAATTTAGTCGTTTGTTGTATTTTATTCAATGTCTTTATGTTAATAAAACCATATCTACCTAAGCATATTATATTGTTTATATTTTATTGTTATTTGCCTCGATTGTTGAAATATTAATTCATGTTGTCAAGAAAAAACCTGAAATTATCTATGTCCGCTCGAGGAGGAAGAACTCCACCATTTAGAAAAAATGCAAAAACACTCGCCTCATTTCCTCCACGAAGTCGAATTGTTCGGTCTATAAGATCAAAAATATTTAAAACGAAATTTCGGCGATTGTTGTAGCGTCGCTGACGGAAGATCATCCCATTGAAATCACCTTGTGGCCACACAACCTGGCTATCTAAACGCGTATTATCATCCGTTATATTTATCAGATCAGTAATTCTTTGCAGATGTACACGAATGGTAGGATCATTTAGAGCTAAAACTCTACTTTCTTGTGAAGGATTTTGACGTGTTCCTGCAAGGACGCTATGCAGGAGCCATAAGCACCAGCGCCATTGCATAGTACCCTCATCCCATGTAGGAATTATCTGCCTTCTAAGGCGTGTAATTGAATTTATCATATATCGATAAAGTTCTCTATCATTGCTTGTAGCTGTAACTGGTGGGCCAGACGCCTTGAGTGGTATATTTATTTTCAGTTGTTGAATCTTTTTTTTAATCGAATTAATCGATTTTTTAGCATCATTAACGCGTTTTACAATTTCCGCCATTTTATATTTTATATTTTATATTTTTATTTTTATTTTTACAAATATTTTGAAGTTTAATATATAATTGTTGTTTTGCAAATTTATAAAAATTTAGAAATTATAATATAAAATGCTAAATACAATGAATATAGGGTTCTATATAATTGTTGTTTTGCAAATTTATAAAAATTTAGAAATTAACTTAATTATTCTACTCGGAAATATGGTTTACAGTTTCTGCGTTAATACATTTGTGCCATTTTTAAAGAATCCATATAATGTGGATCACTTTCAAGATTATGAAAATAGTAGCCACATTTGAAAGAAAAAACTAAAGAAATATAAAGCACATTCATGGAGTAAAACTTTTTATGAAAATCATAAAAATGTGAAATAATTTTCAACGCAGCATATTTTTAAAGTTTTTCCTTTATTTATATATTTATATATTATATATTCTAATATTTTATTTTGATTAATTACACCGACCAAAAAGAAAAATGAGACAAAACGCAGTTATGATTTATATATTTTATAACTATGTTTCAAGTAATTTGTTTATGTCTATTTGTGGATAAATATATTTATCCACGAAAGGGATATGGCTCTTCTGTTGATTTGTATCCATTTGGATACAAATTAACCAATAGACCTTAAGGCCTAGCTAAGCCTAGTTTAAGTTAGTTTGTGAAAATATATTATTTGGGCTTCCTATTTTTGCGGGTTCTTTTTGAACCTCCTTTTGCTCCTTTTGCTCCTTTTACTCCTTTTCGGGTTGTTCTTCTATATTTTTCTTCTTTTCTTTTTGTACTTGCATCTTGATTTGCATCTGTTTTTTGTTGTTTAACATTTTTATATGGGGCATCAGTTGATATTCCTGATGGTGGCGGACCACCTTCATCATCGTGATATTTTTTAAGATCGTTTACTGGTTCACCATACTTACTTTTTTTCTTTTTTTTATCAACAGCTTCTTTTTCTCTTTTTCTTTTTGCTTGTCCTGGTGCTTCTCCGTCTCCTTCTTCTCCTTCTCTTTTTGCTTCTCCTTCTCCTTCTCCTTCTTCTTCTCCTTTGCCTGAACCATCGCCATCGTCGTAATCACCATCATCATCATCATCATCATCAGTATTATAATCACCAGAATCACCAGAATCACCAGAATCACCAGAATCACCAGAATCACCAGAATCACCAGGAGGAGGTAATTTTTCTTGAGGCGTTAAACTCTTTAAAAATTTCACATATTTCTCTCTATTACCGTCATTTATTGTCATTTGAAATAAAGTAATTAAAGAACCGTTTGACTCTTGTTCCATTTTTACATCTTTTTCTGATGCAATTATTTCTCCAATGACAACCTTTACTTTTTCATTATCTTGAACTATTCTTCGCAGTTCTCTCTTTACATCTCGATGTTCATAATATTCATTTATTAACATGGATACTTTCTTATCTAAATTCGCTTTTTGATCAGAATCTAAAACGGGTTTTTCTAAAAATAATCCTGTAAAAAATTTGTAAAAACTTACCCCAGGTTCATTTAATTCTAATCCACTGGTTATATCGTCTAATAATACCATCGGGACGGACAAATAATTCCCCAATTTTTCACTCAATAAACTTGCTTTTGCCACATTTATATTTTCTATATTTACAAGCGCAACTAGATACAATACTATATTGTATAATTCCATTAATGTTCTTGGTTTTTCACTTACTATTTTCTTTACCTCTTCTTTTTGTTTTGGCGTGAGTTCTTGTCCGTTCGAATCAACAACCATTGCATTTTTAGATTCTGAAAGCCGATCTATTCCCAATTCCTTCTGTTGCTTTTCCGAAAAATATTTATAATTTGCAACTACTCCACCAACAACATCTTCCATAAATGTAGTCATCAATGCTATAGTTGTTTCAGGTCTACCAACTAATTGTACTTTTTTTGAATCTCTTGAATTAATAACATCAGCCCAAATAATCCACTCTTCTCGGGTTCCACTTGATCCTATAATCGCCTTCTCAAACTTTGCTGTTAATGCTACTTCTTCGGCCACCAATTGATCTAACCTCGCTTGTTCAATACTACCCTCGTCGTGTTCAACCATTTGTTTTCTTAGCTCTTGTTGTTGATACAAATTATTATTAAGCTTCTCGCGAGCATCTTTTACTGGGACTGATGATTTTGAGTATTCGGGCAAACTCATAAATTGTTCAATAATGCTTTGTAATTCAGCAACACTATAGGATAGAAATTCAGTCGTCCCTCTTCTTTTAGTATATTGATGTAATCCCAATTCAATAATTGCTCCTGGCACATTATCCATAATTATTCCATTATGAGCTTTCGCGGTTTCGCATGTTCCAAATAAATAGCAATACAAATTTTTCGATAACAAGTCCATTATATTTTTTTCATTAATATTTCTATTTCGCATAATCAATGTATATTTAACTGAATCTCTAATTGATGCTTGTATTGCTTCTGAACAGCAGTCTTTCCAAAAATATTCTACCAAAGGTCGCAAAACTGATTGCTCACAAACCTCTGCAAATTGTAACGGTTGATCTATATTTGCAGGTGTTACCAATGGTGCAGTTTGTCCATCTTTACACCGTGTTAACAGTAGATAAGGAAGTGTATTTTCTTTTACTGGAATAGGAAAGGTTTTTGGGTCAAAACTATTATTAATTCCAAATGCACCAAATTCTAAATTATCATAATAATATGAATAAAAATCTTTTATCTTGACATCCGAATCAAATGACGGTAAAAATTGTATAGCAGTACCGGAATTATTAAAATATAACTCGGTTACTGCTCTTATTAATAAATCATCATTGTATAATAATGCACAAACTGATAATAATTCAAGAATATTTCTATACCCCTTGTTAGCATTTAATAAATTTGCATCTATATCAATTCCATAACTATCACGAACAACAAAATAAATTAATTTTTTTCTTAAAATAAAATCGCCATATTCCTCACTTTTTTTAAAAAATAATTCAGGTATTTTATTTGTAAATAATTCAGTAAATAATGATAATTCACTAATTGTTCCAATTCCAATTAATGTTGAAAATAATATTTCAATTTTTAGAGTTAATGCTTCGCGAAAATCAATCGTCTCTAAACCTGCATTTTCTTTCACTTTGAGAAAACTATCAAAAGTATCGCGAAGTAGCAGTAGATTTCCATTTCCATCATCAAGATTTACTCCTTCGACTGATTTAAATTTTAACATAACGCCCACCAAAGCGTATAGTGAATTTTTATTATTCGTTTCTTCATTTTTATCAACTTCCATCGTGTTACTACTTTCATCACTTTCATCACTTTCATCACTTTCATCACTTTCATTCAAAAATTGTTTCAAATATTTAATATTTTCTGATTTTTGAACCAAATCATCTAAGAACTTATTAATAGCTTCAATACCTACATCTACTAAACCCTCATTTAATCCATCTATTCCGTTTACCAATGCATTTGGATTTGCTTCTACTTTTTCTTCTAATACTTCTCCTTCTCCTTCACCTTTATAAGTAATAGTGGTAGTTGTCACATCAAGATCGCCTGCATCATCCATTGCTGTAGCCAATAAATTCATTGTGTATTGAGTTTCATCTATGCAAGACGATAATGGTACTTGAGCCACGCTTCCCCAACCATCTACTGGCATCTTTCCAAATGCTCTTTCAAAAACTTCTGGAGATATTCTTGGAGATATTTCAGGAATATCCATAATACTAGCATCAGAAGAAGAAGCTGATTCTTTTGTAAAAATAGGAAATAAGGTTGGTAAATAAAGGTTTAAATCTGTTACATTGTCGCTGTCTAAATATCCAACAACTACTGTATTTGCTTGTTCTAATGCTAAATTTTCCAACCCATCCAATTTTTCTTGAAAAGCATCGCCTCCGCGTTGAACACCACCCCCATATACACTATATGATGAACCACTTCTTAATCTATTTGTTGCGCTTCTTAAAAATCTAATAGGAGGAATCGTTTTTGCAGCAGAAAGAATCTTATTAAGAATTGCCGCGTTGCTTGTTTTCTTAACTATTGTTATAATTTCTGGCGAAGGTTCTGATACTGGTTCTGGTGCTTCTTCCATTTGTCCTTCTCCTTCTTCTCCTTGAGATGGAGATGGTGGCACATGAAGATGTTTTTCTTCTGGTGGCCCCAATTCAATATTTATTTCTTCAACTTCTTGTTTTACTTTTTCCATTTTTGCTTCTGGTTCTTCAACCATTTCATTTGCTTCTGCTACTTGCGCTTCTGCTTCTATTTCTGGAAGAGAAATTTCATTAACAGCAATTCCAATTAACCCATTTTGTTTGACCCACAAGATAAATTGCTCTTCAGCAATACTATTCAAAATCCCTGAACCAAAAACCATATCTATCTGCGGTAGTTCTATAGGAACTGGTTTTTTATGAGGGTTTAAGCTGTCAAACATATTTTGCAAATTCGTCAAAATCTCTCTGTATTTTACCAAAGATGCATAACTAACGGTTGTATCTTTTTCTTGGCACAATAGATTAGGAATTCCTTTATCAAACATTTTTTTCAATTTTGTTTCACCTACACTAAAATCTTTTTTCATTTTCAAAGTCAATAATCCCGCAGTTAATTCTTGAACAGAATCTGGGTTGCTCCATTTCGGTATAGTTTTTTCACAACTTTCAAAAAAAGTTTTTATTCTATCTATTTCCTCGGTGGATGGAATCAACGAAATACACATATTCACTTGTTGCGTGTTTTTTTCTACATCATCATCAGTTATTTTTTCATCGTCAATATTATTGTTTAATTCCAACAATACAGGTTCATAAATATCCAGAAACTGTTCACAATAAGTAAACCAGTTTTGCAATAATGTGTTCATTAGCAACATCAACCCAATAATAGATAAAGAGGCTTCAACAACTTGTGTTATTTCTCTAATCGCAGAATTACTATTATCTATTTCATAATTCGCCCTTTTCGCATCTAATCTATTTTTTGTTATTATTGACTCGTCTAATACCATTTTATACTTGATAATATTGGCATTTAATTTGGAGACTTCGTCAACTACAATTCTTTTTAAATAATCTTCGCCTAGTCCTTGTCCAATAAAAACATCCTGCATATTTACAAATACATCTGCTCCAATTTGGTCTAGTCTAAAAGTTTTTAATTTAAAATATTTTATTCTTAACTCTTCAAGTGTAACTTTTAATTTTTGAGTTTTTTCTATGTATATCACTTTTTTCTGATGTATAATAGCTCTTTCCGCATCAGCAGGGTCTAATGTAAAAGACGAATACATTTTATAACTCTCGCCCCACTTACTGGCCCCACATAAAATGACGGGATTATTGTTTGCAGCCATTGCTTTAAAACCAGAAAAACCGTCGCATGTTCCTTCAACAGCAATGCCCATTTTATTTTGGGCATACCACAATATTTCATTAAAATAAGCAGTATCCGCCAATCGGAGATTATCTCCCATTGTTTTTTGTCTGAACAAAAATGCCATTTTTAACAATGTGACATTCCCCAAAAATTGTGCATAATGTGGAACTTTCGGCATTCCTGCCAAAACTTCATTAAATGCTTTTAAAAATTTGTCAAAAAATACCTTTGTTTTTTTCGAATTTTCAGTAAAAATCTTCATATCTGATTCCTCTGAAAACATTTTGTTTGCATATTGTTTTTCTACTTCCTTAATACCTGTTCCACTAGCATACGCCAATATATATCTTATTGTTTCATTTACTCCAGGACATTTATCAGTACTTTTCAATTCAAAAAATTTGCTAGCAGATAAAAATTTTATTGGAGGGGCTTGTATGGCTTTTACTGGGTCGCCGCCTTCTGTACACCACGCTTCAAATCGTATTTGATATGTCGGATTTTCGCCACTAAAATTGATAATCACTCTCTGTAAAATGTGAAGCATTTGTCCCTTAACAGCAGCACCACCTACAAATTTCCATCGGGTATGTGGCATTAAAAAAGTAACATAATCCTTAAAATAATCTGGTAGATCAGAACCAGTTGCAGTCAAAACACTTTTTAATTTATTTAATCCTGAAGCACTTTTATCAGAACTAGAATCTAAAATACCCGATAATACTGTTGTAACTCTTCCTCTTTTTTCTTTTTTTGAATTTTTACCGCCTCCTGCTTGTTCATCCTCATCATCCCCTACTTCTTCCTCTACATCGTCAATCCCGGGGACATTATTTGAAGTCCCGACCAAAGAATGCAATTCTCCAGGTGTAGGGCCAGAACAATCCGAAACGGCGACATTACCATTTAACGAACCAATTCCATATACTTCGCGGATTTTTTCCCTCGTTTTTGCGACGCCATCTTTTGAATTTTTTACTTCAATTATTTTATATCTATTTTCTAAATTTATTAAATCGGTAGAAGGTAAAATTACTTTTTGTGGTAATACGACATTGCAAATTAACCGCTCAAACTCTCTCGGTTCTAATAAATGATGTCCTGCGTCTGCTGTCAAAGTATCCCAGCGTTTTCCAATTTCTAAAGAAATATTATCGGATTGCTCATCTGTGGGTCGCACACTGGAAGTTCGGATCGCCAATAATAATGTGTCTCTTGCATTAGCACCTATTAAATTCTTTATAACTTCCCAACCGCCTTTGGGTGCGCTGGCACCCTTTTTTTTTTAACAACTGTCTTGCCAACCATATCACCCCTCGGTTCTGCATCATGAATACCGTCTGGGCCGTGAAATGTTGTGTCATATGCAGTAAAAAATGGGTTTTGGAACAAAACACCTCCTACAGGGTCTGGGAAAATGCCGGCGGCAATATCTTTAGCAGGCAATTCCCTCTTTAATTCTAAAATGCAGTACAAAGAATAAAAATGGATTCGTAAAGCAAATGAATAAAACAGTATTGCTATTTCTGAAATAGCGTCTTCCTCATTAGGAATCCCTAGTGTTGAATTTAATGATGATAAATCATAATTTATACATTTTAGTTTAGCATCATCGCTATTATTATAACTGTCATAACTATTCAACCGCTTTTTATAAGCTTCCTTTAAGTGCTTTAGATGAGAAATAGTTAAGGAAGGAATAGGGGCAGGAGAAGCGGGACTGATAAAATTAGACTTTATATATTCATCTATATCATCTAAATTACCAGCCCATCCTACAATTTCCTCTTGTGAAGGGTTTATAAAACCATCTGGTAATACATTAGTAGTCAATAAGTACATTCTATTAAATACATTTTCTAATTTCGGTGGAGAAGGTGTTGATTCGGCTACTTCCATTGATGATGGTACTACTTGACTCATAGTTATAATAAGTTTAGAGTTTATTTTGACATTATGAACAATCAAAATAAATAAATATGTATTTTCACTTAGTAAACCACAATCCAATAATTTATATTTATATCAATGCGTAATATTATTATTCTATAAAAAATTGATCTAAATAAGCTTTTCATATTTAGAGTCACAATATTCAACAAACAATGTGTATCGACGCAGAAGATTTAGAAATGGAAAGAGAAGGTAAATCCTTCAGCGTTCAATGTGCGACAATTCTTATGGAATTGGAAGTACTTTTTGAAAAGGTGAAAGTTCTGGAACAACAAATAAAAAATTTCCTGGAAGGAGACCCACAAGTAAGCAAATACGATTTCTTTACACCCGACCACGAAACGCTAAACGGGATGCCTCCCAAGAAGAAAATGAGGTTATAATGACAATGGTAATATTAATTTTTAATCTTCAGATTCAATATACTTGGATACTTTTCTTCGATCATTTCCACCAGCGTCTCCGCCTTCAACAATTTATCTCGTTTCAAAATATCCGCCCCATCCAAAATTAAATCCTTCGCATTTTGTACTATAAATTCAGCATATCCATAAGCATCATTAATGAGTCCCACCACTTCATTATCTATCATCTCCTTATATTTCTCGCTCGAACTTGGATATATCACTTTTTTCCCCATTCCATAATATACTATCATCTTTTCCGCCAGTTTAAACGCCTCTTCAAAATCATTAATCGCTCCCGTTGTTACAGTGACATCATAAAACACCTCTTCAGCAATGCGCCCCGCCAACAATATCATTAAATGCTCAAAAAGCGCCTGTTTCGTATAAATCGTCGCAGTTGATCCCTCAAACACCGTATATGCTGGACTCTTCGGTGATGATAAATTAATAATCACCTTGGTCATCTTCGAATGATGCTTGCATAATAGCCCCACAACAGCGTGACCCATTTCGTGCACAGCAATATGGTCTATAATATCCGAAGTAAATTGATGCTCTGTCGGTTGCCATCCCGCCATAATACGATTCAGAATCTGATCAATGTCTTGATAAGTCATCTCCGTTCTATCGTGTCTTAACGCATTTAACATTGCCTCATTCAATAGATTCTCTATTTGCGCTCCCGATAAGCCCAGTGTCAAATCCACCAAATCTTTGACATCTACTGTACTGTCGTATGGTTTGCCCTTGGTGTGAATATTTATAATAGCCTCGCGAGTGACAGAGTCGGGGGGGCCAATAAAAATGCGTTTGTCAATTCGGCCGGGGCGTATTAGAGCCGGATCCAAAAGATCAGCGCGATTTGTGGCACCAATCAGGAAAACACCAGTGCTGTTCTTGAAACCATCCAAGGCAACAAGCAGTTCATTCAATGTGCTGTCGCGTTCTGAAGAAGAAGTCTCGCCATCACCAGAACGTTTGCGTCCGATAGCATCAATTTCATCAATGAATATAATGCAAGGGACATTTTTTTCGCCAAATTGAAGAGTTCTCTTACGCGCGCAGAACCGACGCCGACATATTTCTCTTGAAATTCGGATCCACTTACAGCAATAAACCCGATTTTGGCTTCACCTGCAAGCCCCTTTGCTAAGAGGGTTTTACCATTGCCAGGTGGTCCCTCCAAAATGAGTCCTTTGGGAACACGAACGCTGTAATTTGCGTATTTTGTATAATTGGAAAGAATATCGATGCACTGTTTCAGTTCAAACTTGATTTTTTGATAGCCTCCGATATCCTTGAATTTGAGTGGAGCCTTGGTTATAACTTCGAAATTTTCCGACTTTTCGTCTCGGTTTTGCGAAAAACGGCGACTGAAAGGGTCTTGGTCATCATCTTCTTCTTCATCATTATTAAACATATTTGTAAACTGATTTGTCATTGCATTAAGTGCACCCTTATTAATAATAATACGAACACCTGGTCTACCTTTAGCTATCGGTCTTTGGAAAGTTTGATTAAATATATCTTCAAGTGTAAAAATGTCTGGTTCATTGTCATCATCAGACTTAAACATTTCCGAATCTCTTACAGTAACATTTTTTGAATTCAGTCGTTTCAATGATTCTTCATAATATTTTCTAGAAAGAGGAAATTTTTTTGCATTTTTTTTTTCATTATTTTGGTTTTCTATATAATGTTTCTTCCCTTTAGAAATAGGATATTTTTTATTTTCCAAATTGTTAGGATTCATACCTGAATGCATAAATCCAAAATTTACAAAAGCATTTGAAAAATGAAAAAGTATAAAAATAATAAGATAATTCATATTTTATTTATTAATTTTATATTTTTATATTGTTATTTTTAATAAATATTTATAAAAATTATGACTATAATCTTGGTAGAAAAATACCCAGAATAAGTCTAGAAAAAGTAAAAATATGTTTCAAATATTTTTATTCTTATGTGCAAAGGTTTTTTAATAATATTTTTTTTATTTTTAGGAACTTTTCCTTAATAATAAATATATACATTTTATTAACTTTAATAAAAGTTAAAACCATTTATGATAATATTTATAGAATTAATATTAATTAAGTAATTTATACAAAATTATTATTATAAAAAATTTATAAATTTTACATCATTATGATAGTATTTGCTATACTATTCTATTTATTATTTTGTTGCATAGTTTGTAAACATTTTAAAAGTAATCACCCTTTAAACCGAGTGTGGGAATAAACAAACTTTACATGGGAATGAGAAACCCAACCTTGAAAACCCTTCAATTTACACCGAAGGGGGCGGATTTAAATCTTCAAGGGTGTAAAATAATAATAATGGTATTTTAGTAAAATTTTATAAAATTGGATATTAATGTTACGACTATTTTAATATTCTATTATATAAATGTCGACTTATTCGCAATATATACAAGGAGTAAGATACAAAAATAATTGTACACCACCGCTCGTGGTATCGTGTGGGGGAGGAGGTGGAAAGGACGGACCTCCGGGCCCCATTGGTCCAAAAGGTAAGACAGGTTCCACGGGTTCTACAGGACCTACAGGAAAAGGTGAAACTGGACATACAGGAGCTACTGGCGCTACTGGTTCAACAGGAGCAACTGGAGCAACAGGACCTACAGGAAAAGGTGAAACTGGACATACAGGAGCTACTGGCGCTACTGGTTCAACAGGAGCAACAGGACCTACAGGAAAAGGTGAAACTGGACATACAGGAGCTACTGGAGCAACTGGAGCAACTGGAGCAACTGGAGCCACTGGTTCAACAGGAGCAACTGGAGACACTGGAGCAACTGGCGCTACTGGAGCCACTGGAGACACTGGAGCAACTGGT
>Ga0187842_1000551_pt1 | contig 18624 bp, 16 predicted proteins | sample SpaLakP09_SKY_41_FD_134514 | JGI IMG/M metagenome (GOLD analysis project Ga0187842, IMG submission 134514) | Oligotrophic lake water microbial communities from Sparkling Lake, Wisconsin, USA - SP09_SKY_41 | ecosystem: Environmental > Aquatic > Freshwater > Lake | place: USA: Sparkling Lake... | reverse complement strand
TTCTTAGATAGGTTTCAAACAATATCTTTTCAACTTCCTTGTTATGCATTTGCTGCGATTTTTTTACAAACTTATCATATTCCATCGTATCCTTGAGCGTGTCTAGTTCATTCATAAAGGAAATCTTTCTTCTCTTGAATTCTTTCATTTTGTATAAAACCAAACCATAGATCTGTAACACGGGTTTCATGATTTGATTTGATATGTAAAAGCCGTAGTCAATCTTTGACTGATTATCTTTAATAAACGCAGGTGTTTCTATTTTTTCTCCTTGTAGTTTTGCACCGGGGTTTACGATATAGACATACGGAATACGATCTCCAGGCGACGGTTTATTTCCTGGATCACGCACACCAATTCTTTCCGCTAAAACGTTATGTGCGATTGCCTTTGGATTTTTATAAAAGGACCTGATAGACTTGCTGATAATTAACTTTTCAATGGGTACCTTTTTATCGGAAATCATTGTGAGCATACTATGCAGAAACTCAATGGATTTATCAATGTTTTTATCCTTCATTAGAATATCAATAATTCCGCCATAAACATCCTTTACAATCGGCGCGTTGTCTCGTCTTTTCAAAACGATACCCATAGACTTGCGCTTGCACTGCGTCGGATCATACTCATACAACATCCCCACATATCTCTTCTTGGAGAGGAGACAAAAGGGTAGGAATGTTTTTTCGTATTCTAAATCGTGAGGCTTTTTAAGAAACATGGTTGCTAATTGTCCGGCTTCTTGCGCGAGTTCAATCGTAACCTCCAGTGCCTTTTGAGGATCTATTTTTTCGCCATTTTGAGTAAGGTTGAAGGTAAAGAAGATAGAGTCTGTGTCGCCGTAAATATATTCTGCAGCCGTCTTCATCGGTCCGTATTTTGTGTCTACCGTTGCATCACCATATACATTTTCAATAACTTCTTTCCCGTAGATCAAGAGTTTTCGGCCTACTGCCGTAGTTGACGCAGCCACGTCCATTTCATAAAAGGTACTTGTTTTTGCTCCACACTGACCATATAAACTATTCGCGGTTACCTTGATACTCAGTTGCCTCTTATCCAAGATATTCTTTTTAAAGGGGTCGGTTTCCTTTTCCATTTGTTTTTTAGTCGTCTTTCGCGCCAACAAAAGTTCCTGCAAAATAGAGGGTAAAATTGCCTTTTTACCGTTGGGGTATTGAGCAAACCTACAGACTTTATAACCGGTTAAAACCTTTACCGCCGCGCTGCTTCCAGTTTTTCTATAGGCAAAGGTATCATATCTTACATCTACGTACTTATACTCCTCTAAATTATCATAAATAAACTCGCCCCTCACATTTCTAGAACCAGTAATCATATCTTTTCCATGATGATCTTTTTTGATATCGCCTGCCAAGTCGTATTCCTTCGTCCATACCTTACTATCGTGTGATAAATTCTCACTAATGATAGAAGACGGGTAAAGAGAACCATAATCTACGCACGCGACTGGATCTTCTAAATAAAGATTGCATTTGGGTTCAAGAACAATTGCGCCCTCATAGGCATCATTCATGTTACCCTTTGAGATAAGAGGCATAAGAACGTCATTCTCTCGGCATTTTTTAGCAACATAACTAGTCCCTTTGATTCCTTGTCCGCGCATGACAAGAAAGTCTATTGGTACACTACACAATTTACTCATTTCAATAAAGGTTGTCAACACATCAACCTTTTGGAAAATATGATGTACTAAATTACAATCCTGGATACAGTACTTTGCAATGATACCTTTTTCGGCAGGACCCTTCTTCGTCATTTCAAAGATTTGTTGCGGAGACACGTCATCTTTCGCCATACCCCATTTTATTTTTTCGCTTGAATTTATCGTCCCTTCCACAATAAACCCGTCCTTTAAAATATCTGTGACTCTGAATTTTTTACCGTCTTCATAGAGGTCACACGAATTATTTACAATTTCAAAATGCACATAAGATCCTTGTTCAAGACCCTTGGTATTTTTTGTGATAACTTTACAGGTAGATTCCATATTTTCAAATCCTTTTACCGAATCACTCAACAAATAACCTGCAACATAGTCTAATTTATAGGAAGATAGATTGAATTCTTTCCTCATATAAGTATACATATCAATCTGTAGTCTGCCACACATAGGAAGCCGCGTTAAGTCATAAGGACCAGATGCCAAAACAATCTTTGATTCTTCAGGTTCAATGCAGTACTCCAAGTTTCTACCCAAATCCATAAATTTTTCTACACAATCTAATTCGCTTGCTCTTTCAAACATAAATTTGTAATCAAACCCGAAAATGTTGTATCCAATAATGATATCAGGATCCTCCTTTTTAATCAATTCGGACCAAGCAATTAGCGCCTCTTTTTCGGTTGGATAACATTCCAAAGTATGATTCGGTACAATCGTATCTGACTTGTTTACACACACGCAATGCTGTAAGTAAGGTACTTCTTCTCCGTAATTTACAAAGGTAGAACCGATAAAGGTCACTTGATCGCCCTCCAAAGGAGGAAACGAAGAATCCAGCAAATCCATCAAATAAACTATTTTTACAGGAGTATCAATTTCGCTAGAAGATAACATATCAACCAGGTCAGATTGCGACTTAAGCGAGTTATAAACAACCTTTCTTTCTGCGTAATATTCTTCCGAGACAGGCTCAGAGTCTTTCTCTTCATCACCGTCACCATCTCCTTCAGGCTCGCTTTTAAAATACTTTTGAATCTTATCCTCTAGTTCTGACTTCTTTTCTATTTTCATTTTCAACATACTCTTTACAGTTTCTAACACCATAGACTCTGTAACCGGTTCTTTGGGAAAACAAATATCAATATCCAAACTTCGTTTTAGATTAAATACGTTCAAAAGAAATTCCTTGAGTAGCATTCCGTAGTCGTCCTTTGAAGCCTTCTCAAGACGGTACACAATGTCGTACGCCACCTTTTTATAATCTTTAATGGCCTCTGGGAAGTCGCCATGGCTACTGCTGGCCTCAATATCAAAACTACATATTTTATACGGAACCATCGTATCTTTATCCAACGCAATAATATTTTTATATTTACAACATAGTTCGTAATCGCACCGCGTTTTTTTTACTTTTACCTTATCAAACTTTGCCAATTTAATCCATCCCGAAGGACTGATCTCTTGAATATGAAAGAAACGAAGTAGGGGCGGAACCATACATTCATAGATAGACGTGTTTACTCCATTAAACGGGTAGGGCTTGACCTTCTGTGTTTCTTTTATATAATACAACTGTTTGATCGCGTAAATAAACTTCATATTTTTACTTCTAATGTAGATAAACTTGTGAAATTTTCCACCATCAAATCCATAAAGAGATTTTTTAGAAACCATCTCATAACTAACAATTGTTTTAAAACTATATTTGATTGCACCATTCTCATGATTTTTTAAATGATCTATAAAATCATCACAGTTTTTAGTAGTCCAATCATTACCGACACGAATATATATGAATGGGGTATAATCATATATACTAATAGAATAGGTTTTGCGAGATTCGTCTATACCAAACATTTGGATAACAAACTCCTCTTTGTCCGAGACATTGAAATCTATAAGTTTGCACTCAGTCATTTTTTTATAAAAATAAAGAGTATTATTTTCATATCAATTTTCTTATTTCTTAGATCTTCTATTTTTACGAGTATTTTTTGTCCTTCTTACCTTTGGATTCCTTGAACGGCTTGAACTATTTGAACGCTTTCGTTTTCTGCTTGGAGATTTTGATGCAGATTTAGATACAAACTCAACAAGATTTTCAGGTGTTCTCTCCCCCGAAAATTTTTCTACAACTTTCCCGTTGGTTAAACGCATAATTGTTGGGAAACCCTCGGTTTGCTGTCCTACCATACTACGCGAAAGAGTTGGGCTTGAAGACATTTCAGACCCATCAATTTCAACAATTTTAACATTGGAAGGTACTCTTTTCTTCATCATTTCCCACGCAGGTCGCATTTGAACGCAATGTCCGCATTCTGGATGAAACATTAAAACGACTCCCGTCAAATGACGCGTTTTTTTCTCACAAGAAGGATAAGAAGCAGGCTCTATTTTTTCTACTTTGGCCATTATATTATATCACTATAATAAAAATGAATAAAATTATGTTAATTATCATCATTCTTATGTATATTTGGGGGATTGTATTTTTACTAAACCAAAAAGAGGGGTTTGTAAGCGGAAATTGCCCTACTACCTTAATTAAAGACGGAAATCACATTTTAATTTATGACCCTACAAAGGCAAAGGTACCTGGTGTAAACCCTATACAAATGAAGGATCTACAAGAATACAAAGAGTATATTGAATGGCAAAGGGCAAGTAATTTAAAATGCCCCATTTTACATTTAGAAAAAGTATATACAACACAAGGTACTCAAATGTACGAAATAAGACAAAATTTCTTTGAACCAAGTGAAGGAGGAGTTATGCATGAATCTCCTTCAAACTGTAACGGTGACGCAGCCTTAAGTCGTCCGCCATTTAATCAAAATCAATATGTGTCCTATGATAAAGAAAATCAAACACAAGGAAACCCAGGTGTAATGACGCTTTACGATAGATAATCGGAGATTACAATCTGCGATAGATAATCGGAGATTACAATCTGCGATAGATATCTACGATAGATAATCCGTTATATTTTTACAAACTGTTTTATTCAATTTCTTGGGCTTATCGTCCTTTAAATAAGAAAACTCATTGATTTCATTCGGATTTGTTTTTAGAGCAACAATTAAATTATTTATATGTCCGTATTTGTCCATGATAATAGTTGCAGTATTTATACTAATACTTGGTATTTGACACAACATATACAGACTAATGTTGTCTCGGGTTATGTTTTTATTTTTTTGTTTTGTCACGCTGGACTCCTCATATGTTTTTAAAACAGTTGGCTTGTTTATTTTTTCCGAAAATTGCATAATAAACAACGCAGTTTCCTTTACATTACTTGTTTGTATAACAAAGAATTGTTTTGATGTTAAACTATAAATCGTACTAATCAGTGTTTTTTTAGGTAAACTTCCTTTATAATTTTCTAAGTTTCCTTCTAGAAAATAATAAATTTTATAACCTTCATTCAACGCGTTTGTCAAACGAAAGGATTGTTCCGTATAACGTCCGTCTTTTATACTTGCTTCTAAATCCTGAAGCGTCTTACGTTCAATTAGAATATCTTCTATTCTAATATCACCAATTAAAAGATTTAACGATTCTAAAGTTTTATCGGGATAATCACATAAAAGATCTTGACACTCTTTCAGTAAATCTCTTTCTCTATAATCAATTTGTATATTCATTTAATATACTATATCAAGATCTATTTAAGTGTGTTATTTCTAGCACGTCTATTAACATAAGTTGTGGTAAAAGGCATATAAATAGTGTCATACAAACTATTACCATTCACGTCCTTACCAGTGTATACCTTTCTGCAGTTTTTCAACATGCAATCCAAAATGGTATTTGTGGTACCAGTCATTAAAACACTTCTAGGAATACGTCTCCAGTCCGAACCATAAACAAGTCCAGCCTTTTTGCTTCCACCTCCTCCATTATCTGCGCCCGCGACCATTGATGAAATTCTTTTTATGTAAGGCATATAAATTATGTTAATATTTTATTTTCTAAATTTTCTATTTTGGTATTTAATTCTTTTATACATTCAAGTAAAACGGCTATAAAAGATGAATAATTAATACTTTTAATATCATTTTTTTCAAAGACAATCTCAGGATAATTAATCTCAACTTCTTGCGCAATTAATCCAAGTTGCGACTGTCCGGATAAATCTGTTCTGTTATAGCGATATCCATTTATACGTTCTATACTCTCTAAACATGATTCAAGTTTTGTTATGTTATTTTTAAGATTTTTATCAGAATAAGATGCTATATTACCCATAACATATAAATCCGCGTTAAAGGTTACATCTTTCGTAACATCTAAAAACCCCTTAATTGATACATTTGAATTAAATAGCGATATTCCATTAATTCTTGTACTTCCGTTTATATCTAATGTATAACCATTAAGTTGATCTAAGGATTGGTATCCAACAACAAGAGTTGTTTTTATTGAACCATAATAAATTTCAAAAGGTCCGTTCTTAATATCTTGAACTACCTTTGAAATTGAATTTATACTATCCTGCAAATGAGGAATATCTCTTATTTGTACTCTAGCCATTATAAATATAAAGTAAAATAATAAGTATTATAAACTTATTTGACGAGTTCAATAAGAATATAAATATAAGTTTGTTATTTATCTAGTATGGAAGACAGAATCAATCCTTATAATAATAAAAACATTGAAATTACTGAAACAGATATAAATAATTTATTAGAAAGCCACCAAGTTTACTATAAAGTTAAAAATATGGATCTTTTTAAAAGATCATTTATTCATCGTTCTTATATGGTTCAAACAGATGTAAAACAGCTGCAAAAACCATATGATTGCATAGAGTTAAAACATTCATCTAACGAGCGCCTGGAATTTTTAGGAGATGGTATTTTAGAAGCGATAACCAAGATGTATTTATATAAGAGATTTCCAGATGCAGATGAAGGATTTATGACAGAGAAAAAAATATGTCTTGTTAAAAATGAACATATTGGAAAACTAGCCTACAAAATCGGGCTACAGAAATGGTTTATTATATCAAAAAACGCAGAAGATAAAAAGATACGGATCAACTATAAAAAATTAGGATGTTTGTTTGAATCATTTTTAGGTGCATTATTTCTAGATGCAAATAATGTACCTATAGACGACCCTCTATTCAAATCCTACTTTAATGTAGGCGCGGGGTTTCAATATTGTCAAATTTTCATAGAATATATATATGAAAATTTAGTAGATTGGAATGAGATTTTAGAAACAGATGATAATTTTAAAAACATACTTCAAGTTAAAATTCAAAAAGAATTCAAAAAAACCCCAGAGTATATTATTTTGAAACAAGACGATGAGTTACGATATAACATGGGAGTATATTTATGTCTCAGTGATAATATTCATACTCTAGATCATACAACCGCTATTGATTTTGATAAGATTAAAACATTTGAAAATATTAGAAAGTACAATCACAACTTTATCTTTATAGGCGAAGGAACTCACAAAATCAAAAAAAAAGCTGAACAAATGGCGTGTTTAGATGCATTAAACAAAATTGAAAAATACGAAGGAAATAAAAGAAATATGACAGTTTAATTTCTTTTATTAATCTAATGCTAACATCAGATTTATTTAAAGTATTACCATTTGAAGAATTCCCCATCTCTTTTGATTCTATTAAAATAAATACCATGATTCAGCCAGAATTAAAAAGCAGATATTTTTTATTTATAAATCCTTCTCACACGATTGTAGGTGTTGCAAAAAAGTTAAATAAACAGATTACGTTGGAATTAGAAGAGAAGATTAAAAAGGAACGAACAAAGGCGGTAACAAGAGGTTCAAAGGTTCCTTCTTCAAATTCGTTTATACAAAGCGATTCTGATGAAGAATTGTTACGAAAATACAGTTATTATTTAAAACAAAAAACCATAAAAATAGAGAATGTTTTTTTAAACAACCGTTATGGATTTTTAAAAGAAATTCAAAAGAAATTAGCGGGTATTCATATTTCAAATACTTCTGCCTCTTGCAGTGATAAAGAAAAGGACTTTGAGAAACTCATGCATCAAGAAATTGTAAGTCGCTATATCAACTCTTATACTCCTTATAGAGGTCTTTTATTGTATCATGGTCTCGGCTCGGGTAAAACTTGTACATCTATTTCTTTACTAGAAGGAATGGCTACTTCCAAAAAAATATTCGTCATGACTCCTGCATCATTACAGGCAAACTACCGCACACAAATGAAATTTTGTGGCGACCAACTGTTTCGTGTCAATCAATATTGGAAATTTGAAGAGATTGATACGAGAGAAAAACGACGCGCCGTTTATAAATTACTTAACATTAATGAAGACCATAAAGTATTAAATAAATTCATAGAAGAAATTAATGGAATATGGTTAACAGAAGAAAGGGCGTCCAACTACAAGGATTTATCTATCGCAGAAAGGGATCAAATCGGAAAGCAAATTGACATTATGATACTGGCTAAGTATAATTTTATTAATTATAATGGTATTTCTACAAATAACTGGAACAAAAACTATAAAAAGGACGGGAATGTCTTTGATAATAGCGTAGTCATTGTAGACGAGGCGCACAACTTTGTAAGTAGAATTATTAATAAAATAAATACCAACAAAACATCTATTTCAACGATCTTGTACAATGAAATTATGCAGGCAGAAAACTGTCGGGTCATACTATTAACCGGTACGCCCTATATAAATAATCCGTGTGAATTGGGAGTACTTTTCAATTTAATTGCTGGATATACAAAGGCTCTTTTTATTACCATTAAACCCACCAAAACATTGGAAGAAGATTACTTTAAAAAGTTATTTGACTCTATGAATACAATTGATATTATAAAATACGAAGAGTCTAAAAAGAGGCTATGTATCTATAAAAATCCATATGGGTTTATAAAACTAAAGGACGGAACCGTAAAATACGACGATTCTGGTATGATTTATTTTAGCGATTTTGAAAATAAGGTTACCGCCTTATTAAAGACTCGTAGTAAAGACTTTGCGTTTTTACCGCCCATCCGACCGATGATCAAGCGACTTCCCGATATTAAAAAGGATTTTGACAACTACTTTGTAACGGAAAAAAATGAAATAAAACAAAAAACTTTTTTTCAGACCCGAATCGTAGGCCTGGTTTCTTATCTTGGAGACAAAAAAGAATTAATGCCTACCATCATAAAAACCGAAGATGATGAGGATATTTTTATTGAAAATGCTATTATGAGTAAGCCTCAGTTAAAATACTATTCGCACGTAAGAAAGGAAGAACGAAAACAAGACTCCTTTAAAAAGAAGGACGAAGAAGATAACATATCTGCATCGTATCGTTTCTTTTCAAGAGCGGCTTGTAATTTTGTCTTTCCAGAAGGGATGCCGCGTCCTATGCCTCTTAACATTTCAGAACTTGAAAAAAAGAACATGGTTGATGAAAACACAATGGACTTGATTAGTGAAAATGATTTGATAGGAGAGACTGTCGGTATTTATGATTTAGATGACGCTGAAGTAACTAAAAAGGATACTTCGCTCAACACCTATAAATTAGAGATTGACAAGGCTCTAAGAGAGTTTGAAACAAACCCACATCTTTATTTTGAGACAAATGATTCGTCTATTGAAAAACTTACAAAAAATAAAACGGAACACCCAGACGTTCTTAGTATCTACAGTCCAAAGTTTAAGTTAATGATTAAAAATGTATTAGACCGAGACAATAATGGATGCCATTTAATCTATTCAACCTTTCGTACTCTAGAGGGTATTGGAATATTCAGACTTGTTTTAATGTATCATGGATATAGAGAGTTAAGAATTGTTAAAAAGGCAAACGACTATGATATTGAGGTGGTCTCGTTGAAAGGTTCGCCCTATAAAGAGTCTGACTATCTTGAAGACAGATACTTTTCATTGTACACAGGTAGCGAATCAGTGGAACAAAAGGAGATCATAAGAAATATATACAACAATAATTTTACAAAATTACCCAATAAGGTAAAGGCAACTCTTACAAAAATGTACAAGGCTAAAAGAGGTCCCAAATCTGATAAAGCCCCTACAAATATACTGGGCGAGTTAATACAGGTTTTAATGATTACTGCCTCTGGAGCAGAGGGTATTGATTTAAAAAATACCAGGTTTGTTCATGTGATGGAGCCTTATTGGCATCATGTGAGAATAAATCAGGTTATTGGTCGTGCAAGACGTATTTGCAGTCATAAGGATTTACCAGAAGAATTACAAACCGTAAAGGTGTTTTTATATATTTCTAAGATTGGTAAAGAAATAGAAACGGATGAATATCTTGAAATTAAAGTTCTAGATAATTCTAGAACAACAGATGAAGCGCTTTATGCAATTATGGAAAGAAAAAGATACTTGTCTCAGATGTTTTTAGATACATTGAAGGAGGTCTCTATTGATTGCATGGTAAACCATGAAGAGAAAGGCAAATGTTTTAATTATCCATTACAAATACCAAAGGGTAAAAAGGGTCCAAATGAATATTTAATTACGGAGGATGATTATAAAGAGGCGCCAACCTTTGAAACAAAGGGACAAACGGTTGTTGTGAAACACACCCTTAAAAAGATGACGATTAAATCAAATGGAAAATCCGTGTCTTATGCTGTAGATGTAGATTCTACACCACATATTCTATATGATCTGGTTGAATTTACTCGCGATGGTAGAAAGACTCAGGTTGGTACATATTCAAAAACCGATGGTCTTATATTAGAATAGAATATAAAGAGTTCATATCATTCTTAGTAATGGCTCTTGAAGAACAAAACGCAGATATTAAATATTTTTCGCTTGATGGTTATGAGACCAAGGCAAAGGTTGTAAAGGTATACGACGGAGACACAGTTCACGTAGTATTCCAACTGTTTGATAAATATTACAAGTGGAATTGCCGTATCCTCCACGTAGATACTCCTGAACTAAGGACCAAGGACTTGGAAGAAAAGAAACGCGGCTATGAGTGCCGAGACAAGTTGTCTGCTCTTATTCTTGATAAGATCGTTTTGTTGAACTGTTCTAAGTTTGATAAATATGGACGGTTGTTGGTAGAGATGACTGTACCAGAAACCGGTGTAAAAATTCACGAATATCTTATTTCAGAAGGACTTGCAAACAAATATGAAGGTAAAACAAAGGAAAAGTGGGACTTTTCTAATGATGAAGGCGAAGAGGAGAAGGCTAAACCCAAGGTAGAGAAACCCAAGGCTGAAAAGGTTGTTAAACCAAAGGTAGAGAAACCCAAGGCTGAAAAAGTAGAGAAGGTTGTTAAGCCAAAGGCTGTAAAGGCTGTAAAGGAGGAAACCGTTAAAAAGGACTAAAATTTAATTTATTAGAGCAGGTTGCTTCATTTCCTTCGCCCAATAAAGGAAATGCATCTGCGCTATAGGCGGTTTTATCAGGCGTTTGAATAAACTCAATGTCGTTCGGAGGGTTAGCACTACATTTTTTTGTAAAATTTCCATTTTTACAAACAGGTCTAGGAAAAGAACCTATTTTTAAATCTGTTAAGGTTGCATTTAAATCATTTGTATAGTCCAAGTTTATTGTATACAAATACTTTTTGCTTATGTCGTAAAATACTTGTCCGTATTCATCGGGTATAGATACGTCAAAGTTATTGTTAGATCTTATATTTTTGATAACTCCTTTATAGCATGTCTTATTGTTTACCCATATTTTGTTTTGGGATCTAATTGATCTAAAGGCTGTCTCTTTGTTGTATTTATCGTATAAATAGTCTCCATCCACATAAACAACAGAATTGATATATAAATTTTGAGATTTTTTATCATTAAACTTACTTATACCAGATGCAACAACCGCGCTTTTATAACATTGAAAATTATCTGTTATATATACGCCCGATAGAACATTTTGTTCAATTAATTTATACAAATACTTATTCTCTATATCAACAAACACGCTTTTTTTATAATCTGGTATGTAAACATCATACTTTTGATTTGGTTTTGTTGTCAAGTCTTCCTTTATTAACCCTTTATAATAGACCTTTTTATTCATAAAAACCTTGTATTTTTCTATCGCATTGAAAGAGGGATCTTTGTTGTATTTATTATATAAATATTCACCGTCTATATAAACAACGTCAAATTTTTTGTAAAACTCGCTGTTAAGTAATGTTACTTCACCTGAAGTATCGTTATATCCTACATTAAAAGATAAATCCCCTGCAGATATATCAACTCTCCACGGTTTATCACTTGGACACGAAGAAATGTCGTAAAATACGCTTTGTGTTCCTTCTACGGTTAATCCTGCTGTCATGTCATCTAAAAATTGCGAATAGGATTTACTATTGATAGCGCTCCCGCAACCGCTATAGATTCCATTTTTATTTTTCATATCTTTTAATGGGTTTCCAAATATATCTTCACACGTTATTTTATCACCCGAACAATAAAGATATTCATTTTTATTGCATTCAGGATCCAAATATCTATCCTTTGTTTTATTAAGAACCTGTTTTTTAGGAGTATCATTTATTATAAAATTGTTATCTATTGCCTGTTGTTTTAACAATGAAATAGTGTTTAATTGGTCGCTAAGAATTTTTTTTGCTTTATTTGTAAGACTTTCAAAAAATCCTTGATTTTGTTCAATATAATTATCATAATTATTCTTATCTAAAATCTTTTGATTATTTATTGCATTTTTTACAGATTCATTGCTTCTTTTTTTCTCTAATTCAAGTTGTACGGTTAAATCCATTTCTACAATCGGAAGATTCCTGTTTCTTTCTTCTGTGTCAGCTTGAAACAAATTAAGATATTCCTTTCGTGCTAATGACACTTTGTCTTGTAAAATTTCTACATCTCTAAAGTTTCGTTCATTTAATGCATTATCTAATTGTTGATTTAGGTCTTTAAGGGTTGCATCTGCTTCTTGCAAGGTTAAAGCCTCTTTTATTTTATAAAAAAAAAATCCTATTAATAAAAGTATAAATAATAACACGATATTACGTATCTTCATATATATTATTTATACTTTAAATACACTGACCGAATTTACTTCCACACTTAAAGTTTTGGCAAGTTGGTTTAGAAGAGGGACATACATATTCAGTGTTTTGTAAAACACCTGTTTGGCCACAGCAAAGGTTTTCTCCTATATTTGTTCCAAAATCTGCAATACATTTTAGTGATGGACAAGTTGTTCCCTCTACATCATAATTTTGTTCGTTTTGGGTTTGAGTTTGAGTTTGGGTTTGGGTTTGTCTCGGAATATTATTTAACAAATCTTTTTTCATTCTCTCTTTCTCTGCATTTATAGAATCTATAAAACGTGCATCATTTTTCAAGATACTTTCATAGGAAGAAAATGAAATGTCATAACTACTCATTTTTGCTTTTAAATCCTTTAGTTCTTTCGCTTTATCACTTGTATATTTTGAAAAGTTTACAGTTCCGTTGCTTTTATCTGACGGATTACGATATACGCCAGGATACTTTATATAATCTCCCACATCTAAGGAATGATAATTCCATTGAACGTTATTAATTTTAGGATCATCATTTTCTCTATGCTCTGTCCACCAATTACTTATATCAGCAGGATTATTATTCCATAGACAACCTACTTTATTTTCTGTACATTCATCTCCATATGGCTTGGGCGTACCAGACGTTGGTTGAAATTCAATAGGCATTTCTGAATCTGCACTAGGTATAGATGAAAGTGAAAAAGGAGGTACACCACCTATACCCGAAAGTGAATTAAGTGAATTGGTAAGGTCATTTGTATTAACATTCTGTTTGTCAATATAATCATAGGCAGATTTGACAGATGTATATATAGAATTTACTGATGTATCGTTAGAAGCATTCGCTTTATCTGCAACGCTTTTTGAAACATCTAAAATGTCTTTCATTAATAATTTAGTATCAACCATAATTGTATTAAGGGTTTCCGCATCACCTTGTTTACTAGTATCTATCGCTTGTTGAAGCGCTCCTTTACCATAAGAAATAATACTTTTAACATATTTAACTTCATCTTCTAAGGATGTAGAAGAATTTGTATTCGTTGAAGTATTTGAACCAATGTCTTGTGACTCTTGTGTCATGTCTTGCGTCTCTTCTGTCTCTTGTCCTGAAGGAATGTATTGCGCGATGTCTTGTCCTGAAGGAATGGCTTCTCCTGAAGGAATGGCTTCTCCTGAAGGAATGACTTGTCCTGAAGCGACTTCTTGTACCGAAGGAATGGCTTGTCCTGAAGCGACTTCTTGTACCGAAGGAATGGCTTGTCCTGAAGGAATCTGTTGTACTGAAGGAACGGCTTCTTGAACAGCATCAGAAATAGCGTTTCGGTCTAATAATCCTTCTTTATAATTAAAAATAAGTGTTAATAAAAAAATTCCAATAACGATAAATAATATGGTATTTTCTTTCATATATATTTATCATTTCATTTTTTTTTATTGTTATTAAATTAATTCACTAAATTATCTCTTATAGTTAGTTGTAATTGGACGAATTCTTTTAATAACCATGGGTTTTTTAGACCTCAAATCATTTAACTTTTTTACTTTAGACCTCATTTCACTTACTCTTTTTATAGGTTCAATATCAACAATCGTAGTATGTATACTACTGTCAATATACACTGGCTTTTTTGCACGATGATTGAATTCTATTGCATCAATCTCCGGGTTTCCACTCGTTTTATGTTCATTATAATAACGATCTTTGTTATGATAACCAGGTGTAATCCATTCGCTTCTTTCCAACCCCTCTCTATATTTAAAGAATAGAACTGTAAATAAAAAAAGCGCAAATACTATAAATATATTCTTAAAGGAGATCTTCATATATATTATTTATTTTTTTAGGTTTTAACTGAATTATTTACTTTATTCAAAAGACTCATAAAATTTTTATTTTTTTTTAAGTTCTTAATAATGATTACAATGACTCTTAATTCTTCCTTTGTAACATTTATAGGAGGTCTATTTACTAATTTAGAATTTGGTCCTAACATTCCAGTAATAAATTTTAAAGACGCGTCGTCATTCAATAAATTGTAAAGAAAACTTATAATTAAGACAACGTGTGCTTGATCTATAACAGATAATGAACGCCTTATTTTTTCCTCATCTAAAACACATTCTGCCTTACAAGCAGGAGTTTTAATAAATTCTTCATTTAAACCTTTGCTAACGATTTCACTAACGGTTTCGTAAAGTTTTTTCTTATAAACCTCGTCCAGCGCTCTTAATTTCTCTGGAACTTGTGGTTCATTATTTTGCGTATTTTCATTATCTGCTCCTTCTTTCACTGGAAAAAATAATGAAATTGTTAAAAGTAATATACAACCAGTTAGAATATAGTTCTTCATATATATATGTCTGTCTTATTTTTTTTGTAATAGTTCAATAATTTTTATTTGTGATTCTAAAATACCTGATAATATTTTGTGTTGTTGTTTAAACAATTTAATTAATTCTTCCGTCCTATCGTTTGTAGCAATAGGAATTACCTCGGGAATACGAGGTTCAAGACGAGTTTGAGGTTCAGGTTCTTTACTTTCTATAATTGTCTCGGTTCTTACATCCTTGAAGTAATTTTGACTTTCTAGTAAACGTTGATCGGCCTTTTCCTTTAACAATCTCTCAATATCCTTTAAAGGTGTGTCCATCTCTTTATTAAAGTCTATCTTTTCAGGCTTATCTGGCTGAAATAGTTTATTATATTCGGCATTTGTTTCTTCAAAGGTCTTTGTAGGTATAGGTGTATTTGTTAACTTCATTAATTCTATTTTAAAGTCCCTCAAAAATATCTGATTTGCTTTAGAGAGTTCAAGACCTTCATTATTAAACTGTCTAATCATGGATTCAAACAGACCTTGAATTTGGGGTTGATAAGAAGAAGGTATGTTATCAAATATACCTTGTTCTATACATGACTTCCAAAGGGACGCTTTATTTTGAGTTGTATTCATTTGATAAATAAAGAGTAAATGTTTATATTTTATTAAAATAGATTGTCCTAAATGATGAAATTTCTTCATCAGGTATTCTTTTTTTTCTAAAGTCATCTACGGTCTTGGTTTTTTCTAATAAATGAATAATAAAATATAATACATACATTCCGCATTCAGATAATCCTTCTTGATGCTGCATACCCTTGTTGTTATATTTTTTTAATTTTATTTTCAAAGCCTTGGCTTGTTCTACTATCTTATTTGTAAATGCTGTCACCTCTTTAGGTATAGGCCCGTCGCTTGAATCAAAATAAAACACGTATTTTTCTTTAAGGTCAATAAACATGCCTACCCAATGAGATCCGTCTTCCGTGTGTTTATCTAGGTTTAATGCAACACCTATTTTTGTGATACCTTTTTTTAAGTGTTCTTTCACAGAAAACTTGCATATTTCTGGCCAAACGCAAACACCTCTTATTTTCTTATCAAAATCAATGGGCGAAGGACCTAAATAGGTAAAGTGTTTATAATGTTCTTTATACTGTTGTAGTACATTTTTTATATCATTGCTATCCAGCCATTCATTACTATTTGATTTCCAAGAATCTTGTGTTTTTGGTGCAAAATTATTATATAATTTATGTTTTAAAGATTTATCCTTTACAATTTTATCCACCCAGCATAATTCCTGCGGACAATCTGCAAATTTATTTTTTAGTTCACTCCAAATATCTTTGGGTTTTACAGCCACTATTTTAAGGTCGGGTTTTTGTTTATTCCAGTCTTCTTTCAACAAGACTAATTCATTGTCATCATAACAGGTATCACGTTTCTTCGTTTTTCTTGGATGACAGTTAAGTTTTTTAAACGTTTTCATTATAATAATATTATATTTTTTCAACCTTATAAAACATATCCATTATTGTTTTGTTTTTAGGTCTTAACAGCAATTTTTTGTCATTTTCTACAAAGGGTTGAGATTCGTGTTCTTGGAATTTATAATTTAAAATATTATTTTTTTCTATAATATCAAATGCAAACGTCTGAAAAATGTTTTTATAGGTTTCGTAATCTGGATATTTTTTCTCGGCATCGTCTGCGATCATCTTATTAAAAATAAAAATGATATCCTTTTTATTATAAGTAATATCTTCTTTCGTATACTCCTTTTTGGAGGTTTTACAGATTGTACTATAATACATTAAAATATAGAGTGTATTATTTTCTAATATCCAAACGAGTCATATTATTAAATAGGTTGTTTTCAGGTATTGTTTTCCTAGATGGAAGGTTTACTTCAGAAAACAGGTCTCTGTTATCATAAGAGTTATAATTGTATAGATCGCTTGTTGTGTCTGGTACGTATACAGCTTGGTTTGACTTTTGGAGTGCCATAAATTGTGAACGCAAGGTTGATTCTACGTCTACGCATTTAAAAAAGTAGTCAACGGGCGCTCTGCTACCAGGATTGAAAACGGTCTCTTGTGAATAATTTGAGTAATTATGCAACTCTGGTTTTATAGGAGTTTCATGTGTTTTAAAATGAGTATATCTTGTTGCAACCGAACGTACATCAAAAAGAGGTTGTAAATGAGCAGAAGGAATGTATCTTGTTTCTAAACGTTTGTTTAGTTCATTTTCATAATCCATTATATCCTATATGTATAAATTTGTTTAGGTTGTTATCTGCGAATTTCTAATAGAAAAAAAGACAATGATCAGAAGTAGAATGAAAATGAATATTTTTTTCATTTATATATTATACTAAATTAAAGATATATATTTATATCTTTCTATGTGTGGTATTTTTGCCTTGTTTGGTCCCAGAATAAATATTAATGTATATTCGTATTTTAAAAAGGGTCAAAAGAGAGGACCAGAGGGATCCGTGCTAGAGGTGGTAAATCATAATTATTTGGGGTTCCATCGACTCGCCATTAATGGCGTTGATTACGCGTCGGGTCAGCCAATGCATTATAAAGATTATATTCTTGTTTGTAATGGCGAAATCTTCAATTACAAGAGACTCGTAGAAAAATATAATCTTAAAGTAACCACCAAAAGCGATTGTGAGGTGATCTTACTTCTATACGACATTTTAAAGGAAAAATGCGTACAAGAACTTGACGGCGAGTTTTCCTTTGTAATTTATGATAAAGAAGAGGATAGTATTTTTGTTGCGAGGGATCCCTTTGGAGTAAGACCCTTGTACGTAAATCATGTAAATAAAAACATTTGCTTTTGTTCTGATCTTGAGCCTATGAAATGTTTACCTCTTAATAACGTTGAACAATTCCCCCCCGGAAATTATGCTAAATATAAGGTGATCAATGGGTTCTATAACCAGGTATACATAACACCCTATTTTAAGTGTCATAAACCCTTTTATTTTAAAGAACCGGTATGTCATCTAGGTATCTATACGGCGCTTGTTGATGCGGTTGTAAAAAGGATCGAAATTTCGGACAGACCCGTTGCCTGTCTATTATCCGGCGGTCTAGACAGTAGTATTGTCTCAGCAATTGCTGCGCGATACTATAAACTTATGACTGGAAAAGATATCGAGACCTTTAGCATCGGCCTAGAGGATTCGGAGGATCTAAAGTATTCAAAAATTGTTGCCAACCATATTGGAAGCAAGCATACCCAAATTATTTGCACCGAAGAGGATTTTTTAACTTCTATACCAAACGTAATTGTTGATATTGAAAGTTATGATACCACTACAGTAAGAGCCAGCGTAGGTAATTGGAACGTCGCCAAGTACATTAAAGAACATAGCGATGCAAAGGTTATATTAAATGGCGATGGTGCGGACGAACTGATGGGAGGTTATTTGTACTTTCATAAATGCCCCGATTCTACCGAGTTTGATAAAGAATGTGTAAGGCTTTTAGAAAATATTCATTACTTTGATGTGTTGCGAAGTGATAAATGTATTTCGAGCCACGGATTAGAAGGAAGAAC
>Ga0187842_1000546_pt1 | contig 18704 bp, 17 predicted proteins | sample SpaLakP09_SKY_41_FD_134514 | JGI IMG/M metagenome (GOLD analysis project Ga0187842, IMG submission 134514) | Oligotrophic lake water microbial communities from Sparkling Lake, Wisconsin, USA - SP09_SKY_41 | ecosystem: Environmental > Aquatic > Freshwater > Lake | place: USA: Sparkling Lake... | reverse complement strand
TTGAAAAAGCGCAAAATAAAGACTTCTCCGAAGTAAGCAAGTTACTGAACATACTGCAAACCCCTTACGATGAACAGCCAGAGCACAATAGCTACGCCAGACTCCCTCCGGACTGGGCCAGTGAGCTTGAAGTCAGTTGTTCATCCTAACGAAGGAAAATATTCATGAATAAAGTCAATAAAACAGATGCCGAATGGCAAGGACAACTTAGCCCCATCGAATACCAGGTAACCCGTCATGCTGCGACAGAAAGAGCATTCACTGGCAAATACTGGGATCATCATGAGCCTGGAATTTATACTTGCGTCTGTTGCAACACTCCATTATTTGCCTCTGATGCCAAGTTTGATTCGGGTTGTGGCTGGCCCAGTTATTTTCGAGCTCTCAATCCAGAGCACGTGCGCGAAGTAATCGATACATCACATGGAATGACGCGCACTGAAATTTTGTGTAACATCTGCGACGCTCATCTGGGACATGTGTTTCCTGATGGTCCCAAACCAACCGGATTGCGCTACTGCATCAATTCAGCATCCTTGAAATTTAAACCTATTGCTTAAGTTAGCTTTTGAATGAAATTCCTTTTTGATGTATTCCCTGTCATTATTTTTTTCCTCACCTTTAAATGGGGAGAGAGCCATCCGATTCTCGCGCAATCCTATGTCGCCCAGTATTTATCAGAACTGGTATCTGGTGGCGTCGTTGCAGCCGAAATTGCACCAACCTTATTGGCAACAGCGGTGACAGTACTCGCATCCGTAGTGCAAATTGGTTATTTATTATTGAAAAGGAAAAAAGTCGATGCCATGCTATGGATATCTTTTATTACCATCATGGTATTTGGCGGTGCAACGATCTACTTCCATAGTGAATCATTCATTAAATGGAAACCGACTGTACTTTACTGGTGCTATGCAACTGCATTCTTTTTGGCACAATTCGTATTTCAGAAAAATCTGATCCGGACAGCGATGGAATCCCAAATTAAATTACCAGAACAACTATGGTCAAGATTAAGCCTCGTCTGGATTGGCTATTTTATCGCTATGGGTTTTGCCAATTTATTTGTTGCATTTAATTTCCCAACCTCCGTCTGGGCAAATTTCAAGCTCATCTCCATCGTGGCAATTACACCTGCTTTTATTGTGGTGCAAAGCCTTTTTCTGTCAAAGTACATTGAAGAAGTGAAGTAATGTTACGTTTTGAAAAATTAAGAAACCGGTTAATGGAAACTTTACATCCGGTCAGTTGTCTATTGAATGATGACTCTGCCGCACATGCTGGACACGCTGGCGCGGCATCAGGTGGTAGCCATTACAGTCTGAAAATAATTTGTCACCAATTTGAAGGCTTAAACCGTATTTCGAGGCATCGACTAGTGTATGATGCCGTTGGCGATATGATGCATACGGAAGTGCATGCGTTAGCAATAACAGCGTTAGCTCCGTCAGAGATACCGACCTAAGCAGTTTACTTATAATCCGTTTTTTTTATTTTGTTATTTAGGAACAGACAATGACTTTTAAACCTGCTCATTTGCTGGTTGTACTTCTTGCAACTGCCCTGCCTGCAATGGCTCAAAATCTCGCCGTTGTTAATGGCAAAGCTATCCCATCTGCACGTGTTGACGCCATGGTCAAACAGTTGGCATCACAAGGTCAGCAAGACACGCCACAATTACGTGAAATGGTAAAGAAAGAGCTGATCAATCGCGAAGTCTTTATGCAGGAAGCAGAAAAATCTGGTGTCGCATCTAATGCTGAGGTAAAAAATCAATTAGAAATCGCTCGCCAATCTCTCCTGATTCGTGCGTTGATGATTGATTATCTGAAGAAAAACCCAGTCACTGACGCTGAAATCAAAGCAGAATATGACAAAGCGAAAGCCCAAGCTGGCGATAAAGAATATCACGCGTACCACATCCTGGTAGAGAAAGAAGATGATGCAAAAGCAATTATCTCCAAACTGAAGGCTGGCGCTAAATTTGAAGAGCTTGCAAAACAGTCCAAAGATACAGGTTCAGCATCAAAAGGCGGCGATCTGGATTGGGCATCTCCGGCAACTTTCGTACCTGCATTCTCTCAAGCCATGGTAGCACTGCAAAAAGGCCAGTTCACAGAAACTCCGGTAAAAACAGAATTTGGCTATCACATTATCAAGCTTGACGACATCCGTGCGTCCAAGTTCCCGACAATGGAAGAAGTCAAACCTCAAATCATCGATGGTTTGCAACAGCAAAAAGTACAAGCCTACCAGCAGACTCTGCTGAAAAAAGCGAAGATACAATAAGCTACGGCTTAGCAATAAAAAAAGAGGCAGCAATGCCTCTTTTTTTATTCCAGTCAGATATTTAATACCCTCAAATATCTGCTAATTGTTCATTGATTAGATATATTGATTCGGCAAGATCAGCCGCACAAACACCATGCATTAAATTTACGCCAGCCGAGGCAGGATTAAAAAAGTCAATCCCACCTCAGCACCGCTGCTATAAGTTTAAGCTACCCATTTACGAGCATTACGGAACATGCGCATCCAGGGTGACTCATCCGGCCAATCAGCAGGCGCCCACGAATGTATGCTGGAACGGAACGCACGCTCCGGATGCGGCATCATCACGGTAAAACGACCATCCTGATTTGTCACGGCAGTAATACCAAGAGGTGAGCCATTTGGATTGAGTGGATAAGTTTCAGTCGCATTGCCATAGTTATCAATGAAGCGCATTGCCACTTTTACTTGAGAGATGTCCCCCTCCTGCGAAAAGTCAGCAAAGCCTTCGCCATGCGCAACAACGATAGGAGTTTGGGTGCCAGCCATCCCGTCAAACAGAATAGAATTGGATTCCATCACCTCCGCCATTACAAAGCGGCCCTCAAACTGCTCCGATTTATTACGTGTAAATTTCGGCCAGGCTTCAGCGCCAGGAATCATAGATTTCAGATTACTCATCATTTGACAGCCATTGCAAATACCCAAAGCAAAAGTGTCCTGACGCTGGAAAAACTCTGCGAACTGCGCAGACATCATCGAATTAAATAAGATGGTTTTTGCCCAACCCTCACCCGCGCCCAATACATCGCCGTAAGAAAAGCCTCCGACAGCAATCAGTCCTTTAACATCAGCGAGTTTAAAGCGCCCGGCAATCAAATCACTCATATGCACATCAACGGCTTCGAAACCGGCCTTGTGCATCACGTATGCAGTTTCTATGTGTGAATTCACACCTTGTTCACGTAAGATAGCAACCCTTGGTTTGACACCTTTTGCAATGAATGGCGCCGCAACATCCAGAGAAAGGTCGAAACTGATCTTGGGCTGCATACCTGGATCTTCCAAGTCAAGCAAACGCGCATATTCACTATCAGCACATGATGGGTTGTCACGCATACGGGCAATCTGCCAGCTGGTTTTACTCCAGATACGGTGCAATTCCGAGCGCTGCTGGTTAAAAATTTGTTTGGCATCGCGCGTAAACTCAATCACGTTACCTGCTTGTGGCTTACCGATGATATGGCTGCAAGCACCTAACTGATGGGCACGCAAAACGTCCATGACTTCAGACCGTTGCTCCGTTCTGACCTGAATAACGGCACCCAGTTCTTCATTGAACAATGCGCGCAAGGTTTGATCATTTCTGCGTTCTGCAATTTGGCCAGCCCAATTTTTCGCATCCCCTTGATCCGCCCCCTCACCCAGATCCATGGTCAGAATATCGAGATTCACTGATAAGCCACTGCGACCTGCAAATGCCATTTCGCATAAGGTCACAAACAAGCCGCCATCGGATCTGTCATGATATGCAAGAATCTTCCCTTCACGATTCAATTGCTGGATCGCAGCAAAAAATGCCGATAAATCAGCAGCACTATCCACATCAGGGGTCTGATCACCAATCATCTGCATCACTTGCGCAAAGCAAGAGCCACCCAGACGATTTTTGTTGCGTCCAAGATCAATCAGAATCAGACTGGTATCACCCTGATCCAGTTTAATTTGCGGCGTCATTGTTCTGCGCACATCGTCCACCGGAGAAAATGCCGAGATAATCAGCGGAACCGGGGAAGTCACAGATTTATTTTCACCCGCATCATTCCAGGTCGTACGCATCGATAAAGAATCCTTGCCGACCGGAATACTAATTCCAAGTGCCGGACATAATTCCATACCAACGGCTTTAACAGTGTCAAACAAGGCAGCATCTTGCCCTGGCTGACCACAGGCAGCCATCCAGTTGGCCGACAGTTTGATATCAGAAATCCTGTTAATCGATGCGGCAGCAATATTCGTAATTGCCTCACCAACTGCCATACGTCCGGAGGCTGGCGCATCAATCACCGCTAATGGCGTACGCTCCCCCATCGACATCGCCTCGCCAAGATATCCCTCAAAGCTCATCGTTGTAACCGCACAATCTGCCACAGGCACCTGCCACGGCCCAACCATCTGGTCACGAACAGTCGTTGCACCAACGCTGCGGTCACCTATCGTAATCAGGAAAGATTTATCTGCAACAGTAGGCAGACTCAGTATGCGCGTCGCAGCATCGTCGAGTGAGATACCAGTCAAATCAATGGCCGTAAAATTCTGATGTACACGCTTAACGTCACGATGCATTTTTGGCGGCTTACCAAGCAACACATCCATTGGCATATCAACCGGGAAATTACCTTGTTCAGGGTCACTAACCTTCAACTGACGCTCCTCGGTCGCGACGCCAACCACTGCAAACGGACAACGCTCACGCTCGCAAAAACTGCGGAATAGCTCAAGACTTTCCGGCGCAATCGCAAGTACATAGCGCTCTTGCGATTCATTACTCCAGATTTCTTTAGGTGCCATGCCGCTTTCTTCCAGCGGGACTTTACGCAAATCAAATATGGCTCCGCGCTTCGCGTCGTTGGTAATTTCAGGAAATGCATTCGACAGACCGCCAGCACCTACATCATGTATCGATAGCACAGGATTGAAATCGCCGAGCTGCCAGCATGAATTGATAACCTCTTGCGCCCGTCTTTCCATTTCCGGATTGCCGCGCTGCACAGAGTCAAAGTCAAGATCTGCCGTATTACTGCCAGTCGCCATCGATGATGCAGCACTACCGCCCATACCAATACGCATTCCCGGACCGCCAAGCTGTATCAGCAAGCTGCCTACTGGCAAATCGTTCTTCTTAGTATGTTTGGCCGAGATATTCCCTAAACCCCCGGCGATCATGATCGGCTTATGATAGCCATATACTGTACCAGCAACATTTTGTTCATAAGTACGGAAATATCCGCCGAGAACGGGACGTCCGAATTCATTATTGAATGCCGCACCACCAATAGGGCCTTCAATCATAATCTGAAGAGCAGAAGCAATACGATCTGGCTTGCCGTAAGTTTCAACAGTTTTGTTGCCAGTATTGCAGTCACTCACATTTTCCCATGGCTGCACAGCACCTGGCAGCCTCAGATTCGATACAGTAAAACCGGTTAACCCTGCTTTCGGCTTAGCGCCGCGTCCAGTTGCACCTTCATCACGAATTTCACCACCAGCACCTGTAGAAGCACCTGGGAATGGAGAAATTGCCGTCGGATGATTATGTGTTTCCACTTTCATCAGGATATGCGTCAATTCCTGTGATGCGCGATAAACTTGCTTACCGTCAGCCTCTTCAGGATAGAAGCGCATTACCTCAGCACCTTCGATGATAGACGAGTTGTCGCTATAGGCAACCACAGTTCCTTGCGGGTGCAACTCATGCGTATTCTTAATCATCTGAAACAGAGATTTGTCCTGCCTGACTCCATCAACAGTCCAGTCAGCATTGAAGATTTTGTGACGACAATGCTCACTGTTTGCCTGCGCAAACATCATCAGCTCAACATCAGTAGGATTGCGTTTGGCCTGAGTAAATGCATTGACCAGATAGTCAACTTCATCATCTGACAAAGCAAGACCAAGCTCTGTATTAGCATGCAATAAAGCTTGCTTGCCACCACTCAGCACATCAATAAACTCCAATGGCTTGGCCGACAACTCTGTAAACAAGGCTTGCGCCTGACTCAGGTCAGAGAGCACCATCTCGGTCATTCGGTCGTGCAGCAAAGCAGCAATAGCATTTCTGGTGTCCTGTTGCAATTCTTTTGCACCACCAAAAAATCCCGATTTTAACTGAATGAAATAACTGATACCCCGCTCAAGCCTATGAATTTGCTTCATTCCACAGTTATGTGCAATATCAGTAGCCTTGCTAGCCCAGGGAGAGATAGTACCGATGCGAGGAATAACGACGAAAACTTCGCCGATCTCATCACCGCTATACGGTTCACCATATACAAGCATTGCCTGCAATTGAGCAGTATCATGCTGACTCAAATCACCGGCAACATCGATGAAATGCTGAAAGCGAGCGCTGATACCAACAATATTGGCATCAACTTCTTGCAAACGATTAAGAAGATTAGAGGAACGGAACGCAGACAGGGCATTAGAGCCTGGCAATATCAACATGGCTTGAGAGGTATTGAGGCAATAGCTCGAGACAATTTCTCTCTCACTATCGCAGGTTGGATGAGAAAAGTATGATTATACCTTGATGCCCCAACCTACTCCAGAACGCATCCATTTTAAATCTGTACAAATACCAGACTTAATTTGAAAATATCGCAGTATTTCCCAATTGACGAACCAACTTAAATTGAGAGGCATAATCTGCACGCTCAAAATCAGGAATATCTTGCTTCATCACCAGCACAGATAGCTTACTATTTAAGCTCAAGGCCTTAAAATCATGATCATTTATAACGATACTATTATCATGAAGTTTATTCCCCCAAAACAGATCACTACTCCGGCTATTGAGCACTTTAATAGGCTTCTTCATATAGAACGGGAGTGAAGATTGCTGCTCAAATACTTTAAACAGAATGAGTTCGCGATCCGCCTGTTTTGTAAGGTAAAAGTTGACAATGCCTTTTGTTGATGAATATTCACTGGTAGCTTTTACCACCTCAAGAAGAATCGGCAGGAGAAAAACTGGTATCAGCAAATAAGCAAAGATCGAAATCAGTTTAGCTTTGTAAGCAATCAGCATAGCAAGCACACTAACAGCCAACAAAATCAGTAAACTAAAAAAAACAAATCTACCGCCAGACATGCCCCCCCAAAGCATCATATCAAAATCATGAGGCGGTCTGTTTAGAGACCACTTTAGCAGCCCCCCAAACAACACAATCAGCAATATCCCGGGGAGCAACAGCCACTTGCTTCCCGGCACAATTTTTTCTTCCAACAAAATTCCCATCTGCAACGCAGCCAACGGCATAGTTGCGACAAGATAATAATTTGCCTTAGCACTGGAAACAGAGAAAAATAACAGAGGCATTAACCATGCCATCAAAAGTATTACATGCCCACCATGCTCCATGTTTTTAAAACGCCGGACAATAAGCAAAACAGGCAGAAAAAATGACCACGGAAATAAAAAAATGAGCATTCTTGGCAAGTAATACCACCAAGCCCCAGAATAGTAATCATGCGGCTCACGCCGACCGAGGAAGCGAAGAACGTGCTCATTGATAAAATAAAACCAGGCGAATATTGGTTCAGCAATCATCGCTGCAAGATGCCATGGAAGAGCAACAATTAAAAAAACTAAGAAACCACGCCAATCGAACCATATTGACAGGCGAGAGAAAAAATCTTTAACTGAAGACGCCCTAAGAATTGAGTACGAACCAATTACTGCTGAAAATAAAATCAATGCGACAAAACCTTTTGCCAACAAAGCAAAAGCAAGCATGATCATCGAGTAATAAAGAAATTTGCGCTGCCTGAACTCAGAAAACAAATAACCGGCCATTACCGCCGCAGTCAAAAAGAAGGTCAGCAGCATATCGAACATCAGCGTACGCGACATAACCGTCACACCGAGTCCACTGACAAAAATAAGAGCTGCCAACTTACCAGCTGTAGACCGGTTAATTTTTTTAGCAAACCATATAATCAGTGCTGTGCATGCAAGACAAGATAGGGCCGGAAGCAAGCGCACAGCCCATTCAGACTCACCAAAAACCGCAAAGGAAATTGCCGTCAGCCAATACAACAATGGCGGCTTTTCCATGTATGCAAGTCCATTCAGATGTGGGATTACCCAATTATGCCAGTTACCCGAACGAAGCATCTCACGTGCAATTTCTGCATAAAGTCCTTCGTTATTATCCAGTACCGGGTAACTGCCAATCTGATAAAAGACGAAATAGAAAGCGACAACCCAAACCAGCCACATTGGAACGTCAGGTAGTCGTGTCGTATTTTCTTGTTGCATTTAGCAAAATTCAATTAATTTACAAATATAAAAAAACGGCAAGCAAACAGCTTGCCGTTTCGTGCCAAACAGAGAATCTCAAGCAGCAACGGCTACGCTCTTTGCCCATACTAATGCAGACAAATGAGCAGCATTCACATCTTCAGCAGAAATTTTTAACGACTCTGATAATGAGCGCACAAGCATACTGTTTAATTCACAAGCTTCAGCCAATGCAAGATAGGAGCCAAATGCTCCATCTCTGGACATCAGTGCTTCCGTTACCACATCCGGCAATTGTATCGTTGAAAGGATATCCTGCATTGGTAAACCTAACAAACGATCCAATAAGGAAAACATGCCTGCAACAAAAAGATTTTCTGCCTCTGCTTTTGTCATTTTCATCTGACCTAACAACTCTGCAAATCGTCCCCGAACAATGGCAGTTTCCAGCAAGACCGGCGAGTACCCGCTTGTACTGGCGGTAGCCAGCAACACCGTCAACCATCGATACAAGGGACTATACCCCAGCATCTGAACTGCATGCTTCAATGACTGAATTTCCGTACGCAACCCAAAACCGGCTGAATTTATGTAGCGCAATAACTTATACGCCAAAGTTGCATCTCTTTTAACGACCAATTCAAGCTGCTGAATATCGGCATTCTTTCGAACCATTTCCATTAACTGCAAAATGATCGTCTGCGATGGATTCAATGTTTTCGGGACAACGACAGATGCTCTCGGCGTCAGATGTAGTTTCCCGACAAAACTATCCAGTCCCAATGCAGAACATGCATCAAAATCTTGCCAGCTTGAGACATCTCTGGCAATCATTTTGACAGAAGACTGCTTTAACGATCCATATACTTTTGCCTGCGATGCAAAATTTGCAGCATTTAACTTAACTTCGATATGCGATACATGAGCAAAAAATGAACGTTCAAGTGTAGTAACTTCTGCACCTCGCAAACATATTCCAAATCCCGCAGACCTAAGTTGCTTTACCGCCTCTAAAGTTGACTCTTCCGCAAAATACTTTTTATGCAGAATTAGCACTGTATTACGAGGAGAGAAATGCTTGAGACTTTCTGCATGCAACAACTCCGGAACAGCCTCTAAGAATAATAAACTATCCCCAAGCAAAAAACCCTGATCATTGTTCAAATGACCAGCGACAAAACCCAGTAAGTAATCAAGCTCTTCAATATTGGTATCTGAAGCAGAATTCAATTGCTGCCACGAAAACTGAAAACCAATCACTTTCTGTTTTGGGTCAAGCAAAGGCTCGCGAAGGATAAAATTATTCTCAACCATATCAACTTATTAATTATTAGTATGATGTCGTGGTTAAATGACTCAGAAACCCAGACTGTCCAGCAAATCGTCAACCTGACTCTGATCTGCCACGACATCCGTCTTTCCCTCAGGATTAATCTGAGGCCCGTTTAAAAGACCGTCAGCTACTTCTTTTTTTATCTCATTAGGAGAATAATCAATCAGCAACTGTACTAATTGTTGCTCTAAATTCTGAGCGAGTGCTGTCACTTTTTTGATGACTTGTCCGGTCAAATCCTGAAAATCCTGGGCCATCATAATGTCCATCAGATGGGATTTGGTTTCTGCACTACTGTTACCAACCAAAACCAAATATTGAGACAGATCATCAACAATGTGCTGATACTCGTTTTGTGTCAGCGCCTGCGTTTTCAATTGCTTAATCGACATACCAATACGTTTAGCCTCTTCATTTAATTTTTCCTGAAGAGGAATTGCAATATCTGTCGCATTTAGTACTCGTTGCGCAGCTTGCTCTGACATACGGGCAACATAGTCCAGGCGATCACGGGCATCGGGTATGTCTGATGCCGCCCTTTCCAATAATTTGTCAAGTCCCAAACCGCGCAAACTATCATGCAGCAGACGAGTCATATGCCCAACTCTGGACAGAAGTTCTTCTTGTTGGGTACTTGTTGTATTTATAAGGTCTTGACTCATTTTGTCCCCAATGCCTCTTTACCTGATTATGCGCTCTTACCTAATTTTTCAAAAATTTTTGAAAGTTTTTCATCAAGTGTTGCTGCTGTAAATGGCTTCACAACATAACCGTTAGCACCTGCCTGTGCTGCTGCAATAATGTTTTCTTTTTTTGCTTCCGCTGTCACCATTAAAACTGGTAATTTTGCCAATGCAGGATCAGCACGGATGTGTTGAAGCATCGTCAGCCCATCCATATTTGGCATATTCCAATCAGAAATAACGAAATCAAAATCACCATTTTTCAATTTGGCCAAACCCATTGCACCATCTTCAGCCTCATCAACATTTGAATAGCCAAGCTCCTTTAACAAATTTCTAACAATGCGGCGCATAGTAGAAAAATCATCTACAACTAAAAATTTCAGATTTTGATCAGCCATGAATTACTCCACTATTTCTTAAAATACGGTTATTAGTATTATCGGTTAAATTAAGGTAAAACGGGATTAAAATTGCCACAAAGAATTTTTCAAAGCAATTAAACCCTCAATGCACGACCACCTTGTGTTGCGAGGTAATGCAATACCTTTACAGGCAATTCATTTAATGGGGCAACTTCATGCGTAGCACCAATCGCAATAGCTTCTCTTGGCATACCAAATACTACACAACTCGCTTCATCCTGAGCAAAGTTATATGCCCCGGCATTTTTCATTTCCAACATGCCCGAAGCACCATCTTTCCCCATACCGGTAAGGATAACGCCTACTGCATTTTTACCCGCGCATATCGCAGCGGAACGAAATAAAACATCGACAGAAGGACGATGCCGATTTACTGGGTCACTAGAATCCAGTTGCGTCACATAGTTAGCACCGCTACGTGCCAATAGTAAATGGGAGTGCCCTGGTGCGATGTACGCATGCCCAGGCAAAACACGCTCCCCACCCGTCGCTTCAGAAACCGAAATCTTACACAGACCATCAAGTCGTTTTGCAAATGATCTCGTAAAACCTTCCGGCATATGCTGAGTAATTAAAATACCAGGACAATCTGAGGGCATTTGCATCAAGAAGCTTTTAATTGCCTCAGTGCCTCCAGTTGAAGCTCCGATAATAATCAGTTTTTCACTACTTGTCAGAGGGTTTCTTAATTGAGGTAAAGAGCCATGCTGTACTTTAGTTGCATCTGCCGCAGTCAGAGTTCTTGGTCGAATTCGCGCCTTAGATGCAATTCGAATTTTATCCGCAATTAATTCCGTGTACTCAAGCATTCCACTTTGAATAGAAAGCTTTGGTTTAGTAACAAAATCAACTGCTCCCAATTCAAGAGCTCTCATCGTAATTTCAGAACCGCGATCCGTTAACGATGAAACCATAATGACAGGCATTGGCCTGAGGCGCATTAGGCGCTCAAGAAAGTCAAGCCCATCCATTTTCGGCATTTCAACATCCAAAGTTAACACATCAGGATTGGTCTGCTTGATCAACTCACGGGCAACTAACGGATCAGGCGCAACGCCAACAACCTCCATATCAGGCTGACTTCCTATGATTTCACTCATTACACTACGAATTAGCGCAGAATCGTCAACGATCAATACTTTTATTTTCATTATTTCCCCCTTATCTCAAACCAGCTTCAGGGACTCAGTTATTTTCAAAACAAATCAACCTCACCACCAACCGATGTTGATTTCAAACGGCTTGCGTAATCCTGTTCGCGTTTCCTTAGTGTATCGTTGTGTTCGACTTTTAATTTCTTAACTAAAACTTTACCTGTTTTAGGAAAAAAATAGACTTTTCTTGGATAAATATCATTCAAATCTTCGGCGATAACACGCATACGCTCGGCCTTCAGATAGTCGAGTACAAACTTAGCATTTCTTTCACCGACGTTAATTGCTGTGAATCCCCTCAACACATTGCCGCCACCAAAAACCTTGGCTTCCATGTTTTCACGCTTAGCGCCGGCTTTTAACAATTCATTAATTAAAACTTCCATTGCATAAGTACCATATCGCATTGATGCAGATACTGGATTATCTGCATCTCCACCAGTATCAGGAAGCATGAAGTGATTCATCCCCCCAACGCCTGAAACACGATCGCGAATGCAGGCAGAAACACACGAGCCCAGCACCGTTACAATTAACATGTCTTTGTTAGTAAAATAGAATTCGCCAGGCAAAATTTTTGCCGCATCACAGTCAAATGTTCTATCGTAATAAACATTTGTAGCAAAATGCTCTTCACTTAATTGACTCATAGGCTACCTTTATGCATATGGCTTGGCGTTTTTCCATTAATACGCGAACCAGATAACTCATATACTGTTTTACCCCTCAATTTAAAATCATCTGAGACGTATAAAAAGTTTTCAGAATGTCCGGCAAACAATAACGCATCAGGCTTCATCAATGGAACAAATTTTTTGAGAATCTTTCCTTGTGTTGGCTTATCGAAGTAAATCATTACATTGCGACAGAAAATAGCATCAAATTCCCCTTTTAAAGGCCAACTATCTGCAAGTAAATTCAACTGCTTAAAAGTAATCAAATCTCTTAATTCCTGCCTGACACGAACAAGACCCTCTTGAGCACCTTTACCTTTAAGGAAAAATTTTCTTACGCGATCAGACGAAAGCTTTTCTATTCTTTCAATGCTATAAACACCTTTGGATGCTGTATTCAAGACGTTCGTATCAATATCGGTTGCAACAATTTGCGCAGGGGGGCGCAATGTACCAAAGGCCTCGCACAAAGTCATGGCTATAGAATACGGCTCCTCTCCGGTCGAGCTAGCTGAGCACCATATCTGCACAGGATCTGTGCGACTCTTAATGTGTTCCAACAATATCGGGAAATGATGTTCTTCTCTGAAGAATGAAGTCAAGTTTGTAGTTAAGGCATTAGTAAATGCCTCCCACTCCTCGCTATTCTGTTCACGCTCCAATGTATTAAGGTAATCTGTAAATGTGTTAATGCCTGTCGCTCTTAGTCTTCTGGCAAGACGGCTGTAAACCATTTCTTGCTTACTATCTGCCAGCGATATGCCTGCACGTTTATAAATTAGGTCTCTTACCCGATCAAAATCCCGAGGATTAAAATCAAACTCTTTCGAGGTCTCCGATCTATCTTTTTCGGCCATTTTAATGATTACTCGCAATGTGATATTTAATCCGAATCTAATGTCAGCATACAAAATACAGAACACTGTTTACTGTCAAATCCCGGATAAATAGACTGTTTTATATGCTATCTGTTTGATACATTCTCATATCTAGCAAATAACCACGGGCAAAACTCTTAGAGCATCAATATTCAGTTTTTAATACAGCCGAAATACAATTAAGAACGTTTCGTCATCAAGAAACGTGATCCACCAAACCCATCTCAGGACTTGACATTAGTTTATCAATATCCACCAAAATCAACATCCTGTCATCTAATGTACCTAAGCCAATCAAAAAGTCAGTACTAAATGTTGTTCCCATTTCAGGTGCAGGACGAACTTGATCTGGCCTTAATGTTGTGACGTCAGACACACTATCAACAACCATCCCAACGATTCTGCCTTCAATATTAAGAATAATCACAACGGTAAATTGATCATACGTCGCAGTACCGAGATTAAACTTGATACGCATATCCACGACAGGAACAATAATCCCACGTAAATTAATCACACCTTTCAAAAAATCTGGTGCATTCGCAATACGCGTTACGGCTTCATAGCCGCGAATTTCCTGCACTTTTAAAATATCAATCCCATATTCTTCATTACCTAATGTAAACGCCAGATATTCACTACCTGTAATATCCGTAGTATCTGAAGAATTTTTCTCAGTTAAGGTTTGCGACATCTTCCTTCCTTTGCATCAATGTTATTCAGATCATTTGACAGAGCGTAGCAATGCAGATACATCCAGTATCAATGCAACTCCACCATCACCAAGAATGGTGGCACCTGAAATTCCTGGAATCTTCTTATAGTTAGACTCTATATTTTTAACTACAACCTGTTGCTGCCCGACTAAATCATCAACAAACAGTGCAGCCTTTTTCCCATCCACCTCAACAATGACCACAATGCCGTCAGACGGCTCAATATACTTAGGCTCAAGTGCGAATTTCTGATAAAGAGGAATCAGAGATAAATATTCATCCCTGACCTTAACCACCTTGCCCTTGCCATTGACTTCCTTAACATCCTCTTTCGCTGGCTGCAAGGACTCAACGACAAAACCAAGCGGCAAAATATAAATTTCCTCACCAAGCCTGATCGACATCCCATCCAATATTGCAAGAGTCAATGGCAAAGAAATAGTGATCGTAGTTCCATAGCCATGTGCAGAGCGAATATCAACCACACCACCCATGGCGGTAATATTTCGCTTCACAACATCCATGCCTACACCACGTCCAGATACATCCGTCACAATTTCTGCAGTAGAAAAACCTGGTGCAAAAATCAATTGCCAGACATCTGCATCGGGCATGTTATCTGGCGCAACTAATCCATTTTGGCGAGCCTTGTCCAAGATTTTTTCTCGGTTCAGTCCACCGCCATCATCACTAACCTCAATAACAATATTACCGCCCTGATGAACGGCCGATAATGATAATTTACCAGTATCACTCTTACCAGCCTGAGTTCTGATCGCAGGCATTTCAATCCCATGATCAATACTATTTCTGACTAAATGTGTGAGCGGATCAACGATTCGCTCAATGAGCCCCTTATCCAATTCCGTTGATGCACCATAAGTCAGAAACTCTACTTTTTTCCCAAGTTTAGTAGCAAGGTCTCTAACCATTCTAGGAAAACGAGAAAATACATAATCCATTGGCATCATGCGAATAGACATAACAGCCTCTTGAAGATCGCGTGTATTTCTGGTTAGATGCGCTACGCTACTAAGCAAACGTTCATGTGTAATAGGATCCAGTTCTTGTGTACGCTGCTCAAGCATAGCTTGAGTAATTACAAGCTCACCAATCAAATTAATTAATTGATCAACTTTCTCAATACCAACCCGTATCGTTGAAGATTCTTGAGAAAGATTATTTTTTTCAATTTCTTTTTTAATGACAGGCTTTTTATCTGTTTGATTAGTGGAAGCGACTATTGGAGAAGAATTTACACTAACAGGAAGAGGTACTTGTGTTGGCTCCGGCGCACTAACCGAGGGAAACATATTTTCAATTGGCTCGAAAAAACCATACCCCAAATCTTCTTCAGATTCGGTAGTTTTTTTATCGGCATAATTATCTATATTTGACTCATCAGTAATTGTCAGACAATCCGGATTTAGAATAAAAGAACAGATAGAAATAATATCGTCTTTACCTTCATTCGTTTTCAAATGCAGTGTTATCTTTCCCCCCTCATCTGGCAGGCGAGAAATAGCACCAAGCAAACCGAGTTCAGCAATTAATGCACTTGCGTCATCCTGAGCGATATCTGGCATTTCAATCTTAAAAGCCGATTTCAATTCAGCAGTATCACTACCCACTTCAAAAGAAGGTGTTGCGATCGGTGTAGTTATGACAGGAACAACATCATGAGACAATGATTGCAATAACATTCGGACATCAGCCACAGCATCTTGATCGACAGGAGTTCCGAGACGATGTCCATCTAACTGCATTTTAAGAATATCTTTTGCTACCAGAAATGCATCCACATGCTCCGATGTTAACGCCATCTCTCCTTTGCGAATTTTATCAAGAAGGGACTCAAGAATATGGGTAACTTCTGTCATATCCGTCAACCCAAAGGTTGAAGCCCCACCTTTTATTGAATGTGCAGCGCGGAAAATAGCATTGAGATCCTCAGGATCGGGAGAGGAAACATCGACTGCAAGTAACAGTTTTTCCTTTTCAGCCAAAAGCTCATCCGCCTCGTCAAAGAAGACTTGGAAAAACTGACTCATGTCAATCGTCATTATTACGCTCCGAGAATTACATTGGCATACCTAAAATTGAGGCACTCATCCAATAACTTTTTTCACAACCTCTGTTAACTTCTGAGGATCAAAAGGCTTCACTAACCAACCATTTGCCCCAGCCGCACGCCCCTTAGCTTTCATATCATCACTAGACTCCGTCGTCAGCATCAGAATTGGTACGCGCTGATAAGTAGCAAGCCCTCTAAGTGATTTAATCAGAGTCAAACCATCCATTCTTGGCATATTCTGATCAGTCAGGACTAAATCAACTACCTGATTTTTTGCTTTCTCAAGTCCATCCTGACCATCTACAGCTTCAATCACCTGATATCCGGCAGCTTTCAAGCTGAATGCAACCATCTGCCTCAATGAACCAGAATCATCAACTGCTAAAATTGTCTTGGCCATAATTACTCCGATTTCCGATGTTAAGGCGCTATGCCTCGATTATTAGAATAATTCAATATCGCCACTATCAAGATGTTTCTGATGAACGGCTTTTCTTAGTAAATTTTTTAAATCTGCACTTTGCTTTTCCAGACGAGAAGTTGTTTCCCTCAAAAGAAACGCAATGTCGTCAGTTTCACTATCCTGAGGCATGTCTTCACCAGCCACGCCTAATACGTTCAACACCTCTCTTAATCCCTCGCAACGCTGCATTGTGCGAGAAATTAGCTGACTGGTCAGATCCTGAAATTGCAAGCAGGTAACAGCCGTATTAATATGCTGTTCAATTTCAAGTTGAATATTTTTCAAACGATCAACACTTGCATCCGGCACAAATCCCGAATGAATAACAAAATCAATCTCGTCATGCTCCTTGGAAACTGCCGTATGTAAAGCCATAAAGCTAAAACCCAATTTCTCGATTGCCTCTCCGAGCAAAAGTGCAGTCTGTGCCAAATCAGTTTCTACCTCTGACAAATGTGCACTGCCATGATCAGAAACTCCTGACAACAATTGTTTAACTTGAGGCCCCAACATTTTCTTTTTGGACATCTTATGCATCCCATATGCGTAATTTGTTCCCCGATATTCAGTCAGGTTTATTTCTCGGATTTTACTGTTACCTCAGTACCAGAATCTGCTTGCTTTGTAACTTCAACAGTACCACCGTCTTGAGATGCCGACTCTTCTGCTTTTTTATTCATTACAATAATACTGATGCGCCGGTTAATAGGATTCAAAGGATCCGACTTATCAAATAACACCGAAGATGACAATCCAACAACGCGCAATACCTTGGATTCGTCCATACCACCATAAATCAACTCACGTCTGGAAGCATTTGCTCGGTCTGCAGAAAGCTCCCAATTACTATATCCCTTTTCTCCCAAACCATAAGGTGTGGCATCGGTATGACCAGACAGGCTAATTTTATTAGGCACATCATTGAGCGCCTTGCCAATTTCATGCAAAATTTCCTTAGTGTAAGGCTGAAGATCTGCTTTTGCGAGAGCAAACATCGGACGATTTTGTTCATCCACCATCTGTATCCTCAAACCCTCCGTTGTAATATCAAGCAACAACTGTTTTTTATATTGTTTCAACGTTGGATTTGACTCTATAACACCTTCAATTTTCTCTTTAAGCACTTTTAAACGCTCAGCTTCAACCTTTGCAAGTGAGGCTTCCGCAGCCTGAAGGTTATAGGTTTTCTTTTGGGCATCAATATCCCCCCTCTTGTTCTGCCCTTCTCTTAAGCTAAGATCCTTCCCACCTCCCTTAATGACACTGGAGCTGTCGCCACTACCATCACCACCAGCCATTGCCACTTTTAGAGGTGTTTGAAAGTACTCAGCGATTCCCTGCAAATTTCCTTTTGCCGTTGAACCTAATAACCACATCAGCAAAAAGAAGGCCATCATTGCAGTAACAAAATCTGCATAGGCAATCTTCCAGGCACCACCATGATGACCGCCGGCTGTTTTTTTAATTCGTTTAACAATAATCGGCCGAAGTTCTTCGTTTGCCATAACAGATAATATCCTGCGAGTTGCGTTATTTGGACTTCGATTGCTTTATATGCTCTTCAAGCTCACTGAAAGTTGGTCGCTCTGTCGAATAAAGTACTTTTCGACCAAACTCCACTGCCAGAGCCGGAGCATATCCATTTAAACTAGCCAGCAAAGTCACCTTAATGCACTGAAAAGTCTTTGACGATTCATCAATTTGCTGCTCCATCAAACCAGCAAGTGGGCCAATAAACCCATAGGCAAGCAAAATACCAAGGAAGGTACCTACCAGAGCATGGGCAATCAGAATACCAAGTTCAGACGGTGGAATACCTACCGATTCCATAGTATGAACAACCCCCATAACTGCGGCAACAATACCAAACGCAGGCAAACCATCCCCCAGTTTTGCAATGAAATGAGAAGGAACAGCGGCCTCATGATGATGAGTTTCCAACTCATTATCCATCAAATTCTCAATCTGAAAAGCATCCATATTTCCTGAAACCATCAGCCTAAGGTAG